>Ga0209342_10000678_pt1 | contig 39634 bp, 55 predicted proteins | sample RifCSP16_2_FD_184023 | JGI IMG/M metagenome (GOLD analysis project Ga0209342, IMG submission 184023) | Soil microbial communities from Rifle, Colorado - Rifle CSP2_sed 16_2 (SPAdes) (version 2) | ecosystem: Environmental > Terrestrial > Deep subsurface > Rock core/Sediment | place: Rifle...
ACATTACCTTTTGCATATGTCATGTGAGCATTATATCATAGTTCACATGATATAACAATAACCCTAAACTTCCACCACTACGAAACAATAGGCATTGACCGCCGCACCTGCAGTTACCCTAACACGCAAAGAAGTGGAGACATTAACAATCGGTTCCCTACCTAGAGGGAATTGCTTTAAGTATTGATTGGTCGGTGCTACCAGTTGAGCATCAAACATTCTTGATGCACTAATTGACCCTTCTCCTGTTGCCGTATAACCTGTTCCAGTAGTTGTGAGTATAAAATTAGAAGTAGTAGGATCAACCGCATTCGGATCAAGTTTAACAATACCCGATGCTACGTGAGCGGTTACCGTAGCAAAGACAGTTCCTGTTTCAAGAAGTTCGCATTTAATTGGAGTTGCGGCGGCACTGCCGTCAAAAGATATTCCCCATTCCACAATCTTCCCGAAATTCTGAGTTCCAAGTTTGATTTGAAGCAGTGTTTTAATAACGGTTCCCGTAGTTACAGGTACTTGAGCTGCTGTTGTAGGGCTAGGGCCATTATAAACTACATAAAGTTGTGCCATAAATTATCCTTTCTTTAATTATACACCATACTAATTTTTAATTAAGGTATAAATTCCAATAAAAACCAAAGTTCCAATCTCACTGTTTATTGGGTTTTGAGTTACATTGATTATTTCCCAACCATCTTTTAATAATTCGGTTGCCTCGTCAATATTGGTTGTAGTTGCGATCAATTCGGTTTTCTGACCACTAAATTTCTTAATTATTTTTTCCATATTAAGTTTTAGTTACCTTCAAACTTAAAGTAACCCTAGTTACTGTACTCGCACTGTCAACAATATATTCTAATATATCGCCAGCAGTGATAGCTGTTGTCCAACCAGTCAAAGTTGCGTCCTGGTACTTCTGAGCGGCTGATAGAGTAGGTTTCGCTGATGCACATATACTAGAAGTTGTAGGAAATCCAGAATAAGTTGACTTCTTAATATCAATAATTATTGAACCAGAAATGTCTGCCAATAATGTATTTCTATTAATAGTACAGTCAAAAGGAATCTCAATATGGCCTTTATTACCAGTTGTTATAACCGAACCGCCCCCATCAATAACAAAAGCTATATCAGCAAGGTTGTCTACAATATCTCCGACATCAACGATTCCACTGAAAACTGCTCCTTTTGTAATTTGTGCAACAACTTTTGGCGTAAATCCTCCTTAAATAGTTACTAACATTGTAGTTGGATCATCAAACCCCGGGTTTTTACTAACATATACATAATAATTCTCCTGATAACCTTCTGGGTTAGTAATAGCTAGTTCCGTACCCGGTCCGTGATCTATCCAAAAATCAGATAAAGACTCAAACCCATTAATTACTATCGATGTCAAGGCCCCAAGCCTGGCAGGATAAGCAACATATACATACTCACCGGCCGTAGCATTGACTATCATTGATCTGCTTGTCATTGAGTTGCTACCAACTTTACCTGGCTGAGTAGCAGTATTGTTTTCAACATTAGCTTCGGTATAAACCGCTGCTCCATCAGCCCCAGAATCTATATTAACTTCTCCCCAATAAATATAGTTGATGGGAGTAGAGGTAGTTAAGAGTTTGAAATCATTGGTGCCATTAGTTAGATCGGTAAGTCTTGACGTGATGGCAGCAAAAGCCTCAGTAAAACCTGCTGAATTACTAACTGTCGTCAGTCCTGATGTTTGAATAGTTGGAGCAAGGGTAGTGGCAGTTGAATTAAAAGAACAAGTTACATATCCAAATCCACTGTCACGCTGGACTTGGGCTACATCAGATAATCTATCTGCATAGGAAAATGTTAAGTACTGGCTTGCACCTGTTGCGATATTTGAAACAGTTTGCGATCGTGATTCACTTGGCCCAGCTACTTCAGTTAAAGCCTCAATATTAGCCTCGGTTTGGGCTCCAATCCCATTAGCGTTGGTTCCATACCGCATTGTATTATTAAACTGGACTGTCTCAGTATCGGTTGTACCATCAGCACTTTGGGATAAGGTAAAGGTGATTGTTCCTCCGGCAGAAGAAGGGTAGTTGACTGCTTCGGTATTGGTTTCCGGTCCAGTAGTGGGTGTCATGGCTAGATTGCCCGCCCAAGCTACGGAAGAACCACTCATTGCTACTTCTGCCGTCATACCACCTGGCTCATTATTGTATGTAGCCGTGAAAGTTATAGCCCCGATTGCTTGCCAAACTCCCGAACCTATTAACTGGTCAATATCAGAAATACCATCTGAAAATGTGGCTATACTAAAAGAAAAATCGTAATTATAAACAGCGGGAACCCATTTACTTTGAGAAGCATTCCATTTTAAAACTTCATTATTTGTAGGTGGGTCGGTAGTAGTATCGACATCTGATAAAGCATCAACACTATCAACTTCCAATAATATTTTTTTAAATCCTGCCATGTTTTTCCCTTTTTACACCAGCCTTTTGTTGCCAACTGTTAACTTGTAGAATCAGATCGATCCTAATGACCTCAAGAGTTAAAATAATATCAGCTACACTAAGACTCTTATTTAGATACCTAACTACCAAACCAGCCAAGTGATTATGGAATTGTTTTCTATCAACTTTAGGCTTGGTAGATATATGGGTGGCTGTCGTCCGAGTCATAATACAAAGTTCCTGGTGTTGTACCTGTTCCGCTAGTCTTGGCAGTCAAGATAATTTGACTAAATTCAATATTAGTTGCCGTTTCGTCTATCTCACTTGCTGCAACAGCATTTGATCCAATAGCAGCAGCGTCAACCACACCAGCAGCAAATTTATTAGCGTTATCTATAAACCCTGTTGCTGTATCGTGAACATGGTCGTCTCTAGCCGCCGTAGTACCTATTCCAACTGCTGCCGTAGTGCTGACATCGGCTGGGGCTGTACTTGCCAAAGTAACCTCGGCCGTAGAACCCCTAGAAACTTCTATCCATGCACCGGATGTATCTAGCCCAACATCATAAAGAAGTACCAAAGTATCATCAATATCATCTAACGTAGCATTGCTGTTACCATTAAGTAATATATTGTTACCACTTGCTGCTGCCTGATTATGTCTAACAGTTATAGTGGCTGTGTCTGTTGATGGCCTCAATATCAAAAGTTGACCATCAACCCCACCAACTAAAGAATCTAAGTTATCATCAACACCACCTTCGCCTGCTATTGAATGGTAAGTATCAGTTACCGTAACTGAACCAGTAGCAACGGTCAATAGGTTGCCTGCTCCAAACCTCAAATCACGAATTGTGGCACTTTTACCTGAGGTATTAACTACTAAATCGCCAGCTAAAGTTAATACTGCAACCGCTTCTACCTCTGTTTCAGCGTCACCAGCAAGAAGAATCTTTGCGAATCCTGCCATTATTTATCACCCCTTTCGATTTCTTCGGTCAGTTCTAATAGTAATTGTTGTCTCTTGTCATTCAAGTTTTTCTGTAATGTCTCTATCTGCTGCTTGGTCACTAAAATATCCTTCACCGTAAGTTTATCTACCGTATGCTTAATTATAACATCAACCAAGTATTCTTCCAAAGATTTATAGTGTTCGCTTTCGGCAATTTTTTTTAATTGATCTTCGGTTGTTTTAGTCAACTTTATTCTAGCCATCTTTTACCTTTCTTTGTATTTTTAACTTCTTTTTCACTATCAATATCAACCAATACATTGTCTTCTTCCGCCGGATACTTGTTCCATGCTCTGCATTCTTGATTATGGCAAACCCAAGATTTATTTCCAGTTATTTCCTGTTCGGTCTGACAATTTGAACAAGTCAAAATCATATTTGTCACCCCCTATCAAGATACAATGAATCATCTGTAGTTAAATACACTAACCTCCCTTTGTTACCAGCACTAGGCAACAAGGCCGTATTCTCTATTCTAAAATTTAATATTTGGTTTAAACTCATATCCAAAGGCCCAGACATTGTATCCCCAGCCTTTAAAACGAAATCGCCTGACACAGAACTGTCTTCTTCTCTAATCTTGCCTAATATTGGATCAAACTTGGCGTCACCCTCAGACATAAGTTAAGCTCTCCCTATTATCATAAATATTAATAGCATTAGCACTACCATTGGCCCAAGTGATAACTGTCCCTACAGTTTTGTCCACCTTTCTTATTCGCCAAACTGCGGCAGAGGTTAACGACCCTGGTTTGGCTTCACCAACATATTTTATATTACTGTTCCCGCTATCAGTTTGGACTCTAACTGCATAAACGGTTCGATCTACACCACCACTACCTAATATAGAAAGGCTGGCATTGTAAAAATTACGTCTATCTTTATCTACCAAGACTACTGGAATGGCTTTATTTGCCGTAGTAGGCCAGTTTATATCTATCTTATCAGGAAGGATGATTTCATTGACCTGTTTTTTAGATATTAACTTTTCTAACAAATCCCTAATTTCTTTTAGATGGTTAAGGTTAATTTTAAAGTTTGGTCTGATCTTTATATTCTCTGGGTCTTTTAGAGATACTTCGTTTACTCTGTTTTCCTTCAATTCCTCGCCAATTTCCACAATCAATTTCTCTATTACTTCTTTTAATTCCTTCAGGTCGATTTTTAAAGGCTGGGAGTTATTTATCGTAACGTCATTGGGGATCTCTACCTTTATACCTTTAACGGCACTTACTAAGCTATCACCAGCGTCTTCTATTGTTTTTTTGATATTCTGAGGGGTATTTTGTTTTAATAAGTAAAGTAATTCCTCTAAATATGGTTCGAGGGTTTGCGGTGTTTCTTCAATTTCTTGCTCATCGTTTTTTCCCACAATTTATACATCTCCTACTCAACGACAGGTATGACGGTGCAGGTACAATTTGGGTGAAGTGGCGGGCCATTTACAGTATCGTAATCAAAAACCCTAATACCGCCATCCACTCCTGTTAATGTTTGTCCCACCTCAAAATATACAGTTTCTATACCAAGTACCCGGCCTTGCATAGCCTGACAAAACTCACAAGCAGTTGGGTTTGCCAACCATTCCTTTTTTATTACATAACCAGTTTGTCGATAAGCCTCGATAGCAGCGTCGGTTGAGGCTTGCAAGGTTTCTGTTCTTGCTACTCTTTCGGCCCTGAATTTCTTACCGTCTAAATAAACTGATCTTATCTTTTTGGTGGTTTCTGCCAAAGTCTGATCGTTTAAAGCAGCGTCGGTAAGTATTTTCTCCAAAGCCTGTCTTGTTTCGGTATTGAAATTAATACCCATTCTAGCGGCACGGCTTCTTATAGTATCGGAAATCCTTTGCGTTATTTCAAATTTTAGTTCTTCTTCACCTGCCAATAATAATGCAATCGACCCCTGCTCTTTAGCCAACTCAACCAGTATTGGGAATACATCCTCAACCATATCTTTGACTTCTTGGTCTATATCAAAAAGTATCTCGTTGAAGGCTTTAGCCATCATTTTTCTTGGCTTTAACCTACTTAACACTTCACGTTCCTGATTACCAATAAACTTGTCTATCTTTGCTTGAAGCAGTTTAGAAAATTGTTCTTGGGTCTTCATCAAGGTAACCCTAAAATTTTCTTTTACCTCTTTGGCCAATTCTCTTTTGTTTTCCTTTACAATAAGTCTTTTCCTTCTTATTTTTATTACCCCGACAGACTTTTGCTCTTTTATCGGCTCGCCTATTGGTGCGAGGTTAAATGGTTGATAAAGCTGGTCACCATTTGTAATCGGAGTCAAACCCTTTTCGGCCCTGATCTCATTGATTGTTTTCCAAGAATTTAGACTAGCTGTATTTTCAGCAAGGTTGGCTGTTTTATCTTCCGGTACAGGGGAATCATAGATAACGTCTATGTCTGGGTCGCCGTAAGTTTTATCAATGTATGTTTCTATAGCGTCAGCGATTGCATACATTTCAGGGTCAATAACCCTTTTGGCAAAAACATACTCGGCACTCTCGGCGGTGGCCCTGTTTACATCTTCGGTCAAACCGAGAATAGTTTTCGGCACCCTGAACATAGCTAGAATATCGTCACGGCTCATTTCCTTTGCTGCTTTGATAGCAATATTGTTCATACCCTCACCAAGCTGCTCGAACTTGACCTCTGTGTCCCTGACTATGGCAACCTTTCCAGCATTATCTACAGTACCGTACTCACTTCGCCATTTCTCTTTTAATTGGTTAAAGTCCTCCTCATTCATATTGGGAACCGACAAAACACCACTTGGCCTACCACTATTAAAGAGGAAGTTTCTGCCAAATCTCGAAGCGTATTCTTCAGTCTGGATATATAACCCTGCCGCTTGAACAACGCCATAACCTCTTGTCGGATCTTCTGGGTTTGGTAACAAAAGCGGCAGTACTTCGTCTAAGTCTAACGGCACTTTTTCACCGCTTGGCAAATTATAAACATACCCCTTTATATAACCATCCTCACCGTTGATTACCTGAACCAAATCAGGCCTCAACAGATATATTTCTCTTGGCTTTCGGCTTGTCTCACCAACACGGAAATACCAAAAACACTCGCCGGTTAATTTCCTAAAAGCAGTGGTAAGTTGAAACAAAGTAAACTGGCTGCTATATGGATTAGGTTTTCTTAGCAACCTAATAAACGGATGGCCTATTTCTTTAGGATTACCATTTCTGTCGGCCTTTACCACTTTAAGGTTTATTCTGCCGACCTCATCTGAGATAGCCCTAACACAAGTCCAGACATAACCTACGTTTTGAGATAAAAATGTTCTTCTGGTTATTGCTTGTGGGTCGTTCCAAGAGGAGATGATTCCTGCGGTGGGGAAATTGTCACCAAAACTGGCGAACACCTTACCGACTACGGGTAATTTAGAAACGAATTTAGTAAACCTGTTGGGCATTTAGTTTATTATACCAAATATTTTCTTCTACACAAATGCCATGTCGAACTTTTTAGGGCCAATTTGTCGCCAACACATTTCTAAAGAGTCCAATACATCCAACTTATCAGCCTCTGGGTAATCTTGCATTTCGTCCCAAAGCTCGTTATCACCTTTAAATAATATTTGGCCGGTGTTAATAAAAGGCTCCATGCTTTCGATCCGTTCCTCCTTTTTCTTGCTTTGGTTTATCCCGACAAAAGGTATATATTTACCTTCTTGTTTGCTTTTTTCTTCAATTACCTTGAGAAAATACTTTTGGAATTGAACCGCCTCTACTCCAAACCTTTCAAATTTATACGGAAGGTTAAATATTGTCCTGATCGTTTCGTCCGGTGCTATTACTTCGCCTTGACTCCAAACCTCATACGCTTGACCTTTGATGTTTACCCCGATAACCGTAATGCCAACCAAAGAACCTTTGGCACTTTCACCCAAAGCTAAATCAACACTTCCGTAATATTTAAGCTCATCCGGCAAGAATTCATATTTCTGAGGTTTGAAATAAGTAAACTCGTTAGCCTCTGGAAAACTGACTAAATAATATCTTTTCCAGTCTTTGCTTGTAGTTTGGCTTTTCTTTTCCTCTAAATACTTCTCGGTAAACCTACCCTCTGCTATTGCCTGCTCAAGTGGTATTCTTACTTTGTAATATAAAGGATCATTAAAAGCGGTTTCAAACACGCTATTTTCTATACAATTCCCACTCATTATCAGCTTGCCCCAGCCCTTATCTTCTTCTGGCATTCTGACTACTTTGGAGAATTGGTCTTTTTGTTTAATAAGACCCGCTTCTTCCAAAACAACCACATCTCCACCCTCCCCAACAACACTTTCGCCTTCTTTAGATATTTGCCTAGCGTCTATACTGGTAATATATATCCAGCCACCATCATACCAACGTAAGCCATTTTTACTAACCGATACTTTTAACTGTTCGATTTTTGATATATCGGCATTTATTAAACCTTGATAAAACAAAGGATGATCGGCAATATGGGCCACTACATAGTCCATTATTTTTCTTGCCTTTTCCTCACTACCACCAACAATAGGTATTTTTAACTTCTTGACAGCAGCAAGGTAAAGCAGAGCCATAGCAAGAATATCGCTTTTGCCATATCTAGTTGGGGCTGATTGCCATAACCATTTGTAGTTTCGATTGATTATCGCCAAAAATATTTCGGCTTGCCCATCTGTTAATTCAAACGGCTCGCCTTTGTAGGTTTTGAAAAGACCTCTAACCAGTATCTTTATCTTCTGGCGTTTCTGTAAGCTCATCTATTATAGTTTCCAGCTTTTTCACGTTTAATTCCCCCTCGTGTTTTAAAGTTTGAGTTGCTTTACCTTCTATCCTATCAAACACTTCTCGCATAGCATGAATATCGCCTTTGTAGGCCATTAAACCTAACTTTTTAGCTAAATCTACAAAGCGGGGGTTTCCAGTCTGAGGATCAATTTCTTCTAAGAACTGAAGCAACGCCCCTGTAAGTATCTTTGTCTTTGGTCTACCACCATAGTTTATATTTTCAGGGTGTTCTTTGAAACCACCCTTACCTTCTGGGTTTGGTGGGCTACTTGTTTTTTCTTGTTCTGTAGTTTCCATAGGTTTATTTTATCACAGGGGTATTTTCTACCCACCCCTCCTCGTTACCATTGTTTATAAACTTGTAATAGCGTTTTCTAATAACATCACAATACTTAGGGTCTAGCTCCATCATATAGCAAGTTCTGTTAGTTTGCTCGGCGGCTATTAGGGTAGAACCAGAACCTCCAAAGGTATCCAATACTAAGCCCTTGTCTGGACTAGAGTTGCGGATTGCCCTCGCACACAGCTCTTGGGGTTTCATTGTTGGGTGCTCTTTGTTCTTCATCGGCTTATCGAACTCCCAAATGTCTCCTTGAACCACCCCATCCATTTTAAACCACTTATCGCCCCATTCGTCTTCTTTTACCTCCTCTTTGACTACATCACCGAGATTACGAATACCCGACCAGAAATGGCTTGACCCGTCGAACCAACCATAAAGAATAGGCTCATACTGTCTCTGGTAGTTGCTCCTTCCTAAAGTAAATCTATCCTTGACCCAGATAATAAAAGTAGACCAATGCCCGTCACAATCGGTAAACGCTTTCTGCAAGGTGTGTAACTCTGAAGAACTCATACAAATGTACAAATCTCCTTTAACGAATGGCCGCAAGGCAGAGAGAGAGTCGTAAAGGAATTGATAAAAGGCTTGTTTATTGGCGAATTTGTCATTCTTTATCTTCAACCCCGTTCCACCCTCATAGTCCACATTATAAGGTGGGTCAGTAAAAACCATATCCGCCTTCTTTCCATCCATCAGCTTTTCTACATCTTCAATCTTGGTAGCATCTCCTGTCATTAGTCTGTGCCTTCCTAGTTGATACACTTCGCCTAGCTTTGATATAGCAGGCTCATCTGATACTTCGGGTGCTTCATCTTCCTCTACCTCTCCGCTATCCCAACCGCTTGTATCTATACCCCACTCATCTAATGGTAAGTCTGACCATTCGTTAGCCAAGACATCGTAGTCCCATTCCCCATCTGATATATTATCTGTAATAACAAACTGTCTTTTCTGCTCCTCTGTCCATCCTGTTACATCGGCAAAGTAGCTTTCCTTTACTTCAAAACCTTCTTTTACCAAGTCTTTTAACACCTGAAGCCTTTGATTACCTCCCAAAACAATTTCTCTATCATAGACAATAGGTCTTTTTTCTAGCATTTCTGGAAAGGCTTTTATCTTGTTTTTAAGGCATTCAAACTCCTCTTTCTTTATTGTTCTTGGATTTGAAGGATTGGTTTTTAATTTTTGTAGTAATTCCATATATTTAAAGTGGCAGAGAGGGAGGATGACGAGTTTGCCAGACCTTCCCTCTCCTAATCAGTTCGGACTCGCCTGCTGGTGGCGGGTGCGTGGCTATCCGAACGTGATCTCTCCCTACTCTGTCCGCACTATCTCCTCTACTCTTAGGTGGAAAGTTGGATTAAGGCCATTCCTGATAATTCGTTGTAAAGCTGGCTCAACCATTGGAAGGTCAACTCTGCGAACCACAAGAGTAAGACAAATACCCCAACCATCACCATAATCCCGCCAAAGGGTAAGATGGAGTATATCATCAGGCTTTTGGGGATTCATCCGCTTCCTCCGAAGTTCCCACGACGGCGGAGTGAATCTTGACCCCATTTAGCCAAATGTCATAGTTGTAGTCCTCACCAATAGCAAGTAGCATTTCTTCAACAATTTTGATACTTGGCCCATTACCTACCCAAATTTCATTTGGAGTAGGTCTTGTTTGAACTGAATCATCCATGACCTCCTCCTTGAGATTGTTTGTCCTTCCGCAGCGTTCCCCAGATTGTATCAAGATATTGTGATAGGCTTAAAGCAACCTGCTTTTTACCAATTATAATGAGATCCAGGGAACGGTGCCGATTGACAAAGTAATCTCTCTCTAAGCTGGGCCAAAGAATGGAATCTCTTTCAGGTTGTATTTATTTAGAGGTTGACCCAGCTATAAGAAAAATTACCAAGCAAACAGGTGTTTTTTTATGCAATTATTACAGAGCCAAAAATTTCTAACTATAGTTTCATAATCTTCTCCAAACTCCTGATAATTACTTCCCTCGTTTTCCTTCTCCTTTTCTTTTCCGCAATCGTCACACTTGCTATTCTTTAATTGCATTTATTACTATCAGACTTATTAACAATATTAAAATCAAGGCTGCCCACTTTAAACCAAAAAATATATAGATTGGTACTATTACCAATAAACACAAAAACGAAACAATCAAAAATGTTATTATTTTTATATAAAGTACGATTCTATCTTCCTCAGACTTTTTGTTTCTCATTACCTTTAATTGGTAATACCGTTACTATACTCTTTCTAATCTTATCGTAAACGACCCGCAAAAATATTTTTCCGTAAGGTACTTGAAATACCCCCTTTGAGTTGCTTGTCCTATCAATAAAATATTTATACCCCCCCTTCTGTATTTTCTTAATTATCTCACTTCTGGCAAACTTGTTCAAAGAAATACCGTAACGTTCCAATGCCCGCCTCCTTGCGTGAACACTATTTGAGGCTTTTTTTGTCATTGGTTTTCTTCTCGCCATAATCTTTTACTTCCTTTTTCATACCGGCAACTATATTTTTTAACAAGCTGTTGCTGCTTTTTGGGTTGGTCACCAAATGAACTTCTTTTGACAAAACCCCAACTAACTGTACCCTTCCGTGAACTTTGACCATCAAACCAGTATCATCTTGTTTTGAAACCTCTCCCTTTACTACTTCCCCTGCTGGTATTTTATCACTTAGATATATATTGATACCATAAATAGTACCCCAATAAGTTTTACTGTTAAATAGATCGCTACTTTTTAGTTTTGCTAACCCGTTTTCTTTCATTTAAAGGCACTATTTTTATTTCCGATTGGTTACTTCTTTGGTTAAACTCTTTAACTCTAAAAGCCACACGACCGGCAGCTAAATAAAGTTTCCTTTTAGTGTGGTTTCTTGGCCTGTGTTTGCCTATGCAAGAACAAAACATATCAATTTCGATAAGGTTGTAATTTCCAATTCCCTTGCTTGTCCTTGTGCCACTCGATACTTTTTATATTATCGTCAACTAAAATATCGGCTTTTCTGGTCATGTGTATAACTCTCAAACCCCAATCAACCTTAGCCTCATAACCTAACTTACAAACATCCATTACAAAACAAACATCTGGCCCAAAACACTCCGCCTCATATCGGTACTTTATATTTTTATATAGATAGGCAGTAGTTAGATAACAATAAAACCCCCCACCGGTAATCGGTTCGATAAGATCGCTTATAAATCTAGGTGGCAACAATGTTTTCTGGGTTGTTGGATCATGAATGTTGTTTGTTACCCAAGCCCCCACCATTTTTATTCCATGCCTACCTGCCTCGACCCCCTCGACAAAGCCAATATCTTCGTCACCATCAATAGTCTCTCTAAGTTTTTGAAATGTGTTCGGCGGTACCAATGTATCATCCTCAAGTCCAAAAACATATTCACCGGAAATCATCAATTTGCTTTTTTCTTTCATACCTACAATTCTGTTTCTCTGTACCGATATATTTGTTTCTAAAGGTGCGGGGTTGCCGCTAACAAAAAGTTTGCAACCATTAAACTCCTCTGCCTTTTCTTCCAGATATTCTCTGAGCCTTTTTATTAAAACTTCATTATCACTATCAACAAAAAAGTCCAGTTCCGTTTCTTCTCTAGGTATAATTATACTACTTAAAGATGGTAAAAATCTATCCAAAGACCAATCTCTAGTGAAGGGAACAAACACGCTTATAAGCGGTCTTTCTGGGGCCTTTATGATTTCAAGCATAGGTCTTCAAACTCCTTTAAATACAAAGGGATTTGGTTTTCCCAACTTATTTTATCGGCCAGTTCATTTGAATAATCACTAAGTTCTTGAACTAAACTTGGTGTTTGGGCCAAAAGTTCTATCCTGTCCGCCAAGTCATGAGGACTACATTGGTAGCTTTCCATCTTCATTCTGGTAAATATTGTTTTTACTGAGTTATATTTTATTAGTGATGCTGATTTTAAATACTGGTTTTGAGGAGTAATATCAGTCATTAAAGGTATCATACCGCAGCTTAATGCCTCATTCAACTGCAAACTAAGGCCGCCATATTTTCTCGGCAAAAGTAAAACGTCTTCGTCTTGATAAAGACTCCAATAATTATCCACGTCGCTATTTATTACCTTGACGTTATACTGACCCAATTCCGGTAACGGATGCTGACTGTAAATAATAAACTCCAAGTCTTTATTTTTAACCAACTTTATTGCTTCAAATACCGTTTGGGTTCCGTTTCTATCATCAAAGGTTTTATAGCCAGCTATATGCAGGAACTTCTTAGCTTGGGTTCTTTTCTTAAACGGAAGTAATTTTCTGTTGACTGGTGCAGTTAGATACTTTACTAAGGTTTTATCGCCAAACTTTTGCCTTACCTCGTCAATTTTCCAAGTTGTCGGTGCGGCCAACATATCTGGGTAAACCCAATCTGGCCTCAGGAAATAATCAAGGAACTCATAATTATATTGGTTTACTGTCTTGATATCCCTTTCCCTAGCCATGCTGTAAAGTTGATAGCCATAGGGAGATTCAACTGTAAAAACCACATCCAAATCTTTAAGAAAACTGTCAAAGTCTGAATCGGTTGGGAAACCGTAAACAAACACTGCCTTTTCTGGATAGCGATCTGGATAATTTTTAGTAACCTTACCCATGTGCTGATTTACCCCTGTCATATCTATTACCAAAGTTTTATCCGGCTTCATATTCTTATAAAATTCGTGGGTTTGTACCCCCACGCCAGTATTATCCATCCTAGCCAAAAGGCCGATTCTCATATCATTTTCCCTTTCACAAACATTTTATACTTAGGCTCTGCCCCCCTGCCGTCCGTGTGGTAGCTTCTTTTCATGTCCCCTTCGGGTGCGTAAATCCAAACCTTCCAGTTATTCCAACCAGCCTTACCCAAGATTTTATAGCTTTCCATCAAAGGACTGTGGACAATGTCTTCAATCATTGTCTTGTCGCCAGCTTCAAAATACTTGTCAATCATTTGCCTATAAAACTCAGTTGAGGCAACATGGGGCCTTTGTGACCACTGCGAGGTTCTTACTAAAGGTATTCCGTGTATTGTTATTGGTTGTTTATCAAGCATCATATGTTTATGGACATCTAAAATAAGGGCTTCATGGTGAAGCCTTATCATGTTGGCCTCACCACTCCTAACTGTTTCTATTAAATTCTTAAACGGTATTTCTTGACAAAGCGGTGCATCATGTTCGACAAACATAATAGTCGGAGTTCTGGCAAGTTTAAGGGCCTCTCTAGTCATGGCTGCTTGGTGTTTATGCTCTTCAAAAAAAAGCGGGACTACATTATGCCAAACAAAGTTAGTCCCCCAAAGTAATCTCCTAACATACTCATCATACTGACTTTTGAATTTCTTTTGTTCGTCCCTAACCCCATCAATCATCAATATTATCTCGCTATTTGGCAGTCGTTCCCTTATTGTGCTGATAGTTTCTTCAATCATAGAAGTGTCGGGATGGTTTATTATCGGGCTGGTAGGTATTAAAACAGTAATTAAATCCTTTAAATCATCTGTTATCGATTCTGTTTCCGCCAGATAATTTATATCGTCTGTTATTTGGTAGGCTAACTCTCGTTTTTTAAGCTGCCACCAAGCAAATATTTTATTGTTTATCGCAGGATAGCGATCAATCATGTTTACCATAACTCCTTTTAACTTCCGCCAATCGGTTATTACGGGAAAGGGAATGTCATCTCCGAATAGCTTTCGCCAGTAATTTGTCCTCTTATCGTCCTTCCTTGTTTTATCGTCAGCTATTGGTACACACCCCGACTCTAAAGCCTCATAAAACCTAAAGGTATCTGGTGTCTCCGGCCCCGAAGGACAAGGTGCAACCTTAGCCGAAGCCATATAATTGTAATATTCTTGGTGGGGCAAACCTTCGGTAAACTTTTCTGTCTCTACCAAATGACCGGTATATTTTTTATCCTTTTTTATACTAACTAAAGCCTTCTTACATTGCTGTCGCCTCGTGTGGGTTATCTGACCAGCAAAAAACCAATCAATACTCTTGTTAACCAACCCTGCTACTTTAATCAATTCTGGGGCATCTGGTGGCCACCCGTCACCCAAAAACCCATCTACCGACTTGTGCCTGTCAAAGTTTGGAGTCATAACATAGGTTTTTATTCTTGGGTGGTTTATCTTTTCAACAGGAAATGTGGCTTCCTCATCACCGGCAAGTATCAAAATACACCACCTAAGTTTAGCCAAGTCTGAATTGATCTGGTCTATATCTTTAGCGTGATAACGAGCAGGTATAACTACAATGCCGTAGTCAAAAACACTATCAAAATCGTCATGGTGTTCAAACTCGTAATCGCCTACAGGGTTCCAAATCTCTTTACTGAAAATATGCTCAATAATCCCCATGTCCCAATAACCACGGTTGGGTGTTTCCTGGTGGTAACTTTTCCAAAAGACAGGCACTATCATAATTTAAAAAGAATATTTGCTTGATTAAAATTCATTTCCCCATCAAACCTTCTACCGTTTTTAAAAGCCTTATAACCGTATTCCATCAGTCTTTTATAAATATCTGGATAACTGTTATTAAAGACAGGACTAAATTCAATAAATAAATTCCTGACTCTTTTTTCTTTCAACCAGTCTTGATATAAGTTGATTGCATAGACCTCGTTGCCTTCAATGTCTATTTTTATTAACTCTATAATAGTTTTGGCAGTTTTTAATTTTTCGATTTCACCATCAATCCAAATTGTGAATGTGCTTATTTTATCGACAACCGAATTTAAAATCGCATTGGCCTTTAAAGTCTTTATGTTTTCTTTATCGCCATCTATAGCTTTGACTTGATAGCCCATTTTTCCTGCCAATATTGAATACCAACCTATATGGCAACCAATATCAATAAGCAAATTATTTCGATTGCCATTCTCTAAAATACCTTTGACTATTTCGGTCTCCGGTTTCTCCCAAGCACCCTCATTTATTAAAGTCCTAGATACATCATCTTTACCAGTACAATAACCAGCAATATCTTTATATTTCTCGTAATCATAAACAAACATTGGCCCGACCCCAGTTTCGACTTTTAAAGTATCGTGTTTTTTATGCCCAGCTTGGCAAACGTTTCCTATCATAATTTTTTTGCTGTTACCCAAGTCCAGTTTTGATAAATTAAGCCCTTATCGTATTTTGTTATCACTAGGTCGTTCATATTAAGCCACTTAGATACCTCGTCTAATTGATAGTGGTGGCTCATTGGTTCGTGTTCGTTCCCTTCAATAAATTGGAATCTGAATACACCGTTTTTATTTAGGTGTTTTCCCACCTCTGATATATATGCTTTAATCCCACCTTCGTCTATATGTTGAAAAACCGTAACTGCATAAATAAAATCTGATTGATAATCATTAGGTAACTTTCTCCCTTTGGTGTGCTGAAAACCTAAATTATTAACACTAGCTTCGATATTTTTAGCTCTGTTTTTAGCAATGTTTAACAAACCTTCTGATATATCAATACCTAGAACATTAGCTTGAGAAAATTTTAAAGCCGTGGGTATAGCCAATCTACCAACACCACAACCAATTTCTAATATAGCTTTTGGGGCAAAATCAAGGTCTTTAAATAAAATATCGATTTCTTCTTCAGTTGATATTTCCTTATCGTGCATTTCGCTATCGACATTTTTTGATTCAGCTTTTTGGTTCCAGTACTGTCTTTCAAAATTAACTCTTTTCATAAAATAAATGAACCTCGTGTTGGTAATCTAGTAAGGTTTCTTTATACCCAAAGGCTTTAATCCAATTTCTTAAATCGGTTAGGTACTCTTTATATTGGTGGAACATAAACTCTGGATGGCCACTAAGCCATATTTTAGGCTTGTGATTTCTTATAGTTTGTTCTGCTCCCCTTAAAACTTTCCACTCGCTGCCCTCTACGTCAAGAATAATTGCTGTCGGTGGTTTTAATCTTTTCGCTGTATTATCGATTTTATATTGTGGTAATCCATCTGCTTCTAAATATAATTCGCTAAACCCGTGTGCTTTTACAATTTTACCTTGTGAAAATATAGGCCAAGTATCTTTGCCATTTGCCCAGCCTATACCTTCGTATAATTCTTTATCGGGATTTTTTGGTATTTGTTTTTCAACACTGCTTGCAAACCCAGCTAAAAGCCCCAATGGGCGTTTCAATTTGTTTGCTTTCCATACCGCTTTTATAACTGGCCAAGCCTTGTGGTTAGGTTCGTACAAGACAACTTCCGCCCCCCACATTTGACACAAGGCTGGCATCTCGCCCAACTCCGCACCAACGTAATAAACTACATCACCTTCACCAATATACTCGTGCATTGAACTTAATCTTTTCTTTTCCCAACCTTGCTTGGTAAACCATTCTAGCCTAGCCGCCCTATGTTCTGGTAGTTTAATTTTAAACTGACCATTTATTAAAGTATCAATCATTTTTACCATTTATGTTTTCTTTCTTCTCTTACTACTCTGGGTTTATAAAAATTATCTTCAATTGTTTTTGGGAACTCCATTTATTACCTCCAATATTTTAGCCCACCTTTGTAAATAAGTGTGGTCTCTTTTTGTTCTTTCCGATCCTGCCCTTCTAATCTCCTCCCGTTCCTTTTTGTTTTCAACATAGTAATCAATCTTAGATTTTAAATCTTTGAAATCACCAAACTTAAAAGTAACAATTTCTTTTCCTATCTCGAAAAAATCCTCAATCCCTTTGATATACGGGTGGATAATAAAGCCGCCTCGGCCTGTCGTCTCAAAGATACGGTCACTTAGGTAGTTGGGGTAATCAAAGTTTAAACACAAGGTATCGCCGATAACTACTTTAGATTCAGCATAAATCATATTCAACTCGTGTCCTCTAACCACCTTGATACCGTCACCACCATAATGAAAAAACCTTTGACCGTAGGTTTCTCTAAGCCAATCAACAAGCTGTGGTCGCCACTGCCACTCAGGATGATAACCTCGGCTGCCTACAAACACCACATCCTTATTTTGATTAACATTTTGGTTTAGATAACACTCTTGGTCAAATACTCCTGCCGCTAAATAATGACCTTTAACCGGCGTGTTTTTATTAAGCCAGTTGGCCATGTTCTTGTCGGCAGTAAAGAAATGTTGGATATTCCAGTAGTCCTCTGTTTCCATCTCCTTTTGTCTTTGAATCCCAAACCATAAATCCAGATGATAAGTCAAGGTTGGTATATTACGGCTTTTCAATAATTTTAATAACTCTCGCATTGTTAAGACTCCGGGAGTATTCCACCCATGAGTATGTACCCAAACAAATAAATCTGACCTGGAAGCGACCTCAAAAATCAATTCGCTGGTAGTGTTTCTTTCTTGCAGCTTAATAACTTCGTGACCAAGAGATTCTAAAGATTTAACATGGTGACTCTCGCTACTAAAATCTACACCGAAATTTCCTAAAAATGTTATTTTCATTCTTTATCCTCTAAATTACTTTTCTTTGGTTTCATAATAAACCTGCAAGGATACCCACTAATTTATTTGTGGGAGGAATTGCAGCCTTTCTTTGTTTGCTTGATAAAATGCTCGAGCAAACCCTTGTGGGGTAATTGCTCTCCTATCGGCTACTGTCAGCCCTTTGAACTTAGGTAGTGGTCTTGTATTTTGCATTGAGTCCCTTACTTCTTTTGGTGTCAAAGTAACTGGCTTTCTTACTGGGAAGTTGAAGTATCCCCATAAATCTGTTCTCTTTTTGTATCTATCTCCAAAGTCATAAGGTTGAAAGATAAATGGTGGTTTACCTAGAAATTGTCTAAGGTAGGCTGTAGGGTTCTCTAATGCCCAGAACTTCAAGTCTCCTCTTGCTCTGGCAGCCCAGATTAGTTCCAAACAGGCTTTCACTACTTCCATACCTTTCTCAAAATCTCTTGGAGTCTTTGCAGTTGTTCTTGCTAAACTAAACATTGTGCAAGGTGGGGCAGCTAGTATGCCCACAACTGGTTCTTCTGGTAGTTTGTAAGTCATAACATCATATTCTGGTAAGGTAACATTGATAACTTTATAACCTGCTTCTACCCAAGGCTTACTCCAACTTCCTGTTCCTCCGCATAAGTCTAGGATAACCACTAGAATAAACTCCCTTGGGTAAAATCACCAATCTTTTGCTTTGGGTTTCCAAAGACACTATATTCAAATACGTCTTTTCCCTGTTGCTCCATAATGTAGCGTTTGACTGCCTCTTGGGGTGGCTACCTGTGCCTGCAAGTAGCCACGCTAAAAAGATTACTTCCTATGGTAATTGCAAAACTTTTTATTTGTCTTAGAAACTGGTTTCCCACATTCAATACATAAACCAACCCTAAGGTTTCTTAATTGGTATTTTCTCTGCCTACTAACGTTTAAATTTGTAAACTTATCAATAATTTTAACTGGCATACTTAACTAAACACCCCATAAACTATCCAAACTAATAATAAAATTAAACTTACTGCGACTATCGTATTTGCGACCTTATCCTCCTGGCCATCTTGATTCAAACTAGCCTCCCCTGCCCTCGGCTTTCCATCTCTTTTATTTTTTCCAATCTTTTGTCTACTCGCCAATCTTTTGTTTGCTTACCAAATTCTTTATAATCCAAAACGTATTTCCAAACATTATCCTTAACCCTAATCGTTTTGATGTTATAACCATTCTCCCTTAACTCATCCAACCTAGCCTTATAATTAAGAATAAAGTTTTGAGGAAACTCATAATTACAAACGCCCTCTTGTCCTCGCACTCTTAACATAGAGATAATTTTTTGTTTTTGCGTCAATCTAGTTTCTCCTTTATCTTGTCAATAAACTGCTCAACTTTTTGTCTATAAAAAGTATCAAAGTCACTGGTCTTTTCGGTTTGTTCCCAAAGTACAAACAATACGGCTCTCAATCTTTGGCTTGGTGTCTTCTCGCCTCTTTCAACCCTTTCTTTAGTAACTTGTATATCCTCTGGCAATATTTCTCTTTCAGCCATTACGGCCCAAACTTCTTTACCTTTAAGACTGCTGAGCAATCCTGCTTCTGGTGGGGTCAATTCTCTAGTGTGTAATTTCAGCCCCCAGCCTCTATCGGCCATTGATTCAATTTTTTCTATTATTACTGGAACTTGAAAGAGATTACTCATCTTCAAAATTTATAGCCATTGTAAGTTCTGTATCGTCTTTCAGAACTTCCAAAACGTCTTTTGCACCTGCTAAATATATATCTGCCATAGCTCTCGCCCCTACATGGGGATGTCTTTCGGCTAAGGTCTTAATTGTTTTGTCAGATTTTTTATCGAAATCCCAGACTTCTTTAAACTCCATCTGCCTCCTTTGCTGGCATTAAATTCCTTTGGGCAATTTTAATCCGTTCCATAACCCCTGACTTCTCCTCAAAGGTCAAGGTTTTATATTCTTGGCTTTGCATTATGGTATTTATATCCTCAAATGTCTTAGCCTTAACCACCTGGCTAAATATTTCTTTATACTTAGGGTTATCACTACCGTGGAAGCCAATCACTTTACCTTCCCTACCTTGTGCGTGCATAACCTCCTCTGCCGAAGCAATACCGCCAATCAACCCAAAACCAGCAAAACCCAACGCCCTACCTATAGCCGAGGTTTCAGCAACCTCAAACGGGCTTGTTCCCTCTACACCTTGAGCATCAAAATAGCTTACAGCATGGCCGTTATAAACCTTGCTATCAATCTCAACCGTAGCTTTGAATAATACGCTGTTGTCCCTTACCTCAAAGTTTGTGGTTATACTTAGTGATTCGTGGGTATCACGGTGGGCCTCAATTAGCCTACCAGCCACCATCATATATTTTTTTCCTTTAATATCTACTATGTAATCTTCTGGTTTAACTTGAGGTTTGGTTTTTTCTTCTTCAGGCATTTGGCCTCCTGTTAAGATATACGGCAACCTTACCCAAATTCTGTAGGACCGTATAGGAAATCAAATCGCTGTGGTAAATTGGTAACTCGTCTATTTTATCTCTGACGCTTTCCAACGCCTGTTCTAAAGTTTGGTAAGTAGCAACTTTAATTTGCATTTAAACCCCTTTCAGGTAGCTCTACTAAATAACTGGCTCTACAATCTTGACACTTGCCGTGTTTTCCGAACTCGTCTTTGTATTCCCATTGAATCCGGCCACCGCATTTATAACCAATAAAATCTTCGGGGTCGTCTGCATAATTGGCAACACAAATATTGCCGTGCAAGGAAACTTCTCTTTCTACTTCGTGGCCTAAAGCCTTTATGTAAAGTTGGGCTAACATAAATACAACCTTCTTTCCCGAGGCTACCAGCAGGCTTCGTGTTACCTAACCCACTGATACCCCCGCAACTGCCCTTGTGTAGATTATCATTAGACTGCCATCTAATTTTCAATTTTTAGCACCTGCCATGCAACACAAGGGCAACTGTGGTTCTCTCTCCTTCTCCCATTTACCTATTCGCATATTCAGGCAATAGGCTGATCTTGGCTCTCCAGACCGGCAGCATTTTCTTTTGCAGCCAACTTTCCGCCCCGCCGTAGTTTCTGGCAGAGTAGAAACGGTCAAGAATCTCTTTATCCCTTTGGGTTAAGATGTCGAAAGCCATCAGTTCCCAAACACTCCCTGGTTTCATTCTTACCTCCCTTCTCCAAGATTATATCCTGGTAAGCTAGTTGCTTACAACGAACACTGGCAAAATGTCGTCCGAGGGCTGAAAGGTGGGCCACAAGCCACCGCCTTTGGCAACCAGCTATCAAGCGACAATCTCCTAATCTCAATCCTACAAACCAATCTTAATACAACCGCAAGGGCTTGTCAACCCCCTAGTTTAGCCTTATAGTTTCTATACCTCTTGTGTACTGCTTGCCTAGAAACATTAAATTGGGGCATCTTGGATATTTCATCGAAGGTATAACCCTGGATGTCGTGCAAAGCAACTATCAAGCTTTGTTCCCGTTCGTGCTTTCTTCTTCTTGGTTCTTCCATAGATAAATTATAAACCCTGTGTCAACTTGTTTCTTATTTCTTCAATTTTTTTCCTAGCTTTTAGTCTTTCCTCCGGTGTTTGCTGGGGATATTTTTCTGGAGCCGTTAGTTGGTTTTCTATTTGTCTGCTTTCAAGTGACCACGAAACAATATGTGATAATTTAAAACCGCCTTCTTTTAACTCAATGAAGCCCGACTCCCCCTGAATCAACCTTCTTTTTATCTGCTCTAACTCCTCGCCGGTAACCTGATATTCTTTTCTTGTAGAAAGCTGGATTGTCCAAAGCTCACGATATTTTGGTATAGCTGTATTTTCTACCATTTTCTTGACCCCTTTCTTTAATCTTTCTAATATCACGCAATACAAAATTACGCAATGCGGCTTTTAAATCTTTATATCTCTTTCCGCTAGAAGCCACATAATTATCTAAAGCCTCTTTTTGATAACGTACAAACGCAATAGGTACACCGTATCGTTCTGCTGTTTCCAATAAGTCTTGTTCTGTTAAGGGGGAGATAATAGAGGGGGTTATTTCTTTCTTCTTACTTCTTTCTTCTTTAGTAGTGTTAATTTGTTGTATGTTTTGATGTTCGTTTGTTGCATAGTTTGATTGATACTTATCATAATTATTGATTGTTATATATGTGTGTTTGTTGTCTGTTTTGATGTTAACCTGGTGTTTAAGTTGTTGTATAAGTAGGTGTCTAACAGTTAGTCGGTTCCAACCCCACCTTTCGGATAGGTATTTTTGAGTTGTTTTTAGTTCTCCACGCTTACAAAAATCAGTATCTTTATAGTTGGCGAGAAATATTAAGTCTATCCAAGCCTGGCCTTTACTAAAGGGCCGGTCTTTCCATATCTCATTATCAATTATTTTTCTGAAAACTTTTATCCAGCCGTTATTGTCCATCAAAAAAGCCCTCTTTATGCTGCGGGGAGTTGTCACACTCGCTTGCGGAATACCCGCAGCCCAAAGAAGGCTTTTAGTGTGACAGTTTACTTCCGCAATCAAAATATACACTACTCATTTTCAAATGTCAACCTAGTTGTTGTAAAATATACTTTACGAAGCCTCGTAAAATTCAGGCACGAAAGGAGAAAACAGGTGAAGTTCTATGCAACCGTAGTTGTCAGGACTGGCTGGAACCCAACCGAACTGACTACCTATGATTTCGGTTCGGTTTCGCTGAAAATACTCTTGAGGAAAGTGGCCGAGATTATCAACGAAAACACGCTTTTGGTTGATATGCACCTATGGAACGATAACAAAAGGAATGAGATTGTCAAAGCAAGAGGAGATTAGTATAATTATACTGTCCGTTGTTTCCACAGAAGGCTCTGCTGCCCTAGAGTCTTCTTATTTTCAATACCCTTCGGCCCCAAGCTATAGCGTCATCATAATTTGGAAAGTAAACGTCAATCTTGTTGCCCTTTATAGCACCACCCCTATCAAGAACCGTACAAATCCCATAGCCAGGTATTTCAAATTTTGTCCCAAAAGGATAAACAGGGTCGGCAGCACAGATTCCATAAGCAACCCTAGCCCCGGAAGCGGTGTAGTACCCCGTCCCTTCTTGCTGGCTGGTGCTGTAACCAGTTACGCTATAAAAGCCGTTAGGGGCGACCACAGGGCCTCTGGCAAGCATTTGTGGTTTTGGAGTATATTTTTTAGATTTTATGGATACTGTTATTACAGGCCCTTGATATTCTGCGGGTTTTGGGGTTTGCCTAGTTTGGTTTTCGGCTGCCGTATCTCCGTTAAATATTAAAACTAGGAAAATAATCAGGAGATACGGTAAGAAAATTCTATACAACCGATATAATTATACCACTTATATACAAGAAGCCCCAACTAAGTAGGGCTTCAAGTACCGGCATCATGATTATTTTCCAGTTACACTTGCTCTAAGAAATACTGCTGCGATTGCACCAAGTCCTGCGATTACTGTTTGAAACGTCTCGGTGTCCCAGCTAATTACATTAAAGAATTGAAGCACGGCAACAACAAAAATTACTCCAGCCGTAATATAAGTTCTTCTTCCGGTAAGATTCATTATTTATCACCACCTTTACTAAATGGGTTTTTCCAATCATAACCACCCATAAAATTAGCAACAGATTTTACCAGTTTAATAAAACTGTTGTCGGTTTGTAGAATATTAAACCTAGTTGGTTTTTCATTTATTACTACTGGTTCGGTGAGTTTTAATTTGAGGTCGGTCTCTGTCTTTTTTTTATCAACAGCGTCTTTTTTATATTCTTCTATTTGAGTAATGAGGGTATCATTAACAGCGTTTTGGTCTTCTATTGTCTTTTGAAGTTTCTCTATTTGTCCTTGCAGGGTAACTATACCGGCATTCAAAGTGGCTATTTCTTTATCATATTGGGATTTCTTTACCCATTTGATTAAATAGTGTTTAGTTGCGTAGGCTCCAGCACTAAGTTTGCTTTTACGCCACGATTCAATATCGTATTTATTTGGTTTTTTACCGAGTAAAACTGTGAATAAAGCTGCTAATCTTTCCAGTTCTAAGTCCACGTTATTTACCCCCTTTGACCATTGTACCACTTTGGTTAAGTCAATCAAACGCCCTGCAGGGTCGGCAAATTCTATATGACAAACCGGCCCCGTTACAGTACCTGTTTGTCCAGTATAACCAATAAGCTGTCCTTTGGTTACTACCTGTCCTGATTTTATTATTAGAGAATCCATGTGAGCAAATCCTATGCGGTAGCCGTTATTTAATTTAATCCTACAAAATCTTCCGTAACCTGTTTTATAATCTTTGGCAGTAGTAACGGGAGAATAAACCTCAATAACTTTACCTGCTTCTGGTGCAAAGGTTTTGATTTTTAGTTTAGGTGGGTAATCTGTACCTGTGTGGGGAAGGGGAATCTTTTGTCCTTTGTAATTAATAAAATAATCGTAAGGGCCAAGCCTTCCAAAGTTACCTGTTACAGGTAGGATTGGAGTATCAAAAGGCCATAAAAGTTTAATAGACATTTTATTTATTTAGATGTTCTTTAATTTCTTTACCTAAAGTGTTTTCAATATTAGACTTTTGGGATAATGCCTGCAGGACTATTTGCTTCAAGTAGTCTTTCTTAAATTTAACATCTTTGTAAGCACCCTCTAGCCTATTATTTTCTTTTTCCAAATACTCTACCCTTTTAGTTAAATCATTTATGGAATCTCTAAGGAGGTTAAGGTCGTTGCGTCTTATTTGGTAAACAAAAAAAGATCCTCCTAAAGCTAGGGCGGTTGCTGCTCCTACCCAACCTATTAATGTTTGTGGTAACTCTAAGCCCATTTTAAATAATCTCCACAATAATAAAGCTTGTCATAGTAGCGTTTGCCAACGTGCTTGTCCCTGCTGTTGCTTGGCCACTAAGTTTATATGTATGGCTTCCAGTAGAAGGCATTAATATTACCGTGCTAATAATAGTTTCGTTTGTGGCATTTGCACCCTGTACTAAAATACCTTGACTATAAGTAGTTGTACTTTCCTTAATACGAAGTACCGACCTGTTTCCTGCTGCGGTATTTGCAAACAAGGTAAAAGTAGTTATCTTAATACGTTTGTTGGCAGGAACAATTACCGGAACCGATAAACCAGTAAGATCAACTTCGCTAGTTATACCTCCTTGATCTGAGGTTGCCTGTCTATAGCCAATCACCCCAGGAGTAGGGTTTCGGTTATAGATTAAATTACCTAGAGAATCTACAACAGATAAAATTACACTTGATATAGTTGGGCCGGTCGGCCCTAGTTGTCCTTGATTGATTGCGTTTTGGGAAGCTATGGTAGTGGCCCCTGTAATTACTACTGCAATACGAATTGCATTTGAAGCAAGTGAAGGAGAAGCAGCGTTATTGGCGACTTCTGTATATGTGATCACCCCATCATCTCCTAAATCTACATAAGTGTCTTTTGAAGCAGTAAACGTCCTTGCAGAAACGGCCGAGGCGGTAACTCTTTTGCCGTTTATGTAGGCAACCACACTTGTCATTGAGGCGTTTCTGTTAACACCAGCATTATCAGCAGTCCAAACACCGCCGCCAGAAACAAAATTAGCTAAAGCCTCGCCTCTAAAAAGCTCTAACTTGTTATTATTTACGTCCTCCGAACCACTAGCCAACCCATCATGGGTAGCCTTATGTTCTGTCGGATCTAATATTTGGTCTGTTGAATAAGTCGGGCCGCCACTCATAGTTTTTAATCTGGAACAGTTGGATTATTAACAGTTTCCAACTTTCCTATAGAGATTGATTGCTCTGCCATTTGTTTATATGGATTAACAATCAATTCTTTCGCTTCTAATATTATATCATTAGGGCTGTATGTTAGTCTTCCTATCTGCAATATTATGGTTCCAAAGTCCCTGAAATTCATGCCCCACTTATCTACTCCCCAACGTGCTTGACCCCAACGGCTACTGCCACCCTGACCGATATTTGCCAGAGAAATAACCTGACCGACAGTAATACTTTCAATATCATAACCACCAGGACTATCCCCCACATTACTATCTATAACTTGGATATTCGCCCGTAGTCTGGCTGAATTAGTTTCCTTTAGAAAACTGTTTACTATAGTATCGGCAGTTGCTTCAAGTGTAACTCGGTTATCATTTAAGGAAACAGCTTTGACACCGAAAGTATCTATAAGGCTTTGGTCAAAGTATTTTTTGTAAAAGTTTACTCCGGTAGAAACCTCGCCACCAGTAAAATAAACCGTATTTACTACAGTTTGGCTTACGGCATTTAATTCGTTTACAGCGATATTCTTTCCGTAAACTAACTTATGTTCGTAATCGTCGGCAGCCCCCCTAACAAAAAGAATGTTATTAGCTTGGTCTACATACCAGTAAAAATTGGCTGGACAAAGTTCAATGATTTTGTTTATACACTCCAAAATACTCATTACTTTAAATGTATAGGTCGCTGTTGTAAGGCTCGGTTCTAAAGAAGCCCCGTCGTAATTTATCTTCCCGCCCCTCAAAATATAGTTGTCTAAAATATCTCTAAGCATTTCCACAGGGTCTATGTCTGTGTAGGTAAAGGTTGTGGTTAAATTAGCTGGTTCTAAAAGGAAATTTAATTCACCGGTTTGTGTAAACCAGCCAGCAGCGTTGTCATTAAATAGCCAAGTATAGTCATCAAAAACATTGTCGGCATCATAATAAAGGTTTGGAGTACCGCCACTTCCAGGAGATATAACAAAATGATAATACTTACCCTGCTCTAAATTTATACCAAAAGGGAAAACAAACTCGAAATCGTAAATATCTGGAGCAGCACTTATAAGCTGTTGCGATGCAAGAACAATACTTGTACCCGTTGGTAGAACACTGGTACCTGTTGGTAGCCCACCATTATCTTCAACCAAATCAAAATTTTCCATAGCCTGAGCAGCATCCAAATATAAATGTAACCTCCTTATCGAATCATAGCTTGCCCTAAACCTTAGAGCTATAGAATCCTGTCCTGTCACAATAGGGAAAGTAGAAGAAGTACCGTCAGCTTGATTATCTACCTGGTTTTCTGCACTTACTTCAAAGTTTTCTGCCATATAATCAGCCAAATCAGCACCGAAGCCCAGCAATACAACTTCGGTATATTTTTCTTTATCTGAGAAATAAGGTCGATACTCACTTATAAAACCTTGAAAGAGATTTTGACCTTCGGGTGTTTCTTTATCATGAATTGTAATAATAACCTTGTTGTTGAAATCGACATCACTACTTAATGTATCTGGATCTCTGGCCAAGACTAACCTAAGCTCTGAACCGGCCGAATTTATTTCTTGGCTAAAGGAAGGCTCACTAACAACGTCATCCCAAGTAGCCAAAAAATTATCAGTATCGTCAAAGACCCTGTAATTGTAAGTCTTTTGATTAGGGTTGCTCATAAATTATTTCTATTGACACACTTGAATCTAAAAACGATAAGTATGCATCTTCTTCAATCGGGTCGCCCGAAATCGCTTGCAAACCTCTAACTCCCCTAAAATAGAAGTCAGGAACTATATCATACAAATCATTTTTACCCACCATATAAATTCTTATTGGGTCTGACCCACCAACCAAACTTTGAACATAATCAATCATAGCTTTAGTAGATAGAAAACTAGGACTGGCCACTGACGGGTCTATAAAAAACTTTGTGTTTCTTGAACCAAGAATCGGATAGGTATCTGGGTTATTTAGAGTATCTAAGTTTATCCAATCAGCAGGGGCCAAAGCACCGCCTCCCCAATCATACTGGATAAGAAAAATATCAACGTAATCAGTACCAGTAGGCGGAAAAGCAGTAAAGTTTATTGTTACTTTAACGTCTTTAATCACTGCGTCTGCTGGAATACTGGCAACACTAAAAACCAAACCTGCTGTATATACATAATAATCAAACTGGTAAATACTTCTGCCGACTTTGTTTATACCATCACTTAGATAATCGGCCTGAATTGTAGCGATAGCCTCCCCCCTGCGAGCCTCCTCATAGGTGAATTGATTATTAACTATATAAGAAGCCAAATACTCTGTATCAGCATGGGCCTGAATTGTAGCAGTTTGTCGATAAGCCATATCAGAGCCAACGTTTCGTATAAGTAAAGCCAACAGTAACACTGCGGCCAGTAAAATTATCTTCATAGACTATCTTCTTACCTGTTCCAGGGTCAAAAGTCAAAAACTTTCCAGTATAATTTACTTCTGTTCCGTTTACTTTGACAGTTTTATTGGCAGAGTCTATCTGTAAAATGTCGCTATTACTCCAATCCCTAGTAACTATTATTTCCTCACCACTATCAGGATTGGTGATCGTAACTATTTTGCCGGTAGCACCACTAAGACTAGCGAAAGTAAAAGTAATAACTGGTGTGGCTTTATAGCTACCTAAAATATTAAAAGTTTTTTCCCCATAAAAAGCGGTTATTGCTGCTCCCATAGCTATAGATGTCGATTGAGTATTGTAACCAAAAGGATTGCTACAAAGAAAAGTAATTGTAAAAGTATTAAAACCACCGTTGGCCTCACTAAATATTATCTGTGAGACAGTGGCCGTGTATTCCCTTTCAATTCCAGACTGGTCAAATTTGAGAGGAGCTTCTTTTACTGATAAATAAATAAGCAAGTTATCTCTGGCTACTTCCAAAGATTGTCGGTTTGGGGCAACAATATGGCCTTCAATAACTATCTCTTTACTTTTATAATCGGCAGAAACCAACTTGGCCCCATCTTCATTGGCAAGGTCTTTTTTATCTACCGACCTTATGGGTAAAGAGTGAGCAAGGCGATTGGTAATCGTAATATATTCTATTGTGTCTAATCGGACATTATTAAAATATATAGGTAACATATTATTTAGGTTTAATTGTTAGCCCCAAGTTTGCTAACTCTTGGTTTCTGGTAAATCTTCTAAGAAAATCGTCAGCTTGTACTTGAGAACCGATATTTATATCACCAAGCACTGTCGTATTTGCTGTATTGTTATTTGTACTTTGAGCTAATCCTGGGAAGTTAGGTCTTACAGTAGCCGTAAAATCTCTTGAAATTGAATTTATCTCGTCAAACATCCCACCATAAAGACTTGTTATCTTATCAGTACCTTTGCTTATTAAATCTACTAGGCTAGGCGAATGTCTTGAAAACGGGTTTAGATTCTTTAAAGTTTCAACCACCTTGCCCACCTGTTCCTTAATCCAATTAAAGGCCTTTTCAAAGGGTGCTTTTAAAGTATTGTAAACATTTTTTAGGGCATTTCTTATTGAAGAATCAATACCTTTAAAAAAGGCAATAAGTTTACTGGCCATATTTATTACAAAAGAAATTACTTTAATCATAAAAGTAAATTGCTTAATTGCCAGCAATATGGCCCCGAAAATTACTACTCCTATAACCACTGCTAAAAATTTTAGTATCGGTATTAAAGTCGGAGCAACCAAAGTCCAAAGTTGTTTTAGGGCAGGAAGCAAGTCCTTTGAAAACGCAGTCCAAAGTTGCATAACCGCCGGTATCAAAAAGTTAGTAACTGCAAATGTAATTAAATCGAAGGCGGCTTTTATTGTATCTACTATTGGTTGTAGAGCTTTTAATGTATTATCCAAACCGCCAAAATGTTCGATAAGTTTTTGAATACCAAAAGCTAACAATGCCCCAGCAGCGATAAATGGTAACAAGGGGGCAAACAAGGTAATAAATCCGGCTGCTAAAGCTAAAACCGCAGGTACAAGACCGCCCATGATAGCACCAGCTATTATTGGCAAGTGAGGTTGTAATTGTTGCAGCTTCTCTATAAAGAAGTTTAGAACCCCTTGTGGCCCACCCATAGCTGTAAACCAATCATTAAAGGCTTGAATAACAGGTTCCAAACTATTGCTAATACCCTCACCTATAAGCTCCATGAAATCACTGAACGTATTTTTTGCTATTGTCAGTTGCCCAGCAAAGGTCTTGCCAGCAGCCTCGGCACTACCACCAAATTCGGTTTTCAACTCTTTCATTATCAAGGCTTGGGCCTCAGCCGAACGACCTGTTTCAACTAAGTTTTTTATTACATCTTGCTGTGCTTCATTGAAATTAACACCAACCCTACGCAAAGCCGTGACACCTAAAATTGGATCTTGAAGGGCTTTTCCAAGCTGTATAGCAGATGATTTTACATCCTGACCAAGTGCTTGGCTCATGTCTAGCATTATTTCTGTAGCCTCTGGAAATATATCCTTGCCTATTTTAGTAAAGGTTAAAAGTAGGTTTTCACCAGTTTGGATTGTTTCGTCACTAAATTTAGTTGTCTTTTGTAAAGAGGCCGCAAGTTTGGAAACTTGGTCTGCGGTTACGCCAGCGACACCGCCAGTAGATTTCAAGACTGCCTGAGTCTGAGCCATGACGTTTTGTGCTTCGGTAAAGGCTTGGATAGATTTGACCCCGAAGGCTACCGCCCCAGCAGCAGCAGCAGTCAGACCACCAAGCAAGGCAAATGAACCGCCTTCAGCCGCTTTAGTAGCACTACCTAAACCATGAAATTTCCTGCTTGCTGAGTCTACATCACCTTCAAACTTGCCCTTGTCTAAATTTAGAGTATATTTTATTGATCCAACTTCAGTTGCAATATTATCCTCCTATAAAAATACCGCCTAATTATTTTGACCAAATATCTTTTTTAGTCTGGTCAAACCTTCGGCGGTGTTTTCCTGATCCAGTAATTCTATTATATCAGATGATTGCCTCTCTAATCCACTAAGTATGTTTTGGCGATCTGCCTTTTCCATAAACGGGTATGAAGCCGCCTCGATTTGTTTAAATTGTTCGATAGCGTCTATTTGTAGTGACTGGTTTAAAAGAGAATAAAATATTATTGCGTATTCGTTCAGTACCAAATCAAAAGTGTAGGCTGGGTATTTTCTAAGAAAATAGGCGATTATCTTTATAAATCGGGTTGGAGTGTTTTTTTTTCCACAGGAGAAATGCCAGCAGCCTTAGCAGCTTTTAATTCTTTTGGAGCCGCCAAACCCATTATGAAATCAATAAGCCTTTCGGCTTGTTGAAAAGATATGTCTACATTATCCTTTTTTATATCTGGGATTATTTTTTCTACTACATTGTGGAAAATCTCTAAGGCCTCTAAAGCAGAAGCACCGCCATCCTCTTTTTTCTTACTACTCTGAAAGAGTTTGTATATCCTAGACAACTCGATAATTGTCTTTAACTTTGGTGGTTCTACTATATAAGTAATACCGCCAAGAGTTACCTCACCCTTTTCAGGAATAATAGAATCAAGATCAAGCTGTGCGTCTGCCATAAAGTCTTACTAACTTACGTTCGTGAGACCAATGTGGCCCAATCTGCGGCCATCATCATAGGTTTCGTCAATTAGTGCTTCAAATGTTACTTTAAAGACCCTTTGCTCGTCAACCTTAAAACTCAATTCGACCGCTTCAATAGGTACAGCCCTGTAGATAGTAATATCGTCAGTTAGATCGCTGTCAGCCTTTGCTGTTGGGTGCAAAACAAGCACTGCTGAATTGTTAGTCCTAAGACTCCAACCAGCCGATCTACCAATATTTAATCTATCACCAGCAGCACCGGTATCTGTATCGGAAGCTGCTATAGCCTCCTCAAGATTTCCGACACTAGGCTCGGCTAAAGTTACTTCTACAAGTAACCTTTCACCTGTGAGTACCTTATCGACAGGAGTTGAGCCGTATTTGTCCACCGTAAGTTCTGCAAACTCTGGTTCATACTTGAACATTACACCCTCTTTAGTATTTCCCAGATTAACGGCGTTATAGATGACTCTACAAACACCGATTCGCAGGTTGTCTAAACTAGGTGAAGCTGCCATAAATCAACCTCCAATTTAAGATACTAAATCAAGGTTGCGATAGGTCAACTCGAAAGTCGCTTTTAATAATTTGCGATTTTCTAAATCACGGTCAAAATCATCTATCTTTCCAAGAGCCTTACAATTATATATCTGGTAATTCGGCAGATATAATGGCCCCATTCTGTGAAGAAGGGTAAATACAGTTTCAAGTTTAGTATAACCATCCGCCGTATTTCTATATCTGCACCAAACATCTATAGTTTGGTATTCTACACCAGTATATTTATCTGGCTCTCCACTTGGTACTGACAACAACATTATAGCATTTTCTATTTCTTTTGGAAACTCACCTATAAACAGGTTAGTACCAACTGTGCCTACACCCTGATCTTCAAGCCAAGCAGTAAACTCGTTAATCAACATAGGTTATATCCTTATAGTTTCGAAAGCCTTTCTAAAATAGTTGTCGCTTTTTCTAATTACTTTTTCGGCCGAGTCTCTTAAATATCTTGACTTCTTACCTTTTTTGAATCCGTGTGGTGGGGTTTCAAATTCCCAACGTCTTGCATAAGGTGCGTCGGAAGGCGGGGCCTCACCATATCTTATTTCGTAATTTAAAAGTCCAAGTCTTTGCGGCATCCTTGCACCAGTATTTCGTAGCGTACCCTTATCGTGGGGAACTTGATCGGCACTTAACCGGCGAATATCAACACCCATAAGCAGAAGCGTCTTATCCAAAGCTAAAACATTTTTTGCTTTAAATTCTTTTGATTTGTCAATAATTATTACGCCCATATTAAGATACTACATTAAATTTACTTAAAAAACATTTCAAAAAGTGAATCGGGCCGCTACTAAAATCCCTAGCCTTGATTATCTTTTCTATTCGAAAATAAGTATCGTCAGCAAATATTACGTTTCCCTTCACGACAGTTGGGGTAACACCATCGCTACGGAAAGGATTAAACCAAGCCATAGCCTCTGAGTCGACCTCCTCCATATTGCTGCGGTTACTTTTAATATCGGTTATATACCTAAACTTACCTGTCAGTACCAAATTGGTTGTTGGGTCGTCCGACACTACATCACCGTACTCGTTGGTTTCTACCGAAACCAGTATAATTGTTTGATTCATTTCCGGTTTCATATTAAACTAAGACTTTTTTATAACTTGAAAGCAAACTTTGTATCTGGGGGTTTTCGGTCAATATATTTGTGTAGACCTCACTGTAGCCTTCTATAGACCTAGATTTTAAATTTTGTGCATAGGAATCAATTAAGTTGGCGACAATCATAGTGGCTGCCATTTGGATAGCTTCGGGAATACTGGTAAAACCTAAATTGCCGACCACCTTTATATTCTTAATACCTTTTGACCAAGTACCCCCACGCAAAACAATACTGTTTTTATAGTCTGCGTTTAAAGGATAAAGCTCGTACTCTTCGTTTTCTTCCAAAGTTACCGTGACAACACTATCCTCATCAATATAAGCGATAGATGTAACCGAGCTGAAGTCATTTATAAAAAGTTCCCTTTTGCCATTACCGTCATAGTATCTGGTGGCAGCCGTTGTATTTTCAAAAGTACGTCCGCAAATCGTATCTACTAGGTGGTCAACAGCAGGGATAGCGGTAACGATCATACCTACTTCGTGGGAATTTAAATCTCTTTCAAGGTAGTCTTCTATTTGGGCCTCTGTGGTGTACGGCACTATACCTCCCTTCCACTACAGTGGACACAAATAATCTTGCTGCAATTACTGAAAAATGGCGGTAACTGGTAAGGGTGGCAAGTACAACCGCACTTCAAAGGCTGCGGGTCTTCTATTTCTTTTGTTTCTTTCGGTTCTAGTATAGCTTCGTTCTTTGCGTTTTTTATCATAGCTTATATCCTTAACCCTGCCTCCTGCACGGGAGGCAGAATAAGGTTATAAACCTTAGCTAACTGTTCCAGTACCTATAAGACAAAATGCCTCAGGGAACTGTACTAAGTTGTTTGCCCTCATTACGGCACGAAGCCCTGTCATATCCTGTCTGGCAAGGTTTACAGTATTACCATCTGAGTCGGCTATAGTAGCCTCTTTCAAGGTGGTTAGCTGTAGTCCAGCCTTCTGGATTAACACGCTGTACTTCAAGTTACCGAATATTATATAAGGCTCGTTTGCGTCCCCAACGTGAGCTATATCGGGTAGAACCTCGACTAACTCATAAGGGAAACCCCAAATAGTGCCATTAACAACACCGTTAGTACCTGGCTGCCAAATATAATTATCTGTCGTGTCTTTGATCCTCTGTATTATCCCAAGAATCGTCCTGTGAAGATAGAATTTACCCCCCTGCATAGACTGTGTAGGAACCGAATAAACCGCTAGGTTCAAATCGTCAAAGTCTATCAAGTCAATAGTAGCACCAACAGCAACGGCGGCAGTTCCAGCAGCAACTGATATACCGCTTGTAGCGTCAGTAAATACTAAAGTATCTTTGATTCTTGCAGATTCACGGGCGAAATCGGTTGAAAGCTCGTTGAAAATAGCAACGGCTGCATCCTCATTCAACTCGTCGGTTACAGCAGCTATACCTGCGAACTTACGCAGAACCACTGTGTCCTGACCAAAGGTCATTTTAGTACCGGTTTTAGCACCAGCTTCGCTAGTCTCATACATAGTTACGCCAGAGTCTTTTTTGTTGATCTTCAAAGAATCTGACCTAACCGTAATTACTCTAGCATCCCTCTGAGCTACCCCGTACTGCTCCTCAAGTCTTGCGACTTCGGCAATAAAGTCGGGATCGGGTACTAGGAAACCACCGTCAGCATTGGTAGTTTCGTTCTGATAACCAGCCTTAGTTATTGCGTATTTGTTATGCTGACGCAAAGTTTCAAAGTCGTTTTGCATCATGGCCCTAAGACCCTTAACAAAACGGACTTCTTTAGACATGGTTTCCAACTCGTCTTTGACATCAGCAGAAGGTGTACTACCACCAATACCTTTGTCAACGACTTTTTCTAAGGACTGGATTGCTTTCGCAACCTCATCCTGTACTGTTTTTGAGACGGCTTCCTCAATAGTAGAATTAAGCTCTTTCATAACAGAAGGTGAAATCTCTATTTCTTCCTCTGTTTCTTCTGCTTTAGTTTCTACTTTTTCAGAAGGCTCGTCTTTTTTATCTTTGTCGTCCATTTTTAAGACCTCCATTTGCTAGTTGTCAGTACCAGCAGATAGATTCTTTTTTAATGCTGCTATGACAAGCTCGACCTGCTTGTCAACTATTTGTGCGTTCTTCTTGGCCGTGACGACCAACCTTCGCTTCCTAACCGTACCAACTCCCTTATCGGTGACTATGGAACTAATCGTAGTTCCTAAAGCCGATACCTGCTCGGTTAGAGCAGAAATTTGAGATGATAGGTTTTCATATTCGGATTTTTCCTCTGACTGTATCTCATCAAAACTCTTAAACTCTGGTGCCTCCTCGTCAAATTGTTTATAGTGTTTGGCCAAGTGGTTATATACTCCTTTTCTATCCTCATCCGGTATATCAACCCCACCTCTGGCTCCCATTAAGGCCCCCATAGCTGCTTTTACACCGTTCCAGACTACAGCGTGTTCTCCTACTGCTAAGTGGTGGGGCAGTTTATAACTGGACTTAATGTCTGGGTTTTCGCTGTCAAACCAAGCAGAAATAGCCTTGATCTTTTGAATGTCGTCTCCACATTCCCGAATTTGCATTGGGCCATCCCATATCAAAGCCTTGTCGGCTTTTGGGGTTTCTTTAAAACCGATAACACCTTTATCTTCAGCAAAGTTTTCCAGAAGGTTTGTCTCAATCCCCTTACTCTTAGCAGTAATTAAGGCCTCACTATTGGCCGGAACTGGTACGATTGAAAATTCAAGCATCTCACTTTTAGTCCATGTGTTTGTTTCTTCATCCCATTCTATCCCCATAAAACCGACTGACAGGCCTTTTACAAAATCACCAAGAATCATGTCATAGACCTGACGTGCCAAAGGCGAAATATCAACAGCAAGTTTGAATTGGGCAATTAACTGATCCGCCCTTTTTCTTAAACTCAAAGTTTTACCGATTGGTAGGGAAAAGTAATCGTGGCCATAAAGGACAACACCGCTAGTTTCCATGTAGGTTTTAATATCCAATCCTTTTAGGTCTAGCTTTTCTCCTTGTCTATCTACACTGGAAGTAGCAATAATCCCTTCCACTACACCTTCTTCGAGGGACTTGGCCTTTATGATTGAAAGAATTATCTGTTTTTTATTCATAGATACGAAAAAAGTCCCAGTGATAACTTGATTTCACTCAAGATCAACTAGGACTCTGGACTCACGGTCTCTGGTCTCAAATATTTACTTTGTCTTTATTATATTTACTTCTAGGTTGTATGTCAAGGGAAAGCTCATGCTGTTGTATGTCAAGGGAAAGCTCATGCTTTTGACTTATTATGTATATGTTGTTTGTAGTTCCGCACCGGTGACACCTGATTTTTCCCATAGCCATAATAGCTACCATTAAAAGGCCGTAGCATGGCTCGCCACTTTTTCTTATACCTACGCAACGAATATCAACATAGTTTGGTTCTATTTCCATAATTACCCAAAAATATATCCAAAAACCCTCTGTACCGCAGCTACTACTCCCATTCCATAATAGAGTAATCCCTTATGAAGAAAGTTGTTTGATTGTGTTGTTCCGTAGCTTCTTAAAAATCTCGCCATATTTTTTAATAGGTTGAAGCTCTATTCACTGCCTGATTCAATTCTTTAGGTTTACCAATTGGCACTGGTGGCGGATCATTGTTACTTGCTACTACCTCTACCGCTATAGCGGCGCATTGTACCCCCGCACCAGCAGAGTCAGGTTTAGTAAGACCTGCTTGCAGGGAATCTATCGCCCCCTGTGTCCAAGCTACTCCACCTGGAGCCAACTCAAATGTTTTATTACGATTTACGTAAGTTGTGAAGTCTAAATTGTTATTCGCTTTATCAATTAAATTAGAAGTATTCCGAATACGCACTGAGGAGTTTACAGTTTTGCTAGCAACATTAGTTTTTATATAGGTATAAACTTTAACACCGTCAATACTCCCTGTTGGGGTAACCGTTGATAAATTAGAAGTGTGGGCTTTTATATCTCCAGCACAAGCAATATTATGAACTGTATCTGGAGTCCCGCCACTTACAAAATCATCCCAATTAGAAAAATCAGCCAGCCCATCAGCGCAATCTGCATCCGTTCCCCAAGCATCGTTCGTGCCTTCTGAGGTAGGATCAATCTGACCAATCCAGATATTAGTTCCAGGGCGATCTGAAGTAACACCACCATATAAACCTACTCGGTTCCATTTCACCGTTACCCCTGCTTTTCCCATCCCTTCTAAAGTTAAAACATTGTATTTGGGGTAGGCAGTAACAGCTACGGTTAATTCCAACGTCCCATTGACCCAAAGCAGCATCTGACTATGGTTTATTTCCCAACGAATCGCATAAGTTGTACTGGTGTTAAACTTTGTTGTTGTCGTCCCCGTTTCCCCTCCTGCCGTTTCCGTCATTGCAAGTTTATACGTACCGTCAGATTGTCCAACAGCCTGAATATGCAAAGCCCCTACTTCATTTGGTAATCTCGTCTTAAACCACATGACAGGAAAAGTATCGCCTGTCGTAATCGTCCCTTCAATTCTATATCCTCGTATACATAACCAATAAACCTGATAGTTGGATATAATTTCGTTAAATTGTCCAATACTTTGTGCCTGAGTAGGATTGATACATTGTATCCAATAGGTTCCTTGAGGGGGAGCAGGAGATGAGGTTAAAGAGTAGGCAAGTCCTGTATTTGGGCTATCAGAATAAACTTTATAAAAGTTCATCTCTGGCCCGAAGCAGTTGATTAAGGAGCGAGCCATTGTTTAGTTGCCTCCGCATCAACAATAATATCATCCATCCTAGGGCCTTCAATCTTCCAGCTTAAACCCAAAACATATAAAACTGGACTAGTAGTAGTTGTATTGGGAAAGAATTTCTTCCAATCATCACAAAACTGTTTAGCAGCAGTTAGATTAGTAAAGTCTTTAAGACACCCCCGACCAGTGGTAAAAACTGCGTAGACTTTCCAAGCAGCACATTGAGGGTGTCTTTTTACAACTGCTTTGAAACAAGCTAAAGCAGTGAGCATCAGTATCTTCTTATCCTCACTTGCAGGTAGAAGCCAAACTATATTGATTGATTGGGTTTCTTTATTGACTGAAACTCTACCAACAATGCCTCTAACATCATCAACAAAGACTATTTCTTCTGGAGCTCTTAGGATTGCGGGTATATCTGGGTTAAGGGGAGGGTTTTCAAGTTCAGCTAAACGCTGATTTATTAAATCGGAATCTTTTAGTGTTGCTAGTCTTATCATAGGTCATCTAGTCTCTCCACAATTGCATTTAAAAAGACGTTTAATCCATAGATACGGATAAACCAAAGACAAAGATAGAATATATTTTATATTACGCAGCATATTTATACCTCTAATACCCATCTTATTAAGGCTTTTTTACTTATTTTTTCTTTAGTTTTCATAGAATGTTTTTTGCCCCACATAGGATTATTTCTTCCATTATGGTCTGCTGTTCTTCCTTTACTGATTCTATCAAAATTATTATCTGATCTCGTTCCCAGAAACAAATGTTTCGGATTGATACATGATGGATTATCGCATTTATGGCAAATGCATAAACCTACTGGTACTTCTCCAAAATGTAATTCCCAAGATAACCTATGTGCCTTATACCATTTAATAGGTTGTCTTGATTTATATAATATTCCATATCCTTGTGATTCTTTTGCCCCTTGCCATTCCCAACATTCATCTTCTTTACCTTTTTTTACTTTAGCCCAAAAGCGTTCTTCTAAGATAGTAAAAACTCGTCCTTTTCTTTTACTTGGCCTATCCTTAGCTGCTTTATCACTACATTTATAAGAACAAAATCTTCTACTTTCCCAATATTCTTTTGTAACTCTATACTTAGGCGAAAACTGTTGTTTACAAATTTCGCATATCTTTGGTTCTATTAATCTTCCTAGCCCTTTATTATAAGGAACATTACCTTTTGCATATGTCATGTGAGCATTATATCATAGTTCACATGATATAACAATAACCCTAAACTTCCACCACTACGAAACAATAGGCATTGACCGCCGCACCTGCAGTTACTCTAACACGCAAAGAAGTAGAGACATTGACAATCGGTTCCCTGCCTAAAGGGAATTGCTTTAAGTATTGATTGGTCGGTGCTACCAGTTGAGCATCAAACATTCTTGTTGCTGAGATTGACCCTTCTCCTGTTGCCGTATAACCTGTTCCAGTAGTTGTAAGAATGAAATTAGAAGTAGTCGGGTCAACCGCATTCGGATCAAGTTTAACAATACCTGATGCTGCGTGAGCTGTTACAGTGGCAAAAACTGTCCCCGTTTCAAGAAGTTCACATTTAATTGGTGTTGCCGCCGCTGAACCATCAAATGAGATACCCCACTCGACAATCTTCCCGAAATTCTGAGTACCAAGTTTTACTTGCAGCAAAGTTTTAATTGCTGTTCCCGTTGTTACAGGTACTTGAGCTGCTACTGTCGGGCTAGGGCCATTATAAACTACATAAAGTTGTGCCATAAATTATCCTTTCTTTAATTATACACCATACTAATTTTTAATTAAGGTATAAATTCCAATAAAAACCAAAGTTC
>Ga0209342_10000679_pt1 | contig 39626 bp, 37 predicted proteins | sample RifCSP16_2_FD_184023 | JGI IMG/M metagenome (GOLD analysis project Ga0209342, IMG submission 184023) | Soil microbial communities from Rifle, Colorado - Rifle CSP2_sed 16_2 (SPAdes) (version 2) | ecosystem: Environmental > Terrestrial > Deep subsurface > Rock core/Sediment | place: Rifle...
GGCCTACGACGCGGAGGCCGTGAGGTCGATGGTGCCGAAGGACCGCACGGCGGTCGAGACGGCGAAGGTGCTGCGCGCCCTCCTCGAGGAGGAGATCGACCCCCTCCTCGAGTGGCGGAAGGAGACGGTCGAGGCGACGCTGCGCCGCTTCGGCGAGCGGGCGGGATGGGCGCCCAACGAGCTCTTCATGGCGGTGCGCGTGGCCACGACGGGCCGGACCGCCTCCCCGCCGCTCTTCGAGACCCTCGCCGTGCTCGGCAAGGAGACCTCGAGGCGCCGCCTGCGGCGGGCGGTGGAGATCCTCAAGACCGGAGCCGCTCGATGAGCAGCAAAGTGCCCGCCCCGGGGCGCGAGCGGGCCGACTTCATACGCGAGATCATCGCCGAGGACCTCCGGAGCGGGAGGCACAAGACGGTCGTCACCCGCTTCCCCCCGGAGCCGAACGGGTACCTCCACATCGGCCACGCCAAGTCCATCTGCCTCAACTTCGGGGTCGCGCGCGAGTTCGGCGGCCGCTGCCACCTGCGCTTCGACGACACGAACCCCACCAAGGAAGAGCAGGAGTACATCGACGCCATCAAGGCGGACGTCCACTGGCTGGGCTTCGACTGGGGCGAGCACCTCTATCACGCCTCCGACTACTTCGAGCGGCTCTACGAGTGGGCGATCCACCTGATCAAGGCCGGCAAGGCCTACGTGGACGACCTCTCCGCGGACGAGATCCGCGAGCATCGCGGCACGCTCACCGAGCCCGGCCGCAACAGCCCCTGGCGGGACCGCTCGATCGAGGAGAACCTGGATCTCTTCCAGCGCATGCGGAGAGGCGAGTTCCCCGACGGTGCGCGCGTGCTGCGGGCGAGGATCGACATGGCCTCCGGCAACATCAACCTGCGCGACCCCGTGCTCTATCGGATCCTTCACGCCTCGCACCCGCGCACGGGGGACGCCTGGTGCGTCTATCCCACGTACGACTTCGCCCACGGGCAGTCGGACGCGATCGAGGGCATCACCCATTCGATCTGCACGCTGGAGTTCGAGGACCACCGGCCACTCTACGACTGGTTCATCGAGAACCTGCCCGTCCCCTCCCGGCCCCGGCAGTACGAGTTCGCGCGGCTGAACCTCAGCTACACGGTTCTGTCGAAGCGCTCCCTGCTGAGGCTCGTGAGCGAGGGTCGTGTGCGGGGCTGGGACGATCCGCGCATGCCCACCATCTCCGGCATCCGCCGGCGCGGCTATCCCGCCGAGGCCATCCGGGACTTCGCGGCCATGATCGGCGTCGGGAAGCGCGACGGGGTCGTGGACGTGGCCATGCTGGAGCACCGCGTGCGCGACGTGCTGAACCGGAAGGCGCGCCGAGGCTTCGCGGTCCTGCGCCCGCTCAAGGTCGTGATCGAGAACTACCCAGAAGGACGGGCCGAGGAGCTGGATGCGGTCAACAACCCGGAGGATCCCACCGCAGGCACCCGCAAGGTCCGCTTCACCCGCGAGCTCTACATCGAGCGCGAGGACTTCATGGAGGATCCGCCGAAGAGGTTCTACCGGCTCGCCCCCGGCCGCGAGGTGCGGCTCCGCTACGCCTACCTCGTGACCTGCCGGGAGGCGGTGAAGGACGCCGCGGGTGAAGTGGTCGAGCTGCGGTGCAGCTACGACCCGGCCACGCGAGGGGGCGACGCGCCGGACGGCCGCCGGCCGAAGGCCACCCTCCACTGGATCTCCGCCGCCTACACGGTTCCGGCCGAGGTGCGGCTCTACGAGCACCTCTTCACGCGCCCCGACCCCGGGGCGGAGGGCGACCTTCTCGCGGACCTGAACCCGCAGTCGGAGGAGGTGATCGGCGGCGGGCTGATCGAGCCGGGGCTCGCCTCGGTGCCGATGGGGGAGACGGTGCAGTTCGAGCGGCTGGGCTACTTCTGCCCCGACCCCGACTCGAAGCCGGGCCGGCCGGTCTTCAACCGGACGCTCACACTCAAGGACACCTGGGTCAGGCTGCAGGCGCGGGGACGGCACGACGAATAGGGGCTCAGGCCTGCGGTCGGAGCGAGCGGGCGAGGAGGCCGAGGCCTCCCGCGAGCAGGATGAGCATGAGGAGCGTGTCGAAGAGGCTCGTCGGCTCGAAGTAGATCCGCAGGTTGAGCAGGATGCCGAGGAAGACGATGAGCGCCCCTCCGAGCGTGAGGACCCAGCCGAGGACGTTCTTTCCGTCGAAGAAGAGGATCCCCGCCCCCACGACGAGGGGCAGGAGGCTCAGGCCCGTCGTGTGCTGGCCGAAGTAGCCCCAGAAGCCCGAGGTCACGATCACCCGCTGCGTGAGGAGAAAGGCGCCACCCACCGCCATCGCCAGACCGATGAAGAACTGGCCGATCCCGCCCTGCGTCCCGCCCGCGCCGCGCATGCCCAGATTGTAACGCCGCGAGGCCCGGCTCAGAAGGAGGGCTTGGCGCGGGTCTTGGGGACGCGCTCGCGCGGAATGCTGTAGCGCTGGAGGCGCAGGTAGACGGTGCGACGGGTGACGCCCATGAGGCGGGCCACCCGCGCGATGTTCCACTCGTTGCGGTTCAGCAGGAGCAGCAGCTTCTCGCGCTCGAGGTCCTCGACCGGTGTCCGCTCGAGGTAGGTCTCCCAGGCGTCGGTCGGGATGGCGCGGCCCGGCGGGGCGGCGGTGTCGGCGATCGCCTTGGCCACGATGCGCGAGAACTTGGAGAGCCGCTCGAGGTCGTGGGCATCGCAGAAGTGCGGGTCGAGGCTGTCCACGTAGAGGAGCGCGACGAGAGCTTCGTCCTGAAAGACCGGCACTAGAACGAAGCTCGCGGGGCCGGGTCGACCGGCCTCGGGTGCGGGCAGGCGGCGCTCGGCCGTCCGGTCCCCGACGTAGTAGGCCTCACCGCGGCGGAAGGCATCGCGCTGGAGGGTCCACGCCGCGGGCACGATGTCGAGCACGGCCTGATCGATGCCCCGTGAGGCGAAGAGAACGGGTTCGTCGCCCGAGCACGTGAAGACCGCCCCGCTCCGGCCGTTCGTGAGCGACATGACGACCTCGAGCGTGCGCTCGGCAAGGCGTCGCGGGTCGTGCGCCCCCATCACGAGCTCGGTGAACTGGTCGATCAGGTCCGGTTTTCGTGCCACGTCGCCCCTCCTATTAGCATACAGATTAGCCGTCACAGTACTTACTGTCAAGCAAATATGTTCCTATATAAGCCGTATTCTCGCTCAAGAGCCAAAAGATCGACTAATATATATACGTAATACGAGAATACGAGGACCCCAGTTGTGGGGACCAGGGCAACTCATAGGCGATCGGTGCCCGGGCTCTCGGGACCCCCGCTGCGCACAACACTCTTAAGATGGGGGAGCGGCTCGAGGAGCGGACGCGCGTCCGCTCCCGTTACACCATCGCCAAAGGAATGAAGATGGCGGAGAGGGGGGGATTCGAACCCCCGGTACAGGCTTTAGAACCCGCACAACAGATTAGCAATCTGCCCTGTTCAGCCACTCCAGCACCTCTCCGCGCGGGGCCTCGGGCCCCGAGGGGCTCCGAGAAGGAGGGCCAAGATCCGGGAGCGTAGCACGAAAGCGTGGCGTCCGTCGGCCGCGGCCGCCGTTCTCCTCCTCGCCTTCCTCACTCGCGCGGTCGTGGCGCTCCAGCTTCACGACCATCCCCTGCTGCAGCCGGTCGGGCAGCTCGACACCGGCGTCTCCGTGGAGCTCGCCCGCCAGGTCGCGAGCGGTGATCTCCTCCTGCGCGCCGGCACCGGGGGCGAGCCCTTCTTTCTCGCACCCTTCTACGCCTACGTTCTCGGGCTCGTCCTCGCCCTGTCCGGCGGATCGCTTCTTGCGGCGAAGCTCGTGCAGGCTGTCCTCGGCATGGCGGCGGTAGGGCTGCTCCACGCCGCGGCCCGCCCGCTCTTCGGTCCACGGGCGGCGCTCACCGCCGCCGCTCTTCTCGCTGTCACGGGTCCGGTCGTGTTCCAGGAGGCGGTCCTGCTCCAGTCGGCGCTCGACCCGTTCCTCTGTGCCCTCGCTCTCCTCGCGGTCACTCGCGCGCTCGCTCGAGAACGACTCCGCGACTGGTTCCTCGCCGGGGCCGCTATCGGCCTCTTCGCCCTCAACCGACCGAACGCCCTCCTGTGGGGTGTCGCCCTCGCCCTCGCGTTGCCGCTCGCGGGGGGGATGCGACGGGGGCTTCGATGGGCGGCGGCCCAGGCGCTAGGCCTTGCCCTCGCCGTAGCGCCGGCGACGCTGCGCAACCTCGCCGTGTCGGGGGAGGCGGTCCTCGTCTCGTCCCACGGCGGGCTCAACTTCTACATCGGCAACAACCCGAAGGCGGACGGGACCTACCACCACCTCCCAGGGATCACGCCCGACATTCGTGGGCAGGCGCGCGACGCACGCCGTGTGGCCGAGGGGGCCGCGGGACGGTCCCTCACCGCGCGCGCTGTGGACGCGCATTTCTACCGACAGGCCTGGGCCTGGATCTTCTTTCGCCCTCTCGACGCGGGGCAGCTCTTCCTGCGCAAGCTGGCCTATGTCTTCGCCGCGCCCGAGATCAGCCTGAACTACAGCTACGCCTACTACAGTCGGGACGAGCCGACGCTGCTTCGCTGGCTCGTCGGGGCATGGCTGCTCGTGCCTCTCGGGCTGCTTGGCCTCGCCGACCGCGGGTGGTCGAGTCCTCCTAGTGGGGCGGAGCCTGTCGGAAAAGGGGGCTTTGCTTTGTGGGCGCTCGTCGTCCCCGCCTACGCGATCTCGGTCGCCGCGTTCTTCGTGTCCGCGCGGTACCGCCTGCCGCTCCTCGCACCCCTCGCCGCCGGCGCCGGCTTCGCTCTCGTGCGCGGCGCGGCGGCGGTGCGGGCGCGTGAGGGCCGGTGGCTCTTGACACGCGCCGCGGCCCTGGTGCCGCTCATCGCCCTCGCCCTCTGGCCCCATGGCCTCGACGATGGCCGATCGGAGGAGCGCGCGGTCATGCTCGTCTGGCTCATCGACAACGGGCAGGCGGACGAGGCGCTCCGGAGGCTTCCCGAGGCCGAGGCGGAGCACCCCGACCGGGCTTTGCTCCTCCACCGGATGGGGCGGGCGCTCGTCGACAACGGCCGCGCTGCAGATGGGGCGGCCCTCCTCGAGCGGCTCTCGTCGCCTCAAGCCGAGCCGGCGATTCTCGTCGCCCTCGCCCGTACCGCCCTCGAGCTGCGGCGCGCCGACCTCGCCTTGCGTTTCGCGGACGCCGGTCGGGATCGGGACCCCGCGAGCGCCGAGATCCACGAGACGCGCGGCCTCGCCCTCGCGCTCCTCGAACGGCCGACGGAGGCGCGGTCGGAGCTCGAGGAGGCATGCCGCCTCGACCCGAGGAGCGCGAGCGCCCGGCTCAACCTCGCCGTGCTCGAGGCGCAGGAAGGGAGGTTCGCGGAGGCCGAGGCGAGGGCCCGCGAGGCGCTCGGCCTCGACCCGGACTATCCCCAGGCCCACGCGCTGCTGGAGCGGCTGCGCTTATCCCGATCCCGCCGATAAGCTTCGCGGGGCGGAGGGGTCGAGAGAATCGGAGACATCCCCGCAATCGCGTTTCCCTCCCCGCGTTCGGGTGGCGCAGCCGGAGTGTCTCGTTCGCCACGCGAAGCGCGATTCACTCGCGCGAGCGTGATTGGAAAATGCAGGACACGGAGGCGAAGCCACCCGCATTCCGAGTTGACGTGGGGAGGGTTAGGGTGGGGGGTCGATGAACGAACATGAGAAAACGGCCCGGCTGCCGAAGCCGCCGGGCCCACCGAAAGCCGGCTCGGACCTAGAAATCCAGCACTGCGCTCACGACCAGGCGCCGCGGCGGCGCGAACGAGTTGCCGGTCTCGAAGAACGCGTTCGAAATCGTGCCCGGGGCGATGTAGGGCGGCTGCGACAGTCGCACCGTGTTCGTGTACTTGACCGAGTCCGTAGAGATCCGCGTCTGGCTGTCGAAGAGGTCGAAGACGCGGCCCTCGATCGTGAGGCTCGACCGATCGCCCAGCCGGAAGCGATAGGACACGAGCAGATCGAAGTTGGTCCAGGTGGGGTTGCGGTGCGAGCCTGCCTGCTCGAGGTAGTAGAGCGCCGAGCCCCCTTGCGTGTCCTGCCCCCGCGCGTTCCAGGGCGCGCCGCTCTGGACGCGGAGGTAGCCGCCGAGCGTCAGCCGGTCGATCGGCTCCCAGTTGGCGAACACCTTGAAGACGTGCGGGCGGTCCTCCCGCAGCGGCCCGTACCGGAACTCCTCCTGGACGTTCGTGCCCGGTCCGTCCTGGATGAACGACGAGGTGTTGAACACCGCGGCGTCACGCCCCCCGTAGTCGAGGTCGAAGTTTCCCTCGAGGCGGCTCCAGGTGTAGCTGACGTTGAGGGCCCAGCGCTCCGCCAGCCGGCGGTTGACCTCGACCGTGAAGGCTTTGTACTTGCGCTCGGCGTTCACCCCCTGGCAGGCCTCGTATGTGTTGCAGGGCAAGTTGGCGGCGGCGTACGGCCCCGTGTCAGGCAGGACCGACGGCACGTCCTCTATGAAGTTCTCCGTGTTGCGGTACATGAAGAACACATCCACGTTCCAGTTCCGGCCGATCGGTGCCGCATAGCCCGCTAGCCACTCGTCGTTGTAGGTGGGCTCGAGCGCGGGGTCGATCTGCTTGCCCGTCGTCGCCGCGCGCGGCAGGTCGGAGATGAGCGCGCCCGTGGCGGCGTTGTAGCGCGCCTCGCGCTGGTAGATGCGCCGCGGAGCGAGTGAGCGACCCGATGACTTCTGGTCCATGTTGTAGAAGCGGCCCCAGTTAGCGTAGACCTTGTCACCCTTGCCGGGACGCACGTTGAAGGTGAGGCCGAGGCGCGGCTGGATCTCGTCGCCGAAGTCGAACCGGACAAAGGTGCAGCGATCGCCGTCGGTCTCGAAGACGGCGGTGCCGCCGGCCTGGCCGCTCTTGGTGAAGGGCGGATCCGGGCAGCCACCGCTGCCCGGGAGGTCCTGGGCGAACTCGTCCTTGTTGAAAAGCACACCGAGGTTCAGCGTGAGCCGCGCGCCCACCGTGATCGCGTCTTGGGCGAAGATCGACCACGTACGACCCTGGCCGAGCTGCGAGGGCTGCTCGAAGTAGTAGCGCGCGCGGTAGTAGGGCACCGTGGCCGTGATCCGTGAGATCTGCCCCCAGCCGTTGGTCAGGCGGTTCAGGTCCTCCTCACCGAACTCGTAGCCGGCGCCGACCTTGAACTGGTGGTTGGTCTTGCCGATGTCGAAGTACTGGCTGAACACCGCCTTGAACTCCCGCCGGGTGTAGTCCTGCCGGTTCGTGTACTCGTAGCCGCCCACGATCAGGTTGGCCTGGAAGGGGTCGGTGTACTGGCCCATCGCGGCGAGGTTGTTGATGTCGAAGGGCGCCGGGAGGTAGCCGAGGCCGGTGTCGGGATCGCCGGTGTTCTTGTCCTTCAGGTACAGGAACTTGAGGTCGAGGCTACTCCGGCTGGTCATGAACCAGGACCAGGACGCGGTCGCGATCGCGGCCTTGGCCTTGTCCGTGGTGCCGGCGGTCGGGGCCCTGCTGGCGGTCAGTCCGGATCCTTCCACGTCCCTCGGCCGGTAGCGGTAGCTCGCAGCGAGGAGGTGCTTGGGCGTCGGCGTGGAGGTGATCTTTCCGAAGTACTCCTCCCCTGATTCGACGCGATCGGGCAGTGGCGTCCCGAACTGGTTCACGCGGTCCGGCGTCTCCGTCTTGTAGTACTGCGCCGATGCGTAGAAGAACACCTTGTCCTTGAGGATGGGCCCGCCGAGGCCGATCGCGGGGCTGATGTAGTCGGTCCGTTGCACCCCGAAGGCGGGGTCGTCCGGCTTGGCCATGAACGACAGTGGCTCGTACACGACGCGCGCCGTGCCCGCGAGCTGGTTGGTTCCCGACTTGGTCACGGCGTTGGCGACGACGCCGGCCGCACGGCCGAACTCGGCCGAGATCGCGCCGCGCTTGATGTTGAACTCGACGATGTCCTGCTGGTTGACCTCGGTCGTGAGGTAGCCGAAGCCCGGGTTCGTGATGTTGACGCCGTCGATCAGGTACGTGTTGTCCTGGCGGCTGCCGCCGGCCGAGGGACCGACGTCGCTCCGATTCTCAGCGATCCCGGGGATGAGCTGGAACAGGCCGCGGTAGGTGCGGACGAGCGGCAGGTTCCGGATCGTGTCCTCGGTGAAGTTGAAGTTGACCTCGGCATGCTTGAGGTCCACCGTCTCCGAGGTCCCCACGACCGTGATCTCCTCGGTCGCGGTCGGGCTCAGCACGAGGTCGACCTGCGACTGGATGTCCACGCTGATGCGGACCTCCGCGGAGGCGGTGCCCATCCCGCTCATGGTCGCCTGGACCTTGTAGACGCCGGGCAGCAGCGCCAGGAAGAGGTAGTTGCCGGTGGCGGTCGTTGCCGCCTCCCGGCCGGCGGGGAGCAGGTCACCGGACACCCGGACGATCACCCCGGGAAGGACTCCGCCCTGGGAGTCCTTGACGACGCCCGAGATCGACCCCGTCTCGCCGGCGTGGGCCGCGCCCGCGAGGGCGAGGATGGTAAGAAGGCCGAAACCGATGCGGATTCCGCGCATGCTCTGACTCCTTGGGAAACCAGGTCGCATCTCCCCTCGGGAAACGCGGCACAAGCAGTATGAGGCTTTGTTACATCGAAACGCGCGGGCCGTCAAGGTGAGAAAGCTGAGAGGTGAGAGAGCTGAGACTGAGAGAGGTGGCGGAGGGCGGGGGACTCGAACCCCCAAGGGCCGTGAGGCCCGGGAGCTTTCAAGGCTCCTGCCTTACCAGTTAGGTCTAGCCCTCCTAGTCCTCGGTGTCCATTATGCCCCCCGTCGCCCCGCGGCGGGGGGCCCCGAGGTGGGGCCGGAGCCGGCGTCGCAGCAGGCGCACCAGCTCGGGGTCGCCTCGCCGCCAGCGGTCCTCCACGTCGAGGTCCACGATGGGGCGCTGCACCTCCGGGAAGCGGATCCGGATGAGCGTCTGGTGCTGGTCCTCCTTCTCGTTCATCACGAAGACCCGGTCCGCCCAGAGGAGCAGGTCTCGGGTGACGGCGACGGTGGCAAAAGGGGCGAGGCCGGCGGATCGGACCTCGTAGCGTTCGTCGTCCCGATAGAGGCCTTCCGCGGTGGGGCTGCGGTCCACGTTGGCCGTGCACACGAAGAGGATGCGCTCGCGCAAGCGGGGGGACCTCCGGTCGCGATTGTACGACCGAGCGGGTGGTACACTCACTCAGGGATGAACGTCGACCGCTTTCTCCGCGACGTCGAGGGGCGGCTCGCCCCGCTCGACAGCGCGACGCGGGCGGAGGTGCTCGACGTGCTGCGCGAGGCGATCGCCCGCGAACGGCGGCGGCTCGACCCCGCCCTCACGGTGGAACAGGAGCGCGAGCGGCGGGTCGCGGCGGAGGAGTTGCGCGAGGCGGTCGAGGCCATCCATCGCCCCGCCCGCCCCGACGAGGCCCTGGACGAGGTCCTGAAGCAGCTCGCCCGCGTCGTGGGGGTCGACATCGCGGTCGTGGCCTCCCTCGAGCCGGGCGTGCGCTCCCGGGTCGTGGCCGCCCGGGGGGCGGAGGTGGCCGCCGGCGTTCCCGTCGACGGACCGGCGCTCGAGGAGATCGTGGCGAGCCCGGCGCCGGTGGCGGTGGCGGAAGCGGAGGGGGAGGGTCGACCGTTCCCGGTGCCCGTCGTGCCCGCTCCGCGCTCGTGGGCGGCATTGCCGCTGCTGCTCGAGGGCGAGGTCGTGGGCGTGCTCCTCGGCGGCCGGCTGGCCATCGACGCGTTCACGGAGGCGGAGCTGCATCGCGCCAAGGCGGTCGCCTCGGCAGCGGCGGCGGCCCTGCGGAAGGCGCAGCTCGCGGAGCAGGTTCGGCGCTACGCGGCGATGCTCGAGCAGGCGGCGGCCGTGGACCAGCGTGTCTTCGAGGGGGCGACGCCCGAGGCGGTGGCGCACGCGATCCTCGAAGGCGCGGGCCGAGTCGGCCGCTACCGCGGCGGGCTGCTCGTGCTCAAGACCCCGCGCGGCCCGGTCGTGGCCGCCGCCCTGGGCGAGGGGTTCGTCGCCGCCCTCGGTCGCCCGGCGCCCCCCGATCTCGTCGCGACCGTGTCCCGGCGGCTGGAGGCGCCACGGATGCTGGAGGTCGCGGAGGTGCTCGGCACCGTGCTCCCGGCCGAGCAGGCCTATCTCGTTCCCCTCGCCACCGTTGATGCGCACATCGGCAGCCTCGTGCTCCTCGACCCCGACGGCGAGTCGCCCGACGACCGGCTCATGGAGTCGTACGGCACGAGGGCCGCCGCCGCTTGGCGGCACGCCGCGCTCCACCATCCTTCCGTCTAGGGGCCTCAGGGGTCGCGCTCGCGCGCTCGGGCCTGACCGACCCGGACGGACTCGGCATTCATCCACGACGAGCGCGCTCCCGCGCGACCCCCTCGCCTGGACAGATGCAGGAGAGACGCTGTGAGGTGGGCGGGAGACCCCCCGCTCACTTCGCCCGTGTGCCCTTCCCCTCCTCCATCGTTGCCCAAGCCGTGCCGTCGGGCGAGGTCTCCCACTTGAAGGTGTAGACGTCGGCCGAGATCTGCTTGATCGTGAAGAGCGACTGCAGGGTCTTGTCACCCATCTTCATGTCGTTCTTCCAGGTCCAGGTGTCGCCCTCCACCTTCCCCTTGGAGAGAAAGGCGTGCCCGGAGCTCTCGAGGGCGTAGTAGGTGTAGACCTTCTCCGCGGGGTCGTAGGCCCAGATCCCCATGCCCTTCCCCTCGCCCATCGCGCCCTTGCTCTCCGAGCGGCAGGTGAGCTGGAAGCCGCCCGGGAACCACTCGCAGGTCTCGCTCCCCGTCACCTTTCCCCCGGGCCCAAACGGGCTCGGCTTCATCTCCGCATCGAAGGTCCACCGACCGGCGAAGAAACCGATCTTCTCGTGCTCCGGTCCCGGCTTGGGGGGCGCGCTCGGGGCCTGGGCGGCGGCCCCGGCCGCGCCCAGAAGGGCCGTGGCGAGGGCCACGGCGAGCGTTCGCTTGGCCATGTGTCGCTCTCCTTTCCTGGGTTTGAGGACACACTACCAGCGCGCGAGCACGAGCACAACCGCCCGTGTCCGTGGGCGAGCGGGCGTCCTCAGCTCAGCAGCGGCCGGAGGCGGGAGACGAGCTCCTCCAAGCGGAATGTGATCTGCGCACTCCCTCCCGCGACCGAGCACCACTCGTCGCGGAAGTGCACGAACATCCCGCCGGCATCCCCCAGGCCCTGCACGACGCTGAGAACCCCCGGCTCGACGAGGTCGTAAAGGCTCGCTCCGGGCGGAGCGAGGGCGCCGAGGATGTTGGTGCCGCGGACGTCGGGCGGCAGCTCCAAACGGCGAAGGTCGTCGGGCTGGGCGTCCCAGGGACCGGTGGCGACGGCGCCGATGATGCGAGCCGCCAGACCCTCCGAGAGCGAGGACGGCTTGACGATCAGGACGAGACCCGCCGCCGTACGGCGCTTGAGGGGGAAGAGGAGCTCCTCCTCGGCAGACGCCTCGTCCCGGGGCCCCCCGTGACAGACCTTGCCGTAGTAGTAGAGGGGCTCGTCTCCGAGTCGCCGGGGCTCCCGCACCTCGTACCGATACCCCCGGTTGTTCTCGATCCGCTCCACGACCTCCTGCAGACGGGCCGTCTCGTCGGGACAGGGGCGGAAGCCGAGGCGCTCGAGGGCCTGCTTCTGAGCGCGCCGCTGGCTTCGGCGGGCGAGGAGGGTCCACACGACGAGGCCGGCGACGAGAACTCCACCGAGGGCAAAGAGGACGAGGGAGGAGTCCACGGGCGCTCCTATCTGGCGATCCGCTCCACTCCGCCCATGTACGAGCGCAGGGCGGCGGGGATCACGACGGAGCCATCCCGCTCCTGGCCGTTTTCGAGGACGGCAATGAGCGTGCGGCCCACGGCGAGGCCGCTGCCGTTGAGGGTGTGGAGGAAGCGCGGCTTGCCCTTCGGCTCCGGCCGGTAGCGCAGGCCCGCCCGGCGTGCCTGAAAGTCGGTGCAGTTCGAGCAGGAGGAGATCTCGCGGTAGGCCCGCTGGCCCGGGAGCCAGACCTCGAGGTCGTAGGTCTTGGCGGCGGCGAAGCCCATGTCCCCCGTGGAGAGCACGACGACACGGTAGGGCAGCTCGAGCCGCTTCAACACCTCCTCCGCGTCCTCGACCATGCCCTCCAGCTCGTCCATCGAGGTCTCGGGCGTCGTGAGCTTCACCAGCTCCACCTTGTGGAACTGGTGCTGGCGGATGAGCCCGCGCACGTCCTTGCCGTAGGAGCCGGCCTCGGAGCGGAAGCAGGGGGTGAAGGCCACGTATTTCTTCGGCAGCTCGTTCCGCTCGAGGATCTCGTCCTTGTGGAGGCAGGTGAGGGGGACCTCGGCGGTGGGGATGAGGTAGAGGTCGCGGTCGCCGGCCGAGGTCTTGAAGAGATCACCCTCGAACTTCGGGAGCTGCCCGGTCCCGGTGAGCGTCTCCGCCGTCACGAGGTAGGGCGGGATCACCTCGCGGTAGCCGCGCGAGAGGTGCAGCTCGAGCATGAACTGGATGAGCGCCCGCTCGAGGCGCGCCCCGAGCCCCCAGTACACGGCGAAGCGCGCCCCCGAGACCTTCGCCGCCCGCTCGAAGTCGAGGATCCCCAGCTCGGGGCCGAGCTCCCAGTGTGGCTTGGGCTCGAAGTCGAGGTGCTTTGGCTCGCCGACCGTGCTCACCTCGCGGTTCGAGCCGGCGTCCCTCCCCACGGGCACGCTCGCGTCGGGGACGTTGGGCACGACGAGCAGAAAGCGTCGGAGGTCCTCCTCGACCTCCTGGAGCCTCGCCTCGCCCTGACGGATGCGCTCGGCGACCCCTTTCATCTCCGCCTTGAGCGCGGAGGTGTCCTCGCCCGCCCGCCCGCGTCGCGCGATCTCCTCGCCCGCCACGCGCTGCCGATGGCGGAGCTTCTCGACTTCCTGGATGAGCGCTCGGCGCTCGGCGTCGAGCGCCCAGGGGTCGACGCCGGCAAGGCCGGGCCACGCCTGAATCTGCTCCAGGCTCTGACCGCGCGCGGCGAGCATCGCGAGCACGCGCTCGCGGTTGTCGACCACGAACCTCAGGTCGAGCATCGCGGGGCGAGGATAGCACGGCGGATGGAGGCGTCCCGCTCGGCGCCGTGTGCTAGCATTCCCGCGCGATGGCCGCCACGAAGAAGAAGATCCGCAAGGCGGTCTTTCCCGCCGCGGGGCTCGGTACGCGCTTCCTCCCCGCCACCAAGGCCCAGCCCAAGGAGATGCTGCCGCTCGTCGACAAGCCGATCATCCAGTACGTCATCGAGGAGGCAGTGGCCTCCGGCCTCACCAGCATCATCATCGTGACTGGAAAAGGCAAGAACGCGATCGAGGACCACTTCGACGTCTCTCACGATCTGGAGCGGCGGCTGGAGGAGCGGGGCCAGGGCCGCATGGTCGAGCAGGTGCGCTCGATCTCCAACATGATCAACGTCTGCTACGTCCGGCAGGGGGAGACCCTCGGCCTCGGCCACGCCGTGCTCATAACGCGCGACCTCGTGGGCGACGAGCCCTTCGCGGTCATGCTGGGCGACGACATCATCGACTCCCCGGTGCCGTGCATGAAGCAGATGGTCAACGTCTTCGAGAGCTACGGGGGGCCGGTGGTCGCCGTGCAGCAGATCCCGCGCCACGAGATCTCGGCCTACGGCGTCATCGACGGCGAGCCGGTGGGCCCGACGGGGCGACTCTTCCGCATCCGGGACATGGTCGAGAAGCCGAAGGCGGACGAGGCCCCGAGCGACCTCGCCATCATCGGCCGCTACATACTCACCCCGGACATCTTCGAGGAGCTCGAGAAGACCCCCCGCGACGCGGGCGGGGAGATCCAGCTCACGAACGGTCTGCGGCAGCTCAAGGAGCGGCGGACCGTGTACGGCTACCGCTTCGAGGGCGTGCGCCACGACGCCGGCAACAAGCTCGGCTTTCTCAAGGCCACGGTGGAGTTCGCGCTCAAGCGAGAGGACCTCGGCGGCCCCTTCCGTGAGTATCTGAAGTCGCTGAAGCTCTGAGCGACATCTCCGGGCTCAGAAGGTGAAGCCGACGTTCAGGCGCAGTGTCTTCAGGTTCTCGCCTTCATCGAAGAAGATCTGGAAGTCCGCCCCCAGGCGCACCGACACTCGGTCCCCGGTCTTGATGTCCACGCCGCCGCCGGCCATGCCGCCAAAGGAGGTGTTGCTTTTCCCCTCCACGGTGTCGTAGCGGAGCCCGCCCAGGACGTGGAGGAAGGGACGGGCCCGGCCCTCTCCGAGCCGGAAACGAGGGCCCGCCTGCGCGGTGAACGTGTTGAGGGCGATGTCCTCGAAGGTATCCCGGTGGTAGGCGAGGTCCAGCTCCAGACCGGCCGGACCACGCGCACCGGCCACCGAGAGGTAGGCGCCGAGCGGGGCGCTCCCCCCGTCCTCCTCGAGGTAGGCGCTGAAGGCATAGCCGACCGACACGTCCACCGGGAGGGCCTCACGCCCTCTGGGCTTGGCCGGTGTTCCGTCGGGCTTTCGCGTGTACGATGCGCTCGTCGTGCAAGGCGTCCCGCCGGGGAGCGGCGTACACCATTACTGTACAGTGTTCAGCATTGATTAATAGGCGGGCATGAGGCGCTCGCTCAAGCAGCAGGCCGTCGGTGACCGGGTTCGCCGGCTCCGGACGGATCGGGGACTGTCGCTGCGGGGGCTGGCCGCGGCCACGGGCTTCTCGCCGAGTTTTATCTCCCAGCTCGAGCATGGGCAGGTCTCCCCGTCCATTGCCTCGATGGAGAAGATCGCGCTCGCCCTGGAGGTGACGATCGGGGGTTTCTTCGCCGCGGCCGCGGACGCGGACGGGGGGTTGGTCGTGAAGGCCGGAGAGCGGGCCCGCATGTCCAGCTCCTGGTCGAAAGCCGCCGTCGATGCCTTGAGTCCGATGGGAGGCCGGCGCCGCCTGGATCCCGTCCTCATCACGCTCGAGCCGGGCGGGCGCAGCGGCAAGCATCCCTACCCCCACCCCCGCGAGGAGTTCGCCTACGTGCTCGAGGGCGTGGTCACGCTGACCCTGGGCCCCGAGGAGCACCGCCTGCGGCGTGGAGACTCCGCCACCATTCTTCCCGGTGAGCTGCGGCTGTGGGAGAACCGCGGCCGCAACGTGGCCCGCGTGCTCCTCGTGTCGACGCGTTTCCCGCCCTGAGGTCCGGGTGGTGCGGCTGGAAGCCGTACGGCTACTTCGAGCCCGAGGGAGAGCCGGGGGAACCCTTACCCGCAGAGGCCGAGCCGGAGTCCTTCGACCCGGACTCCTTCGTCGCGCCCGAGTCCTTGGCGGCGTCTTTGGAAGCGCCCTCCCCGCCACTCTCCTTCGCCGACCCGTCGCCCTTGCCTTTGCGGGCGTAGTCGGTGATGTACCAGCCCGAGCCCTTGAACTGGATGGCGGGAGCCGAGGGCAGCTTCTCGACCGCCCCCCCGCACGTCGGGCAGGCGGCGAGCGGCGGGTCCGAGAACTTGTGCACCTGCTCGAACGTCCCACAGCGCGGGCACCGGTACTCGTAGAGCGGCAAGTCGACAATCTCCTTTTTCCATTTTAGCGGCTCGCTCTCGTCGGTCAAACGAGCGCCCGCGCCGGCCCTCGCCCCCTGGTGATAGCCTTCTCGCCGATGCCTCATGACACGCCGCTGATCGCGACGATCGCGGGCGCCTTTCTGAGCGCCTGGGTGCTGGGCAGCCTCGCCCAGAAGGTCGGCCTGTCCCCGATCGTGGGCTACCTGCTGGCGGGCGTGGTCATCGGTCCCCACACACCCGGGTTCGTGGCCGACGCCGCTCTCGCCGCCCAGCTCGCCGAAATCGGCGTCGTGCTCCTCATGTTCGGCGTGGGCCTCCACTTCCATCCGAAGGACCTGCTGGCGGTGAAGGGCATTGCGATTCCCGGAGCCCTCGTCCAGAGCGCCTGCGCCACGCTCCTGGGGGTGGCCACGGGCCTCGCGTTCGGATGGCCGGTTTCCGCCGGGCTCCTCCTCGGCGTCGCCCTCTCCGTGGCGAGCACGGTCGTCCTCATGCGCGCGCTCGAAGACGCGCAGCTCCTGAGCACCGTCCCGGGGCACATCGCCGTCGGATGGCTGATCGTCGAGGACGTCCTCACCGTGGTCGTGCTCGTTGTGATCCCGGCTCTGGCCGGCGCGGCCGGCGGCGGTGCGGTCGCGTCATCGGCCACGTCGTCGGGATTCCTCGCGGCGCTCGGCCTCGCCCTGGCCAAGCTGGCCGTCCTCGTCGCCCTGGTCCTGCTGGCCGGCTCGCGGGTCATCCCCTGGCTGCTCGAGCAGGCCGCGCGCCTCCGGTCGCGCGAGCTCTTCACCCTGACCGTGCTCGCGCTGGCCATGGCCATCGCCACCGGGGCCGCGTTCTTCTTCGGCACGTCCGTGGCCCTGGGGGCCTTCCTCGCGGGCATGGTGGTCGGACAGTCGCCGGTCAGCCATCAGGCGGCCGCCGATGCCTTGCCCCTGCGCGACGCCTTCGGCGTGCTCTTCTTCGTCTCCGTCGGGATGCTTTTCGACCCCGGCTTCCTGCTGCGCGAGCCGGCCCTGGTGCTCGCCGCCCTGGCCGTGGTCCTGATCGGGAAGCCTCTGGCCGCGATCGCGGTGGTCGCGGCGCTCGGCTACTCGGCGCGGACCGCGCTCGTGGTGGCCATCGGGCTCGCCCAGATCGGCGAATTCTCCTTTATCCTGGGAGAGCTGGCCCGCCATCACGGTCTCCTGCCTCCCGCGGGCTCGAGCGTCCTCGTCGCCTGCGCCCTCGTCTCGATATCCGTCAATCCCCTTCTGTTCCGGCTGCTCGACCCTCTCGACCAGCAGCTGCGGAGCCACCCGTGGCTCTGGCGGCTGCTGAACGCCCGCTCGGAGCGTCGGGGAGAAGCGGTGAACGTCGGCACGGCACGCGCGGTGGAGAAGGAACAGAACCCCCTCGCCGTCATCGTGGGCTACGGGCCGGTCGGGCAGAGCGTCGATCGCGCTCTCCGCGAGTGGGGCCTCGACACCGTCGTCATCGACCTCAACATCGACACCGTCAGCGACCTCGCCCGCGAGGGGCGCCTGGCGCTCTACGGCGATGCCAGCCATACCGACGTGCTCAAGAAGGCGGGCATCGCTCGCGCGGCCTACTTGCTGGTGACCCTGCCCCACTCCGTCAACCGCGGCCCGCTCATCGCCGCCGCCCGAAACCTCAACCCGGCTTGCCGGATCATCGTGCGCGCCCGTTACCTCCGTGAGCGGGCGGAGCTGGATCAGGCGGGCGCGACCGCCGCCTGCTTCGAGGAGATCGAGGCCGCGGTCGCCCTCACCGAGCGGCTCCTGCGCGATCTCGGGACCGACGACGTCGCGGTCGAGCGCGAACGTGAGCGCATCCGGCGGCAGTTCGCCCCCGAGGCCTGATTGCGTAGTGGCCGTGCCCGCAGGCGACGGATGGCGAAGGCCTGACTGTCCTCGTCGTGGAGGACGATCGCCGGCACCTCACCCCGGGTCTTGCGACCCATTCTTCCCTCCTCGCGCGAGCCCGGCAAAGCTCAGTGTACCGCCGCCCAGTTCGGACCGAGGTGGGCCTCGGCCACGAGCGGCACGTCGAGCTGGAGCGCCCCTTCCATCACGCGCTTGACCAGCTTCTGCGCGTCCGAGGCCTCGGCCTCCGGCACCTCGAGCAGCAGCTCGTCGTGGATCTGCAGGATGAGCCGGGATTGCATCTTCCGCTCCCGGATCTCGCGGTGGAGGTCGATCATCGCCCGCTTGATGAGGTCGGCGGCCGAGCCCTGGACGGGGGTGTTCATGGCCTGCCGCTCCGCCTCCATCCTCACCGGGAAGCTCTTGGACTTGAGGTCGGGCAGGCGCCGGAGCCGTCCGAGCAGGGTGCGGACGTGGCCCGTCTCGCGGGCCCGCGCGATCGTGTCGTCGATGAAGATCCTCACCCTCGGGTAGCGCCCGAAGTAGGCCTCGATGAAGGCCTCGGCCTCCTTGCGCGACACCCCGATGTCCTTCGCCAGGCTGAAGGCCGTCTTCCCGTAGAGAAGCGCGTAGTTGACCATCTTCGCGATACGCCGCTGCTCGTCGGGTGGGATCGCGGAGAGCGCCCCGAATATCTCGCGGGACGTGCGGTCGTGCACGTCCTCCCCCCGGCGGAAGGTGTCGATGAGCGTGGGGTCGCCGGAGAGGTGGGCGAGGACCCTGAGCTCGATCTGGCTGTAGTCGGCGGACAGCAGCCGGTGGCCCTTCTCCGCCACGAACGCCTCGCGGATGCGCCGGCCCTCCGGCGTGCGGATGGGGATGTTCTGCAGGTTCGGATCGGCGGAGGAGAGCCGCCCGGTGGCGGCCACGGTCTGGTTGAAGGTGGCGTGGATGCGCCCCGTCGCGGGGTCGATGAGCTCGGGCAGCGCGTCGACGTAAGTGGACTTGAGCTTCTGGACCGCGCGGTACTCGAGGATCCTGCGCGGGAGCTCGTGGACGAGGGCCAGCTCCTCCAGCACGTCCTCCGCCGTCGAGGCGGCGCGGGTCTTGGCCGTCTTCTTCCCGCTCTTCATCCCCAGCCGCTCGAAGAGGACCTCCCTCAGCTGGGGCGGGGAGTTGATGTTGAACTCGCCCTTGGCCAGACGGTGGATGTCCCTCGTGAGGGCGGCGAGCTGCGCCTCCATGTCGCGGCTCATGGCGACGAGGAGAGCGCGGTCCACCTTGACCCCCGCCCGCTCCATGTCGGCGAGGACCTCGATGAGGGGCATCTCCATCGACTCGTAGACGGGGAGAAGGCCCTCTTGTTCCAGCTTCGCTGTCATGGGTCCGTCCAGGCGCAGGACGGCATCCGCGTCCGCCCCCGCCGCGCGGGCGGTGGCCTCCACCGCCGCGTCCTCCCCTGCCACCCCGCCCGTCCCCGGCGGGCGCCGCTCGCCCAGGAACTCGAGGACGAGGTCCTCGAGGGCGTAGGTCCGGCGGCCGGGGTCGAGGAGGTAGGACGCAACGAGGGCGTCGAAGCCGAGGCCCTCGAGACTCACCCCCAGCCGGCCCAGCACGACCCGGTCCCGCTTGCCGCTGGCAGAGAGCTTGCGCACCGCGGGGTCCTCGAGCAGCGGCCGGAGCACGGCGAGCGCCTCGTCCACCGGAAGGGGGCTGGGAAGCGCGAGCACAGAGTGACCGAGGGGGAGATAGGCCGAGCGGCCGGGGGCCGAGGCGAAGGCGATCCCGAGGACCCGCGAGCGCATGGCCTGCGCGCTGGTCACCACGACCCCCAGGGCGACGCATCCCGCCTGCCTGGCCTCTTCCACGACCGCCGCCAGCTCCTCGCGGCCGACGAGGAGGCGGTGTTCGGCCGCGCCGCCCGTCGCCTCCGGCGCGTACTCGCGCGCGAAGGCCTGGAACTCCAGTTCGCGGAAGAGGGCGTGGGCGGCGGCGCGATCGGGCTCTCGGCGGCGCAGCGAGTCGAGGTCGAGCTCGACCGGGGCGTCGGTGCGAAGGGTGATGAGCCGCTTGGACAGCAGCGCCTCCTCCCGGTGGCCCTTCAGCCCTTCGCGATAGGCGGCGCGCTTGACCTTGTCCGCGCTCGCGAGCACGGCCTCGACGGATCCGAACTCGCGCACGAGGTCGCGTGCCCCCTTGTCGCCGATCCCGGGGACGCCGGGCACGTTGTCGACGCTGTCGCCGACGAGCGCGAGCACGTCGGCCACCCGCTCCGGCGGGACGCCGAACTTCTCCTCCACCATCGAGCGATCGTAGAGCGCGGCCCCCGTGCCCTCACGCCCGGGGTTCAAGACGAGGACGTCGTCGGTGACGAGCTGGAGCAGGTCCTTGTCGGCGGAGACGATGACGACCCGCCGCCCCTGATCGACCGCCTGCCGGACGAGGGTGGCGATGACGTCGTCCGCCTCGTAGCCCGGGATCTCGATCACGGGGAGGCGCAGGACTTCGCAGACCCTCCGTACGTAGGGGATCTGGACCGCGAGATCCTCGTCCATCTTCGGCCGGTTGGCCTTGTACTCGCGGTACTCGTGGTGACGGAGCGTCCGCCCGGGGGGATCGAAGAGGATGGCGATGTATTCCGGCTGCCGGTCCTCGAGGAGCTTGCGGAGCATCGTGGTGAAGCCGTAGGTCGCGTTCGTCGGCATCCCGCGGCTGGTGGCCAGGCCCCGGATGGCGTGGTAGGCGCGGTGGAACTGCCCGCTGCCGTCGACGAGGTAGACCGGCGTCCCTCCCGACATGCGCGGATTCTAACCCCCGCTCGCGCCCGCCTTGCCGCTCGTGCCCGCCCTTCAATAGAATCGGCCGCCATGCTGCCTCGCCTGGCGGCCGCGCTCCTCCTCGCCGCCGCCCTGCGTGGATGCCTCACCTACGAGTACGAGCACGAGTTCTGGCTGCGCGTGGACGGCTCGGGGACGGTCAACGTCACCGGCCGTCCCGCGCTCTGGACCGCCTTCAAGGGGCTGGGTCGGCCCGAGGACCTGGAGGCGACGGCCACGATGGAGTCGGCGCGGGCGCTCTTCGAGCGCTCGGGCCTCCGCGTCAAGCGCGTCACCCTCACCCGTCGGCGCGGGCAGAGCTACCTCTTCGTCTCCGCTGACTTCGCCGACGTCGGCCGGCTTTCCTACACCCCCGCCTTCCCCGACCTCCGTCTCGCGCTGTGGCGCGAGGGGGGCCGGCTCCAACTCGAGGGAAGCTGGCAACGGCCGCTCGACGCCCCCGAGATCGGGGGGAGGGACCGCGACGGCCTCATGGCCGTCCGCTTCCACCTCCCGAGCAAGGTCTACTCTCACCGCAACGCCGCGGAGGGGGTCGAGCGCGGCAACATCCTCGCCTGGCGGCAGGACACCGCGGCCGCCCTCGACGGCGGCCGGCTCGATCTCGGGGCGGAGATGGACGAGCGGAGCATCCTTCTCTCCACCGTGCTGCTGTTCGCGGGGGCGGTGATGCTCGCCGTCCTCCTCCTCACCTTCGCCCTCTGGGCCGTCGTTCGCCGGGGGCGCCGCGACCTCGAGCGATCCGCCTAGGTGGCTCGGGGGTTGCGCTCGCGCGCTCGGGCCTGACCGTCTCGGACGGAATCGGCAGTCATTAACGACGAGCGCGCTCCCGCGCGACCCCCTCGCCTGGAGAGACCCCGATCAGGCCACCAGGCGGCATATAATCGGCGGCTGCGGAGCCCGTGCCCGTCGGAGGAAAGATGAACATCAAGCTCGCATTCACGCCCGTCTCGCAGAACCCGGCGGACCTGCTGGCCGTCGTGCTCGACGAGGACAAGACCCTCCACGACATCGACGACATGACGATCGCCGCCCACGTGGCGCGGGCGGCGGAGGCCTTCCGCGACAAGAGCCTGAAGCGGGAGTACTTCGCGACACTCGGGGAAGGGGCGAAGGCCAAGGCCCTCGTCGTCTACTGGAGCCCCCAGCTCAAGAGCTGGAACCTCTGGGAGAACCTGAAGACCTTCGCCGCGCGGGCACTCCGCCTCGCGCGCGACTATCGGCTTGCCCGGGTGGCGCTCGTGCTCAACACCGCCGAGGCCGCCCCCCTCGTCGGCAAGGCGGTCGAGGGCGCGGTGCTCGGCACCTACGCCTTCGACAAGTACAAGCAGGAGAAGGACGAGTTCCTCGCCAAGGAGGCCTCGCTCACGCTGCTCGTGCACCCCGATCACCGTGCGGACGCGGAGGCCCGCCGGGCCCGCTACCTCTGGGTGTCGGAGAACGTCAACCGCGCGCGCGACCTCATCAACGAGCCGGGCGCGGTGGTGACCCCGGAGTCGATCGCGAGCGAGGCGAGCGAGCTGGCGCGTGAGGTGGACCTCGAGGTCGAGGTCCTCGACCCCACCGCGCTCAAGGCGCGCGGTTTCGAGGCCATCCTGCGCGTGGGGCAGGGCAGCCCCCACCCCGGGCGCATGGTGATCCTGCGTCACGTGCCGAAGAAGCCCTCGAAGGAGACGCTCGTCCTCGTGGGGAAGGGCATCACCTTCGACTCCGGGGGGATCAGCCTCAAGCCCGGCGACAAGATGTGGGAGATGAAGGGCGACATGGCAGGGGCGGCGGCGGTTCTCTACGCGCTCCGCGCCCTGGGGAAGATCCGTCCCGAGCTCAAGGTGGTGGGCATCCTCTGCTGCGCGGAGAACCTCCCCGACGCCAACGCCCAGCGCCCGGGCGACATCTTCGTCGCCAAGAACGGCAAGTCGATCATGGTCGACAACACCGACGCCGAGGGCCGCCTCGTCCTCACCGACGGCCTCGCCCGCGCCGGCGAGGAGGGCGCGACCCACATCGTCGACATCGCCACCCTGACCGGCGCCGTCGTGCGCGCGCTGGGCCCGAGCGTCGCCGGGATCATGGGCACCGACCACGAGCTCTCCCGGCGCGTCATGCGCTCGGGGGAGAACCACGGCGAGGCCTTCTGGGAGCTCCCGCTCGTCGAGGAGTACAAGGAGTCGCTCAAGACGCCCTTCGCCGACATCAACAACATCGCCGCCGCGGGTCTGGCGGGGGCCATCACCGCCGGGCTCTTCCTGCGCGAGTTCGTCCCCTCGGGGGCGGCCTGGGTGCACCTCGACATCGCAGGCCCGATGTTCCGGGACAAGGAGTGGAAGTACTACGAAGCGGGGGCGATCGGCTTCGGGCTCAAGACCCTCGTCGACCTCTGCGAGCGCTTCCGTGATCCTCTCCCGTAGACGGGTGAGCTTCGACCGCGTCACCGAGCTCGTCTGGGTCGGCTCGCGGGTCGCCTCCCGCGACGACTACCGCCGGCTGTGCGCCCAGGGGATCCGCGCCTGCGTCGACATGAAACAGGAGGGGGCGGACCCCTGGGCCTTCGAGGCCTTTCTCTGGCTCCCGACCCCCGACCACGAGCCGCCCACCGAGATCCATCTCCGCTTGGGCGTCGCCTTCCTTCGCGAGTGCGAGGCGGAGGGGCTGCCCGTGTTCGTGACCTGCCAGGCGGGAGTGGGGCGCTCGCCGACCCTCGTCCTCGCCCACCTCTTGAGCGGTCGCTTCCGCGAAGCCGGGGTCCAGACGGCGCTGGAGTTCCTCCGGGCGCGCCGCCCCCTGGTGCGACCCAGCCCCGGGCAGATCGAGGCCGCCCGGCGGGCCGCGTCCGGCCTCGGCGAGACATCGCCCTCGCTGGACCCGGTGGCCCCGGGAACATCCTGACCTCCCGGCGCGTAGGCCTCCGCGGGGGCTGAGCATGGTGCGGGTGGATGGGAACGGCGACGGCAGCGGTCTCATCCGCGTCCGCGGCCTCGACAAAAGCTACCGCCGGGGCAGCGAGGAGATCCACGTCCTCCAGGGCCTGAACCTCGACGTGGAAGCGGGCGAGTTCGTCGGCTTCATGGGCCCGAGCGGCTCGGGCAAGACGACGCTCCTGAATCTTCTGGGCGGCCTGGACGTCCCCTCCGCGGGGACGGTCACCGTGGCCGGCGACGAGATCACGGCCATGTCGCGGCGCCGGCTCACCGCCTGGCGCGCGCGCCACGTCGGCTTCGTCTTCCAGATGTACAACCTCATCCCGGTCCTGACCGCCTACCAGAACGTGGAGCTGCCGCTGCTGCTCACACCTCTCGGGCGAAAGGAGCGCCGCGCGCACGTGGAGGCCGCGCTGCGGATCGTCGGCCTCGAGGATCGCATGCACCACTTCCCGCGGCAGCTCTCGGGTGGGCAGGAGCAGCGGGTGGCCATCGCGCGCGCCATCGTGGCCGACCCCACGTTCCTCCTGTGCGACGAGCCGACCGGCGACCTCGACCGCAAGAGCGCAGGGGAGATCCTCGACCTTCTCGGCCTCCTCGTCTCCGAGCGCCGCACCACCGTCTTGATGGTGACTCACGACCCGCGGGCGGCGGAGCGGGCGAGCGCGCTCCTCCACCTCGACAAGGGGGTCCTGGTGGAGGCGGCGGACGGGAAGCCCCGGCCGGAGGCCCGGGCATGAGGTTTCTTCCGCTGCTGCTCGCCAACCTGCGCCGCAAGAAGATACGCACGACGCTCACGATCGGGTCCTTCGCGGTGGCGCTCTTCCTGTTCGGCCTGCTCGCCGCGATCCACTTCGGCTTCCGGCAGGGCATCGACGTGGCGGGTGCCGACCGGCTAGTGGTGATCGGGCGGACCTCGCTCATCCAGCCCCTGAGGCTCACCTACGGCGACCGCATCCGGCGAATCCCCGGCGTGAAGCACGTCGCGCACTCGACCTGGTTCGGCGGCGTCTACCAGGACCCCAAGAACTTCTTCCCGCAGTTCGCGATCGTGCCCGAGGACTGGCTCACGATGTACCCCGAGTTCGTCGTGGACGAGGACGAGTGGCGGGAGTTCGTGGCCGACCGCCAGGGTGTCATCGCGGGGAGGAAGCTCGCCGCGCGCTTCGGCTGGAAGGTCGGCGACCGCATCCCGCTGCGGGGCACGATCTTCGGAGGGAGCTGGGACTTCAACCTGCGGGGGATCTACCGCGGCCTGCGCCCGCAGGATGACGAGACGCAGTTCTGGCTGCGGCACGATTACCTCAACGAGAAGGGACCGCAGTGGTGGCGCGGTCTCGTGGGCTGGTACGTCATCCGGGTCGCCCGCCCCGACGATGCGGCGCCGGTCGCGAAGGCGATCGACGAGGAGTTCGCGAACTCCGAGTACGAGACGCGGACCCAGAGCGAGAAGGCCTTCGCCGCCTCCTTCGTCAAGCAGATGGGGAACATCGAGTTCCTGATCCTGGCCATCGGATCGGTCGTCTTCTTCACGCTCCTGCTCGTCACCGGCAACACCATGGCGATCGCCGTCCGCGAGCGCACGAGCGAGCTGGCCATCCTCAAGGCCGTGGGGTACTCCGACCGCTTCGTCCTCCGATTGGTCCTCGCGGAGTCGCTGGTGATCGCCGGCCTCGGGGGGGTGATCGGCCTGTGGTTCGCCCGGGGGGCGGTGGAGAGGGACCTCACTCAGGGCCTCATCCTGCTGTACCTGCCAGGCTCCGCGGTCGCGGCGGGCGTCGCCTTCGCCCTCGGCACGGGTCTGCTCGCGGGGTTGCTGCCGGCCGTCTCCGCCATGCGGCTGAGTGTCGTGGACGCGCTGCGGAGCGTCTAACCCGGTGGCCATCCCCGTCGCCTACAACCTGCGCAGCGCGCGCGCGCGGTGGACCTCCTCCGTGGTCGCCATCCTCGGCATCGCGGGCACGGTCGGCGTCTTCGTGGCCATGCTGGCCCTGGCCCGCGGGTTCAAGGCCACGCTCGTCTCGTCGGGCCTCCCCGAGAACGCGATCGTCCAGCGGGGTGGCGCGGACAGCGAGATGACGAGCATCATGCTCCTCGACGACGTCCGGGTGGTCGAGGACGCGCCGCAGGTGGCTCGGCGGGGGGGCGAGCCTCTCGTGAGCGCGGAGGTGGTGGTGATCGCCGCGCTCCCCCTGCGCGACACCGGCACCGACGCCAACGTGCAGGTGCGGGGAGTTTCCCCGCGCGTCCTCGCTGTGCGCGGCAACGTCCGCGTCACCGAAGGACGCTTCTTCCGGCCCGGCCTGCCCGAAATCGTGGTCGGCCGGGCCGCGACCCGCGCCTACGCCGGCCTCGACCTCGGCGCGACCGTGCGCATCGGCGCCGGGACCTGGACCGTAGTCGGGATCTTCGATGCCGGCGGCAGCGCCTTCGACTCCGAGGCCTGGGCGGACGCCGACGTGCTCAACGGAACCTACCAACGCCCGCGCGGCGTGTACCAGTCGGTCACCGCGCGTCTCGTCTCCGCGGAGGCCTTTCCCGCCTTCAAGAGGGAGCTGGAGGCCGACCCGCGCCTGCGGGTGCAGACGATGCGGGAGAGGGACTACTACGAGAGGCAGTCGCAGGTGGTGACCACACTGATCACGGTGCTCGGCTCATTGGTGGCGGTCGTCATGGGCCTCGGAGCGGTCTTCGGCGCGCTCAACACGATGTACTCGGCGGTGGCGGAGCGCGCGCGGGAGATCGCGGTCCTGCGGGCGATCGGCTTCGGGGGCGCGAGCGTCGTCCTCTCGTTCCTGCTGGAGTCGCTCGTCATCGCTCTCGTGGGCGGCCTCGTCGGCTGCGTGGCGGTCCTGCCCGTCAATGGCATCACCACCGGCACCATCAACTGGCAGACCTTCTCCCACCTCGCCTTCGCGTTCCGGATCACCCCCGATCTCCTCGCGGCCGGGGTCGCTTTCGCGGTCCTGATGGGGGTGATGGGCGGGCTGCCGCCGGCCATCCGCGCCGCTCGTGCCAACGTGGCGACGGCGCTGCGGGCGCTCTAAACCTCCGAGCGCGCCGTGCAGACGCGCCCGGGTTGACCGCGCTGACTAGAGCGCCGCCGTCACTCGACGAGCGGGATCTGCTCGGCGAGGGCCAGGTTCATCAGCAGGTTGATGCGGTTGTCCACCTGGTAGTACTTGGCCACCCTCTTGGGGGGAAGGACCTTCTGCAGCTCCGAGATGAACTGGCGCTTGGCGGCCAGGCCCTTGTCCTCGACCGCCGTCAGGCGGGAGAGGAGCTCCTGGGCCTTCTGGTCGGTCATGGACTGGTAGTTGGCCGCGTAGTCCTTGATCAGGGTCACCTTCTCGTCCCCGACGGCCTTCTGGGCCTCTTCGTACTTCCGGTAGAGCGGCCAGAACTTCGAGGCCTCGTCGGCGGAGAACCCCATGGTGCCGGCGATGATGTCGGTCACCTCGGCGCGGGTGTCCTTGCGCAGCTGTTCGATGGCCGCGTCCGCCTTGCTCGGGGTCTGGGCTTGGGTCTGGGTCTGGGCCGCGACGAGTCCGCCCGCAAGGACGAGAGCGACGAGCATGGCGGCAGCGATGAAGCGACGGGTCATGACGTTCTCCTTCCTGGAAAAGCGACCCTCAACTCTACGTGCGGCGGCGGCCGGGGTCAACTTGGGTGTGGGCGCCGCGGTCACTCCCGCCTCAACGCCTCCATCGGCTCCAGGCGGGCGGCGTGCCAGGCCGGGTAGAGGCCAAAGCCGATCCCGACCGTCAGGGCCACGAGGAGCGCCACCACGAGCATCCACGGGTGGATCGCGGTCGGCCAGCCGGCGAAGCGCTGGATGGCGATCGACCCCGCGACCCCGAGACCGCCGCCGATGACGCCCCCGGCGACGGTCAGCAGCGCGCTCTCGGTCAGGAACTGGGCGGCGACGTCGCGCCGCCGTGCGCCCAGGGCCCGGCGGATCCCGACTTCCCGCATGCGCTCGGCGACGCTCGCGAGCATGATGTTCATGATCCCGATCCCGCCCACGAGCAGGCTGATCCCGGCCACGGCGCCGGTGACGACGTTGAAGGTGCGCTGGGCGCGCTCGCGCTGGCGCAGGATCTCACGGGGAACGAGGATCTCGAGATCGTCGCCTCCCCCCACACGCCCGAGGAGCGATCGGGTGACGGCGGCCGCGGGCATCACCTGCTCCGGCGAGGCGACACGCAGCACCACCTCGTCGATCCCGTCCGGGCGCGGATCCGCCCCGCGGTCGAGGGCGGGCAGGGGCACGACCACGGCGCGGTTGAGGTCGCGGGAGCGAATGGCCGAGCCCCGCCCGCGCGGCGAGGCGCGCCCCTCGAGCACCCCGACGACGTCGTACCAATCGCCTCCGAGCCGGAAGCGCTCGCCGAGCGGGCTCCCGAGAGGGAAGAGAGCGCGCGCCAGCGAGGCGCCGAGCACCGCGATCCGCTTGCGGTCGGAGACGTCGAGGTCGGCGAGGAAGCGGCCCGCGGCGAGGTCGAGCCGCGCCGCCTCCCGGAAGGGGGGCGTCGTCCCGATCGCGATCGCCTCCGCCCTCCGCCCGCCCGCCTCCGCCTCGAGCGTGGCCACGCGGACGGGCGCCACGGCGGTGACGCCGGGTACGACGCGCCGCATGGACTCGGCGTCGACGAGCCGCAGCCCGGCCGGCGGCCCCTCGGCTCCACGTCGGCCGCGGACGGTCACGGTGTCGATGCCGAGGGCCCCGATCTGGGCGAGGGTCTCCCGGCGTGCCCCCTCCCCGACCGAAGACATCGCCACCACCGCCGAGACCCCGAAGACGACGCCGAGGATGGACAGGCCCGAGCGCAGCTTGTGGAGTCGCAGGCTCCGCACGCCGAGACGCAGGAGGACACCGAGGGTCACAGCCTCGACTCCGCCTCGATCCGCCCGTCGCGCAGGCGCAGCATCCGGCGCGCGCGACGCGCGAGGGCCTCGTTGTGGGTGACGAGGACGACGGTGCGGCTCTCGGCGTGAAGCTCGTCGAGCAGCCGTGCGATCTGCTCGCCGGTGACGGAGTCGAGGTTGCCCGTCGGCTCGTCGGCGAGGATGAGGCGGGGCTCCGTCACCACCGCCCGGGCGATGGCGGCGCGCTGCGCCTCCCCCCCCGAGAGCTCGGAGGGCCGGTGGTCGGCCCGCGCCCGGAGCCCCACGCGCTCGAGGGCGCGCAGCGCCCGCGCCCGCCACTCGCCGGGCGGCACCTCGCCGTAGACGAGCGGCGTCTCCACGTTCTCGACCACCGTGAGCTGGGGGATCAGGTGGAAGGACTGGAACACGAAGCCGATGCTGCGGTTCCGCACCCGCGAGAGGGTGTCGTCATCGAGGGAGGTGACGCTGCGTCCCTCGAGCCGATACTCGCCACGCGTGGGGCGGTCGAGGCACCCGAGGATGGACAGGAGCGTCGTCTTGCCGGAGCCGGAGGGACCCATGATCACGAGCTTCTCACCCTCTCTCACCTCGAGGCTGACGCCGGCCAGGGCCGCGATCTCGCTCGCGCCGCGGGGATAGACACGCTCGACGTCCCGCAGGGCGACGAGGGGCGGGCGCGCGGGCTCAGGGGGCGGGGGGGCCACTGAAGTCGGGTTGCGGGGCGTCGGGGTCTCGGAGCCGGACCCGCTGCCCGCGGGCGAGGCCCTTCTCGATCACCACGAAGTCCGTCCCGGAGGGGCCCAGCACGACCTCCTGCGGACGGGGGCGACGACCGTCGAGGTAGACGATCGTGCGGCCCTCGCGCTCGAAGACGGCTTCGAGAGGGACGTAGAGCGCGCGGGCGCGGACCTCCACCTCGATCTCGACCCGGGCGGTCATGCCGGGGCGGAGGCGCGGCTCGGACTCGTTGACCTGGACGGTCACGGAGAAGAACTTCGTGCCTCGCCGATCCTTCTCCTCCTCGGCAAGGGTGCCGACGAGGGTGACTGCCCCCGTGAGCCGTAGGGCGGGGTAGGCCTCCACGCGGACGGTGACCTTCTGGTTGCGCTCGACCTTGTGGATGTCGGTCTCGCGAACCCGCGTCTCCACCACCATTCTCGATATGTCGGGGAGGATCAGCAGCGGCTGGTTGGCCCAGACCTGGTCCCCGACCTGGGGCTTGCGCCGCTCGGAGCCGAAGAAGACCTCCTTGTAGACCACGATGCCGGGGACGTCGGCCCGGACCTCGCAGCGCGCGAGCTGCTGGCGGGCGAGCTCCAGCCGGGCGGAGGCCTCCTGGATGCGGCTCTCGGCGGCGGCGATCGCCGCCTGCTTCTGGGACATGCGGTAGGCGGTGGCGCTCTCGAGCTGGCGCAGGGACTCGCGGCTGGCCTGGGAGTCGGAGCGGGCTTGTGTCAGCTCGAGGGGTCGGGAGAACTGCAGCAGCGCGTCGCGTCTCCTCTTCGCGAGGTCGACATCCTCCCGGGCGCGGCCCACCTGCTGCTCCGCCCGCTCCAGCTCGGCCTTGGTGATGAAGCCCTCGGCGAGGAGCGGACGGAGGTCCTCGAGCTGGGTCTCCGCCTTCCGGAGGTCGCGCTCGGCGTTGGCGAGCGCGGCCTCCGCCTCCTGCTCCTTGACCCGCCCCTTGCCCTCCTGCACGTCCTTGAGCTCGAGCGAGGTCTTCTCGACCCGCAGCCGGGCCGAGAGCAGCTCCTCCTGGTTCTGGAGGCCCTGGAGCTTCCAGTCCTCGCGGGCCTTCAGGAGGTCGGCCCGCGCCTGCGCGAGGAGGGCCTGGTTCTTGCGGATCTCCTCCTCGAAGGGCGCGGCGTCGAAGAGGATCAGGAGGTCGCCCTTCGCCACCAGCTTGCCCTCGGGGGCGAGGGCGACGATCTTGGCCTGGTTGCTCTGGATGCTCGAGGAATAGGTGACCGATCGCAGGGCCTGAAGCGCCCCCGTCTCTGCGATCGAGACGCGGAAGGGACCCTCGCGGACCTCGGCGACGGCGAGCTCTCCGCGCCCCCGGGAGAGGGCGAGGAGAAGGGCGAGGGGGGCCGCCACCGCCAGCGCGGCGAGGGCGAGCGCACGCCGTGGACGTCGCCGTCCGGCGGCGGCGAGGCCGAGCAGCCTCTCGCGGGTCCACTGCTCGCGCCGCAGCCAGGGTCGCGCCTCCCGGGCGGCGGTTGCGGCCTCCTCGCGCAGGCGCCGGAGGGCGTCGCGGGCGCGGGTGGCGATCGCCGTGCTCATCGACCGCTCTCCGTGTCCACGTCGAGGGTGCCCATCGCCCGCTTCAGCTCCAGCCGCGCCACCGCGTGGCTCGCGAGCAGCCCCACGAGCGCGCTGCGGGCGAGGACCAGGCTGCTCTCGGCGTCCACGACGTCGAAGTTGCTGGCGAGGCCCCGCTCGTAGCGGAGCACCGCCAGCCGGCGCTGCTGAACCGTGACCTCCACCGCCTGCCGCTGTAGCTCCACGCTCTTGCGGATGCGGTCGAGCTCGCGCGCCGCCGAGCGCACATCCTCCTCGATCTCGAGCGCCTGGCGCTCGACCGCCCGCTCCCGCGAGCCGACCTCGATGTTGGCCACCGCCCGGTTCGCCCGCTCCGCCGACTGCTGCAGCGGGTAGGTCGCGCTCAGGAAGACCTCCACCCGGCTGTCCCCCGCCCTCCAGGCGTCGGAGAAGGAGCCGCCGAAGCCGAGCCGAGTGACCCCGAGATTGAGGTCGAGCTGGGGCAGGAGGTTCTGCTTCGCGAGGGAGGCGCCGCGGCGGGCGTCGCCCACCTGGTCGCGGGCCTCTTGGAGATCCAGGCGGTTCTCCAGACCTCGCTTGACGAGCGCTTCGACCGCTTCCGGCGGCGGCTCGAGGTCCTCCGGAAGCGCCGCCGCCTCCGGCTCCACGGGGTCCCCCAGCGGGAGGGCGAGGATGCCGCGGAACAGCTCGAGCGCCGCCTGCAGCCCCGCCTGCGAGCGCACCATGGACTCCCGCGCCTGTGCGCTCTGGAGCTCGGCGCGGTACACGTCGAGCTTGCTCGCCATACCCACCTGGAGGCGAGCCTCCGAGGCCCGGCGCAGGCCCTCGGTCCGCTCGTAGCTCTGCCCGGCGACCTCGATCAGCTGTCGCTGCGCGATCACGCTGTAAAACACCGCCGCCACCTGCACCGCGAGCTGCTGCCGCGCCAAAGCGAGGCTCCTCTCCTGACCGATCCGCGCCCGCTTCGCGTTGGTGAGGTCGTAGAAGGAGGCGTTGGGGCCGAAGCCGCGCAGGAGAGGCTGGCTCAGCAGCAGACGCAGGTCCGTGCTGCGGGGAAAGGGCGCCTCCACCGTGGGCTCCGAGGAATGGCGGCCGGTGGCGACGAGGGTGCCGCCCGACCATGGCAACCTCTGCGAGACGTCGAACCCGAACACCCACCGCTCATCGGAGCGCAGGTAGATCGGCGAGACGCTCGGGTAGAACTGCGCCCGGGCCGCGGTCTCCTGCCAGCGGGCGGAGGCCACGGCGGCGGTGGAGTCGCGGAGGGAGAAGTTCTTCTCGAGGGCGAGGGCGATCGCGGAGGCGAGGGAAAGCGTGGGGACCCCGGGCGTGGGGCCCACGACCACCTCCGCCTCCTGGGCGGTGGCGAGCGAGGCGACGAGGGCGAGGACGAGTGGCTCCACGTTCGGATGAGGTTAGCGGGCGCTGCGCCGGCGCGTCAAACGGGGTTTGCGGCGGCCCCGCGCGTCCTGATAGGCTCGCCGCCCGGAGCCCAGGCATGAGATTCACGAAAATGAACGGCGACGGGAGCGCCCCGCTTCTCGTCGGGGGCCTTCTGCTCTTCGCCCTGCCCCTGGCGGCGGCGGAGAAGCCGCAGATCGCGGTCGAGGAGTTCGTCCTGCCGAACGGCATGAAGTGGCTGCTCTACGAGCACCACGACTCCCCCACCATCGCCGCGGGGTGGACGGCCCGCGTGGGGTCGGTGAATGAACGGCCCGGGATCACCGGGCTCAGCCACTTCTTCGAGCACATGATGTTCAAGGGGACGCGCACGATCGGCACGAAGGACATCGCGGCCGATCTTCGGCTCATCGAGGAGCAGGAGAAGATCCGCGAGGGGATGAGGACGGAGATGGCCATCATGCGCGAGCGCCTCCGCCGGGGCGAGATCGACGACCTCACGAAGCCCGAGAACTGGACGGAGAGGTATCGCGAGCTCGACCGGCAGTTCGACGACCTCGTGCAGAAGCAGCGCGAGACGATCGTCAAGGACCAGCTGGACCAGATCTACACCGCCAACGGGGGCGAGTTCCTGAACGCCTTCACCTCCGAGGACCAGACGGCCTACTTCGTCCGCGTTCCCGCCAACCGCCTGGAGCTGTGGGCCTGGCTGGAGTCGGACCGGCTCCTCAACCCCGTGTTCCGCGAGTTCTACAGCGAGCGGGACGTGGTCTTCGAGGAGCGGCGCCTGCGCACGGAGTCGACCCCGCTCGGCAAGTACGACGAGGCCTTCAACGCGCTCTTCTGGGAGGCGCACCCTTACAACTGGCCCGTCGTCGGGTGGGCCTCCGACATCCCGACCTACACCCTCGCCCAGGCGAAGGAGTACTTCGCCACCTACTACGCGCCGAACAACCTCACCGGCGTCCTCGTCGGCGACTTCCATGCCGCGGAGACGAAGCCGCTCGTCGAGCGCTACTTCGGTCGCCTCCCGCGCGGCGGGGCGGACCCACCGCCCGTCGTCACCCTCGAGCCGAAGCAGATCGGCGAGAAGCGCTACAACGCCGAGGCGGAGACCTCCCCCACCGTGCGCATCTGGTGGACGGGGGCCCCCTTCGTCCACCGGGACATGCCCGCGCTCGACCTGCTCTCGGACGTCCTGACCGGTCGCACCGGCCGCCTCTACAAGGGCCTCGTGCTCGGCCGCCAGATCGCCAACGAGGTCTCGGCCGGCATCGACCCCCGCAAGTACGCCGGGGTTTTCATCATCGAATGCACGGTGAAGGAGGACAAGGACCCGGCGGCGGTCGAGGCCGCCGTCTACGAGGAGATCGAGAGGCTGCAGAGGGACCCCGTCCCGGCGGAAGAGCTGCAGAAGGTGAAGAACGCCTACAAGGCCAACGCCTACCGGCGGCTGGCCTCTCCCTTCTCCATCGCCATCCGGCTCATGAACTACGACGCGCTCGGGGACTGGCGATACATCAACACCTCGCCCGAGCTCGCGGACGCGGTCACCGCCGACGACATCCAGCGCGCGGCGAAGGCCTACCTGACCCGGGAGAACCGGACGGTGGGCGTCTTTCTCCGAAAGGCGGGGGCGGCGCCGGAGGACGCTGAGATCTCGAAGCTCCCCCCGGCCGCACAGCCGATGGTCCGTCAGGCCCTGAAGGAGATCGAGGCCGAGACCGACGCCGCGAAGCTCCAGCAGATGATCGCCCAACTGCAGGGCGCGGCGGGCCAGGCCCCGGCGGAGATGAAGCCCGCGATCGACCTCATCCTCCAGAGGGCCGGCGAGCGCCTGGCCGCCCTCGCCGCCGAGAAGAAATGAGGACCCTCATGAGCCGCGCCCCGACCCTCGCCGCCGCCCTCGCCGCCGCCCTCCTCACGCTCCCCGCCGCGGGGCAGGAGATCCCCGACCGCTTCGACAAGCTGTCCTTCCGCCCCCTCACCTACGAGCCGCCGTCGGCCCGCGACCACCGGGTCGTGCTGAAGAACGGCATGGTCTTCTTCATCGCCGAGGACCGCGCCCTGCCGCTCGTCAACATCGCGATCACCGTGCGCGTCGGCAGCTGGCTCGAGCCCGCAGGCAAGGAAGGCCTCGCCGCCCTCACCGGCTCGCTCGTGCGGCGCGGGGGGACGAAGAGCCTCACCGCCGAGGATCTCGACGAGAGACTGGACTTCCTCGCCGCCCAGGTCTCGACCGGGATCTCCAACACCTCCGGCTCCGCGAGCCTCAATTGTCTCGCCGACAACCTCGACGAGTCCCTCCGCATCTTCGTCGAGATGCTGCGCGAGCCGCGTTTCCAGGAGGACCGCCTCGCCCTGGCAAAGGAGCAGGCCCTCCAGGAGATGAAGAAGCGCAACGACGACTCCGCCGACATCGAGGCCAGGGAGTGGAACGTGCTCCTCTACGGGGAGGACCACTTCACCAACCGCTTCAGCACCGAGGGCTCCGTCAACGGGATCACGCGCGGGGACCTCGTCGGCTTCCACCGGCAGTACGTCCACCCCGCCAACATGATTGCCGCCGTATCCGGTGCCTTCTCGCGGGCGGAGATGCTGCGAAAGCTGGAAACGGCCTTCGCGGCCTGGCCGGGTCCCCGGCCTCAGGTGGCGCCCATCCCGGGCACGATCCACCCCGCCCCCCGGGGGCTCTACCGCATCCAGAAGGACGTCAACCAGGGAAGGGTGTCGATGGGGCTCCCCACCGTCAAGCGAGACGACCCGGACGCGTACGCCCTCGAGGTCATGAACGAGATCCTGGGGGGCAGCGGATTCACCTCCCGCATCACGAAGACGGTCCGTTCCAACGAGGGCCTCGCCTACTCCGCGGGGTCGGGCCTGAGCCTGGGCGTGTGGTACCCGGGGCGCTTCCGCGCCGCGTTCCAGTCGAAGAGCCGCACCGTGCCCTGGGCCACGGAGCTGATGGAGACGGAGATCCGCCGCATCCGGGAGGAGGGCGTGACCGCGGAGGAGCTGGCGACGATCCAGAACAGCCTCATCCAGACCTTCCCCTCGAACTTCGCGTCGAAGGCGCAGGCGATGGCCATCTTCGCCTCCGACGATTACACGCGGCGCGACCCCTCGTACTGGCGCACCTACCGTGACCGCATCCGTGCCGTCACCGCCGACGACGTGCGGCGCGTGGCGCGGGCTCACCTCGTGCCGGAGAAGATGATCCTGCTCGCGGTTGGTGACCAGAAGGAGATCGACCTCGGCGACGGCAAGCACGCGGTCACGCTCGCGTCGCTGGCTCCCGGGGGAAGGGTGACCGACCTGCCGCTGCGGGACCCGATGACGATGAAGCGGCCGTGAGGGGACGCGGCGTTCACCCTCCACGCGGACGCTCGCCCGGGCGCCGGCCTCGCCTGTAGGAAGAACCACCCGGGCGCGCTCGACTCGCGCCCCACGCGCTCACGGACACTTCTGAGGGGGCAGCTCGACGCCGCTCCGGGTGGGGCTGGCTTCCCACCCCGGCCGGGCAAGTAGGAGAGCCGAGCGCCTACGCCTTGTCCTTCCGGAACGCGGCGACGAAGTCCTTGAGCAACATCGGGTTGTTGCTCTTGACGCTGCCCGTGAGGAAGTCGGCGGGACCGAGCTGGTGCCGGCCGTTCCACACCTCGAGGAACATCTCCCCCGACCCCTTGAAGAAGCAGTCCGCGTCCTCCGTCTTGCCCTTCTTGACCGTGCACTTCTCCTTGGTGAGCTTGACGACCCACTTCTCGTCGTCTCCGAGGGAGAAGTAGTAGGTACGCTCGGCCTTGACGTTGCCCTTGTTGAACCGCTTGCAGAGACCCTTGAATATCGCCTCGATCTCGCTCACGGCGACCTCCGCTCCTCCCGGGGGAGGGAGGCGACGTATTCGTCGACCAGCTTGCGCTGGGCCTCGGGGGTCAGCGAGGACTTCACGATCTTCGCCGCCGCCTCGACCGCGATGTCGGCGACCTGGGTCCGAAGCTCGGCGATGGCGGCCGCCTTGTCGCGACCGATCTGCTCCCGGGCCCTGTCCGCGACGTGCTCCGCCTCCGCCCGGGCCTTGCCCACGAGATCGGCTCGAATCAGCTCCGCCTCCTTCATGGCCTTGAGCAGGATCTCCTCCCGCTCGCGGCCCGCCCCCCGCAGCATCTCCTGGTGCTGCACGAGCAGCTCCTTCGCCTCCGCCGCCGCCTTCTCCGCGGTCGCGACCTGCGCGCGGATCGTGCTCTCCCTGTCTTCGACGATCTTCAGCAGCGGCCCCCAGGCGAACCTGCCGAGCACCCATGCGAAGAGACCGAAGAGGACGATCGTCCCCACGACGAGCGTGGCGTCCACGCTGATGAGCCCGCCCCCCCCGCCTTCGGCCGCGGCCAGGAGGAGCGGGGTCGCGACCTCTTTCGGCATCGTCGGGCCTACTTGAAGGCGAGGACGGCGGCGATGATCAGCGCGAAGAAGGTGACCCCCTCGATGAGGCCGGCGGCCACGATCATCGCGCCCCGAATCTCGCCTCCGGCGTTGGGCTGACGGGCGATGCCCTCCATGGCGGATGCGGCCAGGCGGCCGATGCCGGCGGCGCCGCCGATGATGGCGAGGCCGGCGCCTATGCCGGCAGCGAAGTATGCGAGGGCCTTGGGATCCATCGAAGTTCCTCCTGAGCGTGTCGTTGACGGTGACAGGTCATCAATGCACGGGGTGGGCGTACATGCCGATGAAGATGGCGGTGAGCAGCGTGAAGATGTAGGCCTGGATGAAGGCGACCAGGACCTCGAGAAGCATGATGAAGAGGCCGAGCGCGATCGAGACCGGGCTCATCAGCACCCCACCCACCCAGTGGAGCTGGGCGAGGAGGGGGATGAGCAGGAGCAGCGTCGTGATCACCATGTGCCCGGCGAGCATGTTCGCGAAGAGCCGGATCATCAGCGCGAAAGGTTTGGTGAACATGCTCAGGATCTCGATCGGGATCATGATCGGAAGCAGCCACACGGGCAGGCCCGGCGGCACCAGGTTCGCGAAGTGGTGGACGAGGCCGTACTTCGAGATGCCTGCCCACTGTTGGGCGAGGAAGGAGACCGTGGCGAGGCCCATCGTCACCGCGAGGTTGCCGGTGGAGGTGGCGGAGAAGGGCGTCAGCCCGAGCAGCGCCGCCACCAAGATGAAGAAAAAGAAGCTGCAGAGCAAAGGCACGAACCGGCGGCCGTCGCCGTGGCCAATGCTCTTCTCCGCGACCTCGTCCCGGATGAACACCACCAGCGCCTCGACTGCCGCCCCGAGCCCGCGCGGGACCCGCCCGCCGCGGTAGCTGCGGATCGCGAGCCGCGCCATGACGATCACGATCAGCGCCGCGAGCACGAAGAACACCATGTGCTTGGACGGCAGCCCGAGGAAAGGCTGGTCCATCACGTGGTGCATGATGATGTCGCCGGGTCCGCCGGGGGCGGCCTCGGGCGCGGGTGAGCCCGAAGGCGGCGTGACCCCGTGGGCGGCCTGGAGCAGCAACGGGAGGGGGCTCACCGCGCCGACCCCCCGGCGAGCGTGGGACGACGCTGGAGGATCGCCAACTCCATCACGAGAAAGAGGACGAAGTAGCCGAGCAGCGAGATGACGAGCGGCAGCGGGGGCAGATGGAGCCACCTCACGCCCGCCAGCACCGCGAGGAGCATCACCGCCATGCGGGCGGCCATCCCCCCGAGGATGGCGCGGAAGAACATGCGCATCGGGCGGTGCTCGGACCAGCGCACGAGGGCATAGGCGGCGACGGCGTTCGCGGCGGCGAGACACCCGCCGTAGAGCACGGCCCGGCGGTCGGCGGCGTCGAGGGCACCCGGGAAGAGCAGCCGGGCCGGACCCAGCGACAGCAGCAGGGTCCCGAGGACCAGGAGCACGTGCCTTCCCACGCTCAAGATCTGTGGCCCGTCTGCCGCTTCGAAGAACCGGCCACGGTCTTGAAGAAGTGGTAGAGCCCCGCGCCCACGCCGAAGACCCCTCCGAGAATCAGGAAGAGGGGACCGGTCCCCAGCCGGCCGTCCAGCCAGTACCCGCCCCCCAGCCCAGCGAACACGGTGACGGCGAGGGTCGCGCCGAGCCCGAGGTAGGGCGCTGACTCGCGCACGACGCGCACCCAGTCCCCCGTGTCCCCGCCTCGCGAGCCCGGCCGATCAGGAGGGGACATGCGGAACTCAAGCAACCGAAGACGCTAGCACAGGGTGGCGGGGGCGGCAAGCCAGCGCGCTCAGGCCGCGGGCGGGGCAGAGGACAGCGGAGGCGCTTCGCGCTCGATGGTGGCCGCGGCGGCGGAAGCGCCCTCGCGCAGCACGTCGAGGCGGTAGATCCGGATCGCGGAAAGGACGAGCGACAACACCACGGGTCCGATCAGGAAGCCGAACACCCCGAAAGCGAGGACGCCGCCGAGTATGGAGAGAAAGCCCAGCAGCGGGTGGATGCGGGCCGAGCCCCGGAGCAGCAGCGGCTTGATGACGTTGTCGCTGCCGCTGACCACCAGCAGGCTGTACACGAAGAGGCCCAGGGCGGGGCCGCTCGCGCCCTTGACGAGCAGGTAAACGCAGGCCGGCACCCACCCGAGCGGCGAGCCCACGATCGGCACCGTCGCCGCCAGGATGACCGCGGTGCCCCACAGGAAGGGCGAGGGCACGCCGAAGACCACGAAGCCGATCCCGGCGAGGATGCCCTGGATCACCGGGACCACGACGACCGCCTGCAGGGCACCCTTGATCGTGCGGTCGAGGTGGTCGAACATCTGCCTCTCCTGCTCCTCCGAGAAGGGGGAGACGGGGCGCAGCTCGGCGCGCAGGCGCCCGCCGTCCCGAAGGAGGAAGAAGAGCATCAGCAGGAAGAGCCCGAGGTCCGCCGCCGCGTGCGTCACCCGGGCGAGGACGCGCCGGAGGAGACCGTCGGCGCCGCCCGCCAGCTCGGTGAGACCCCCCGCGAGCACCGGGGTCACCTGCGCCTGCGCATAGAGGATCCACGCGCGCAGGTTGGGGTAGCGCTCGGGCAGCTGAACCCAAAGGCGCCGGACGTCCTCCGGCTGCACCACGGGTTGCGTCTGCACCCACTCCAGGAAGATCGTCGCCTGCCGCGCGAGGAGAAAGAGCGACGTCAGCACCGGGATCAGGATCACGACCGTGGTGATGGACACGAGGAGGGACGCCGCCAAGCCTCTCCGTCCTCCGAGGAGCGCCGCCAGCCGTCTCTGCACCGGTCCCAGGAGCAGCGCCACACAGGCCGCCACCGCGAAAGCGAGCACGAAGGGGCGGAACACGTGAAAGGCGAGGACGAGGATGACGGCGAGGGCCGCCAGGAGCGGGGTGAGGAGGTCGCGGCGCCGGCGTTCCGGCATTGGCTCCCGCTATGGTAACGCGGCCAGCCCGGGTTTCGAAAGCGTCAGTCGCGGCTCACCGCGTCCGGCAGCTCGTTGCGATCGACGACGCCGGGGGAACGCGGGAAGTACCGGGCCAGCTCGTTCCCCATCCGGGCCACCGCGCCCAGGATCCCCTCCGTGTAGCGGCCCTCCTTGAACTCCTCCCGCATGGCCGCCGCCACCTCCGCCCACAGGCCCTCGGCGCACCGCTCGTTGATGCCGCGGTCGCCGATCACGGCGAAGGTCTGGCTGGCGGGCGCCACGAAGAGCAGCACCCCGTTGCGGTCTTCGGTTCGGGCCATCCCCAGCCGATCGAACACCGCCGCCGCCGCCGCCTGCGCGTCCTCCACCCGACCCGAGGCGACGTGCACGCGGATCTCGCCGCGCGAGCGGCCTTCCGCCTCCCGGATCGCGGCCACGATCTTCGCCTCATCGAGCGCCTTGACGAACCTCCGGGGCTTCATCTATCGAC
>Ga0209342_10000681_pt1 | contig 39541 bp, 49 predicted proteins | sample RifCSP16_2_FD_184023 | JGI IMG/M metagenome (GOLD analysis project Ga0209342, IMG submission 184023) | Soil microbial communities from Rifle, Colorado - Rifle CSP2_sed 16_2 (SPAdes) (version 2) | ecosystem: Environmental > Terrestrial > Deep subsurface > Rock core/Sediment | place: Rifle...
CTGCTCCGCCCGCATCTCGTGGCCCTGGCCGAAGCGCTCCGGGTGGAGCAGCGCGCCCCTGAGGGTCGCGCTCTCGACGCGGCAGCTGCGGCACCGGAAGAGGCCCTGGAGGGTCAGTACGATCCCTCCCGGGTGAGCCGGCGCCGGATGGCCTTGGCGGCCGTTTCCTCCAGCTCGTACGCGCTGGTGCGGAGCGCGTCCGCGTCCTCAAGGAGCTTCTGCTCGCCTGGCGTGGCCTTGACGACGATCCAGCCGCGCTGCACCAGTGCGAGGTCGTCGTTGCCGCGCGCCATGCGGGAAAGCTGCCCGCAGGTGTAGCAGCGGAAGAGGGCGGACGCTCCGGCCATCTGCTTCCCGCCCTTGTGGTCGCACAGTTCCGCGGAGTCCGCCGCGCCGGTTTTTTGGTTCGCCTGGTTCATTGAGGTCGCCCTCGTTGTGGCATGGGCGGGGGTAGCATATATAGCCTGCCCCGAGCGCCCGGCGCGCATTATATTACCCCCCGGGCTCCATGGCACGATACAGCGGGCTGAGCCCGCTTACCAGGAGATAGGAAAATGAGCCAAGGAACTGAGAACCACACGAGCCCCGCGGAAGGCGCGGGAGAGCTTTTGAGAACGCAAGCGCAGGCCCTCGGAGCCCGCTTTGAGCGGCGCTTCCAGATCCCGGGCGGGCGAGAGGGCTACCTCTCGCGCATCGGGGAGATGAACGCGAGGGTCGTCGAAGTCGTGCGCGAGCTGGAGCGCCAGCACGCCACGCGGCTCGACATCGGCGTGAGCGAGGGCGGCATCGTGGCCGACCCGACGAGCGGGCAGCTCCTCGTGAGCTTGCCGCCCGGCGGATCGAACCGCGTGCCCGAGACCGTCGTGACGGAGGCGGGGCCCTTCGGGCGCCTCGGCCTCTCGCGCTACGCGGACGACCAGCTGGCCGACAAGACCGGCATCCCGCGGAAGTACTACCAGCGCATCCGGGGCTTGCCGAAGCTCTGGGCGGAGAACGTGAACGCCTGGATCGACGAGGCGGAAAAGAACCGCCTCGTGCGCATCCAGGACGGGCAGGTCAGGGCGCTCCTGAGCGGCCACTACCGGATCGTGGACAACCTCGATCTGGCCGTGATGGCCATCAAGGAGAGCCGCGGGCTCGGGGCGACCCCCGTGCGCGCCGACCTGGGCGAGACGAAGATGCACCTCGCCTTCGTGAACGCGGCGCAAGCCGCGGAGCTCAAGGCGGGATCGGGCGACTTCCTTAGCCCGGCCTTCCTCATGACGAACTCCGAAGTCGGCGCTGGCGCGGTCAACCTGGAGATGATGCTCTTCCGCTACGGCTGCTCCAACGGCCTCATCGTTGGCGAGGCCATGCGGAAGATCCACCTCGGGGGCGAGCTCGCGCTGGGCGAGATCCTGAGCCAGGAGACCAAGGTGAAGCAGATGGACGCCATCCTGAGCGCCACGCGCGACTACCTGAAGGCGAGCCTCGACCCGGCGCGCTTCCAGGCCGCCATGGAGATCGCGCGCTCGGGCGCCCAGAAGGCGATCCCGAACCCGACCAAGGCCATCGAGGTCTTGGCCCAGGAGGGGCTCTTTTCCAAGCACGAGGCCGACCTCGTCTTGAAGGAGCTCCTGGAGGGCAAGGACTTCACGCTCTGGGGCCTCGTGAACGCCACGACGGCCGCAGGGCGCCAGGCCGACGCCGACCGCGGGACGGAGCTGGAGCGCTTGGGCGGGCAGATCGGGGGCTTCGTGCCCTCGACGCGCAAGCTCGAAACGCTCGTCATGGGGGCGTAGAGCTTGCCCAGCGCTTCCGAGATCGCGGCAGGGCTGCTCCGCCTGGAGCAGCCGGCCCTGGAGCTCACGCAGGAGACCCCGAGCGCGCACGCGCTCCAGGCCCCCAGCGTGGCCATCCCGACCTGCCGCAGCTGCATCCACCTGCCCTGCTGCGCCTTCTTCCGCGAGACCGTCAAGGCCCTGCTGCCCTTTGCGCCCGCCAAGGGTGCGGCGCCCGTCGAGCCCTACGGGCTCGCGACGAGCTGCCAGCTCTTCCGCTCCAGCTGAGCGACCTTCCCGGGGGGCGCGAGCCCCCCGGCCTCTTTTTTCCGCAGCACATTCAGCACGCGGATCGCGTTGTTCGGCCCGCAAAGCACCGCATGGAGCGCTACGCGCTCGACGCCGATCTCGTGGTAGGCCGGCACCACGATGATGTGCAGAATGGCCACATGGCCCCCCGGCTTGAGCACGCGCACGGCCTCGCGCAAGATCCGCTTGGGCTTTGGGAGCCCCTCGTCGTGTCGCGTCCAGGTATTCGAGAACCCCTTGTTGTAGGGCGGGTCGGCTATGACCCAATCGTAGGTATTGACCGGCATGGGCAGCGCGTCATAGGGCGCCACGTGGAGCGCGCCCGTCTCGGGCCGGATGTCCGTGGTCTCGCCCCAGGCCATGGAGCCGCTGAACATGTGGAGCACTTGGCCGAGGGCCTCTGGCCTTCCATACTCTCGATGGAAGTTGAACCAGAACCGCCCGGGGTACCGCTGGCGCTGACCCGTCCTGGGGGGGGGGCCACAAAGCCACACGTCGGTCTTCAGGCGAACTCCTCCAGCTGGCTCGTGCCCTCGGTCATGCGTGCGAGCCTCCGAGCCTTGGCGATGGCCCCAATGTCCTCGCGCGTCTTCTCCCGGTGGCACTTGGGGCAGAGCACCTGAAGGTTCTTAAGATCGTGCAGGCTGCCCCCGAGGGCCAGCGGGAGGATGTGGTCGACCTCGGGCTGCCTCGGGCCAAGGTGCTCGTCGTAATAGGCCTGGTTGGCCGCCCAGTCGTAGCTCCCGTCCTTGAGCCCGGGCCGAGGAGGCAGGCGGGCTCGCGCTTCGTCCTTGGAGCTCCCGCCGAGCAGGAGGAGGAGGCAGTTGACGCAGACCAGCGCGCCGTGGTTGGCCCGGCGGTTTGCGCGCATGGCCGCAGAGCGCACGCCGACCCCGCGCAGCCTGTTGAACTCCCGAACGCATTTTTGGCCGCACCACCGCCTGCGCCTCTTGTCCTTGAACTCGCCGTTGCACCAGACACAACGCCCCTGGGCGGGGGCTTCGGGGAAGCGCAGCTCGACCCAGACCGAGCGCTGAGGCTTAGGCGTGTAGGGCAGGTTGCTTCCCCTCCTGGATCTCCTGAAGACGCTGGGCCGCCCCACGCCAGGGGTCGGTTGGCCACTTGATCCCGGCCCAGCGGTGCCAGGTGCAAGCACATGATGGACGGCCGCGACATTCCCCATGGCGGCCCTCTTTGCAGGCCCGGCACCGCGCGGTCTTGGCGACCCTCACCTACTCCTCCTCCAGCCTGGCCTGCACGCCCTTGACCTTGCGGTTCTGAGCTCGACGCGCTCGGCTCCGCTCGCCCTGGAGGCGCCGCAGCACCTCTTGGGCGAGCTCGGAGCCGTCAAACCCCAGCTGATCGAGGAACAGGACGAGGTTGATGAAGCGGCCCGCCTGGTCGCGTAGATGCCCCTCACGCTGCGTGAGGAGCGCCCTGGTGGGCAAACGCTTGGGCCTTGAGCTCTGCTCCTGGTGGCGGAGGATCTCGCCCCACACGAGCGACAGGCCGCTTCCGTCGCCGGGCTTCAGCGCCACCACCCCCTGAGGAGCGCGCAGCTGAAGTAGAACGCGATCCAGAGAGACTCCACGCGCCCCACAGAACTCCGGGTCTGCATGAGCTCGTAGTTGCCCCAGAAGCAGCGCCAGAGCGCGAAGGGCAGGGGACGGCGCCTCAGGCGCACCACGAGCCTGTCTCCCTGGCGCTCCACGTACGGCCCCCGCATCACTCGCACCTCCCGCAAACCCGCCGGCCCGTGAAGCTATCGCGGCCCATGGTGGCGGAGCAGTTGGGGCAGCGCGAGCGGACGAGCCTCCCGGGCCCGGGCCCCCAGAAGCCCCTCAAGGCACCAGCTCCTGCTGGCCGCGAGCTCGGCCCGGGCGATGGAGCGCAAGGCAGAAGTGGCAGAGCCAGGAGCCCCAGGGCCGGCCCGCGCGCTCGAACGGGTAGAAGGTGAGCGGCAGCGCTCTCGGGTCTCGGCGCCCGCACTCGCCGCACGCGAGCTCGGGCCGCCAGTCCCGGGGGAACTCCTTGAGCTCGGCCCCCGAGGGCAGGATCTGGAGCAGGAGCTCGTTGCGCCGCCCGCTCTGCTGCTTCCCGAAGAAGGGTACGCTGGCCTTCGCGCATTGGCTCAGGAGCGAGCGCGCCCAGCTCCACTCCATGGGGCGGAAGTCCGGCCCGCTCTCCCCGCCCACGATCACCCACCCGAGGTTCTCGGCGCAGGTAGCCTGGAGGTATCGCGTGAGGTCGAGCCGGCCCAGCAGGGGCTCCGCGCTCACGAAGTGCAAGCGAGCCGGGATGTCGAGCAGCACGGGAAGGCGCCGGTCGGCCATGAGCTGGTTCTCCACCGAGGCGCCGAGCCAGACATTGGGGTAGCCATCGTCCCAGTCCGGGGGCAGGCACGGCTCCAGGCGCTCGACGCGCTTGGTGAGGAGCTGCCAGGTGAGGTTGGGCGTCTCCCGGATGAGCTGCCAGACCTCGGGCCGCCAGGCGTCGGCCTCCTCGATGAAGAAGTCGCTGATGGAGCAGCTGAACACGAGCTCCTGGCGCCCAGCAGCTGCCGCGCGCTTCTGCCAGCGCCTTGGCTCGCTCCAGTCCTTCGAGCGCAGCACCACGCGGAAGTCCCGCTTCATGCGCGTGCGCACGAGCTCCTCAGCGTAGCAGTTCGCGCAGCCCGGCGAGACCTTCTGGCAGCCGATCCAGGGGTTGAAGGTGTGGTCTGTCCAGGAGATCCCGGTGCGCTCGCCCATCCTCACGGCCTCCGCTCAAGCACCCACGAGAGGAAGGCCAGGTTGGCCACGTCAACGGCCTCCTGCGCGCGTTCTCGGCCACGAGCTGCCGTCCATTCGATTACTTCCTCCAGGAGGTGCCGGGTGATGGCCTCGGCGTCGAGCCCGTTCTCCCAGTCGAAATCCGGGTGCGTAACGCTCGTGGCGCCGGGGTGCTTGAGCTCGCGGGCCACGAATTTGGCCCGCATGGCCCGCCCGAACTCCGCCAACAACAGGTCGAGGACATCGGCCAAGCCTACTCCTCCTCGGGAGGCTGGTGGGGCCCGCGGTGCGGGTGGGCGAGCCTGCAAGGGATCTCGCCCTCGCGCGCCAGGATCTGGGCCGACAGGTCGGGCCGGTTGTAGAAGCTCGCTGGGTAAGCCTGGAGCCCGGGGGGCAAGCCCCCCGGGTTGTCCCCAGCCCCGCTGCTACCAGGCGAAGGGTGCTTTGCCCCTCGTGGAGTCAAAGCCATTGAGGGGCTCGGGGCCGAGGACGAGGATGGGCAGGGAAGCCATTGAGCCGTAGAAGCGAAGAACTCCCTTATGAAGCCTCGGGGAAGGCGGTCGCCCTTCTGGGGCCGGCCCGCTCGGTAGCGCCAGAGCTCAAGGCTTACGCCTTGCTGCCAGAAGTCCAGGGCCAGCGCCTCGATCTTGCGCCGCCGCACGATCACGTTGTCGTTGCCCGCGTCCATGCAGACCTGTACCCAGCGCTGCTGGCCCCTTTTGACGGCGATGAGGTCGAACGCGCCGAAAAAGTCGTGCGCCTGGCTAATGGGCCGGCGCTTGCCGCCCGGCCCCGGTATCCAGACGATCTTGGCGAGCGCGCGCTCCACCCGGTAGTGCTGGGCCTCCAGCTCGGCCTTGGCCTTGCGCTCCAGCTCGTTGCCCTTTTCGCGGGCCGAGGGCATCAGTCCCACCCCCGGGTGAGCTTCTTGATCGTCTTGCGAGCTTCGTCCTGCTCGCTCGGTTCGGCGCTCTCGGAGTCCGCGAGGATCTCCTCGTCGATGCACTCCCGGATGGCCTCTTCGACGAGCTGGGTGAGGAGCGTGGGTTCGAGGGCCTCCAGTTCGGCCTTGCCCTCGACGAACTTCCCGCTGATCGAGCTCTTAGGGTTGCAGGGCTCCAGCTCGATCCCCTGTTGCTCGACCAGCTCCTTGGTGAGCGCGAGCCTCACGGTCTCGATAGGCACGCCGAAGCTGGCCAGCGTCTCGTTGAGCGTCTGCTCGATCTGGAAGCCCTCGTCGTCGTAGTCCCCGAGGTAAATCACGCGCAGCTCCTCGTGCTCCTGGAGCACGCGAATGGCCCAGGGGCGGAAGTTCGCGTGCAGGTGGCTCTTGCCGGCCTGCCCCTTGATGGGGTAGATCGAGACATCCCACTCCTGGGTCGTGGTCTCGAAGTAGGGGATCAGCCCCTCCTTTTCCGTGATGAGCACGGGCACGATAGGCTGGCCGCGCCACTTGGGCACATAGTAGGCCTCGGCCAGCCGGACGAATTTGGCGCGCTCGCGCAGGATGAAGCTCTCGGGCGAGTCGTCGCGCAAGAGGGGGCTGAAATCCCGCGAGCTATCCAGCACGGCGTTCCAGGGCAGCACGCCCTGTTCGCGCAGCTCCACCAGGATGCGGTTGACCTGGTTGAAGGTCGTGCGGCTCTTCTTCAGCACCTTGGCGGCCTCGGCTCGGTAGGCGTACTGGCGCGCGTTGAGCGCGCCGTACTTCTTGTAGACGGTCGGGAGGAAGAGGCGCAGCCGCTCGGCCAGGCTGCCCGCCGGAACCTTCGAGCTCACAGGCGCGCCCCCTTCTGGCTCTCGGCCTCTTCCCACGCCTGCACGCTCAGGAGGAACTTGAGCGCCATGGCCCCCACCTGGATGGCCTCCTTTTTGAGCTTGCGGCGCCGCTCGGTCTGATCGCCCAGGGTCTTGCCGCGCACCTCGTCCCAGAGCTCGTCCAGCTCCTCGTTGAGCACGGCAAAGCCCCAATGGGCGTTGCCGAAGACCCGCGCGTGGCCCGCGGCGTTCGACTTGTCGTACTCGGCCAGGAGGGCCTGAAGCGCTCGGACGACCTCCTTGCGGGCGCGTGTTTCCGCGCTTTGGGCGTTGGGCGTCGTGATGAACATCTCGACGTCCAGCTCGTCTTTCACGCTCAGGCCTCCTTGCGGTCGCGCTCGCGGAGCCGGCCCGTCTCGGTGGCGAGCCCCACGGTGGACGCGAGCGCCTGGAAGTCCCGGCGCGGCAGCGCGCGCAGGAAGTGGGCGGCCTCGTCGGGCAGCAGCTTGGGCGCGGCGCTCGTGTGGTTCGGCATCCACCAGGGCACCTCCTCGAAGCCCAGATCGCGCAGCTTGCGCGTGCTGGCTACGATGTTGCCGTCCGCCTTGGGCCCGTGGTGCGCCCTGTCCCAGATCAGGTTGGCGTTGTGGAGCGTCTGCGCGTAGGCCCAGTCGGGCCCGGCGTCGGGCTGGAAACGACCCGTGTGGGGCTTGGCGGGGCTTTCCCACCCGGCCCCAGGCCCTGGGCCGTTCTGGTGGAGATCCAGGCCCACAGGGGCTCCGGAGGGCCGTGGCGGGGTCATGTCGCGAGCGGGGGACGCGGGGGGGCGCCCGGCGGGCCCATCCCGGGCCGGCGGCTGGGGCGATGCAGCCGCGGCCTCCTCCTCCGGGGATGCATCCCGGTTCTCGGAAGGCTTGGCCGAGGAGCCTGGTTTAGCCCCTCCCGCGTCATGCTGGATCTCCACCTCGGCCTTCACGCCGGGGGGGAGTTGGTCATCGGCCTGGCGCTGCACGCGCTCTCGGGCCTTGAGAGCCTGGCGGAATTCCTCGATGAACTTGGGGTTGGCCGTCGCTTCCTCCAGGAAGAACAGGAAGGGCTGGCGCCGCGCACCGTAGAGGTCGCTCACCAGGCGCTCCGGCGCGTTGGGGTTGCGCGCTCGGATGCCAGTCCAGAGCGCGACCTGTTGGCTCTCCCAGTAGCGGTCGAGGTGCTTGATCTCCTCAGGGCTGAAGACCTGCCAGGGGTCGATGCGGGGCGCCAAGGCGCTCAGTCCTCCTGGGGAAAGTCGCTGGGCTCCAGCAGCGGGCGCTCCTTGAAGCCTACCTCACTCGCCCACTCGTCCTTGAGCTCGGGCTGGTTGTCGAGGTCGAGCAGCCGGAGCTTCGTGGCAGGCGGCGCGCCCTCGATGCCGAGCAGGCACCCGCCCTCCACCCAGGCCTTGAGCTCCAGGGGCTTGCGCGCCGCTTCGAGCTGCGCGAGCAGCCAGGCGAAGGCCCGGACTTCCTTGGCGTACCAGGGCGTCCAGGCGTTCTCGTGCTTGAGCTGTTCCGCGCTCCACTCCTTGAGCGCGTTGAGGCGTTCGTCGTCGGGCAGGCTTTCCAGTTTTTCCGGCAGCTCCATGGCTTTGACCCGGAGCGGGAAATGCGAGGGGCCTAATATAGTTGCGCCGGAGCCTTCGCGCGCACGCGCGAGCCGGGGAGTCGAGCCGCAGGGCTCATTTAGGGGGGCAAGCCCTTTCCGGGGCTCGTTGCGGCGCCCCGCTTTCTCTCGCGGGGAGGCGGGCGCCGCAGCGCCCCGCGAGGAACCAGGATGGATGCCAGGCGACCAGCCCGAACGCTTAAAGAGGAGACAGAACCGGCGAACACCACCACCACCACACCTCCTATGAGACATAGGATAGGAGGAGGAGGAGGAGGAGGAGCGACGAACCGCAGCCTCCACCTGAGCGACCGGGTCTGGCGCTTGATCCAGGCCAGGGGTTCGGGCCGCTATGTGAGCCGGCTCGTCTTGGAGGACTCGCGGAACGCCGAGGAGCTCACGCGCCTGGAGGTCGAGGAGCTCAAGACCCGGCTCGCCCATAAGGAGGCCGAGCTCGCCCGGCTCGTGCAGATCGGAGAGCTGGATCTCACCGGGGCCTGGAACGACCTGCTGGCACGGAAACAGGGCTGGCGCAACGAGCTCCAATTCCTGGCTTGGCTCAAGAGCCCGGGCGGCAAGGAGTGGATGCAGCGCTGGGAGCTCCAGGAACCCTCGGGCATCGAGCTCTTCCGGCAGAAGCGCGGAGCCCTCCAGGCCCAGGGGGCGCGCGCATGACCAAGAGCTACACGCTGGAGTCGGCCAAGCTGCTCTGGATGGAGTTCTTCGGCCTCTACGGGCTCGGCCACGCGATCCGGGAGGTCGCACAGGCATGGCCCGACCGCAGGAGCGTCCGCGTCCCTTTCCGCGAGCTCGCGCGCTTCAGCCCCGACTTGGCAGAGTTCCTGGTTGAGCGCCCGCATCAAGCCTGCTACTCCGCCGACCAGGCCGCCTTGGAGGGCCTGCCCGCCGCGCTGAAGGCGCCAATTCACGTGCGCTTCGAGGCCTTCCCCTCCAACCTGGCTGGGCACTCGCCCCGCATCCGGGATGTTCGAGCCGCGCACCTGGGCAGGCTCGTGGCCCTCAAGGGCGTGGTGCGCAGGCGCTCGGAGGTGCTGCCCCGGGTGAGCGAGGCCGTGTTCCAATGCGTGCGCTGCGGCGCCGCTATTGAGGTGCCCCAGGAGGGCACGACGCTCAAGGAACCTCTGGAGTGCTACGAGGATCAGGGGGGGTGCAAGCGCTCGGCAACCTCCACGAAGTTCCACCTCCTCATGGGGCCGGCCTCGCTCCAAGATCCGTTCGAGGAGCCGCGCGAAGGACGCACGCTGCGGTTCAGCGAAACCCTGGATTACCAGACGGCCGAGCTCGTGGAGCTCTCGGAGGGCCTGCGCGGAGGCGAGGAGCCCCAGCGCATCCAGCTCCAGCTGGAGGACGACCTCGTGGGCCGGCTCAAGCCCGGCGACCGCCTCGTGGCCAACGGGACGCTGCGCGAGCGCCAGCGCGGGCGCCAGAGCGCGATCTTCGACCTCTACCTCGACACGCTCAGCCTTGAGCTGGAGCTCGACGAGGATACCGAGGACGCCTTCACGCCGACTGAGGTGGAGCACTTCACGCGCTTTGGCCAGCACCCCAATGTGGTGGAGCGGCTCGCCAGCTCCATCGCGCCCGCGCTCTACGGGCTCGGGCCGGAAAAGGAGGCGCTCGTGCTCCAGCTCTTCGGAGGCGTGACCAAGTTGCTGCCGGATGGCACGCGCGTCCGCGGGGACTCGCACATTTTGCTAATTGGAGACCCCGGAACGGGAAAGAGCCAGCTGCTGCGCTACATGGCCGCGCTCAGCCCCAGGGGCGTGCTGGCTTCGGGCAAGAGCGCGAGCGCCGCAGGCCTCACGGCAGCAGCCGTCAAGGAGGATGACCATTGGGCTCTGGAGGCCGGCGCTCTCGTGCTCGCGGACAAGGGTCTGGCCGCGGTCGACGAGCTGGACAAGATGAGCCCGCAGGACAGGGACGCCATGCACGAGGCCATGGAGCAGCAGACGATATCGGTTAACAAGGCGGGCATCCAGGCCACGCTCCAGAGCCGGTGCTCCATCCTGGGCGCGGCCAACCCGAAGTTCGGGCGGTTCGACCCGCACCAGTATTTCGTGGAGCAGCTCGACCTCCCGCCAGCGCTCATCGGGCGCTTTGACCTCATCCTCGTGATGACGGACAAGCCCAACAGGGAGTTCGACCAGGCGCTTGCGGCCCATGTGCTGCGCACGCACCACCTGGGCGAGCGCCTGGCCGCCGGGCAGGCGATCCCGCAGGCCACGCCCGACCTTGAGGGCGTGGGCCCGGAGTTCATCCGGCGCTACGTCAAGTTCGCCAAGGAGAGCTGCTTCCCCGAGCTCACGCAGGAGTCGGGCGCGCTGCTCGCCTCCTACTACACCAACACGCGCAAGGCCGGCGAGGCCGAGGCCAGCGCCGTCCCGATCACCGCGCGGCAGCTTGAGGGGTTGATCCGCCTGAGCGAGGCGAGCGCGCGGGCCCGTCTCAGCCCCAAGATCGAGCGCCAGGACGCCGAGCGCGCCATCGCTCATGTGCAGCGCTTCCTCCGCAAGCTTGCCGGAGAGGGCGGGGCGCTCGACATCGACATCATCGCGGCGGGCACGAGCCGGAGCCAGCGCGAGGCCGCGCGCACCCTGCTGGAAATCGTGCGCGAGCTCGACGCAGGAGGCGGCGTGACCGAGGACGACATCCTGGGCAAAGCCACGAGCCAGGGCGTGGAGCAGGGCCGAGCGCGCGAGATGCTCCAGCGGCTCCAGGAGCAGGGGCAGATTTACGCGCCCGACCGCCGCCACTACAAGATCGCCAGCAGGTGAGCCACCATGAGAACCAAACCGACGATCCGCACCGAAACCGTAGAGCTTGAGAGCCTGAAGCCCGCCGACTACAACCCGCGCGAGATGCCCCAGCACGAGATGGAGGCGCTGAAGACGTCCATGGCGCGCTGGGGCCTCGTGGAGCCCATCGTGGTGAACAAGGACAACACCATCGTGGGCGGGCACCAGCGCTGGTTCGCGGCCAAGGAGCTCGGCTGGAAGAAGGTCGAGATCAAGCGCGTGTTCCTCAAGGAGGACGAGGCCCGGCTCCTCAACATCGCGCTCAACCGCATCCACGGGCGCTGGGACGAGGACAAGCTCACGGAGGTCTTGGAGGGCCTCCAGGCCGCGGGCGCCGACCTGGAGCTCACGGGCATGACGGAGCGCGAGCTCGACTACCTCTTGGATGACCTGGCCAAGGGCTCGGAGCTCTTGGACGAGCTCGCGGGCGGCTCCGCGGGCCGGCTCCAGCAGCGCTTTGGCGCCCCGCCCTTCACCGTGCTGGACGCGCGCCAGGGATACTGGCGCGACCGGCGAGAGCGATGGCTCGCGCTCGGGATCGCCTCGCACGAGGGGCGAGCGGAGAACCTGCTGCACATGAGCGAGACCGTCCTGGAGGGCGGCAAGGGCCCCAGGGAGTTCAGCGATCCCTACCAGGGCGGAGACGCCTGGGCCGGCAGGGGCACGAGCGTCTTTGACCCCGTGCTCACCGAGCTGGTGCTCAAGTGGTTCTGCCCGCCTGGCGGGATCGTGCACGACCCGTTCGCTGGCGGTTCCGTGCGGGGCGTGGTGAGCGCGCTGCTCGGCTACCGCTACTGGGGCTGGGACATCCGGCCCGAGCAGGTCGAGGCCAACCGCGCGCAATGGCAGGCCATCGTCAAGGCGGGCCCGCGCGTGGTGCGCTCGGGCCCCGAGCTCCCCGACCGCCTGGAGGAGACGCCTATCCAGCAGGTGCCCGGGAAGAAGCTCTGGCTCAAGCGCGACGACCTCTTCAGCGTGGCCGGCGTCGAGGGCGGCAAGGTGCGCACCTGCTGGTTCCTCGCGCAGGGCGCCAAGGGGCTCGTGACGGCAGGCTCCCGGAGCTCGCCCCAGGTGAACATCGTGGCGCACATCGCGCAGCGGCTGGGCTTGCCCTGCCGGGCCCATGTGCCCTCGGGCGAGCTCGGGCCCGAGCTCCTCGCGGCCCAAGACGCGGGCGCGGAAATCATCCAGCACGCTCCGGGCTACAATACGGTGATCGTGGCGCGGGCGCGTGAGGACGCGAAAGCCCGCGGCTGGACGGAAATCCCCTTTGGGATGGAGCACCTGGCCGCCGTGAGCCAGACGGCCTCCCAGGTGCCTGGCAAGCTCCCTAAGGGCGTCAAGCGCATCGTGGTGCCCGTGGGCTCGGGGATGAGCCTCGCGGGCGTGCTCGCCGGCCTGAAGTTGCGCAAGCTCAAGGTGCCCGTGCTGGGCGTCCAGGTGGGTGCCGACCCCACCAAACGCCTGGATCGCTTCGCTGAGGGCTGGCGCGACATGGTGGAGCTCGTGCGCTCGAAGCAGAAGTACGAGGAGGCCGTGGAGGGCCGGCTCGGAGAGATCGAGCTCGACCCCATCTACGAGGCCAAGTGCCTGCCGTTCCTCAAGGCGGGCGACCTGCTCTGGATCGTGGGCCGGCGCCAGACCGGGCGCGAGGAGCAGGCCAGTAGCCTGGGCAGCGCGGACTGGAAGCTCGGGGATGCGGCGCTCCTGCCCTTGGAGGGCCAGAAAGCCGACCTGCTGTTCAGCTGCCCGCCCTACTGGAACCTGGAGCGCTACTCGGAGCTCGCGGGCGACATCTCGAACGCCAAGACATACAGGCAGTTCCTCGGGCACTACGAGGTCATTATGGGCCGCTGGGCCGCGCGGCTCAAGGACGGGGCGTTCGCCTGCTTCGTCGTGGCCAACTTCCGAGGCGAGGATGGCGAGCTGCACGACCTCGTGGGCGACACCGTGCGGATCTTCCAGGAGCACGGGCTGGCCTTCTACAACGACGCCGTGCTGGTGCAGCCCATAGGCTCGCTGGCGCTGCGCGTCCAGCGCTTCTTCCTGGCCTCGCGCAAGCTGGGCAAGACCCACCAGAACGTGCTGGTGTTCTTCAAGGGCAAGCCCGAGGAGGCGCCAGCGCTGCCGCGCGACCTCGTGAGCTTCCCCGAGCTCAAGGACGAGGAGGAGTAGTTCAGACCCCGGCGAGGCCCGCGAGGTAGTGGGCCCGCACCTCGTCCGCCGTGAGCTCCCGGGCGTAGATCGCCACCTCATCCATCCAGCCGTCCAGGTGCCGCTGCTCGTCGTCCCCGCGGGCCCCGAGCTTGAGGGTTGTGGTCGAGTTCCCCACATTGCGCGTGATGTCCGTGCGCTCGCCATCCAGGACACCGTTTAGGTAGAGCCGGGCTCGCGTGGTCGAGCGCTTCCAGGTGATCGCGGCATGGACGCGCAGGCCCGTGGGCAACACGCTGGAGCCGCCGAGCCCGTCGGCCCCTCCGGCCGTGTCGGTGATGATGTAGCCGTTGAGCTTGTTGTTCGGGAAGCCTGCCTCGGGCGTGCCAGCGCGCAAGGTGAAGGAGCCCGGAGGCCCCCCTCCACCCGGGTCGTACTGCTCGATGAAGCATTGCTGGTTCGCCACGGACACAAGTTTGAGCCAGCACTCCGCCGTGAGTTCCTGCACGCCGCTGAAGTCGAAATCTGCGTGATCGGGCACGCGGATCTGCCCGATGCCGGCGCCTCCAGCGTGGAGCCCGTCACCCTTGATAGAGGCGCCGCGCACGAGCTTGGGCTGGCCGGTGAGCACACCCGGCAGTACGGTGGCGTTGTGCCCGCGGCCTGTGAGATCCTGGAGCGAGCTCGCGCCCGCCGGCTCGTCCATGGGCCAGTAGGCCACGAGTCCAGGAGTGCGCAGGATGAGGTCGCGGTAGGGCTGCTGCGCGAACCGCGCGGCGCTCGCGGAGGGCGCGACCTTGCGCGCCGCCGACGCGCTGGCTGCCCGCTTGCGCGCCGCCGACGCGCTGGCTGCCCGCTTGCGCGAGATCGTAGCGGTCGGGCTGGCGGGCACTTCAGAACCTCCCGATAGTCGCGCGAGGCCTCGGCTGGCGCGTGATCGTCACGGGCTTGTGCCCCTCGGACAACAACACGACGAAGCTGCCGACGATTTGGAAGCTGCCGGGGTCGGCGGCCAGCAGGTAGCGCACGAGCCCGGCGTCCAGGCCCGTCACCACGAAGGCGCCGGGCCCGGCCAGGAGCAGGCGGCCCGCGAAGAGCCCGGCGGTCGCGCCCGTGAGGACAAGCGCGCCGGGCGCGGCCACCAGGAGCCGCGCGGCCATCAGGCTGGCGGGCGAGCCCACAAGGGCGAAGCTGCCTGGCAAGGCTCGTAGCAGCCTGCCGGCCAGCAGCGTAGCGGGAGCGCCCGTGAGGGCGAAGCTGCCCGGCTGGGCATCCAGGGGGTAGTTGTGGTTCAGAAGCGCGGCCAGGCCGGTGAAGCTAAAGGCTCCAGGAGCCGCAATCAGCCGCAGGGCCCGCAGGGCCACGAGAGGCGCGCCGGAGACCGCATAGGCCCCGGGGCTCGCCTGGAGCTGCCGCGCTGCCAGGAGCCCCGCGGGAGCTCCGGCCAGCGCGAAGCTCCCGGGATCTGCCACCAGGATGAAGGCCGCCGGGCCCCCTCCCGACACCAGGTTGGCCGCGAAGCCCAGGAAGTCGAACGCCCCGGGGCCGGCCACGATGAAGAGCCCGCGGGGCAGGTTGGCCGGAGCCCCGGTGAGCGCGTAGGAGCCGGGCGAAGCGATGAGCCCCAAGGCCCTTAGGAGGCTCGTGGGCGCGCCGGAGACCGCGTAGGCTCCGGGGCCCGCAAAGAGCACGAACGCCCCGTGTAGGCCCGCGGGCTGCCCCACAAGGGCATAAGAGCCGGGGCTGGCGACGAGCACCAGGCCGCGGGCGAGGTTCGCGGCCAGGCCCGTGAAGGCGAAAGCCCCTGGGGCGGCGTTGAGCCGCAGGGCCCGCAGGGCCGTGAGGGGAGCGCCCACGAGAGCGAAGCTCCCCGGGCTGGCGACGAGCGTGCGTCCGAACCTCAGCGCGGCAGCCACGCCCGTGAAGGCGAAGCTCCCAGGGCTCGCCGCCATGATGCGCGCGCCGGCCAGCGTGGCCGGCGCTCCTGTGAGCGCGTAGGAGCCCGGCGCCGCATTGAGGAAGTAACCGCTGAAGGGGTGAATTGCGATGGTTGCCGCAGCGTAGGTGTGGGAGACATCGTTGCCGAAAGTCCCCGGGTCTTGAGAGGAGGCGGTGACCGCTCGCTCGGCGGTCTCCAGGGAGACGTTCGTCGTGGCCGCACCGCCCACCGCGCTGGTCTTCTGCCTGGGCGGGCTCGGCGTAAAACTCGCTGGCGACGAGTTCCCCCAGGTATCGTCGTCGGCCTCTTCACCGTCGTTGGCGACGGCCGCGATGAAGAGATAATCCTTCGAGCCCCCCGTCGGCGTGATGGAGGGTGGGTCGGGGCTCGCGGTAGCTGCGCTCCCATCGACCGTTGTGGCCTCGGGCGCTTGCGTGGCGGGGTTCTCCGCGCCAGAGAGCGAGTAGACGATGGCGGCCCACTTTTCCGACGCGGTCGAGCTGATGGCGAAGCTCGTGCCCTCCGTCCCGTCCTCCAGGTGGTAGGCTCCATAGAGGGTGAAGCCCCCTCCGCGAGTCTGGCTGAAGAATTGGGTGTAGCCCGTAGGCCAGGTGAGCGTGGGGTTCCCGTCCACCCCGAAGATGGCGATGGTCAGGCGCCCGCTTACGCCCGCGGGTCGGCTCACCGTGTAGGGGCTGGCGTCGTCGCTGGTGGCGCTCGACTCTGAAACTGCCGCGACCGTGGGAGAGGCCGTTCAATCCCCCCAAGGGTCATCGGAGGGGCGCGAACTCCAGAGCGAAGCTGCCGGCGTCCAGCACGGCCATGAAGTGCCTGGCTCCACAGACCGTGCAGCGCTGGAGCGTCCGCCCCTGCTCATCCTGCTCTACCGGCCCGAGGGCCTCTGGGCGCAGGCGGTTCTTCTGGAGATCCCAGCAGCAGGCGTGCATCTTGCACCTCAGGCCAGCGTCAGGACTGTGCCATCGGCGGCCAGGTTGTTGAACTTGACCGTGAGGCTCTCGCCGTCCGCGAGCGTGAGGCCCGAGCCGTAGTCCCACCAGCCCATGAGCGGGTCAACGGGCGAGACCGGCGTGTCGTTGTAGAGCACGACATAGCGGAATTGCGCGATGGAGCCGCCCGAGGCCGTGATGACGATCTGGTCGGAGTCCATGGTGAAGGTGCCCGTGGCCTCAACTCCGCCGTAGTTCACGAGCGCGATGGGCCCGGCGTAGCCGTTGCCGGTGGCGATCTCCGCGAGATCGGCCTTCACGGAGTCGAGCGCCGCGTCGGGCGCAACGTTCGAGAGGTAGATCCGCACGGTGTCGCAATCCGTGGCGGGAACGGTGCCCAGGAGGTCGTGCACCTTGTCCGCGAGGTGGCGCACGAAGTCCTGGAACTTGTTGAACGCGACCAAGCCCGCCCCTGCCCGGCGGCCCCCATTGCCGGGGGCCCCTAATAGACTTTACGCCCTCAGACCACCGCGGCCTGGTCGAGCACGAGGAATTTCCCCCGGGCCACCGTGGTGTCGCTGCCTCCGCCCGAGACCGAGTAGAAGAGCGCGTAGAAATACTGGCCTGGCGGCAGCGTGCTCTTGTCCGAGGCCGAGATCCGCACCGTGTAGGTGCCATCGGCCCCGACGGTTATTCCCCCGGCGGCCTTGGTCTTGACGAGCAGGATGGCCGCGTCCGTGAGCGAGCGCATGATGGCGAAGCTGAGCGAGACCGCCGCTGCCGTGAGGTCGATGGGCACGCCCGCGGCGTCCGACACGACCCCGCCCAGGTACTCGTCGTTCGCGTAAACGATCCGCAAATCTACTTCCTCGACTGGCTCGACCATCCTTCTACCTCCTCAGGAACTGCCGCTCGCCCTTCCGCTCGTTGTCGTCGATGAAATCCCAGAACGCGGGCTTGCCCCGCGCCCAGGTGCGCACGGCGCTGGCCTCCTTGCGGCCCTCGCGGCCGTGCGCGCTCTTCCCGGGCGAGTAGTAGGTGGGCTTGCCGTTGGCCAGCCAGAGCTCGTAGTCCCGCAGGAGGAAGGCGCGCCTCGGGCCCGGCGGCTCGTGCGCGATCTGGCGCCGCATGGACTCGTCGATCTGGTCTTGGAGCAGCCGGCTCGTCCAGTCCGTCTTGGGGATGCGCGCCAGGCTGGTGTGGCGGAAGCCGGGCGGGATGAGCTTGTCCCCGAGCCACCGGGCCTTGCCCTGCTGGTGCGGCCCCCGGTAGGAGCGGAAGGAGGGCCACGATGGGCCTGTGGGGGCCACACGCCGGCCTACGATGCGTGAGCGGTAGGCGGGCTGGGGCAACATCCCCGGCAGAAGATCGCGCACCACAGGCCTCGAAACGCGCTGTGGCGCGATCCGCGCGGTCTTCAGAGCCAGCCCATCACCTCCCCCATGTGGTGGCTCGCGCCCTGGCGATCTGAGCGCCACGCGATCTCGAAGCTGTCGGCCCGGTCGTCGTGGGCCGCCTTCGGGAGCTGGAGGAGCTCGTAGATCAGGTCTCCTGAGTGCACGGGGTGCCATTTAACCGTTCCGTTCTCGACCCAGGGCGCCACCGAGCCGATCCGCTGGTACTTGTCCCGCCCGGGCGTGGGCCTCAGGGGCACGATGGGCAGCTCGGCAGCCAGCGGCCTGTAGGCCTGCCATTGAAACTGCACGTCCTCGATGGCGATGTGCCTTGGGCGCCACTTGGCGTTGAGGAGCCGCAGCTCCTCGAATTGGCGCGGCAGATCCCAGATGTCCGCCCGGGTCTCCAGGTGGTAGCAGAACTGGCGCGGCTTGTCGAACCCCAGCACGGTGGCAGCGAAGTAGTCCGAGCCCACGCCCTCCCCGATGGCGGGGTCGACGCCGGCCACGATGTCCAGCTCCTCCAGCTTGAGCTGCGCCGGGTCGTAGTAGTTGCGCTCAAACCACTTGCGCCGGAACATCTCGCCCTCGATGGCCGCGGGGTCGTTGAGGAACTTCTGCGCGAACGCGCGCTCCCCCATGGAGGTGCGGCGCGCCGCGAGCACCGTAGGCGTGTAGACCTCGGGCCAGAGCGGGCTGCCGTCCTCAAGGTAGGCCTTGAAGACCACGCTCCGGTGGCCCGCGCGCTGCATGAGCTTCCCGTAGGTGTCCTCCATGTGCCAGCGCGTCCCGATGTAGTAGGCCCGGGCGCCTGGTTCAAGCCGCCCGTAGGCCGTCTCCAGGAGCCAGTCCCAGGTGCGCGTGCGCTCGACCTCGCTTAGCTCCGAGTCCTGGTCGCCAATGTCGTCGAAGACCTCCCGGGTGAAGCGCTCGCCCTCGATGTTGGAGGCTCGCCCCGCCGCGAGCACGCTGGGCGTGCGCAGCGTGGAGTCGCGGCCCAGCACCTCGAATTGAGCGTCCGTCCACTTGAGCTCGGGCGAGTAGAAGGCGCCGAAGTCGGCCACCAGCCTGGGGTCTTCGAGCGCGCGCCGCACCGCGCGCACCTCGCCCTGCGCGCGGTCGGAGCTGCGCGACCCAATGAGGATGCGCTCGCGTCGGTCGCGCGTGAGCCACCAGCAGGGCAGGAGCAGCGCCAGCGTGCTCGTCTTGGTGTGGCCCACGGGCGCCATGAGCACGAGGTGATCCAACCCGGGCTGGAGGAAGAAGTCGAGCCAGGCCCGCGCGAACTGCGGGATCTTCGGCTTGTCGGGCGTGCTGAGGTAGAACTCGTAGAAGCGCTCGGGATCTTGGAGCGCGAGATGCCGCCTTGAAGCCCGCTGGAGGAGGTGCTGCGTGCGCTGCGTCACCCGTAGACCTCCTGGGCCTTCTGGATCACGACCCGGATGGTCGAGCGGTCGAGCTGGCACCCTGGGCACTCTCCCTGGTAGAGCCGGTGCCCGAGCTTCCTGGTCGCCAGCGCGACCAGCACCCGCACGGCGTGCGGGCGCAGGCTGTCGGGGATCTCGGCCCTCAACTGCTGGGAGTGGAAGGGACAGAAGCGTCCGGCGGGCTGGGCGATGCGCTCACCTCCTCCTGGTGCTCCAGGATGCGCTCGCGGCAGGGATCGCACACCAGCTTGACCAGTTCGTCGGCCAGGGCCTCGGCGTCCGGCGCCGGCCCCTCGGGCGAGCTCGCGCTCACCACGGTGAACTCCGCCAGTTTGGGCTCGTGGAGCTCGTCCCGCCGGATCGCCTCGTAGATCTCGTTGCCCGAGCGGATCATTTGGGCCGCGATGTAGGCCGCGCCCCTGTGGTCGCCTCCGCTGCGGAGCTTTTCCGCCTGCTCGCTCAAGAGCCCGATACCGGCGAGCCGCAGCCTCCAGGCGCGGTCTTCGAGGTGCAGGCGGCTCTTCGCGTCCGCGGCCTGCCTGAGGCCCACACTTGCGTCACGAGCCGCGACCAGCCCCCGGCCCGGGCTCAGGGCCGTAGAGCCCTTAGGCTCGCCTTGGGGCCCGCGCAAGCGCTTGACGATCTTCTTGGCGTTGTCCGCGCTCTTCAGGCCGAACTTGCGCGCGAGCCGCCGGTAGGAGGCGCCCGCGAGGTGCTCCAGGTAGAGCTGGCGCTCCTGCTCGTCCCCCAGGAGCTTGGGTCGCGCCATTAGCCCATCACCCGCCAGCGCTTCTTGTCGGCCTGCTTCAGGCCACGCAAGAGCAACTTGGGGCTCTCGGCTGGTGGGCGGAACTTGGTCGTGGCTGGGATGCCGCGGAAGAAGAACCCTGGGGGCTGGCCCTTGGGCGGAGGCCACTCTAGGCTCTTTTCCGTGCAGACCAGCTCATCGTCCAGCCCCCCCGTCGAGGCCTTGAGGTGGAAGAGCTCGCCCGGGTAGAGCTCGTGGAAGTCGGCAGCGTAGAAGAGCGCCTCCTTGACCACGCCCAGCATGATGGCTTTCAGGCCGTCCGCAACCCGCGTGGCGTCGGCGTTGACGCCCAGCCGCTCATCGACTTGCACGAACTCGCGCGTCCCGTAGGTGGCGATGCTCCCCGCATCGCTGCTGGAGCCCGAGACCCCCGCAGCTCCATAGACCGTGACCTTGTTGAACATCGCACTCAAGTCGCGCTGCGCTCGGGCCCCGTAGAGCTTGCCGCCCGCTTGGTCAGCCATGATGCCGTAGCGCCAGGTCTCGTAGAACGAGAGCATTTGGGGCCCGCTGAGCGCGGTGCCCGTGAGGATCGCCAGGTTGTTCATTGGCCCCGCAAAGGCGTAGCCGCCCCCCACGAGGTCGCCCACGCGCGCAATCCGCGAGCCCGAGGTAATGGTCACGGTTCCGGTGAAGCCCACGGAGGCTTTCTCGCTCCCATCCACATAGAGCTTGGCCGTGCTGCCATCCCAGGTTAGGCCGAGCAGATGGTCGACCCCGTCGTCAATGGTGAAGCCAGAATTGAACGGGATCACCGTAGAGGTCGCGCCCACATTGCGCAAGTAGGCCACGAGCTGGTGAGCGTTACCCCCGGTGGTCGTCGCGCCGACCTCCAGGTAGATCAGCGGGTCGCCGCTCGTGCCTGGGTCTTGCAGCTGGAGGATGCCGCGCCCGTCCGTGGTGGTTTTCATCGCCACCAGAATGGAGCAGCTCGTGAAGCTCTGGCTGAACGCCAAATTCAGGTAGTCATTCGAGCCGTCGAAGTTGAGCGCGCGCCGGTACTGGCCGCTGGCGTAGGTCGAGGGCTCGCCCGCGCCCTTCAATGTCCCGTGGTTGCCCAGCCCGCTGAAATCGACCGCCCGCAGGCCGCCGATGTCATCCAAGGGCCAGTAGCCCTTGAGGTTCGAGAGCGCGAGCGCTGCCTGGCGCAGCGGCAAGCACTCGCCCGCGACCTGGAACCAGTCGTCGATCATCCACTCGCGCCTGCGGTTCACCCTGGAGTAGATCAGGCTCTCAAGGGCCAGGCCCTCGACGGCGTCCAGGGTGGGCCGGCCCTTGAACGTGCGCGTGATCGCCGTGCCCACGGTCTTGACGCTGTATTTGGCCAACTGGGTGTAGCCAGAGCCAATGAGGTTCTCAATCACGGTCGAGAGTCCCACGCCCGTGTAAGAGTCGGGCACGCTGGTGCGCAGGCCCTCGGAAAGGAAGTCGCGCGCCCACACATGCACGCTCTCGCCCTCCTGGGAGCGGTCTTCGACTTTCTCCACGATGCCCTGGAACTCGACGAAGCTCACGCCATCCTCGCGCTCCACCAGGAGCTCCAGCTCGTCGTTCTCAGCCCAGCGGTTGAACACCGCCGACGCATCGTTGGCCGTGACAAACTCAAGCTCGCCCGAGCCATCGTGCATGGGCAGCCGGTACTTGACCGCTGAAAAGTAGTTGTCCGAGGGCCCGAGCACGCGGAAATCGTCGACGCCGAACTTGTGCACGACGGCGTCCCGGTCGGCCATCAGGCCGATCTGCGTGCCCGAGGCCAAGGGCGAGCCGTCCGTCCCGCTCCAGGTGTTCTCGTACTTGCCCGCCCAGACGGAGCCGCGCTTCAGCTTGAAGAGCCCGCCCGAGGGGTTGAAGTAGACCTCGTAGTAGAGCTCCTGGCCATGCGCTGCGCTCCAGCCCTGGTTGGTGATCAGGGTCGGCGTGCCAGCGTTGTAGCGCTTGAGCTGGAGGCTGCCCATATCCTGCTCCAGCACATAGCCCGTGAAGGCTCCAGCCCTCGGGTCGACGCCATTGGCGAAGAAGAAGAAGCGGAAGAGGCCGTAGGTCTGGAGCGCATCTCCCGTGAGCTCGCGCATCCTGAAGAGGAAGGTGCGGATCGCGTCCTGGGCGGGCGGGGTCGTGATGGTCATGCGGCCGTCCGTGCTGGCATCGACATTCTGCACCTTGCCGTAGCGCTCGACAACGGGCGAGCCCGGCGCCTCGATCACGGTAATGCCCTGGGCGTTCGTCCACTTGGCTGGCGTGCCCCCCGAGGCCTCCTGAAAATTGTCCTTGAAGAGCAGCTTGCGCACCTTCATGGGAACGAGATCACCCCGGCGTTCGCGCTCAGCAGCGACAGGATAGCGAGGTAGGCGCCCGGCAGGTCTTTCATTCCCTGGATCTTGAGGTCGAGGAAGCTCACCAGGCTCTCGTTGTCCGTGAGCGCCACCTGGGAGCCGTCAGCGCGCGTCACGACCCGCGCGTCCTCGGCCACGCCCTCCCAGGCGATCTTGATCTCGCCGTACGTCCACCAGTCCCGGAAGGCATCGTCAACCGCCTGGAGGTCGCTGGCCGAGCTCGCGCCGGAGAAAAGCACCTCGATGTTGAGCACCTGATACCAGGAGCCGATTTCGAGGCGCACGGGCGGAAAGACCCCGTCGGTCTTCGAGCTCGCGATAGGCGTCTCGCGGTTCTTCTTGGTGAGCTGGCTCTCGACGCGCGTGGCATTGAGCGTGAGGGGCGAGCCCGGCGCCCCCGCCCGCGTGAGCACAAGGGTCTCGGTCGCCAAGGCGCTCATCCCCCCTCAGAATGTAAACCCTATGACCTCGGAAAACGCGAGCTCGCACGCCCAGGTGGGCTCACCCCCGACCTTGCGGTAGATGAAGTTGTCAAAGCTGACCGTCAGGGTATGGCCGCGCCAGGTCGCGGTGGTGCTGGCGAGCGTGTACCACCACTTGAAGGCCCAGATGAGGTCTTTGAGCTCCTTGAGCGCGGCGTCCGCGTTGACCCCGCGGATCACGAAGCTGGCCTGGAAGCGGCGCTCGAATTTCCCCGGCTCCCACACGATGGTCTCCTGTGGGCCGTCCGAGAACCCCGGCGGGCTCAAGGGCTTGGGGTCGCGCTTGGGGTTCTCGGCCACGCTCTCGCACCGCAGGAGGAACCCACGCTCTCCCGACCCGTTGGCCAGCACCAAGTCCTCGACTATCCGAAGAACCCCCTGAGCTGCTGCGCGATCTGGAGGCCCGCGTCTCGGCCCATTCCGAACAGGCTGGCGTCCTCGCCCATCCCGATGTTGACCACGACCTGCGCGTTCATGCTCTGGCTCGTGCTGCCGCCCCCACCCCCGCCGCCGTAGAACTGGAGCAGCCTTGCAATGCTTTGCGAGGTGCCCGCGGGCAGCACGAACTCTCCCGAGTGCAGGAGCGCAGGGCCGGTCGAGTAGACGGGCCCACCCTCCTGGAAGGGGTTGAGCCAGTCGAGGAACTCCCCGCCTTTTTCACCCACCCAGCCGAGCGCGCCGCCAATGGCGTTACCGATCCCGACGAGCGCGTCCCAAACCCATTGGAGGAAGCCCGCCACCGTCTGCAAAATGCCGCTCAACCCCTGCCAGGCCCAGGAGAACGCGCCTCCGAGGGCGGCGCCCAGGCCACCGACGATGTCCCAAACGCCCTGGAGCGTGGCCGCCATGCCGGAGAAAAAGTTCCAGACGCCTCCCAGCACCCCCATGAGGCCCTGCCAGGCCCAGGAGAGCCCGCCCGCGATGTAGCTGCCGATGCCCGACAGGATCTGCCAGAGGGTCGTAGCCAGGCTGATGAACCCCTGGACGGCGCCGTTGGCCAAGTCCCAAAGCAAATGGCCAAAACCCGCGACCGCAGCGCCGATCTGCTGGAAGCCCTGCCAGGCGACATCGAGGCTGAGCCTCAACGCGCGGAACTTGTCGATGACGACCATCACGATCGCGACGAAGACCAAGATCGCCCCACCCACCAGCACGACCACGGCCAGGAGGACTTTAAGGATGAACTCCAGCCTGTCCCCCTGGGAGATCCAGTCGACAAAGCGCCCGATGATCTCCACGACCTTGACCACCAGCGGCGCCATCTTGAGCACGAGGTCGATGAGTTTGGGCGCGAGCTCCGCGACTTTCTCGGCCACCTGCCGCACGGCGTCCCCAAAGCCCGCGAAGGGCCCACGGGCTTTCTCGGGCCCCTCCTGCATCGACTGGGCGAACGCCAGCAGGAACTTGCCCAAGAGGAAGTCGATGAAATCCTGGAGGATGCCCCGGGCGAACTGCCAGACCTGGGTGGAGCGCAGGAAGTTGAAGATGGCCGAGACCACCGCCTTGGCCAGTTGCAGGAATTTCTCCACGACTTTGCCGACCACGAGCGCCACCAGCCCGAGCGCGATGAGCGGGCCGGCTCCTCCGAGCATGGCAGCGCCGAACCTTGAACCCGCGGCGCCAGCCTTGTTGGCGGCGCCGCCGAACGCTCCCATCTGGCCCGTGAGCCCCGGGAAGGCCTCCTGGGTCTTCTTCACCGCGTCCTCGGTGCTCTTGATGCTCGCGGAGGCTCGCCCCGCGCCGGGGATGAACCGCCCGAAACCGTCGAGCAGCGCCCTTATGGGGCTCTGGGCTTTCTCCGTCTCCTTGCCCAGCTGCTGGAACTGCTGGCTCGTCTGCCGCGTTGTCGTGATGGTCTTGCCGCCAACGCGCTCTACGGTCTTCTGGGTCTCGGAGACGCGCTGGCTCACGCGCTTGAGCGTGTCCTCCAACTGCTGGGCCTGGCCCTCGAACTTGACCGTGAGCGTGGCCGCGTTGATGTTCTCGCCCATGTCAAGCCCCCTGCTGCCTGGCCTTCTGGATCTTCGCGACCTCGTCGAGCAGCGTGGCGCGCACCGAGACCTCGCGCACGCTCATGCGCCGGATGTCTCCGAGCTGGTAGCCGGCGTCGATGAGCGCCACCTCCTGGCTCAGGAGCGCCGCGAGCGGGTCGTGCGGGTTGAACCCCGCGGCCCCGAGCCTCACGGCGCGCCGGAGTTTCCCAGCACACCCTCCTGGACGCCGGTCTCGCTCATGACGGCCTCGGCCAGCTTGGCGCCGAGCTCGGGCCTGATCGAGACCCAGAAGGCATTGTCGGGCTTGCGCCCATCGACGAGCAGCGTGCACTTGCGCAAGGTCGCGATGGTCAGCTTGGGCCCGTCGACCTTGCCGTCCGGGCCCTGGCACTCCGAGGCCATCTGGAGGCTTTCAGCGAAGTTCACCTGGGCGATCCGCACGGTATGCCTCTTGCCCCCGTAGGCGAACTCTCGCACGGTCTCGCGCTCCTCGGGGCCGACTTCGAGGAGATCCTCGTAGCGGCCTCGCTCCTGCTCTCGGCCCGGCTCGGCCTCTTCTGCTGGTTTTTCTGCCATCTTGTTCCCTCGTGTGTCTGACGGACGGACGGGCCCTTCCGGGCCCTGGGTGAGCTCAAATGGCGGTGCCGATGTACCAGGGGGTCGAGTCGACGACCGTGATGACGGTCGTCTTGACCATCCCCTGGATCTCCACCTCGACCGCGCCCTCCTCGGGGATCGGGTGCTTGGCCGAGTTCGTGCGCCAGCCGTTCATGGCGATGCTGAGCGTGTCGTTCGCTCCGCGCGTGAACAGGATCGAGGCGTTGAGCTCGGCGCTCGTCTTGATGAGGTCGAAGAAGGTCGAGTCGATGGGGTTGGTCGTGAAGCGCGCTTCGTGGTGCCTCTTTCCCTCGATGGCGTCGAGCGGCAGCCTGCCGTCCACGGCGAGCGTCTGGATGTAGTGCGCGAGCTTGGCGCCGTTCCCGATCTTGTGGCTGAACTTCACGAGCTTGGCCACCGTGAACCCGTTGAAGGTCAGGAGCCCCTGGTCGAAGTAGTAGGGCCGCGTCGAGGGCACGGTCAGCACCGACGCTGAGGCCAGCCCCTTGGCGGTGTCGCGCGCCAGGACGCCCACGGAAGCCTTGAGCGGCCCCTCTTTCTCGCCCGAGACCGTGAGCTCGTTGAACTTGAGCCCGCGCGTGTGCAGGACGAGGTCGGCCACCGCTCGGAACACGCGCTCGACGCAGAGCGAGGGCAGCCTCGTGATGCCGCCGAAGGTGTGCGTGTAGGGCGCGACGACCTCATTGACGGCCTGGCCGGTGTCGTGGTCGAAGCTCAGGGGCGCATCCAAGGTGAGCGTGTTGGTGACCACCGCCGTGATCTTGCGCACCTCCGCGATGTTCTTGAGCGGGCTCACGGTGAAGTCGATGCCCGAGCTCACCTGGAAGTAGTCGTTGGTCAGATAGCCGGCGGCGCTGGCCAGCACGATCTTCTTGGCCCCGGCCTTGATGGCGCCGTTAAGCGTCGTGGCGTTCGAGGGCGAGCTCCCGACGGTAGCCTCTCCGCCAAGCGCGCACAAGATCACGCCACCCAGCAGCACGAGGAATTCCAGCGTCTCCTCGATCTTGTGCGCGCCTTCGACGCTCGTGAAGCGGTCGCGGCCCGCTGCGGCCGTGTAGAACTCCTTGACATCAATCTCCTCCTCAAGGCCCGGCGCGCTCTCGACGACCCCAAAGAACTTGTCGGTGGCCGCGGGCTTGATCCCATAGGTCGAGATGGCGATCTTGTCGTTGGCCCCGACGCCGTCCGCGCTGAAGGTGGCCGCATCGCAGGTGAGCACCGTGGAGGTGCTGTTGGTCAGCTGGTATTGGCGGCCCACGGCCGTCCCGCTCAAGATCCAGAGGTACTGGCCCTTGAGCCGCCCCGAGGCGCCGAAGTTCTGCGTGGCGTCCGTGATGGTCGTCGAGCCGATGGTCGCTCCCGAGAGCTCGTAGTATTCGTTCTCCTCGACCCCATAGCTCAGCGGCGTGCTGTCTCCCTTGTAAACCCCGACGGTTGGCATTTGTAGGCCCTCCTGTTGCGCGATCTCTTAGACGATGGACTCCACATAGGTTCGGAGCCGAACCTCAAGCACGGCGCGCCAGAACCCCGCACCGCGCGAGCTGAAGTCCTGGCCACCTTGGAGGAGCTCAAGGGCATCGTAGCCCGGCGGGCCCACCGTCTCGCTCGCGCCCGTAAGGGTCGCGGGCGCCTTGCGGTTGGCCATGACGATGCGCTCCAGCTCGCCCAGCATCTTGCCGAAGTGCGCGCGGCTCACCGTCGTGCGGACATCCACGCTGACCTGGCCCGAGCGCTTGGCGTGCTCGTAGTTGATGCCGTAGCGCTGGAACTGGCGCGGCGCGCTCTCGTACAGGATCAGGTCGTCTCCCGGGGCCCCGGAGGCGCTCGCCGCCGTCTTAAATGTACCGGGCACGACCTTGATGTCCTCCGCTGTGTGGAAGTTGGGCTCGCGCTCGTCCGTGTTGGCCTTCGTCCAGCCGGCCTCCAGGAGGGCGCGCAGCGTCACCACGGGGTCGGGCACGAGCAGCGCGGCCATCAACCCACCACCGTGAAGACCTCGATGTGCGGTGCCAGCAGCCTGTCAACCTTCGCGCCGAAGTCCCTTATCTTGCCCGGGATCGGGTTCGTGTTGATGTCGGGCCCGCCCGGGACATTCGAGGTGAAGAGGTCGGCCTGGAGCACCTGGATGGCCGCGAGCAGCGCCGTGGCCTGCCGGATGTCCGGCGGGATCTGCCAGTTGGGTGAGATGCCCCCGTACTGCTGGAGCCAGGGCCCTCCCCCGAAGCGGTAGGTCAGGCGCACCGCGCTGATCTTGTGACGCCGGTAGAAGCTCTTGAGGAACAGGATGCCCTTTTCAGGGTCGAGCCAATGGCGGCCCGAGTGCCCCCCGGTCTGGGTGACCGTCCAGTCCTCCCAGCTGGAGCCGTTCCAAATCTCTAGCTTGTCGCCCGCAGCCGTGCTGAGGATCTCCGTCCCGTCCGCAGCCGCCGTGAACAGGAGCTCGCGGTGCAGGAGCTTGAGCCGGATGCCGTCCAGCCAGTCCCGCGCGGTGTAGAGGTAGAGGGGGTAGTCGTGCCGCTCCTTGACGGCCGTGCGGGTCTGCCAGGCGTGGTGCGTGCGGCGCTCGACCTCTGCCTCGGCCCAGAGCAGGAAGTCGTTGACCTCGTCGCGCGTGGGCCTGGTGTCCGCGCTGAAGGCGAGCCCCAGCAGGGCCGCCACATTCTCCGCCTGCGCGTAGACCGCTTCAGCCATCTGGAGGAGCCTGCCCGCCGCCCTTGGCCAGATGCCGCTTGAGCGCCTTCCCGCCGTCGTTCAGGTAGGCGACCGCGCCCACCGTGACGAGCAGCTGCTCCGCCACACCGTACTCCAGGCCAAGGACGGACGAGAGGGCCCAGACGAGGGCCGCGAGGACTACGGTGAGAGCGAACGCCCTGGGGTCGAGCTCCTCGGCCTTGCGGTTCTTGAGCCAGCCGATGAGCCCGCGCGAGCCTCCGGCGGCCAGCGCGATCACCAGGCTGGTTCCAAGCGCGTAGGGGTCGGGCATAGCTGGCTCCTCAGAACAACACGGTGAGCGTGAGGGGCAGGATCGAGCCCACGACGGCCCAGATGCCCGCGAGCGACCAGCGGCGCAGCCGGTGGTCGCGCACGCTCTCGGTGGCCAGGTGCAGCGTGAGGTCGTAGAGCACGCCGAACTTGGCGTCCTGGTTGAGGCTCATGAACTTGGGCTTGGCTGGCACTTCCAGCCTGGGCAGCTTGATATCTGCGGCCATGTCGCTCACCTCCCTCCCCCCTTTAGCGGCTCCGCGCCGTCAGGCGCAGCTTGCCGACCGCGGCTGCCGCGGCGCCCTGGATCGTGACCTGCACCCAGCGCGTGCTGATTAGGTCTTGGACGAACCTGTCCGTCACGCCCGCAGCGCTCACGAGGTCGGAGCCGATCTGCTTCCGCTCTGCCGCGTCCTTGACCGGGCTGGAGTAGAGCCGCATGGTGAGGGCATCCACGCCGTCGTCGTTTACCAGCACGATCTCGACCAGCGGGTGCTCGCGCAGGTCAAGCCAGCCTGCCGCGTCCGCCCCGTAAGCGATGGCGTTCTGGAGCGCGTCCGGCGTGTCCAGCGCGGCGTTCAGCTCGATCACGGAAACGCGCGTGCTGAGCTGCTGCCTGATCTGCTTCCCGGCGGGCGGGGCCCATGCGGAGTTGGCCATGCTGGTTTGCCTCCTTGGGAGAGCTCAGCCCGCTCTCCCTGCCTCCTCAGCCGCAGCGGTAGAGGAACCGCGCCAGCATGAGCTCGACGGTCGCGGCCACCGTGTCCACGCTGGCCAGCCGCATCACGCGGAGGTGCACCATCATGCCGGGCTTGAGCGCGTTGCCCGCATCGACGATGAGCCTGGTGCGCTCGGAGCGGTTGGCCACGCCCGGGACGGTCTTGGTCACGCCCGCGCCCGCGGTGGGCGCGGCGTCGAAGAGCTGCGTCCCATCGGCCTTCGAGCCACGCTGCTCGAAGTCGAAGTGGCAGGTGCCCGTGGTGGCGTTCACGCGCCAGTAGAGCTCCAGCACGCCCTCGCCCCAGTAGTCGTTGGGCACGAGGAAGTGGAGGTCGGCGTTGAGGTCGGAGGCGTCCGCGAACTGGAGCGCGTCGAACATGTTGTCCGCGTCCGTCCCCACCTTGGCGTTGACGGCCGGCGCCGTCGTGGGCAGCACGAAGTCGTCTGGGTTGAACTGGAGCTCGTGGTGGCTCGACCCGCCGAGCTCGGCGTTGGGGAACGCGCGGTCGAAAGGCTGGCCCTTCGGGGTCTCGTAGTTGTCGATCCGCATGGTCTACTCCCTCCTGGCGCCTCCCCTGGTCAAGGGAGGAGCGGGAGGCGCGGGAGGCGCGGGAGGCGCGGCAGTCTTGGGAGCTGGCGCAGGAGCCGGCGCGCGCACGAGCGCCCAGGTCTGGGGGTCGCGCCGCACCATCGAGAGCATCCAGTCCAGGCAGGTCTGGCAGCGCGGCGCCAGCTTGGTGTTGGGGCCCGCGTAGTATTCCTGGTGGAACCGGCAGGGCGAACGCAGCATGACGCCCGAGCCCGTGTAGAGTCGGAAGCGCTCGCGCGGTTGCGCCGGGGCCACGATCTTGACCCTCTCGGGCTCCAGGCGCGCGAGCTCGCGCAGGTGGATGTAGGTGGCCTGGCTCGCCACGAGCCGGCCCTTGAGCTCGTACTCCGGGTAGGCGCCCTCCTCGGGGTCGGGCCTGTCCGGTTGCGGAGGCCGCACCGTGAGGTTGCGGTCGCGCCCATCCGGGCCTGCGCTTGGCGCCGGCTGGTTGACGAGCGTCTGGGGGTCGCGCTGGGGCGGACTCAGGCCCTCGGGAGGCCTTGGCGTGCGGTCGGCGGTCGACATTCGCGTTTCCCTCGGGCGCCTGCCTCAGCTGAGGTCGCGCAGCTGGCCCGAGGCGCGGGGATACCAGCTGGTGAGCTCCGCAACGCCGTAGTAGACGATGCGGTGCACGAAGGCGTTGAGGTAGACGAAGTTGTCCCCGACGAGGCCGCCGAACTCGCGTCCCAGCACCTGCTTCAGGGTCTTCTGGTCGACCAGGTAGGCGCGCCCGATCCCGCCAGAGTCCTGGACGACGTTGTCGTCCATGACGATGGGCCGGCCCTCGTAGACCGCGCACTTGTAGCCTCCAGCCTGCCCCGGGACGGGCGTGACCCCGGCGATCCGGTTGGCCACCGTCTCGCTCGCGTAGCGCGTGCCCGAGCCCAGGATGTTGCCCAGGCGCTTGTGCGTGAGCGGGTCGGTGATGTAAATCTTCTCCCCGATGTCGTCGCCCCAGCGCGAGATCAGGTTGGCCGCCAGGTCGTCCCAGAGATCCTGGGTGAGCGGGCGCACGGCTCCGCCGTTGTTGAGGTTGAGCGAGTCGTACCAGCTCTCGGCGGAGCGGTCGACGCCGTGCAGGTCTTCGTCCCCGTCCGTGTAGCCCAGGTCGATGCGCGCCTGCGTCGTGGCCGTCACGCGGTCGAGGCTCTCTGGGTTGTTGACCGCCAGGGTGTTGAAATCCCGCAGGAGGTCGGTGTCGTAGGCCGCGAGGAAGTCCTCCAGGACTTCCTGCGCATTCCCGTTGAACGTGATGGTGTCGTCCTTGCCGGAGTAGATTTCGAGCCGGCTCGACATCTCGGTTGCGACGGCCTCCTCCTTGAGCCCTACCCCGATCTCGTAGTAGACGGGCTCGACCGGCGTGGGCACGGCTCCGCCCTCAGCGATCCCGGTGTTGCCCGTGATGCTGGCCGTCTTGACCGCGCGGTAGCCGAACTTCCTGTAGCCCTCGCGCCCGATGGCGCCCGCGGCGTTCTTCTGCCGCAGGTACTGGACGAAGGTGGCGGGGCCGAAGAGCGCGTTGAACGCCGCGGCGTCCGCCGAAGTGAGCGTGGCCTTCGTGAGGCGGTCGCCCTCGCCCTCGCTCATGGGCACGAGGTCGCTGGTGCCATCCTGGTTGCCCAGCACGGCGAGCGGTCGAGCGAGCCATGTGGCGATCCCTTCGGAGTCCATCCCGGCAAAGGGGAACTCGTCGGGGTGGCGCGCGATGTAGGCGTCTGTGTACCGGCGGCTTGGCATGGGCTTCGTCTCCTCGTTGAGGCCAGATCAGCTCTGGCGGGGCTTGCCCGTGAGCTGCTCGACGTTGCGCTGGAAGCTCGACACCACGGGGTGCTCCTTGCGGAGCGGAGACCCGCTGGGCGTGCTGCCGGCGCTGCCGGGCTGCTGGGGCTTCCCGCCCTTGCCCCTGGCGCTCGGCGCGTCCGGGGTCTGGGCGAGCTTGACGCCGGCCACCTTGCCGGCCTTGACGAGCGCGAGCAGCTGCTCGGTCGTCATGGGCCCCTGGGCGCCGGGCACGGAGTAGCGCATCTCTTCGCGCTGCTCGCCAGGCTTGCCCTCGGGCTTCTCTTCTGGCTTGCCCTCGGGCTTCTTGTCCTCGGGCTTGTCCTCCTGGGGCTTGTTGGCCTCGTCGTTGGGCCGGCCCTCGTACTTGGCCATGCGCTGCTCGATGGACACGAGGCGCTGGAGGATCTCCGCAAGCGCCATGGCTTGCGGCTGGGCAGCTGGAGCTTCGGGTTTCGAGGCGGGCTTCTGGCCCTGCCCGTCCGCGGACTGGCCGCTCTGGGGCTTGTCTCCCTGGGGCGGCTGGCGCTGGAGCGTCGAGAGCGCGAGGTCGATGACGCGCTGGAGATCCCCGAGCGCGGCCTCGTCGCTGAGCCCGCCATCGCGGGCCTTTGTGAGGAAGAGCCCGGAGCTCGGGCAGAACCGCTGGAAGTTGGCCGCCTTCAGGTGGCTGCCGGCTGGCAGCTCCGAGATCGCGGCTACGGCGAGAACCTGGTCGACAACGGCCTGCTCGTGCGGGTTCGGCAAAACGGTGGCCCCGGAGGGCTAAAGCCCCGCAGCCCCTACATAATGGCTACGGATTTTCCCCAGGGTTCTTCCCCGGAAGGCGCAGCGGGACGAGTTGGCGCAGGGGGGCGCTCAGGGGGCCTGTGAGCTCGCCCGTTGAGCTCTGGAAGGCGAACGCCCGGAGCGCGGCCTGGGGCTCGCCCGGCAGAAGATCGCCCAGCTGGGCGCTCTTGGCCACGGCCACGGCCGTGACGCGCGCCCCGGGGTTGGCCGGCGAGGGCGTCCAGGCCACCTCGACGATGTCCACCTTGGTAATGCGGCAGTTCTTCCCCGCCTGGCAGATGCGCTGGAGCACCTGCCCGCCCACGCTGAAGCCCCCGTTGACCCCGAAGGGCGCGATCTCCGCGCTCCAGATGTCGTCGATGAGCTTGGAGCCGCGCACGATGCCCGCGCGGATCTTGAGCTTGTCGCCCTCGCGCTTCCACGCCAGGATCTTCCCCAGGGGGACAAAACCCTTGCCGCCGTAGCCGTGCTTGTACGAGATGACGGCAAATTCCCCCACCCAGGGCATGACCTCCTCGATGGCGCCCAGCTCGATCACATCGCCGTGCGCGTCCCGGATCTCCTGCGTGATGAAGCCCTCAAGGAGCCGGTCGGTCGGCCAGGTTCGGGCGTGCGAGGTGAGCGTCCAGCCGCGGTGGTCGAACGCGCCTCCAGGGCCCTGCGGGGTGGGCATCGGGAGCCCAAGAGGGTTGAGGGGCCTATTTCTACCTACCGCAGCTGCACGCCCGGGCTCCCCGCGGCGTCCAGCTCGATCTTCCCCCCGGTAAGGTGCAGGTGCAGCTCCCAGTCCCGGCCCGCGAGCCTAAAGCGTGCGCGGTAGGAGGGCCGTAGGGTGGGAGCCTCGCGGTTGCCGTCCCAGCCCCAAATGCGGCGCTGCTCCCGCCCGGCGCCACGCGCGAAGGGCTGGACGAGCTCCATGCTAAGCTCCGCGTGCTGGAACTCGTAGACGGCCAGGCCCTCGACGCCCTCGCCCCAGGGGTGCGGGGCCTCCAGGAACTCGACGCGCAGGAGCCTTAGCGTGGCACTCATCTTCCCGGGTCTCCTATGCGCCTGTGGAAGCCCGCCATCCTGAGGTCGAAGACCTCTTGGGCGTCCTGGAGCGAGCGGTTGAAGGCCATGCGGAGGAACGGCCTGGGGTTGATCCCGTGGTGGTAGATTTTCCACCGCACGGCCTGCGCCACCCTGAGGGCCTCACGGTCGCGCAGGGCGCGCGTGCCCGCCTTGCGCTTCGGCTTGACCAGCACCTCGCCCGAGCTGCTCTCTATGCGCAGGTTGCGCTTCACCCACGCGAGGATCGGCGCCAGCGGGGGCATGTAGCGCCCGCGGCCCGCAGCCGGGCCCGTCCCGAACTCCACATAGGCCGCGTAGGGCGTGCCCACGATCACCAGCTTGCGCAGGAAGGTCTCGACATCGGCCTCGATGCTGGAGCGCAGCGTCCCAATATCCGAGATGCCCATGGCCTCGACGTTCTCGCCCGCGCGCTGCGCCACGAGGTCGGCCAGATCGCTCAGCGCACCGTCCAGCTCCAGCACGAGGAGCTGGCCCATGCTCTGGTCGATCTTGCCCTTCACCTTGACGCTGACCTTGATCTCGACCGTGGCCTCGCCTCCTCGTGCGCCTCCAGGAGCGTGATGCCCTCGGCGGGCTGGGAGGCGCGATCCACGGTCATGCTGGAGCGCGCGATCTCCTCCCCGGTCTCGCTGAGCCGGAGCTCCACGATGCGCGCGACCCGCTCAGGCTTGTCCTTGGGCACGGGCTTCCCCTCGGCATCCAGGTAGTGGATCTCTATGCGGTCTGGCATCGTGTTCACTCCTTGATGAGTTCGGCCTGGAGCTCGACGGTGCCAAAGGCGCCGCGCCGGGCTTGCACGACCCGCAGGCGCTCGGTGGAGACCAGCTGGCCCTCAGCGTCCAGGCGCTCGTTCAGGATCTCCTTCGTGTCCTCCATGGCCTCCGGGCTGGAGGCGAGCCCCGCGGCTCTCTCGTACCGCACCCGGTAGGTGTCCGGCATCGCCTACTCCTCCGGGGGCTCCTGGCCCTCGGGCATTTCGGGCAGGAACCGTTCGGGCGGCGCGCCCGCCTTGAACCCGATGGCCGAATAGATGAGCTCGCCCTCCAGGTTGTAGCGCCGCTGGTGGAACTCGTAGCCGTAGCGCTCGATGAGCTCGGGCACATCGGGCACGCGCTCACCATCGACGCTCAGCACCACGAGCTCCTCACGCTCGCCGGGCTTGAGCGGCCCCGGCTCCTCGTCCTCTTGCGGTTCAGATGTGCTCTCGTTTGTCATTTAGCCACCAGGCCCGGAGCTTCTGGAATGCGGCCCAACTCTCCGGGAAGTCGGACTGCATCGTGCGCTGGAAGTCCGCGCCCTTGCCTTCGGGGCGCGCGATTAGCTGGCTCATCTCGGCAAAGTTCTCATTGGCGGCGTGAACTTCGCTGCCCACCTTGCCCGTGAGGTTGTCCCGCGCGTAGGCCGTCACGCCGCCTTCCTTCTTGGAAGCCTGCTCGAACTCCGAGAGCCAATGGAGCACCTCGACCTTGGGCGTCCAGCGCTCCATAACGGCATCGCGCTGCTCTTGGTAAGCCCTGGAGGGGTCGGTCTTGCGCTCCTCCTCGATGAACGCCTGCTCCTCCTGCCGGTGCTTCTGGACGATCCTGTCCTTGCGCGCGCCCCAGCGCCAGTAGTCCTGCTGCGCCGCCTTGAACCCCTCGGAGTCCTTAGGGGTCTCGCGCAGTTTGGCCGAACTCTCCCTGAAGCCCTTTTCGACCTCCAAAAGGCGCTTCATCGTGGGGTTGTTCTCGGAGTCGCCCCACTCGTGACGCCGCTTGATCGAGGCCTTGTCCCACGAGGCCTGCTCCATGAGGTCGGGCTTCTTGAGCCTGGCCAGCTCCTCGTTCAGGCCCTCGACGCCTTGGGCGCCGTGCAGCTGGAACTGTTGCCAGAGCGCATGAGCGGCCTCGTGGTGGATCACGCGGTGCGCGAGCTGCGCGCTGCCGAGGTTGACGTCCGCTTGGAACAGGCGCACGCGGCGCTTCGACGGCTCGGCCACCGGGAGGAAATGCCCCGCGGAGCGCTCGATGTTGCGCCCGCGTTCGTCCTTGAGCCAGGGCCCGATCTTCGTGTGGGCCTCGATGCCCTCCGGCAGAGCCTTCTGGATCGCGGGGTCGAGGCTCTCGAACGCGGCTTTGATGTAGCCCTTGGTGTGCGCGTAGAGCTTGGGGTCAAGCCGCAGCGTGCGCTTGCCGCCCTGGAACGCCACCTCGTGCTCCTCGAACCCCTTGGTCGGGTAGACGTTGGAGTAGCTGGTGGGCTCGATGGGCTTGAGCGGCGGCGGCTGCGGCGGCCCCGTTTGGCCGCGCTTCCACATGGGCTTCTTCAGCCCCTCGGTGTAGAGACTTTGCTTCTTGATCTGGCGCCTCCAGAACTCCAGGTCTTGCGTGCCCCAGACCTTCGGGTCGGGGTTGGCCCAATGGCCTTCGGGCCCCAGCGTCTCCAGCTCCTTGTAGTCGCTGAACCCCGGATCGCCCGGCTTGTTGAACCCGAGGCGATCCGCCCCCCAGAGGTTGGTGACATCCACGATGCCCATGAGCTCGCCTTGCTGCCCGCCCACATCCTGCTCCCCGCCCATGGAGTAGAGCGCCACCACATAGTGGGGCTTGCCGCCGAACTTGACCTTGGCCAGCTGGGCGTCTGCGCCGTTCGTGCGCAGCTGAGCGACGAGCAGCGCGCTCACGGGCCCGCTGGGCGAGACTCCGTGTTCGGCCACATAGTCGTCGTAGTTGGCCACGACCGCCCCCCAGGCGCCGCGGATCTGCCCCTTGCCGCGGCCCTTGAGATACCAGGGGAGACGCTCCAGGCTCTCGAAATCGAGCTTGTGACGCTCCCAGTCGACGCCCGGCTGGGCTGGCGCGGGCATCCGCTTGGAGCGCTCGCCCTCTGGGGCCTCGGGAGCCTGGAGCTCGTCCTCCGGGATGGCCTCTTCGCCCTCGTCGGGCTGGCCGACGGGCCCGGCGTGCTGCCCGGGCTTCGAGCCGAAGCGCCCGTCCGAGGCTCTAGGGTGCTTGCCCTCGAACTCCGGGTTCTGCACCCTGTTGAGCACTTCGAGCATGAGCAGCGGAGCCGAGGCCTGCGCCACGGCCGCCTGTCGCTGCAACAGCGGGCCTGTGGCGGGCTCAAGGGGCTCAAGGGCCCAATCACCCGAGAGGGCCAACACGACGCGCCGTAGCCCATGGCGGCAGCTGAAGTGGGGGTGCCACTCCCGGTAGACCCACGGGGGGTAGTCGGCCATCTCCTTGAGCCCCTCCTCCTTGACGATGACGCCGAGCTCCTCAAGGGCCAGCCCGGCCTGCGGGACTCGCGCCTTGATGCGCTCACAACACTTGGTCGTGCGGAAGTCCGCTGGGCCTTCCCAGCGATAGCGGAACTGGCTCTCGGGGTCGCGCTTCGCGTACCCCATGGCGCGCCCCTGGTTGAGCACGACCTGCGTCTCGTTGCGCGCGATCCGCTCCAGCCTGAAGGTCTCAGCGTTCACCACCTCGCGCATCTGGCGCACCATGGTGCGGAGATCCAGGCCCAGCGGGCTGGTGAACGCGCGCTCGATCACGCCGTGGATCTCCACGGTGGCGCTCTGCTTCATGCCCGCGAACGCTTCCCAGAGCGGGCTCGCCTCGGTGAGCGCGCGCAGCGCGGGGCGCAGCAGCAGCGCCTCAGCTGGCGCAACGCCCGCCTCCTTGAACCCCGCGAGGAACGCCTCGGACATCCGGCCCTCGGCCACGCCCGCGAGCCTGTTGACAACCTTGTCGATCAGCGCCTCAGCCGCGGCCTTTGCGGGCGCCGGGTCGCGCCATGTGACGGCCTGCCTTGAGAGCTCGGGGAGGAGGCGCTTCCACGTCTCGTCCAGCGCTTGTCGAAAAAAGGCTTCCCGCGCCGACTCCTTCTGGAGCTGCTTCTGCTCGGGCCTCTTGCCCATGTCCTCGCGGGCTTCGTCGCTGGGCTGCTGCGGCGCTTCACCTCCAGGCAGCCCCCCGCCAGGGCCCTCAGGGCCGCCGAACGGGCTCGTCTCGGGCTTCTGCATGAGCTCCTCGAAGTTCTCGATAGAGAACTTCCAGTTGCCCTCGTCCTCAAGGCGGATCTGGCCGCCCATGCCGAGCACCGTGTTGATCATGTCGAGGTTGAGCTTGCGCTCGTTGAGCTCGACCTGCTCGTCCCGCTCGATGGCCTCGGGGAACCGGATGCGCCAGTCCGAGCAGCCCGCGGCCTCAGCGAGCGGGTCAAAGAAGCGCTCCTGGTGGTTGGAGTGCGCGCGCTGGGTCGTCCGGCCCGAGACCTCCAGCTGGAGCCTCTCGTTGTTCAGCCCTCCGCCCCCGCCTTCACCGCCGGCCTGGTTGAGCTGCACGGGCGAGACTCCGTAGATGGCGGCCATCTCAAGGATCTTCTGCTTCGTCTGCTCGATGATCTGCTGCTCCGAGGCCGGCAAGGTGAAGGGCACCCATTGGACTCCGCCCTTGTCGCTCGTGCTCTCTACGGCCACCTTGGGGATGTGGTTCGGGTTGCGCCTCACCAGGTCGTCCTCGATGGCCAGCTGGTCGCGCAGCGACTTGTAGTTGGACGTGATGAACACCAGGATGCCCTTCGGCGGGCGCTGCTGCTCGGCCTCCCTGGAGACCTGGCGCGCGAAATTCACGAGCGTCTTGGCATTGTCCCAGTTCGAGAGCACGGGGCTGAAGCCGAACTTGGGCGAGGGCTTGTAGCGGCTCCAATGGATCACCTCCCAGTCGAAGTAGCCGATCTCGGGTCTTGAGGCCTCCTTGAACGCGACCCAGCGCACGGGCCTCGCGGCCTTGCCGCAAACGCGGCAGGGCTCGGGGCTCTCCGTGACGTTGTTCTCCCGGTGCAAGACGCAGGTGAACCAGCCCTGGCCGTCCCGGCTGAGCCAACGCCCTCGCCGGTCAGCCACCATGCCGAGCACGCTGGGCTCCAGCCGCTCGACCCGCACGAGCGCCTGCGCCAGGATCTCGCCCTCGTGCTCGACCAGGTAGTCGAAGTGCAGGCAGACAAAGGCGTCGTCCAGGATGTTCAGGTCGTCCTCCAGCCACTCAAGGAGCTCCAGGAAGCTGCGCGCCTCGTTCGAGGGCTTCTGGAGCAGCTGCTCCAGCCGCGCCTTCTGGAGCTCCGAAGGCTGGCGCGTCTCGCCCCCGCACTCTGGGCACGAAATCTCGACCTGCGCGCCCTCCCAGAGGCAGAGCGCGTTAAGGCACTTGGAGCCAAAGGCCGGCTCTACCTCGGGGGGGTGCCTCAAGACCTCGTTGCGCACGGCCTGCACGATGGCCGCGAGCGGCGCACAATGCATCGCCATGAGCTGGAGGTCGGCAACGAACTGCGGGTAGGGCTGGATGTCGGGCTTTTCCGTCCCGATGTGCCCGCCCACCGCGGGGATCAAGAGGTCGGCCTGGCTCTTCGAGAGGATCGCGCGCAGGTTGAGCTCCTCGGGCGTGAGAGGCGGCTCCTCCTCCCGCGGCAGCGTCTGGATCGGCAGCACGACCGTCCGGGGCCGGCGCAGCCACGAGCTCGCCCTAGAGAGCAGGGAGGGCGCCACGAGGCGCCCAAGGGACGAAGGGGCCCTATAAGGCTACCGCAAAGTCCCCCGGGGGAGAAAGGGGGGAAGAACCTGGGGCAGGGGCCGGGCCCGAGCCCCAGGGAAGGCTTCAGCGCAACGCGAGCTCCAGGGCCTCGCGCGCCTTGACCGCCCGGCGCTCACCGTTCGACGCGCCGGCCTGGAGCCAGGCGCGGCAGCCCGCGCAGAAGAGCGTGAGGTCGCTCCGGTTCGAGACGCGCGTCTGGAAGACCTCGCGGCAGCGCAGGCAGGTCTCCAGGGCGATCTGGCACAAGGGTAATTACCCTCCCCCGTGCGGGTAGTCGTCGTGCTGCTCGGCGGGCGGCCTCATGCGGCGCTTCTGGTTCTCCACCCAGGTCTGGAGGCCGGCCACGGCCTGGCGCAACCCGCCCGGCAGGTTGGTCTTGGCGGGGTCGGCGCGCCAGTTGACCTCCCCCAAGACCACGGTCTCCAGGGCTTGCAGCCGGGCGTGGAGCTCCCGGATGGCCTGGTCGGGCCCCCAGGGCTCGTCCTGCTGCTGGGGCTGCGCGATCTCGGGCGGGCCGAAGCTCAGCCTGTCCTGGGGCTCGGCGCGCCCTACGGCCTCCTTGAGGGCCTTGCCGGGGCCTCGCGTGCGGCGCTCAAGTCCCAGTTGGCTCGTGGGGTGGGGCCGGCCCGGGCACAGGTAGGGCACCTCGCCCTCATGGGCCCGGGGCGGCTCGGGGTCATCCCAGCGGTGCGGCTCGTGGTTCTGCTCCAGCACGCGCTGGCACGGCAGCACGCGCCCGTCCCAGCGGTCGTGCAGGCTGCCAGCCAGCCAGTCCTCCACGCGCCTCATCTCGTCGGGCTCCAGCGCCCGCGGCGCAGCCGCGGGCCCGGGCGGCGCGCCCGGCGGCTCGGCCCGGGCCGGCCCGGAGTCCGGCGGGGGGGCCGGAGGGGGTG
>Ga0209342_10000682_pt1 | contig 39537 bp, 24 predicted proteins | sample RifCSP16_2_FD_184023 | JGI IMG/M metagenome (GOLD analysis project Ga0209342, IMG submission 184023) | Soil microbial communities from Rifle, Colorado - Rifle CSP2_sed 16_2 (SPAdes) (version 2) | ecosystem: Environmental > Terrestrial > Deep subsurface > Rock core/Sediment | place: Rifle...
GGGGCCGTGCTCGGCGCGCTGCCCTTCATCCTGCGGGGGGTGATCGCGTTCGTGGTCGGCTTGAGCGGCGTCGAGGGCCTCGGATGGGCGGCGCTCGGGCTGCTGTGGCCGGCCGTCTACGGGTTCCTGATCGTGAGCTCCCTGTACTGGCGCCTGCGCGGCATTCGCGTGTAGGAAGATAGAAGAAACCGGGTTTCTCCGAGAAACCCGGACTCTCGTAAGGCCATGCTGCAAACTCTCCGTATTCGCGACTTCGCCATCATCGCTGAGCTCGAGCTGTCCCTTGCCGGGGGCTTCGTCGTCTTCACCGGCGAGACCGGCGCCGGCAAGTCGATCATCGTCGACGCCGTCCAGCTCGTCCTCGGCGGCCGCGCCGACGCGGCCGCCGTCCGGCAAGGCGCCGAGACGGCGATCGTCGAGGCCGATTTCGCCCTGGCGGGGGAGGCCGGCGCGGGGGTCGAAGACATCCTCGAACGGGAAGGCCTGCAGGATGAGGCGGGGCGCGTCGTGCTGGCGCGGGAAGTCCGGCGCGAGGGGCGCAGCGTGGCGCGCGTCAACGGCCGCACCGTCGGCCTGTCATTGATGCGGGAGATCGGCGAGTTACTCGTGGACGTCCACGGTCAGTCGGAGCACCTCAGCCTCTTGCGTGTGCGCGAACACCTGTCCCTGCTCGATCGCTATGCCGAGGACGAGGCGCAGCGCCATGCCTTCGCCTCTGAGTATCAAGCGCTGGTCAAGGTGCGGCAGGAGCTGGAGCTCCTTCGCCAGGGCGAACGCGAGGCTGCCCGCCGGGCCGATATGCTCGCCTTCACCATTCGTGAGATCGAGGCCGCTCGGCTGCGCCCTGGGGAGAAGTCGTCCCTGCAGGAAGAGCGCGTTCGATTGGCGAACGCCGAGCGTCTGGCGGAATTGGCCGCGTTGGCGGTCGGGGCGCTGGACGAGTCGGGCGAGCCCCGGCCGGCGGCAATCGAGCGGCTTGGGCAGGCGGCGCATGCGGCGGCCGAGCTGGCAAAGCTGGACGGGTCCCTGGCAGACCTGAGCGGGGAACTGCAAAGCCTGGAAGACCAGGCAGCCCAGGCGGCGCGACGCCTGCGCCGCTACCGCGAATCGCTCGAGTTCAACCCCGGCCGGCTGGAACAGGTCGAGCAGCGGCTCGGGCTGATTCACGACCTGGAACGCAAGTACGGCGAAGGGGAAGAAGCACTGCTGGCCCACCTGGAGCAGGCCCGCCTCGAATCGGAATCGATCGCCAACGCCGGCGAGAGAATCGCGGCGCTGGGGCAGGACGAGGCCGGGAGGCTGGAACGACTGGGCCGGCACGGCGCGGAGCTGTCCCAGACGCGCCTCGAGGCGGCCGGCCGGCTGAGCGCGGGGATCGAATCCGAGCTCAAGGAACTGCAGATGGCGGGAGCACGCTTCGCCGTGGATCTGCACTGGGAGGACGACCCCTCCGGCGCGCCGACCGACGGGCGCCGGGTGGGTTTTACTCGTACCGGGCTCGACCAGGCCGAGTTCCTGGTGGCACCGAATCCCGGCGAGGGATTGAAGCCCCTGGCCAAGATCGCCTCCGGCGGCGAGACCTCGCGCCTGATGCTCGGCCTGAAGGGCGTCCTGGCCCGCGCCGATCACACGCCGACCCTGATCTTCGATGAGATCGACCAGGGCATCGGCGGGCGTGTCGGCGGAGTGGTGGGCGCGAAGCTGTGGCGGCTAGCTCGCAACCATCAGGTGCTGTGCATCACGCACCTGCCTCAGCTGGCAGCTCATGGCGATCAGCACTTTCGCGTCGAGAAGGTTCAGCGCGGAGGGCGCACGTTCACAACTGTTGGCCCGCTGACCGAGGACGAACGCCTGGCAGAACTGGCTCAGATGCTCGGTGGCGCCAGCGACGCCAATCGGGAAAGCGCGGCGGAACTGTTGCGCGGCGCGGCCCACTTGTAGTCCCGGGCTTTAGCCCGGGCATCGTCGCGGCTGCGCCGGGACCCGGCCTAAAGGCCGGGACTACCACGACCCCTCCCTCCGAACCTTGATGGTTTTGATCGATATAATGTGGAGCAGCGCTGTCCGCTTCATATCGGGCAGCCGACTCACACGGAGATTGAATGCGCACGGTAGAGCACATCATCGAGCCGCAAATGGTGATCGAGGGCGCCGGCGTGCTGCTGAGGAGGTCCTTCGGGCCAAGCCGCGCCAACCCCTTCGACCCCTTCCTGCTGTTCGACCATTTCGCTTTCAACGACCCGATCGAGGGACCCATCGTTGGCTTCCCGATGCATCCTCACCGCGGCATCGAAACCGTCACCTACATGCTGGACGGCAGCGTGCGGCACCGCGACAGCCTGGGCAACGCCGGGGTCATCGGGCCGGGCGACGTGCAATGGATGACCAGCGGTCGGGGGATCATGCATGAGGAGATGCCGCGACGGGGTCCCAGCGGCGAGGTCAACGGGTTCCAGTTGTGGGTTAACCTCCCGGCGGCGCTCAAGATGGGCCGGCCGCGCTATCAGGAAGTCGCTGCGGCGAGCATCCCCGCCGTCGAAAAAGATGGAACCCGAGTGCGCGTCGTGGCGGGCGCAATCGAAGGAGTCACCGGCCCGGTCACGGAGATCGCCGCGCGGCCGGTCTACGTCGACGTGACGCTCGATCCCGGCGCGCACTTCCAGCTCGACGTCCCGACCGGCCATGAAGTCGTGGCCTATGTCTTCGAAGGCGAGGTGGCCTTCGGCTCCAACGGGGTCGGCTCGGAGTGGATCCCGGCGGTTCGGATGGTGGTCTTCGGGCAGGGAGACGGGATGGCGGCGAGGGCCAGCGCAGACACCGGCGGCCGATTCATGTTGATGGCCGGAGCACCGATCCGCGAGTCGATCGTACCGTATGGTCCTTTCGTCATGAACACCGAAGACGAGATCCGCCAGGCGCTGGCGGATCTGCGCAGCGGGACGTTCGTGGCGAACTGAGACCGTCTCGCCTTGTCCTTCCGACGACTCGGGTTCCCCGCGGGCTCCAGGTTCGCGGGGAACTTCTTTTCGGGCCCAGACTCGCTGGAGGACGGAACGAAGACGCGCTTGACGATGCCTGCATCCCTCCGGCGGTAATGGCGATAACTTGCACCCACGAACCCTTTTTCCCTTGGCCTACCCAGTGGTGCAACCTCGAATCGCTCATTGGAGGGATGCTGCCCCCAGGTCACCGGTCGTATCCTGATGGCAGGGCCGGCTCAGCGGAGAGAGCATGTGGTTCAATCCGTTCATGGCGGGCGTGCTGCGTTCGCCGTTCCACGGTCTACTCAGCCATAACACGATGCTGATCACCGTCTGCGGAAAGAAGACGGGCCGCAGGCTGACGACCCCGGTGAACTACTTTCGCCGGGGGGACGAACTGCTGATGGTGAGCCTCCGATCGCGCACATGGTGGCGCAACCTGCGAGGCGGGGCGCAGGTCGGGCTACTCCTGGCGGGCAAGGAGCGGGAGGCGTTCGCCTCTGTAGCCGAGTCGGATTCGGAGATCGTTCGCGGGCTGGCCCAGATCATCGTGCACTCGCCTTCGATTGCGAGCCCCCTGGCGATCGCGCTCGACGAGACAGGGCAACCCAAACCGGTGGATCTGGCGCGCGCCTCCCAGAATCGTGTGATCGTGAGGGCTCGGCTGAAGCCGCTCCCTTCGTAATGCCAGGATTTCGAGCACGAATTCTGCAGCCGAATCGCGTCAAGCCGCTCGGAGGACAGCATGGTCACTGACCGCGCGGAGAAGTTGCATTACAGCGGGATAGAACTTGGCTCCCAGGCGGGTGCGCGGCGGCGCGCGATCTACGCCTACTTCGGGCTGACCTTCCTGATCTCATGGGGAATCGAGTTCCTGCTGATCGCCTCTGAGAATCGCTGGGGAGGCATCGCCCTTCCGCCGGCGGCGCACTACCTGGCCGCCTATGGCCCGATGCTGGCTGCCATCGTGGTGACAGCGTGGACCGCCGGTGCGGCCGGCTTGAGGGAGCTGTGGGGGCGCATCACCCGCTGGCGCGTGGGTTGGGGCTGGTTCCTGATCTCGCTCCTTTCACCGGCCGCCCTGTTCTTCGTCGGCGCGGCTATCGCTTGGATCGTGGAGGGAAAGCCGCCGGAGCTGGCGTTGCTTGGGCAGGTGAACTACATGCCTATGCTCGGCCTGGCAGCCGCCTGGGTGTTCTGGTTTCTCACCTATGGGATGGGGGAGGAGATCGGTTGGCGCGGCTTCGCCCTCCCCCGCCTGCAGCACGGCGCCAGCGCCGCCCGCGCGACGCTCACCCTCGGACTTGTGTGGGCGCTGTGGCACCTGCCGCCCTTCTTCTATCTGGATACCTATCAGAAGATGGGTTTGTGGATGTACCCGTTCCTGGCCTTCACCATCGTCTGTGGGAATGTGGTCTACACCTGGATCTACAACAGCAGCGGCGGGAGCGTATTGATGGCGATCCTCTTCCACTCTTCCTTCAACTTCTTCTCGGCCTCGGCGGCCGGACAGGGCACCGTGGCCATCGTCATGACGGCCGGCGTGGTCATCGCCGCCCTCGTCATCCCGCGCATCTGCGGATTGGAGAACCTGTCGCGCCGGGCGCGACACACGCTGTAGCCTCGCAATCTTTCGTGGGGGCCGGGGGAGGGGGGCTTACACCCCCTCCCCCTTTTCCCGTGAGACGCGAACGGGAGTGCCGCCTTTGCGGGATCTCGGGAGAGGATTCCGGGACGCGGATTGCGTGATCTCGGTGGGGGCCGGGGGATGGGGCTTACACCCCCCTCCCCAGGCCCCCACAACCCCTTCCCCCTCCCCCTGTAAGCGGCGGTAGATGTAGCCCTTCCTTCGAAGTTGCGATCCGCCGCGGGCGCTACGGCTTTCTCGCTCCGCTGATGGTGCGCCCATCGGGCGGTCAACGGTCGAAAGAACCTTGCTGAAGTCTTCAAGCGGCGGATCGCAACGGCAAGCGCAAGTCAGCACCCTCCCCCCTTGTCCCCTGAGAAAACGCTACGCGGAGACTTCCTGCGGCACGGCGACCCGGGCGCCACGGTCGCTGCGGCGGAAGACGACGCCTTCTTCCTTCTCGTCGACGTCCACCAGCACCACGTCGCCCTGGGCGAACTCACCCTGCAAGATCTTGATCGACAGTGGGCTCTCGACGAACTTCTGGATCGCCCGGCGCAGGGGGCGGGCGCCGAAGGCCGGGTCATAGCCGGTGCGGGCGAGCCACTTGCGGGCGGGATCGGTCAGTTCGATCGACACGCCGTGCTCGGCGAGCCGCTCGCGCACTTCCTGCATCTGCAAGGCGACGATACTCTCCATCTCCTCCAGGGACAGCGGTGAGAAGATGATGACCTCGTCGATGCGGTTGAGGAACTCGGGGCGGAAGGTATCCTTGAGCGCCTTCTCGATCTTCTCCTCGGCCTCGCGGTCGGCGCGCCCGGCGTCCCCGTCGCGGCGGCGGAAGCCGAGCGTGCCCGACCGAGTGACGTACTCGGTCCCCAAGTTGGAGGTCATCACCAACACCGTGTTGCGGAAGTCGACGACGTGGCCCTGGCCGTCGGTCAGGCGGCCGTCGTCGAGGATCTGCAGCAGGGCATTCCACACTTGCGGGTGGGCCTTTTCAATCTCGTCGAACAGGATCACCCGGTACGGGCGGCGCCGCACAGCTTCCGTCAACTGACCGCCTTCCTCGTAGCCGATATAGCCGGGCGGAGCGCCGAACAAGCGCGAGACAGTGTGCTCCTCGCGGTACTCGCTCATGTCGACGCGCACCAGCGCGTCCTCGTCGCCGAACATGAAGCGGGCCAAGGCCTTGGCCAGCTCGGTCTTGCCGACGCCGGACGATCCGAGGAAGATGAACGAGCCGATCGGCCGGCGCGGGTCCTTCATCCCAGAGCGCGCCCGGCGGATGGCGTCGGCCAGGGCATGGATCGCCTCTTCCTGGCCGACGATGTGCTCGTGCAGGCGCTCCTCCATGTGGAGCAACTTGTCGGCCTCCGTCTCCATCATCTGGTTCACCGGAATGCCGGTCCACTGGCCGACGACCTCGGCGATGTCGTGCTCGTCGACCACGTCGTCGAGCTGATGCTCGGCCTCCCAGGCGTCGCGTTTGGTGCGGAACTCGTCTTCCAGGCGCAGGCGGATGGCCTTCATCTCCGCCGCCCGCTCGTAGTCGCGCTCGTTGCCGGCTGCCTCTTCCTCGGCCACGACGCGGTCGATCTCGACCTTGAGCGCCTTCAGGTCCGGCGGCAGGGAGTACAGGGCGATGCGCAGCTTGGCGGCGGCTTCGTCCATCAGATCGATGGCCTTGTCGGGCAGCGAGCGGTCGGTGACGTAGCGCTGCGAGAGCTTGGCGGCCGCTTCGAGGGCCTGGTCCGAGAAGCGCACCTTGTGATGGGCCTCGTAGCGATCGCGCAGGCCCTGCAGCATCTTGATCGTCTCTTCGACGGTCGGCTCGTCGACGTAGACCGGGGCGAAGCGCCGCTCCAGGGCGGCATCCTTCTCAATGTGCTTGTGGTACTCGTCGAGCGTCGTGGCGCCGATGCACTGTAGCTCGCCGCGCGCCAGCGCCGGCTTGAGCATGTTGGAGGCATCCATCGCCCCCTGGGCGGCGCCGGCGCCGACGACGGTGTGCAGCTCATCGATCATCAGGATGATCTCGCCTTCCGACCGTTGGATCTCCTCGATGGCGGCCTTGAGGCGCTCCTCGAACTCGCCGCGGAAGCGCGAACCGGCGATCATCCCGCCCAGGTCGAGCGAGACGACGCGCTTACCCATCAGGATCTCGGGGACGTCGTTGGTGGCGATCTTCTGCGCCAGGCCTTCGACGATGGCGGTCTTGCCGACGCCGGCCTCGCCGATCAGCACCGGGTTGTTCTTCGTCCGGCGCGACAGGATCTGGATGACGCGCAGGATCTCCTGATCGCGGCCGATGACCGGATCGAGCTTGCCTTCCTTGGCCAGCGTTGTCAGGTCGCGCGAGTACTTCTCCAGCGTCCGGTAGCGGCTCTCGGCCTTGCGGTCGGTGACGCGTTGGCCGCCGCGGATCTCCTTGATGGCGTCGTAGACGCGTTCCTTGGTGATCCCCTCCTCGGCCAGCAGGCGCGAGATGGCGGTGTTGCGCTCAGAGAGAATGGCCAGGAACAGGTGCTCGGTGGAGATGTATTCGTCGTTCAGCCGATTGGCCTCTTCGTTGGCCATATCGACGACTCGCTTGACGCGCGGGGTGATGAAGATCTGCCCGGCCCCGCCGCCGTAGATGTTGGCCTTGGGGCTGGCGCGCAGCTGCTGGTCGATCCGGTCGGTCAGGGCGTCCAGATCGATGTTGAGCTTCTCCAGGATCTGGGGGATAACGCCCTGCGGCTGCTCGATCAGCGCCAGCAGGATGTGTTCGGTGTCGATCTGATTGTGCCCGTAGCGCTGGATGATCTCGGCCGCCCGTTGGGCCGCATCCTGAGCACGCTCGGTGAAACGGTCAAAGCGCATCATTCGAACCCGTCCTCGGAGCGCCCCGGGCGTTCAGGGCCTCCCGGCGAATTATAGCATTCGGCCACCGCCTACCCTACCGACTCAACATAAGAGGAAAGTAAGAGGCGATTACTTGGTTGCAAGGACCGGGCCGCCCCTCCTGCCCCCACCCAGTTGGGCGGGCCAGGGGTACCCCGGTACTGTCCGGAATCCCAATCAAGACAAGATGTAGGGGGATTGACCGTTCCGGGAGTGGACTTCGGACGGAATGCGGAGTACCATCTCGGCCATAAGCAGAAGGGGCGGCCGTCTAGGGGCCGTCCCTTCGCGTTCAGAGGCATGTACAACGCCAAGAGGGCGGCCGGCCATCGGTTGGGGTCGCCCCCGCGCGTCTCGAGATGAGATCACTTCGCCTTCGTCGTGGTTTGATGGCCCTGGTAGCGGGATCTCTCCTGCTGGCCCAGGTCGCCCTACCGCTCTACTCCGCCTCGGCGCAGCCTGTCCTGACGATAACCCCCATCACGTGGAACGTCATCGGCCTCGACAGCAACAACGTCAACGTCGGTCCGAACAACTTTCCCGTGGGCGCGCGCGTCTGCAACACCGGCGATGCCACCGCCACCAATGTCGTCGCCGACCTCGTCTGGGATTCGAGCAACGCCTTCATCGACCTGCGGCCGGGGTCGCTCGATCCGATCAGCCTGAGCAGCCTGGCCGCCGGCGTTTGCGCCGACTTCTACTTCGAAATCACCGTCGCCCGCAACGCCTCCGCCTACGACACCTTCCGCAACTACCACATCAGCGTCACCTCCGATCAGACCGGCGCCATCAGCACGCCGACGCCGCGCCAGATCTACGTCGAGCACCTGGTCTCCCAGAGCCGCAACTACACGACCGACGTCAAGCTGGACGGCGTGTCCATCGCGGCCGGCGGCACGATGACCCTGGTCGTCGGCAACACCTACACCATCGAGTTGATCGCCAGCACCGCCACCAACGGATATGAGCAGATCGAGACCTTCATCAACCTGGCCAACACGATCTTCCAAATCAACTCGGTCGCCACGACCTACTCGGCCGACGGCGGGACGGACCCGCTGGCCGACGAAAAGCTGTACGCCGACGGCTGCGATTGGGAGAATGACCCCAACTCGCCCAACTACCGCTCGTGCCTGGGGGTCGGCAAATACGGGGGCAACGTCACGGTAACCTACGACGTCACCGTCATCAGCGGCGCTGGAACAACCGAGACCCTGAACAGCCTGATTTACGACTTCTCGGGGAGCAGCTACCACTACAATTCGGACTTCAGCGTCTCGGCGCGATTCGCCAGCATTGTCAGCGCCAGCATCATCAAAGCTTTCTCGCCGAAGAGCATCAATCCCGGCGGCACGTCGACACTGACCTTCACCATCTCGAACCCGGGGGCCGCCTCCCTTTCCGGCGTCAATTTCACCGACACGCTTCCCGCCGGCGTGACGATTTCCAGCTCAACCATCATCTACAGCGGTTGTGGAAGTCCCTCGCCGGGTTCGCTGACGGTGGGCGACACATCCCTTTCCTTCTCCAACATCACCGTCGCCGGGCTGAGCACCTGCTCGATCGCTGTCAGCGTGACATCTTCCACGGACGGCACCTACAACAACACGTCGGGCAACCTGTTCATCAACACCTCGATCGACACCGGTAGTTTTGCTACCGATTCCCTGGTGGTCACTTCGAAGCCACCCGCACCGTCGAGCTGCGCCCTCCCGACAACGATGGCGACGTGGAGCCTGGAGAACTACACCGCCAGCACCTCCACCAACAACGGACCCTTCAGCGCCTCCTCCCAGGCCCCGGATGTAACGACGGCCACGGGGACCTACGGCGCGGCGACGGGTAGCTCGTCGGGGATCGCCAACACCACGACCTTCCCGACCGGCTGGAGCGCGCCTTCGTCGAGCGGCAACAGTGGCAATTCCTGGGGCATCCGAGGCGGCTGGCTTAACGCCAATCCCGCAGATCCGACAACGGCCACGACGCCGTATTTCCAGTTTCAGGTTGACGCCAGCCAGTACGGCGGGATCGGCTTGGTCGCAAGCTACAACCTGCAAGGGAACTGGTCCAACTCGGGCAACTGGTATGTGCTCTTCAGCACGGATGGCTCCACCTGGTCCTCACCATCTAACGCCGTCTGGAACAAGGCGAATGCCTGGCAGATCGGCGCCATCACTGCGACGACGACCAGTACCGGCAACCCGACCGTCTATTTCAGAGTCTTCGCCGCCGGCGCACAGTACAGCGGCAGCCCCTCGGCGACGACCGCCACGATGTATCTCGACAACATTCAGATCACCGGTTGTCCTCGCCCTGTGGTTCCAACGCTCTCCAAGGCCTTCTCGCCGACGACCATCCCCCAGGGCAGTGCCAGCACGCTGACGTTCACCTTCGCCAACCCCAACGCCTCGGCTTTGACCGGTGTCGGCTTCTCCGATACCCTGCCCAGCGGGTTGGTGATCAACACCCCCAACGGCCTGAGCGGCCCATCTTGCACAACTGGCAGCATCTCGGGCCAGACCATCACCGCCACCGCCGGCACTTCCGTCATCAGCATGAGCGGGGCCACGCTCTCGGCCAACGCCTCGTGCAGTTTCTCGGTCAGCGTGCTCGGCAGTGTCGCCGGGCAGTATCAGAATATCAGCGGCAGCATTACCTCCTCCGAAACCGGCCCCAACACCACCGCCAGCGGTTACGGCGTAGCTTCGCTCACCGTGGTGGCGCCGCCGGTCATCGCCAAGTCCTTCACGGCAAATCCCATCTTCACCGGCGACACCACCAGCCTGGTCTTCTCGATCAGCAATCCGAACCCCTCCACCGCCCTGACCGGAGTGGCGTTCACGGACACGCTGCCGGCCGGTTTGACCGTCGCCGATTCGTCTACCTCCCAGTGCGGCGGGACCCTGACCACGACCGCGGCCACCGGCGTGATCGCCTTGAGCGGCGGGTCGATTGCGGCCGGCGGGAGCTGCAGCTTCAGCGTCACCGTGACCGGCAGCACCACGGGGCTCAAGATCAACACCACCGGCAGCGTGACCTCCACCAACGGCGGCACCGGCAACAGCGCGACCGCCAATGTGCTGGTGAGAGATCGCGCACCCGCCATCAGCCTGTTGAAGCAGGTCGGTCCCGCCGCCAGCGGTCCGTGGACCTCGTTCCTGGCCGTGACTCTGCCGGCCAGCGTTTACTATCGGTTCGCGGTTGAAAATGTGGGCGACGTCGCGCTGGCCTCGGTCGACGTCACCGATCCTTCTCTCACCAGCCCGAGCCCGGCCAGTTGCTCGTGGGTCGACGGCGATGGGACGCCGCTGACGGCCCCCTTCAGCTTGCCGGTCGCCGATGCCAGCGACAACCAGCTTGCGCTTTGCGTGCTCGGCCCGTTCACGGCGGTGGCCGGTTCGAACACGAACACGGCAACGGCCTCCGGCACCTATACCGATCCGGACCCGGACGTTGTCGTCACCGACCCATCCACCGCCACCTATGGCACGACCGAGCTGACTCTCGACAAGAGCGCGGCCGAGACCTACTTCCTCGCCGCCGGCGATACGCTGAACTACAGCTACTTCGTGACCAACACCGGATTCGCACCTCTGGTCGGACCGGTGACCGTTTCGGATGACAAAGCGACCGTCACCTGCCCGGCCGTCGATACGGTGGGAGACAACGACAGCTACCTCGACCCCGGCGAGAGCATCACCTGCACCGCCTCCTACATTGTCACGGCGGGCGATGTGACCGCAGGCTTTGTGACCAACACCGCCACAGCCATGGCTGCCAGCGTCACCTCAAGTCCCGACAGCGTGACAGTGCCGAAGGCGGCGTTGACCATCGACAAAGACACCAGCACGCCCAACGTCGTTGCTGGTGGCACCGCCACCTATTCGATCGCGGTAGTGAACACGGGTGGAGTCCCGCTGACCGGAGTTGTCTTCAGCGATACGCTGCCTGCCGGTTTCACTTATGCCTCGACAGACTCGATCGTCGAAACCGGTGCCGGTACGACGCGAACGTCCGTCAGCGATCCGACGGTGGGCAGCGGCGCCCCTAGTTGGGGCACTTGGACCATCGCCGCTGGCGGCTCGGTCACCATCACGTTCACGGTGGATGTCGACTCCGGCGTGAGCGCCGGTACCTACGACAACGCGGCCAGCGTGGTCAGCACGCAGGTGCCCGGCCCGACGGATGACGACGGAACTGTGGCGCAGGATGCGGGTACGCCTCCCGGCGAGGATCCCGAAGACGACGAGGATGTGACGGTCGCCCTGGCCCCGACGCCGACCGACACGCCGACGCCGACCAATACGCCGACCGACACGCCGACCGCCTCCAACACGCCGACGGATACGCCGACCGCCTCCAACACGCCGACCGACACGCCCACGGCGTCTAACACACCGACCGACACCCCGACGTCGTCCAACACGCCGACGGATACGCCCACACCATCGAATACGCCGACGGACACGCCCACGGCCTCCAACACGCCGACGGATACGCCTACGGCGTCGAACACACCGACCGACACGCCGACCGCCTCCAACACGGCGACCGATACTTCGACGGCGTCGAACACACCGACCGACACGCCGACGCCGTCCAACACGCCAACGGATACCCCGACGGCGTCCAACACGCCAACGGATACTCCGACGGCGTCGAACACACCGACCGACACGCCGACGCCGTCCAACACGCCGACGGATACCCCGACGGCGTCCAACACGCCAACGGATACTCCGACCGCGTCCAATACCCCGACGGATACAGCGACGCCGTCGAATACGCCGACGGATACTCCGACGTCGTCGGACACGCCGACGCCTTCGAACACACCAACGGATACGTCGACCCCATCGAACACCCCGACGGACACGGCGACGTCGTCAAGCACGCCGACGGATACAGCGACGCCATCGAATACCCCGACGGATACTCCGACGCCGTCGGATACGCCGACGCCTTCGAACACACCAACGGATACGTCGACCCCATCGAACACCCCGACGGACACGGCGACGTCGTCAAGCACGCCGACGGATACTCCGACGCCGTCGAATACACCGACGGATACTCCGACGCCGTCGGACACGCCCACGCCATCCAACACGCCGACGGATACGCCTACGGCGTCGAACACACCGACCGACACGCCGACGCCGTCCAACACGCCGACGGATACCCCGACGGCGTCCAACACGCCAACGGATACTCCGACGGCGTCCAATACCCCGACGGACACAGCGACGCCGTCGAACATACCAACCGACACGCCCACATCGACGAACACGCCGACGGACACGGCCACGCCGTCCAATACGCCGACCGACACTCCGACTTCAACGAACTCGCCGACCAATACACTTACGCCGTCCAATACGCCAACCGACACATCTACCCCGACCAGTACTTCGACCGGCGCGGCGACCGTGGTCGATCCTGCCGTCACCAAGTCCGGCGATCCATCGACGGCTTCGATCGGTGACACGATCGTCTTTACACTTGTCGTTAGCAACAACGGGACCGCCGACGCCGACAACGTTATCGTCACCGACGCCGTCCCGAGCTTCCTCGACATCAACAGCGTCATCGTGGCCCCAGCCGGGCCGTCGGTCGGGATCGTCCTCAACACGATCACCATCGACTTCGGGACGGTCACCCCCACCGACGTCTACACGGTGACGATCACGACCGTCGTCAACAGCTCGGCTACCCCTCCCGGCGGGCCGAACAATGTCACCCTGACCACGTCTTCGGCCGACACCGACCTGACGAACAATACCGACGCCGCCCCCATCAGCATCGTCTTAGGAAGCCTGGAGATTCCCGAAACCGGCTTCGCTCCGGGTCAGACGACCCGCTTGCCGGTTCAGCCTGTGGCCGATGCCTATGTTGTCTACGGCGACCTATGGCTGGAGATTCCTTCGCTCGGTCTGGAAACGACGATCGTCGGAGTGCCGCGCTCGGGTGATGGCTGGGATGTCTCCTGGCTATGGGACCAGGCCGGCTACCTGAATGGCACAGCCTTCCCGACGTGGAGCGGCAACAGCGTGATCACCGCCCACGTCACGCTGCCGACGGGCCAGGAAGGGCCGTTCGATGGCTTGCGCTCACTGCGGTTTGGCGATCGCGTCGTGATTCACGCCTGGGGCCTCCGACACGTCTATGAGATCCAATCCGTCGACCTGGTGGCACCTGACGACCTGGACGTGTTCCGCCATGAAGAGAAGTCCTGGCTGACCCTGATCACCTGCCTGGGGTACGACGAGGCGCGGAACACTTACCGCTGGCGCGTGGCGGCGCGCGCCGTGTTGGTATCGATCGGGGAGGAAGGGTCCTCGGACAACAACACGTCTCCTGTCTTTTCGCCGAGCGGCCAGCGATACCAACCCCCCAGCTGGCATGATGACCGCTAGGCCGCCGGCCGCAACGGTCGTATCCTTTCCCCCTTAGGGCAAAGCGTGGTCCCGGCTTTTGGGCCGGGTCCGGATCTGACCCAGGCTAGAGCCTGGACCCACGGGTTTCCAGCGGTTTCGATCTCGGATGGCCAAAGGAGGCGGGAATGGCAGGACTGTTGCTCCCCGAGAAGCTCGATCGTTACCTCGACGGACTTGTCCCTCCACGCCAGGAAGAGCTGGACCAGATGGAGCGTTATGGAAAACGCTCCGGCTTTCCCATCATTGGGCCGGCCTGCGGCCATTTCTGCTATCTCACCGCCCGCCTGATCGGCGCCCGTCAGATCTTCGAATTGGGCTCGGGATACGGCTATTCGACGGCCTGGTTCGCCCGCGCTGTTCACGAGAATGGCGGAGGCCGGGTGGTGCACGTCGTCTGGGATGAGGACTTGTCTCGCCGAGCCCGCGGTCATCTCGCCGCGCTCGGCTACGAGAGTCTGATGGAATACCGCGTGGACGAAGCGATCCACGCCCTGCGATCCACCGACGGGCCGTTCGATCTGATCTTTCTTGATATCGACAAGGAGGGCTACCCCGAGGCCTTGGACGTGATCGAGAGCCGGTTACGCCCGGGAGGGGTCCTCCTCGCGGACAACCTGCTCTGGAGCGGGGCGGTGATGGACGGCCGGGATCGGTCGCCGCAGACCCAGGCGATTCGGACGGTCACGCGCCGGGTAATGGAAGGAGACGCATGGATTGCATCGATCGTTCCTATGCGGGACGGGTTGCTGCTGGCGTACCGGAGATGAGAACGAAACCGGGTTTCTTCAAGAAACCCGGTTTCGTGGTCCGCTAGAATCGGACCATGCCTACGCGCTTGGCGTCGGACCTCTTGGCCTGGTACACCGAGAATCGCCGCGACCTTCCCTGGCGTCGCACGCGCGACCCGTACGCCATCTGGGTCTCCGAAGTCATGTTGCAGCAGACCCGGGTCGAGGCTGTCGTCCCCTACTACCATCGCTGGCTGCAGCGCTTTCCCACCATCGAGCGCCTCGCTCTCGCCAGGCAAGGCGATGTCCTGGCGACCTGGGAAGGGCTCGGCTACTACCACAGGGCTCTGCAGCTGCGGCGGGCGGCGCGGGTCGTCACCAAGGAGCACGGCGGGAGGCTTCCTCGCTCGGCCGAAAGTCTGCGCGAGCTTCCGGGGATCGGCCCCTACACGGCGGCGGCCATCGCCGCGTTCGCTTTCGGCCAGGACGAAATCGCTCTCGATGGAAACCTGCGACGGGTCTTGGCTCGTCTGATCGATCTCGAGATTGACCCGCGATCGGAGGACGGTGAAGCGCGTCTCGATCGGTGGGCCCGCCGTCATCTGCCGCGCGGGAAGGCCTCCGACTTCAACCAGGCGCTGATGGATCTGGGAGCGAGGGTGTGCCTGCCGCGCCAACCGCGCTGCGGTGTGTGTCCGATCCGCAGCGGCTGCCGGGCCCGCCTGCGAGGGGTCCAGCATCTGCGGCCCGTCCGGAGGCGACGCAAACCGGCTCCCCTGCGAATCGCGACGGCCGGCGTCGTCCGCCGCCGCGGGCGCGTCTTGATCGGTCGGCGTCCGGAGGGAAGTCTGCTGGGCGGCCTGTGGGAGTTCCCCGGGGGGAAATGCCGGTCGCGCGAGTCGGCCGGTGCTTGCTTGCGTCGAGAGCTGCGTGAGGAACTGGGTGTGGAGGTGGACGTAGGCCCGTCGCTGGGAATCTATCGGCATGCCTACACCCATTTCGAAGTGACCGTCCATGCCTTTGAATGCCGCCTGCGGCGCGGCGTGCCGAGTGCAAGAGAGCACACCGCCATCCGCTGGGTTCATCCGGCGCGCCTGAGACAGTATCCAATGGGCAACGTGGCGCGCCGTATCGGCGACGTGGTCGCGGCCGCCGGGCAGAAGCGAAGATCGGCCAGAGCCGGGCCGCCCTCCGCACCCTGACAGGCGACGGGGGTGACGCATCACAGGATCGATCCTGCGGAAGTCAGCTACGAGGCGTTCCGTGCCTCGGGGCCGGGCGGCCAGAATGTCAATAAGGTCGCCACGGCCGTGCGGCTCCGATTCGACGTGCGTGGTTCAACTTCGTTGCCGGAGGCAGTCAAGACGCGATTGCTGCGATTGGCGGGCAGCCGGGCCGGCCGGGACGGCGTCCTGCGCATTGAGGCCCGCCGCCACCGCACCCAGGAGGCCAACCGCCGGGACGCGCTTGTGCGGTTGCACCATCTGATCGATGCCGCCTGGCGGCCTCCGAAGAAACGCAAACCAACACGACCGAGCGAGGCCGCCAAACGGCGGCGGTTGGAAGAAAAGCGCCGCCGCGGCCGGGCGAAGGACTTGCGACGACGGGCCGGCGAGGCGGAGTAGCGATGAGGAGGAAGCCAATGGATCCGTCTCCGGGGGGTACAACCTCTCACCTCGCGCAGCGCGTGCAGCACCTGCGGCCGGAAGGCGCCTACCACGTGCTGGCCCAGGCCCAGGCGCTCGAAGCGCAAGGGCGCGACGTCATCCACCTCGAAGTCGGTGAGCCGGACTTGCTGGCGACGGACGCCGTTCGAGAGGCGGGGATCGAGGCGCTGCGCGCGGGGCGGGCCCGCTACAACCCGCCGGCAGGCCTGGGCGCGCTGCGGGAGGCGATCGCCGAGAGCGCCGGGCGGCAACGCGGGATCGAGGTCCGGCCCTCGCAGGTGTTGGTCAGTCCAGGGACGAAGCCCAACATGCTCTTTCCGACGATGGCCCTGGTCGAACCGGGCGAGGAAGTGATCTATCCGGATCCCGGCTTCCCGACCTATGCCGCCGTGATCGGCGTGGCCGGAGGCGTGGGCGTGCCCGTCCCGGTGCGCGAGGCGCGTGGCTTTTCGTTCGACCTGGAGGCCTTTGACGCTGCGCTCAGCCCCCGCACCCGCATGATCATCCTTAACTCGCCGGCCAATCCCACTGGGGGAATCATCCCGCCCGCCGATCTCGAACACATCGCCGATGCGGCCCAGCGTCTCGGCCTTTGGGTGATGAGCGACGAAATCTATGCTCGCATCACGTTCGACGGCGGGTTGGCGCCGAGCATCGCCTCGCTTCCGGGAATGGCAAGCCGCACGATCGTCGTCGACGGTTTCTCGAAGATCTATGCGATGAGCGGGTGGCGCCTCGGTTACGGCATTATGCCCGAGCCGCTGGCGGAACGCGTCGAACTGCTGATGACTCACGCCTTCGGCTGCACGGCCGAGTTCACTCAGGTCGCCGCGATCGAGGCTCTGCGCGGGCCGCAGGACCGGGTGACGGCGATGGTCAATGAGTTTCGCCGCCGGCGGGACCGGGTGGTGGCGGGGTTGAATGCGATTCCCGGCATCTCCTGCCGCGAGCCGCGCGGGGCCTTCTATGTCTTTCCCAATGTGACCGGCCTCGGATTGACCACGGAGGAGCTGGCCGGCCGGATCCTGAGCGAGGCGGGCGTCGCTTTGCTGCCCGGAACCGCCTTCGGCGGCCACGGCGAGGGGTATCTCAGGATCTCCTATGCGACCTCGATGGAGAACTTGGAGCGGGCGCTGGAACGGATCGAGGAGTTCGTTCGAAGGCTGTGAGATCGGCCACCGCGCCCGGTGTCGGTTTCCGGGGCGGCATCATGGGGATTCCCACCCGTGCTCCCTGGCACCGCCCGCAAGGGCAGTGCGCGGTTGCGCCTCAGGCGCAGGCGCAAGTGTCGCGCCCCTTCGCTCTCTACGCCCCTTCGCCCTCTACGCCCTTCGGCGCACCGAAGCGGTGCAGGGTGCCACGCCCTTCGGCGCACACCCAGGGTGCACCCGAAGGGGTGAGGGCGGGGCGCTCGGAATGACAATACGAGGTACGTCAGGATGTCATTCCGAGGCCGGCCCGTTACCGATCGCTCGGAGCCGTGCGGTCGTGGATTGATCCTGGGAGCGCGATTCCTATTGCCAAGGCCGGCCGAGGACTCCCCGAAGCGCGTGAACCATAGGCGCCTTCCAGCACAAAGGAGCGCGCCTAGCTTTTCGTTATTGGCTGCCCGAGCACTCCCCTTAGCAGGTCCGTCGTCCCCGCATCTTGCCCAACGTAAAGGACAATCAGCAGACCCTGCGCCCAGAAGTTCGGCTGATCGACCCAAGTCACCATACTCGTGCCGATCGAGCTGCCGTCGGCTGAGATCTGATCCGAGTCGGCTTGGCGGGAAGCGACATCGGTGTACTCGAACACCTGGACATCCTGGCCGCTGACGTGGATGAGCATGCCGCCGACAGAGAAGAAGGGCTGCTCGATTTCCCCGGCCGGCTCCACTTGCGCCCCGGCCTCGCGCAAGCCTTCTGCCAGGGCATCGTAGTCCATCAGGACAGCAGGATCCGTGAGCGGACCAGCGCAAGCCGCCATGAAAAGGGCCAGGCTGGCGAAGGAGAACAGCCTCAGTTGTTTCATCTTGGGGCCTCCTGAAGAAGATACCATTATGGAAGACGCCGCAGGCCGGATGGGAGTTCCGGCGGGGCGGATGGGAGAGCTAGAAAGAAAAGCCCGGGCGCAAGTGGTTCTGCGCCCGGGCCTGTGGGGTCAAAAACGTCGTGGCTACTTCTTCTTGCCGCCGCCGTGATCGCCGGGTCCGTTGGAGCTGTCCTGATCCCTCAGAGCCGTCTGGACGCAGTTCCAGTCGCCGGCGCATGTGCCGTCAAAGAGCGCCATGACTTGCCCAACCGTCACGCCGTAGCGTTCCGCCAAGCGGGCCGCCGTCCGGGCGTCTCCCTGCGCCCCCTGCTCCTGCTGCTGCTGTTCGCGCTCCTGACGTCGGACCTCTTGCACCCCGGCTTCGAGGACGGCGTTCAGATCCTGGCCTTGTTCGGCCAGGCGGAGTGCCTGGTTGACCTCGCCCCAATTCATCCCGGCGGCGTGGGCCTCGGCCAGCGTGCCGAGGTCTGAGCCGGACTGCTCTGCCAGGCGCGCCGCGTGCCGCAGCTCAGCCAGCGACATACCCTGGTCCAGGTATCCGTCGAACGCTGAAGGCTCCAGACCTAGATCGGAAGCCATCTGGTAGAGCTGGCCCAGTTCGCCCGGGTTGGCTCCGCCGCTGGCGCGCGCCAGCGCGTCGGCGAAATCGGCGTCGTAGCGCGTCACCATTCTGACGGCGGTGCGGATGTCGCCCATCGAGACTTCTCCGCTCATCACCAGATCCGCCAACTCACCCGGACCGATGTCGCCCAAGGTTTCGGCGAAGCGATCGAGTTGCACCAGCGCGCCCCACCCCGTCCCGTCGAGCTGCCACTGCAGGATCTCTTCCCAGGTCATGTCCTCCAGGGTCGCCGCCATCTTAACGGCGTGCCACATCCGGCCGAAGCCCAGGTTGTGACCGGTCAGGGATCCCTGGAACATGGCGAAGATGTCTTCACAAGAGTAGAGCATGTCAGCCTGGGTCGGGAACAGCATGCTGACCGCGTCGGCGATGCGCTGGGCCATCGGATGGCAGGCTTCCGCCTCCGGGTCCACCACGACCACCGGCAGAGTGGCGACGGCCATCAGGCCGCAATTGTCGGTCACTTGAACGACCGCGACGTATTTGCCGCCGGCGGTATAGGTGAACGAAGCCTGCTCGGTGCCGGCCTCGAACATACCGTCGCCGTCGAGATCCCACGCATAGGAATAGGGCGGCTCACCGCCGGTGGCGGAGGCCGTAAGGTTGAGAGTCGCCTGACCACCTTCGAGTGTCAGCAGCGGAGGGAAGATGTCGCTCGACAGAGTCACCTGCGGCCCGAGCATCAGGGTTCCTTCGGTGCTGGCCGTGAGCGCCGGATCGGAGGCGTCCGATACCGTCAGGGTCCATTCGTTTTCGCCGGCGGCTCCGTAGGTGTGGCCCGTGGTGAAGGGAAACCCCGCCACGTCCGAATCCGTTTGTGTTTCACCGTCACCGAAGTCCCAGTAAAGGAGATAGGGGGCGACGCCGCCCTCGGCGGTGGCCTCGAACGAAGCTGTTCCGCAGGACTGGGTGACGGCTACGTTCAGCGTGATTCCATCCTGGGCGAAGGCCGCCGCGGGAACGGCGAGAAATGCGAGCAGGAGAGCCCCCGAAAGAAACCGTTGTCGTCGCATCGCCCAACCCTCCAGAAATGTGCCATCATCGGGGCGCCGGATGCGCCCTACATCTCGGGAAACGGGAGCTACCAGGACACGTTACTCTGGAGCGGTAGGACGGGAGTACTGCTGGCTGCCGGAAGCTCCCCGCGAGCTTCAAGCTCGCGGGGAGCTTGGCCTGAAGCGGGGTATCCTAGACGGGCCGCCGGCCAGGACTGTAACGCCGGCGCTGCCTAACCGTTGTCATGAGCGAGACACCAAGCGACTCCGATCTGGTGGCGAGAGCCCGCGCGGGTGAGGTGGAGGCCTTCGGCCAGCTCTACCTGCGATATTTCGACCCGATCTTTCGCTACCTGAGGACTCGTCTGGCGGACGCGCAGGACGCCGAGGATATGGCCGAGACGGTCTTCCTTCGGGCTTATCAAGCGCTCCCCGGGTACCGGGAGCGAGGTTGGCCCTTCTCGGCCTTCCTCTACCAGGTGGCCCGGAATGCGCTGACGGATCACTACCGCCAGCACCGGCCGGAAACCGGGCTGACGGAGGTTCAAAACGCAGGTACGCCGGCGAGGGCGCTTGACGAGGATCTTGCACGGATGGAACAGGTCGCAGGTCTGCATCGGGCCATGGCGCAGCTTCCGCCGGATTACCAGGAAGTGATTCGCCTCAGGGTCCTGTTGAGCTTGCCGACCGAGACGACGGCGCAGTGGATGGCCCGCAGCGAAGGGGCCGTCCGGGTCTTGCTGCATCGGGCGCTGGAGACCCTGCGGAAGAGAATCGCGGAACGAGGAGAACGATTGGATGGCTGAGGTCGAACAGGAGACGGCCGATCGGTTGGATCGTCTGGTCGATGCACTGGCGTCGTCGCCACCGGCATCGGACGATCTCCGGCCGCTGGTCGCCCTGGCGGCGGAGCTGCGGGACACGTTGGCTCCCGCTGCGTCGACGGAAGCGACGCGCCACCGCGTTCAGGCCCGCGTTCTCCGGCGAGTGCGAGCGCAGACCCCAGCCGCGCGCCGGCGACCGGCGACCGAGCGCCGCCGCCCGTTGATCTTGCGGCCGGCCTACGCCATCGCCGGCCTGGCTGTGGCACTGATGCTGACCTTCAGCACCGGCGCCGCCTACGCCGCCGAGTCGACGCTCCCCGGAGACACACTGTATCCAGTGAAACTCGGCCTGGAGGAGGCGCGGCTCGCCTTTTCGCCCACGGTGGCGGGAGACGCGGCGCTGGCGGCCTCCTTCGCCGACCGGCGGCTGGCGGAAATCGAAACGCTGACAGCGCATGGGCGCTGGCGGGATGTCGAGCGGGCGCTGGATGCATACCCGACCTTCGTCGATGATCTTGTCCGGCTGGAGGCACTGATCGCCGACCCGGACGAAGCGGCGGACGTCGAAGCCCAGTTGGCACACCATCTGGAAGTGCTCGAGCGGGTTCGAAGCGAGGCGCCGGAGGCGGCGCAGCCGGCTTTGCTGCATGCCCTGGAGCGCGCAGGGCGCGGTCACCAGGAAGTCAAGACCCGGCAGGAAAAGGACAAGCCGGACCACGTCGCTCCCGGCCAGGAGAAAAAAGGCACCGAGTCCCCAGGAAACTCAGGAGACTGAAAACAGTGGCCGGTGGCCGGTGGTCGGGAGGGAGCCGTCAGCCCTCAGCCATCGGCGACTCCGGCGCAAGCGCCGGTGCAAGTGTCAGCCAATCCTACTCTCTTGACCGGCGATCCCTAATCGCCAATCCCCAATCGCCGACGTCTGACCACTGGCCACTGACCACTGACCACTATGATGGCCGAACGGCGCGCGTGGCGATGAACGAGGCGATGACCTTCGCCAGTGGATGGTCCGGGTCCCGGTCCTCGTAAAAGCCGGTCAACGTGAAGCCCGCCTCCAATTGGCCCGCAACTTGATCTTCCAGCGAGTGACCGAACTCAAGGGGTTGACCGGCCTCGATCCATCGGGCGCGTTCCGCCTCGCTCACGCTCGTCAGGTCCGAGTAAGGGATAGCGTGGCGCACGACGAGCTCCCCTCGTTCGGATCGCTCCCAGTCGAAGATGTACTGCAGCGGATTGACGAAGCCGGCCAGCAACGCGCCGCCCGGCCGCAGGACGCGGAACGCCTCTCGCCACACGGGACGGATCTCGGGCACGAACAAGTTGGCCACCGGATGGAAGATCAGATCGAAGCGGCCGTCGGAGAAGGCGGAGAGATCGCGCATATCGCCTTCCACCGTCACTAGATCGAGCGCTTCGCGCTCGGCCACCAGGCGGTCCTGATCCAGCTGCCGCGGCGAGTTGTCGAAGACGGTGACAGTCGCTCCGGCGGCGGCCAGCAGCGGCCCTTGCTGGCCGCCGCCGGACGCCAAGCACAGGACCTGAAGGTTGTGTACGTCACCGAACCAGTCCCGCGGGACGGGCCGGGTCGGCGTGAGGACGACCTGCCACTCGCCGCGGCGCGCAGCGGCGATGGCCGCCGAGTCCACCGGGACGGTCCACTCGTTCCGCGAATCGACCTGACGATTCCAGGCGGAGCGGTTGTAGGCGCGGATATCCATAGTGGTCAGTGGACAGTGGTCGGTGGCCAGTTAATCCGGTTGTCAGTGCCGCGTCGCCCCGTGTCTGCGAGGAATCGTTGTACGCGGGCGGGCGGTTTATCCAAGTCGATTCTAACTGGAAACCGTCATGGGTATTATCGCCCTCTCTCGAGGAGTCGGAAAACTGACCGCTGACCACCGGACACCGACCACTTCCTCATCTCTCCGACCGAAACCGATCCCAGACCTCCAGGGCTGGCTTCGGTTCCCCACTTTCCTCTTGCAGCCCGACGGCGCTGAACATCCCCAGCGTGTTCATATCCTCCTGTGAGCGACCATCCTGCCGCATCGCCTGGTTGTAGGAGTCCTGGTTGAAATCGGTCAGGAGAAGGTACACCCAGAAGCTGAGTCGCTCGCCGATCTGATCGTGGATCGCCGACAGGTAGTCCACTTGATCACGCGGTGTTCCGGGAAAGGGCCCGATCGACTCGGAGCTGTAGCCGCCTTCGGCGACGGCCAGCGGCCTGGATGTGCGACCGAGCAGAGGGGTGTAGTAGTCGTCCGGGATCTGCGCCCCGCTCCGGAAGGCAACGAAAGGATAGGACGAGATCACCCACAGATCGAGTTCGGGCTCGAAGGCCTCCACCTGATCCCAGTTGACGTGATACGGTTCCCGACCTTCGGCCGCCCCGGGGAGGAGATTGTTCAGGTCTTCCCACTGAAAAGTGACGAAGACGTCCGTATCGGGAGTCTCGGCCTTGACCGCGTCGTAGACTTCGCGGTACAGGCTCACGTAGTCCTGGAAATCCTCGGGATGCGCATCGGCGTAGGTGTTGATTTCGGACGCCAGGCCGAGGTAAGCCGGGTGGAACTCGCGCGCGATCCACAGCGCGAAGCCGGTGAACGCCTTTCGCACCTCCGGCGTGGCGAAGCTCGCCGTCCAGCCGGCGGGAAGCCCGAAGAACTCCCTGCGATTCAGGCCGTTCAACGGATCGACGACGAAAGCGACACCCAATCCGTTCAGCTCCGCCAGCAGGACTTGATTGCGGATGTCCGTCAACTGTTGCGGTTCGTCTGATGAGTCGCTGGTGAAGTACTCCCAGGGGAGGTTCGGCTGGACCAGGATGAAATCGGCGTGCTGTCCGAGATCGCCGAAGTGCTTCAGCACGCTCGCCGTCGTGGCCTCCGGCGGCGAAGGGAAGAACCCATAGGCGGTACCCGGCAGCTCGAAGGCCGACGGTTGGGGAGGCGTGGCCGAGGCGGGCGGTGAGCCGCAAGCCAGCGCAGCCGCGCCGAGTGCGAGGATGACGAGCGTAGCAGGTCTCATTGTCCGGCTCTTCAAGGTCTGCGCCAACCAAGCCGCGGCGTCTACCCTGTTATACCGGTAGCGCTCGTAGAAGCTCGCGGCCTTGCCGCCGGCGATGGCACGGCGCGGGGATCGTCAGGGCGACGGTAAGGCAGCCTGGGTCGATCCGTCTCGTGTCGGGCTTATCCAGCTGGGGGCGTTCCGTGGCGGGAGGGGGTGAAGAAGATGCCTCCTCTGGGCGGGTGAGGTATCGCAGCCTGAGCCCCAACCCTAACGGGCGGCCATGGAGCTACCCGAAGGGATGTTGGCCAGGCCGAAAGCGAGTGCTACACTCGTCGCATGGTACCGCAGTCCTACTCGCGAAGGGGAGCGAGACGGCGGCTGTGAACGGGCAACTACTGGTTCCTTAGGCGGGGTCACCTATCAAGGTGGCCCCGCTTTTGTTTACGGCCGTCTGCTCGGTCTCGAAGGCCTCTTCTCGAACGATAGAAAGGAGGTTGTTCGCCGGGGCCCCGGCGGAGCCTCGACGTCTTCGGCAGTCGTCGAGGCGGAGGGCCATTGAGGAGTCCAGGCGCTTGACCGATCACCGGTTTCGCTCTTGTGGAGGAAACAGACATGATCAATCGACGTGGTTTCCTGAAGATAAGTGGTCTTGCGGGTGCCGGCCTGTTCCTACCGCCTCATCTACGCCTCCGGCGTAGATTCCGTCTGGACATCCCCGGCGGCACGCTCGATCCAGGTGATGTCACCAAGTACGTGACACCGCTGCTCATCCCACCGGTCATGCCCAAGGCGGGAACCATCAAGCTGAAGGGCGGTAAGAACGCGGACTACTACGAGATCTCGATGAAGCAGTTCTCACAGCATATCCTACCCGCCGGGTTCCCGGCCACGACAGTTTGGGGCTACGGCGCCGTTACGTCGGCCAGCAAGAGGGGCCTTCTGCTTCACAACGCGCCCTCACTCACGATCGAGGCCATGTGGAACCGGCCAGTGCGCGTGAAGTGGATCAACGATCTCAAGGCAGCGGGCGGCAACTACCTCCCGCATCTGCTCCCCGTCGATCCGACGCTGCACTGGGCCAACCCGCCGGGCGGCACTGCGGATCGTGACTCACGCCCAACCTTCGCTTCGACACCTGGCCGCTACACCGGGCCTATCCCCATCGTCACCCACGTCCACGGTGCCGTAGGGGTCGGCGACGAGAGCGACGGCTACGCTGAGGCCTGGTACCTGCCCGACGCGAACAACATCCCGGATGATTACGCGACAGAAGGCACCTGGTACAACTTCTTCGCCGGGAAGGCCGCGGCCAAGTTCGGGGCGACGTGGGGGCCCGGCTTCGCCACTTTCCAATATCCAAATGCCAACCGCGCCTCGACCATCTGGTATCACGATCACGCGCTCGGGATGACCCGTCTCAACGTGTACGCCGGGCCGGCCGGCTTCTACCTCATCCGCGGCGGGCCGTCGGGGGACGACGCCGTGATTGACGGGCGGTTCGGGACTCCCGCCGTGCTTCCGGGCCCGGCGCCGAAGGCCAACGACAAGTTCCCGCCGAACAAGACCTACTACGAGATCCCGATCGCCATCCAGGACCGCTCCTTCAATGACAACGGTTCCCTCTTCTACCCCGCCAGTCGGGAATTCTTCGACGGAGCGACAGCCGAGAATCCGGGTTTCATCCCGGATACGGACCTCTCCCCGATCTGGAACCCCGAGTTCTTCGGCAACATGATCATGGTCAACGGCAACACCTGGCCGTTCCAGACCGTCGAGAAGCGCCGCTACCGAATCCGTTTCCTGAACGGCTGTCAGTCGCGCTTCCTGATCCTCGACTTCAATGACATCCCCGAGGTCCAGGTCTGGCAGATCGGGAACGAGGGCGGCTTCCTGACGGCACCCGTGAATCTCACCGCCAACAATGGCAACCGGTTGCTCATGGGGCTGGCCGAGCGCGCCGACATGATCGTAGACTTCACCAGCGTACCCGTCGGGAACTACGTCCTGGCGAACGTGGGTCCGGACGAGCCGTTCGGCGGTGGCATCCCCGGTACCGAGTTCCCGGCAGCAGACCCCTCCAGCACCGGCCAGATCATGCAATTCCGGGTCGTGCCGGCGGTGGCGGCCGATCCGACCACACCGCCGCAGTTCCTCCAGTTGCCGGCGATCGCGCCGCTTCCCGCAGAGAGCGTCACCAGGCCGCTGGCACTCCTCGAAATGATGTCGGAGGCCTGGGACGGCCCGGCGGAGGCCATGCTGGGCACCATGACTGGCGGCACCGCTGTGCAAAAGATGTGGGACGATCCGGTCACCGAAAACCCGACCCAGGGCGCCACGGAGGTCTGGGAGCTCCACAACTCTACGGCCGACGCCCACCCCATGCACGTCCACGAGATCACCTTCGAGGTTGTCAACCGCCAAGCGATCGGCGACGCCCCGCGACCACCGGAGGCCTGGGAGTTGGGGTTCAAAGACACCGTCATCGCCTATCCCGGCGAAATCACACGCATCAGGGCGAAGTTCGACTCTCCCGGCCAGTTTGTCTGGCACTGCCACATCGTCGAGCACGAAGACAATGAGATGATGCGGCCGTACCGCATCGGGCCGGTGCAGCCAGGCCAGCCCGAGTAGTCTGGACCCCGTTCCATGTCCGGGAGGGCCGCCCGCGGGGTAGCTCTTCCAGCGGGGCTCAGGCCTGCTGCCTTTGGCGGGGCGCAATCATGAGACGACGGGCAGCGATCCCGGATCTCGTGGCCCGCCTCGTGCGGGCGCTGGCCTTCTGCGCCGTACTCCTGTCTTTCGCCTCAGCCGGGAACGCGGAAGGCGCGTTTCTCTCTGAGAGGGACCCGTCTTCTGGATCGGGCCAGCCCATTGGGCCGTTGGGCTCCCTGCCCAGCGGCCCCGTGGACGCCCCGCCGGTTCTGGAAAGTGATACTCCCTGCGAGCGGATCGACCCCACCTCAGAAGAGTCTCTGGACGGCGAGACCATGGTCGACAGCCCGCCGCCAACGCCATCCGTTAGGCTTGAACTCATCGGATGCACCCGGCAGACGCAGGGATGGGAGTGTGAGCAGCCTCCAGTCCTCCGCTTTGTCGGCGTGGCGGCCTCGAGCGAAGACCCAATCGTCAACTTGTATGTCGAGTTCGACGGAATGCCGGCGGATTGCGAGGGCCCAACCTGTGAGGTGCCGCTCGAGCCCACGGCCGAAGAGGGCAGCGAAGTCATGTTCTCGTTTGACACGATTTCCAACGAGGCATCGGAACTGCAATTCGCGCTCGTTCGCGTCGTCGAGGCTGATCCACTGGAAGGCGGCGCGGAAGCGGAGTGGCGGGTTGAAATCCTCAGCTCACAGATCGTCGACAGCCGGATCGATCGCTGCGGCCTGGCATGGTTTGCCCTTCCGACCCTCGATCCCCCGGATTGGCTCGCCATCCCGGATGAGGTCGACGATCTGCGAACTTCAGAATCGTATGTCTACCTCGCCGAGCGACTGGCCAACCTCGGCCTGGCGCCCGAGGGGCCGGCAAGCGCCGGCGGACCGCTCGCGTCAGCACAGAGCATCGGCCTGACGACGTCGTCCGAGCCGCTCATCGAGATCTGGCAGAACCAGTTTGATTCCGCCATCCTGGATGCGGCCTCGACGAGAGGCCTACCGGGGCATCTGATCAAGAACCTGTTTGCCGCCGAAAGCCAATTCTGGCCGGGGTCTTTCGTCGAGATCGAGGAAGCAGGCCTAGGCCACTTATCCGACCCAGGCGCAGACGCGCTCTTGCTTTGGAGCCCGCCGTTCTACGGCGAGTTATGCCCGCAGGTGTTGGATGCAGAATTCTGCCGCCAGGGCTACTGGCGTCTGGAGGCCGAGCAGAAGGCCATGTTGCGCGGCGCCGTTTGGGGCATGGTGAATGCCGACTGCCCGGACTGTGCGTACGGACTGGATCTGGCCAAGGCCGAACGTTCTGTTCCTGTTTTTGCGGAGGGCCTGGTCGCATCCTGCTCCCAGACAGCGCAAGTGGTCGACAACACGACGCGGAATACTCCTGGGTTCCTCTCGACTTATGAGGACCTGTGGCGGTTCACTCTGGCCAACTACAACGCCGGCTCGGGGTGTCTGAGCGAGGCTATGGCCGATACCTGGCGGCTGCGTCAGCCGATGGATTGGGCCCATGTGGCCGCCAATCTACCTGTCGGATGCCAGGGGGCGATCGAGTATGTCTCCCGAGTCCTCGACGAACCTGCCGAACAGATCCCGTGATGAGGTGAGACCCCTCCGGATTCTTCATCAGGCCCACTCCGGCGCGCCACAAGGCCGGTGCTACCGCAGACGACTGGTAACCGCAGGCTTCTAGCCTGCGCCTACCTCACAGCAACACGACTTCACCGGTGGGTCTTTGTCCCCCCTGCTCGGCCTAGGCCGGGAACACCACACGCCCCTTGTAGCCGCAGGCCCTAGCCTGCCTACCCCCAGCTTCGTCGGGGAGTTGCGGATGCCGGTGAAGCTGGCTCAATTCCTCGCCTTATGCCGCTCAAGGAACTCTAAGGGATCTGTAAGACACGGACTCGGATGCCCGTGTTAGCATTCGCCACTCGTGCCCCGGCCGGGCCGGGGAGGCCTGTCCAACGCGAAGGCCCAAAGATGGATTGACCGCGCCGGGCGCGTCCACTAGAAACGAGTGAAGAGGAACACGTGTCGGGCCGATCGTCGCAGGCGATTCTCGAACTCGAGCAGCTCTCCAAGGAGTACCGGAGCGGCGAGGCGCCGTTTCGGGCGCTCGACGCGGTCAACCTGTCGATCGGAACCGGAGAGTTCCTGGGCATCACGGGGAAGTCGGGCGCGGGCAAGACGACCCTGCTGAACATGATCTCCGGGGTCAGCCATCCGACCTCCGGCCAGATTCGTTACTATGGCCACTCCAACGGCGACGGGAAGTCCAACGGCGTCCCGATCTCGATTCACGAGCTCAACGAAGATGCGCTGGCCAGGTGGCGCGGCGAAAACCTCGGTATCGTCTACCAATCCTTCGAATTGATGCCGTCGCTGAACCTGATCGAGAACGTGATGCTCCCCCCGGACTTCTCGGGAGACTACCATCCGGCCGCCAGCCTGGAGCGAGCGCTGGAGCTGCTCGACCTGGTGGGGATCGTCGAGCATGCCCACAAGCTTCCGGCGCAGATCTCGGGCGGACAAAAGCAGCGGGTGGCCATCGCCCGCGCGTTGGTGAACGACCCTCCGTTGATCGTCGCCGATGAACCGACCGGGAACCTGGACACGGTGACGGCGGAGACGATCTTCCAGATCTTTGAGCAGTTGGCCGGCCGGGGCAAGACCATCGTGATGGTCACCCATGATGAGAGCTTGGCCTCACGGTTTTCGCGACGTCTGGAGATCTCGGACGGGCGCCTCGGGCCACCGTCGGGCAACGGTTCCGGCGGTCACGCCGGTCGCGGCCCGGCGGCGGATCCGGCGGAGCACGCCCGACGGGCCCAGACGCCGACGACGGACGCCACGGCGACGTCCACCATCTCCTTTCCGGGGAATAGCGACCGGGCGCCTTCCGCCGCCCCGACCCGCGCGCATCCGGCGATCGTCCTGAAGGATGTGAGCAAGATCTACGAGGGCGCGGCGGGAACGTTCACGGCCTTGCAGTCGGTGGACTTGCAGCTCGATTACGGGCAATTCATCTCGGTGGTGGGGAAGTCCGGCAGCGGAAAATCGACGCTGCTGAACATGATCACGGGGATCGACCACCCGACCTCCGGCGAGGTCATCGTCGGGGGTCAACGAATCTACGACCTGAGCGAGAGTCAGCGCGCCCAATGGCGCGGCCGGAATCTAGGCATCGTCTTCCAGTTCTTCCAGCTGCTTCCGACGCTCAGCCTGCTGGAGAACACGATGCTGCCGATGGACCTCTGCGACGTCCACTCGTTCGCCGAGCGGCCGGCTCGGGCGCTGGAGCTGCTCCGGTTGGTGGGCCTGGAGCAGCAGGCGCATGCGCTTCCGGCCTCCGTCTCCAGCGGGCAGCAGCAAAGCGCGGCCATCGCCCGCGCCATGGCGACGGACCCGTCGATTCTCCTGGCCGATGAGCCAACCGGGAACCTCGATTCGCGGTCGGCGGGGGTCATCCTCGATTTGTTCGAACGCCTGGCGCAGCAGGGCAAGACCATCATCATCGTTACCCACGACCCGACCATCACCCGGCGGACCGACCAGACTGTGATTCTTTCGGACGGCGAGATCATCGATCCGGCCGTGGCGCGCGCCTTGCCGTTCCTCAGCCATCCGCAGATGCTTTCCGCCACCCGTCGGGCCAGGAAGGCGGTCTACCCGCCGGGCACGACGATCCTGCGGCAGGGAGATCCGGTGGAGAACTTCTTCATGGTGGCGCGGGGCGATGTGGAAGTGGTCCTGGGAAACGCCGACGGCGGCGAGATGTGCCTGGCCCGGCTGGGGCCAGGTCAGTTCTTCGGCGAAATCGAATTGCGGCGAGGGGGGAACTCGAACGCCAGCGTACGGGCGTCCCCCGAGGCGCCGGCCGAAGTGGCGCTGCTGCCGCGGGCTGAGTTCGACCAGCTGATCGATGAGTCGACCCTGGCCCGCCAGGTGCTGGACCAGGTCGCCGGCGCGCGCCTGAACGAGAACCGCCTCTCGCGGAAGGGCGGGCGGTGATCCCGGCGTGGAAGTCCGCCGCTGGGCGCCCCCGCTGGCGCAAGGTAGTGGCCGATTTGTGGGAGAGCCGATCGCGCACGCTCTTGGTCGTGGCGTCGATCGCCGTCGGCGTTTTCGCCATCGGGATGATCGTCGGGGCTTACGGCGTGCTGTCGCAGGACATCAACCTGAGCTTCGCCGCCGTCCACCCGGCCAACATCGAGATCTCGACGGACCCGTTTCATGAGGACCTGGTTCGCATCGTAGAGCGCGTGCCCGGCGTGACCGATGCCGAGGGACGGACGTCCCTCGGGGCCCGCGCCCGGCGGGCGGACGAGCCGGTCTGGCAGAGCCTGAACCTGGTCGCCACCGACCTGTCGCACCTGGGGATTAATCAACTTTCGGCGATCGAGGGGACGACGGTCCCTGGCGGCGGCGAGATGGTTGTCAGTCAGAACTTCATGACCGATACCGGCTTCGCCGTCGGAGACGAAGTCCTTCTTGAACTGCCCGACGGATCGAAGCACTCCCTGCGCGTGGCGGGGCTCGTCACCGATCAAGGGACGGTGAAGGAGGGCCCGCAGAGCGGGGCGAACGCCTACATCACCCCGCAGACGCTGAAGCGTCTGGGGCAAGGAGACGCCTTCGACCACCTCTACGTGAGGGTGCAGCAGGGGGGCGATCTGGCGGAGATCCAGGACGTCGCCGCCCGGGTGGAGGATCGGCTTGAGCACAACCAGCTGACGGTCTACCGAACGGATACGCGCGTCTCCGACGAGCACCCCATGGAGACGACGATCCTGGCCGTCCTGGGGGTACTCGGCGCCCTGGGGATTCTGGTTATGCTCCTCAGCAGCGCGCTGATCATCAACACGCTCAACGCCCTCCTGTCCCAACAGATGCGCCAGATCGGAATCATGAAGCTGGTCGGCGCCCGCAGCCCTCAGATCCTGGGGATGTACCTGATCCTGATCTGCGCCTACGCCCTGATCGCGCTTGGGATCGCCTTGCCGACCGGCGCCCTGGCTGGCTACGCCTTCGCCGAGTTCATCGCTTCGATGATGGGCGCCGAGCTCCAGGGTTTCCGGATCGTCCCGGTGGCCATTATGCTGCAGGTGCTGATCGCTTTCCTGGTGCCCCTGGCGGCCGGATTCTTTCCGGTGCGGCGCGGCGCCGAGACCAACGTACGCCGAGCGATCGCCAACGACCGGACGGTCGAAGGCAGCGACGGCGTGGGCTGGATGAATCGCGTCAGCCGTTGGGTTCACTGGATCTCGCGGCCGATTCTGTTGTCGATCCGCAACACCTTCCGCCAGCGGGGCCGTCTCGCGCTGACCCTGTTCACCCTGACCGTGGCCGGGGCGGTCTTCATCGGCGTCTTCAACGTACGCGCCTCGATGGCCAACTTCATGGGGCAGCTAATGCAGCACTTCATGGGCGATGTGACCGTGGCCTTCGGCCGCGCCTATCCGATTGCACGCATCGAGCAGGTGCTGCTCCCGCTCCCGGGCGTGGAAAGCCTGGAGGGGTGGGGCGGCGCCGGCGCCGAGATCGTCGATAGCGACGACGTAGTGATCACCAATCTGAGCGTGATTGCCCCGCCGGCGCAGACACAGCTGCTCGATCCCGACATCGTCGCTGGCCGCTGGCTGCAGCCTGGCGAGCGTGAGGCGATCGTCGTCTCGGACACGATCTATGAGCCCTTCCCAGACCTCGTTCCGGGCGAAAGCCTGCGGGTGAAGGTCCCCGGACACTCCGTGGTCGATTGGACGGTGGTCGGCGTCTTCCGCTTTGTCGCCATGTCGGGCGACGCCATCGCCTATGCCGATTTCGATTACATCGCCGATCTGTTCGACCTGCCGGCGCAGGCCGGCTCCTACCGCATCACCACGACGGACCACTCGCTGGCCGGGCAGCGCGCCATCAGCCGGGTGATCGACTCGACTCTGTCCGACCGCGGTTTCGAAGTACGGAGCGTCGAGGCGGGCAAGACGGTTCAAGAGGAAGCGAGCAAGGGCATCGACATCCTGGTCATCTTCCTGCTCATCATGGCGCTGCTGACGGCTTTCGTTGGCAGCATCGGCCTGACCGGCACGATGGGGATGAACGTCCTGGAGCGGACGCGCGAGATCGGCGTGCTACGGGCGATCGGCGCGGTCGATTGGGAGATCATGAAGTCGGTCGTGATCGAGGGAGTGATGATCGCCCTGATCACCTGGGTGCTCGCCGTGGGCGTCTCCGTGCCGGTCAGTTACGCCTTGCTGGGGATCATCGGCGAGGCGATGATGGGGTCTTCGATCGAGTTGGCGCTCACAGCCGAGGGCGCGGTCATCTGGCTGGTGGTGGTCGTGCTGCTGGCAGTCGTGGCCAGCGTGCTGCCGGCGCGCAACGCCGCCCGCCTGACGATCCGCGAAGTGCTGGCGTACGAGTAGTGGTCAGTGGCCGGTGGTCGGTGGTCAGTCGTTGGCCACCCGTAGGAATCCGATCCGGTCACTTGATCATTCGGCTGCGGATGCTTGTTCCACCCCTCCCTTGGATGGGACCCGCCCAAGATGCAATAACGGCCAGCGAGGCCTAACCGGGTCGCTCACCCAGATCGGCAAATTCAATCTGCCGGAGGATGGGCCTGTCCGAGCGAGGTAGGCGAGGCCCCTAGCACGGCGACCCTTCAACTTCGCTCAGAGGGATCAAACAGTCGACGCGGTCCCTTGGGGGGTGAACCGCCATCGAACGCAGCGACCCGTGGCCTTCTTGCTGGCCACTGACCACTGATTGTAGTGGGCGCGGTCCCTCGCGCAGCGACCCTTCGACTTCGCTCCGGACGGCTCGGGACGCTCCGTCGAGGTCGACCTCCGCGGCGAGGGTTAAGGTTCCGTCGTGTTGCGTCGACTGTGTGGGCGCGGAGGGGCTCGAACCCACGACCTTACGGATGTGAACCGTACGCTCTAACCAACTGAGCTACGCGCCCGAGACCTAGTCACATTATACGGCGCGCGAGCAGCCGCCAGCAAGGGTCCATGGGAACTGCTCCAGTAATCAGTAATCAGTAACCAGTGACCAGTCACCAGTAACCCACGTCTGGCGAAGTCGGTCCACTGATGACTGGTAACTGGCAACTGGTCACAGCAGTTAGAATACTCCCATGCGCCGCGTCTTGATCCTGGGTGCTGGCTTTGGCGGTCTGGCCGCGGCGGCGGCGCTTCGCTCGCGCCTGCCGGAGCAGGACGAAGTCGTGCTGGTCGACCGCAAGGCCAGCTACGTCATGGGCCTGCGCAAGTGGTGGGCGCTGGTCGGGCGCGGCACGCTCGAAGAGGGACGGCGAGATCGGACCGCCCTCGCCGGGCGCGGCATCCGATTCCACCAGGGGACGGTGGAAGCGATCGACCCGGCCAAGCGATCGGCGATGGTCGACGGAAACCAGATCGAAGCCGACGCCATCATCATCGCGCTCGGCGCGCAACACGATGTGGATACCGTTCCCGGGCTTCGCCAGCATGCTTACAACCCCTACGAGATAGAGGCGATCCCGGGTCTGACCCAGGCGCTGCGCGATTTTCGAGGTGGGCGCCTGGGGATCGGAATCTTCGGCGTTCCCTACACCTGCCCGCCGGCTCCCTATGAGCTGGCGATGCTCCTGCGTGAGGACCTCGATCGGCGGGGAGTCGAGGCGGAGGTCGAGGTTTTCTCTCCTCAACCGATGTCGCTCCCGGTGCTGGGTCAGGAGAATTGCTCGACCGTCGAAAGCTTGCTCGAATCGCGCGGCGTGGGCTTTCGGCCATCGCATCGGGCGGTCGCTGTCGGGCCGGGGGAAGTCCAATTCGTCACCGGGCCGCGGGCCTACGATCTCCTGCTCGCCATCCCGCCCCATCGCTGCCCAACCGTCCTGGCCGAGGCGGGTCTGACGTCCGATAGCGGCTGGGTGCGAGTGGATCTGGCGACGATGGGAACGGCCTTCGCTGGTGTACACGCCATCGGTGACGCGGTCGAAATTCCCCTGGCCAACGGCATGTCGCTGCCGAAAGCCGGCGTCTTCGCCGAGGCCGGGGCGACGGTGGCCGCGGAAGCGATCCTGGCGGCTCTTGATGGCCGCTCCTCGTCGAATCGGTTTACCGGCGAAGGCTACTGCTATCTGGAAGCCGGCCGTGGAGAAGCGCTCGAGGTCCGAGGGGATTTCCTGGCCGCGCCGATGCCCCGCGTGGAGGTGGCACCGCCGTCGCGCGAGCGGCTGAAAGCGAAGGAGGCCTTCGAACGCGATCGGCTGCGCACTTGGTTTGCCGCGTGACCTACCCCTGCTCGGAATCCTTTATGACGAGAGACTTGCCTGAGGTGAAGTGGCCAGTGGTCAGTGGCCAGTTGGAACGCGAGCCGCTGGCCACTGGCCACTGAAAACTGGCCACTGCCCGATGATCGAGCTAACCATCCCCGGCCGGGGCACGCTTCGCCTGCGCCACCTCGTATGCGACGTCAATGGGACCCTGGCTCTCGACGGCGTGTTGATGGACGGCGTCGGCCGTGCCCTATCTTCCTTGCGTGATCGGCTCGAGTTGCACCTGCTCACGGCCGATACCCATGGGAGGCAGGGTGAAATCGATCGCCAGCTGGGGGTGCGCGCGATCCGCATCCCGCAAGGCGACGAGGCGCAAACCAAGGCCGCCTTCGTGCGAGGGCTTGGCCGGGAGAGCGTCGTCGCTGTCGGCAATGGCGCCAATGACGCCGCCATGTTGTACGAGGCTGCCATCGGTATCGCCGTGATGTCGCCCGAAGGGCTGGCCACGGAAGCCCTGCAGGCCTCCGACTTGGTGGCGCCCGACATCTTGCATGCCCTCGGCTGGCTCGACCGACCGATGAGACTCGTGGCGAGTCTGCGCCGATGAGTCGGGTCGGGTGCGGCCGAAGCCTGCCCTGAGGCGGGCCGAAGGGCATCGAGGGCCCGCTTCGATAACATCCCGAGAGGAACGAGGGGCTGCGGGGTTCGCCCCTCCGCTCAGCGAGGAGGTCTGTCTAGGTGGCCGCTCGCCCGATCGCCTGCAGCACCCGCACCATCGCCAGCGTATCCCTCTCGCAGTACGTCTCGAGCGCCGCTTGAAGTCGAGCCGTCTCGGCGGGCTCCGTGCCGGAGATCAAGCGCTCGAAAGTGAGCGAGGCCGCCAGGCCGTCGGCGATCTCCAGACCCTCGTAGCTCATCTCCGGAGCCAGCGCCGGAGCAACCGACTTGATGGAAAAAGAGCCTCCCATCTCGGGAAACCAGAAATGCCAGGCTCGGAAGGGTCGGATCAGATCGTCCATGCGCGTCACGCGCTGTTCGACCTCGGCACGGACGTCCGGAAAGGCCTCCGCTAGCTGCTGCATGACTCCCAGCTCGAAAGGCATGTGGTAGGCGAGGATCGAACCGGCACCGGCGGTCGCCGGTAGCAGCGAGGCGAGCAGCGCCGCACGGGGATCCGGGCCCGGCTCGGCCAGGAACCCGGAGTGGACAGGCTCGGCATCCAGGGCCTGCAGGATGTGCAGCGAGTACTGAAAGGGAATCTGTTGGTAGGGGCGCGTGCCCTCCCACAGCGGGACCGCCGGAGCCACCGTCTCGAAGTCGAGCAGGCGTACGGGGAAGGTCAGGTCTTCGAGAAAACCGCGCAGGCCGGCGGCGTCGATGATCGGCCGGCCTTCCTGGAGCGCATCGACGTGGCGCCGTGACAACTTGGGCAGCTCGTAGTCGTCCTGGACGTCCTGGATCCGTCGGACTCCCTGATCATAAAGATGGAACTTCTTCTCCCAGGGGAGGTGGGCGATCTCAAGGACGGACTCTGCCGGGACCTCGGCCCAGCAATAGGGGATGCAATCGCAATCCCGTGGCTGGCGGCAGTGCGGGCCGATCGGGACCTCGGGCCGTCGACCTTCGTCGAGCAGCCGCCGCAGGGTAGCGGCGCCGGCGGCTACCGCCGGGAGCAGCGCTTCGGCCTCGGCCATGACCGACCTCGCCGTGAACAGGCCGGAAACGTCGATGGGGCCGCGCCGGACGTAGTTCGGGTTGAGATTGAGGATTTCGACGCCTTCGATCCGGACTCCGGCCTGGCGCGCGACATGAAGCTGGAAGGCGATGTCGGGGAGGTGCTCATCCTTGACCGAGGTCGAGCTCTTGACCTCGATCAGGCGCCAGCCACGGCGTCCCCGGGCCAGGATGTCCACCGCGACGCGCTGCCCAGTCCTTGACTCGAGCGTGGCTTCGAAGACCGCCGGAGCCCGGCTCGAGATCAGGGCCCGCGTGCGGGAAGCGGCGGCGGCCGGGTCATATGGATGGGATGGCCGCGCCTCTACCCCGCCCGGAAAGAGCTCTCGCGCCAGAATCCCGATCTCCCGTCCGACGGCCATGCGAGCCACGGCGCCTGGATCAGGCGGGGATGGGATCTCGGGTTCGTATGCGGAAAGGTAAAGGGCCTTGGCGCACTGCCAACCTCTCAGGAAGGCCGACTTCGTGAGGGCGAAGTCTCGTCTGCCCATGCAAGGAGCATAGCGTCGCAGGGAGGGAGGCGCAACACGCGGCGGCCGTGCCGGTAGAATCGCGATGCTATAATGCGCCGGCTCGCCCTCTGCAGGGCGCCAAGGGCGGCGTCCTGGCGAAGGCGCTGCCTCGCCCTCTACGCCCTTCGGCGCACCGGAAGCGGTGCAGGGCGCCAAGGGCGGAGTCCTGACGAGGGCGCCGGCCGTCTTCGGACGGAAATCTCGCCTCCCTCCAATGGCCACCGCGGGAAACCTCCCCTTTCGTCGAGCAGGTTGAGGCCTCCGATGACCTTCGAACCCTTGCCCCCCGTAGAGGACCCCGAGTCGCTGCCGCGCGCTCGCCGTCGCCGCGCGGGACGGATGCTGACCCAGATGCGCGCCGACGAGCGCGAGTCCTACCTGGAAGATCTGGCCCATCAGGTCTCGCCCGGGATCGACCTGTACCTGTTCGCGGCGCTGTCCGGCCTGCTGATCGGTGTCGGATTCCGGTTCGACCAACTCGCTTTGTTGATTGCGGCCGTGCTGATTGCACCGAGGCTGGGCCCAGTGGTGGGGATGGCCCTGGCGGCGGTCAGCGGGTCGCTGCGCTATTTCGGCCGGCAGCTGGGAGCGCTGCTATTGGCTTCGTTTCTCGTTGCGCTGGTTGCGGCGCTCGTCGGAGGGATCGGCGACCGCGCTACCGCCTCGGTCCTAGCGGCGGGGTATGCCGGGCTGAGCGTGGTCGACTTCGGACTGCTCATCGTTGGCGCCTCGCTGATGTCCGTCTCGCTCGTGCGGTCCGGCAGAATCGAGCCGATGGCCAGCGCCGCGGTCGCGTACGAGCTGCTTCTCCCGGCCGCGTCCGTCGGCTACGGCCTGGTCACCGGTCAAGAGTCGGTTTGGCAGGGCGCGCTGATGACGTACGTCCTGCATCTGTCGTGGGCCGTCGTCGCCGGCGCACTGGTGCTTGTCCTCTTCGGCTTTCGGCCGCTCACCGGCAGCGGCTACTCGCTTCCGGCGGCGGTCGGTCTAATGGCCGCCGTCGGTTTGCTCAGCGCGCTCAACCTGGGGGTCTCGGTCCTGGCGGCTGTTCCGACACCGACTCCAACTCCATCCCCGACGCCGACCGCCACTCCGACGCTTCCCCCGACCGCCACACGCACTGCAACGGCGACGGCCACGGGCACGATAACTCCGACGGCCACGGCCTCCCTCATTCCGACCGCCACCCCCATCCCGCCGGCGGCACTGGTGTTCGGCACCGGCGGAGCCGGTGTCCTTCTGCGCGATGCCCCCAACGGAGAGAGCTTGAGCGGGTTGATCGAAGGTCTCCGCGTCCTGATCATCGGCGGACCGCAGGAGGTCGGGGGTGAGACGTGGCTGCAGGTGCGCGTCGACGATGGACGGGAGGGGTGGATCCTGGCTCGTTACATCGCCACGCTGACTCCGACGCCTTTATCAACGCCTTGAAAGCACCGCCAAGCTTCCCGCGAGCTTCAAGCTCGCGGGAAGCTTCAGAGCCATGTTGAGTCGCACCGGCTGGAGCCGCTCTCGGCGCAAGCGAACCCGCCTGCCCGATGCCTGGACGGCGCTGCTGGAGCAGCGGGTGGCTTACTACGGATGCCTCCCCGAGGCCGACCAAGCTGAGTTGCGCGGCCTGCTCCAGGTGCTGTTGGGCGAAACGGGCTTCGAGGCCGGGGCGGGGTTGGATGAGGTGGACCTCGCCATGCGGGTCATCATCGCCGCTCAGGCATGCGTCCTGTTGCTCCATCGACCGCTTTCCGATCTCCCCAAGCTGAATACGGTGATCGTCTATCCGGGTGTCTATCGTGCCCGTGAGCGGCAACGCACGGCGGAAGGCACCGAGGTTGATGTCGCTGAAGCGCGCCACGGCGAGTCCTGGTCGCATGGCGTGCTGCTCTTCTCGTGGGAGGATGTCGCGTACGATGCGGTCCGCGTCGACGACGGCGAGAATATCGTCTTCCATGAGGTCGCGCATGCGCTCGACGAACAGACCGGCGAGTCCGACGGCGTTCCGCCCCTCCCCGACCGCCAGGTGGCAGATGCGTGGGAAAAAGCGTTCGGCGAAGCCTATGAAAACCTGGTGCGGGACGTTCGCCTGCGGCACAAGACGGTGCTCGACTCCTACGCCGCGGAAGACCCCGCCGAGTTTTTCGCCGTGGCCTCGGAGACCTTTCTCGAGGCCCCGCGGGCGTTTCGGTCTGCCTACCCGGACCTCTACGGTTTGCTGGCCAATTTCTACCATCTCGATCCGCTGAACTGGGCGGACTGCCTGGCGGCCGCGCCGAACTGAGCGGTACCCCTCTGTCCTTCCGAGCGAGCCAAGTCAAAACCTCGAAATGAACGGTTCGGTCACAGCCGAGCGTGCAATTCCCTGAGAGGCTTCTGCAATCGAGCTTCCTCGGGTACAAGCAAAATCCACCCGAGGCCCACCCGGCGTTCGACGCGCCTCGGGGATTCCCACCTGCACTTGGCAGCTGCGCTGCCAGCGCAGGTGCAAGTGTCGCGCCCCTGCGGTCTCGACGCCCCTTCGGGCGCCCCCAGGGGGCAGACCGCCAAGGGCGGGGCGCTCGGAACGACACATGAGTGTAGGC
>Ga0209342_10000683_pt1 | contig 39532 bp, 32 predicted proteins | sample RifCSP16_2_FD_184023 | JGI IMG/M metagenome (GOLD analysis project Ga0209342, IMG submission 184023) | Soil microbial communities from Rifle, Colorado - Rifle CSP2_sed 16_2 (SPAdes) (version 2) | ecosystem: Environmental > Terrestrial > Deep subsurface > Rock core/Sediment | place: Rifle...
GAGCCAGAAGCCTAAGGGAGGGTGGTCGGTGTAGATGGCGCCGTTAAATTGGGAAAAAAAGGGGGCAGCCTTGCCGGTAGCTAAATTGCGGGCGATGGCGGCATACCAGGCTTCGTCGAAGCTTTGCAGGCTTTGGTAGCCCAACCGGTACAAAAAAATAAAACCGAAGCAGATAGTAATACCTATTACGACGAAGGTATCTGGCCAAATACTCGACCACATGCCAGATGTGAGTTTTCTGCGGGAAGCCATTTCAATTTTCAGGTTACCACATTTTTTAAAAAGCCGTGGTACCTGTCATGAGACTGCTGTCGAGAAGCAAGCTACAAGAAGAAGATCACTTGAGAAAAGCTGATAGCTGAAAGCTTAAAGGTTGTACTTTGTCAGGATTAAAACGGTAACCTCGCCCCTTGCCATCATTGATAATGAAACCGTACAAACCGGTGCATTCTAACTTTTCGCGAAGGTGACAAATTGCCTTGAGAACAGAATTTTCGGTGGTTGGGTAAAAATCGGGATACCTGCCTTGAAGATCAAGTTCTGTGGCTACTTGAAAATTTGTATTTAATACGGTTGCCAGTTCATCAGGCAAGGCTGGAGTGCCATTGTTGGAGAAGAGTAAACAGAGAACATCCTGCTCGAGAGGAGTAAGGCCAAGACGCGTGCCATCATATAAAAATAGAGATCGGGTATCAAAATCTAACTGACCCATGCCCATTTCAATTGGATGTGAAGTCATATTTTTCTCCGCTTGATTATTCGAACCTGGAAGAATACCAAGAGCGTTAGCTCTTGGATGAATTCCAGGCAGAACATACTTCTCGCCCGCCTAAGGCGGGCGAATACCACGGGTGTCAGCCCGTGGAAGTTTATTACTAGGTAATTTTAACGCTCGTTGTCAAGAAGGTGAGAAATGATTTTATCGGCAGAGATTTAGGAAGTTTGAGGATTACGAGAGGGGGTAGAAGTGCTTAATCTGCTTTTCCTTGAGAAAAATCCAGATGAGGGTAAGGACGTTACGATGTTCCGTGTCGTTAATATTGGTACTTACTTCGTGGGGAATATAGATGCCGTTGTATTTGGATAAAAGCCTTTTTTTTAGCTTTGTCTCATATGCATTAAGGCTAATTCCGGTTAAACGGGTGCTGATGGCTGTTTCTAAGGCTAAATCTATATTTTCAGTTTGGATAATTCGGGGACTGTCTTTGATAAGAAGTTTAGTTACCTGGCGGTTTTGATACTCCGGAATAAAACGCTGATAATATCCCGACTCATTGATAAGCACGTGGGTAAGGCCATAATACCAATTAGTGATTTCATCAGGCTTTCTAGATGATTTAAGGAGGTTGACGGTATTAAGGTATGACTCAACTAGCGGAACGTTATAAACTTTTTCGAGAGCATAACAACTATTAGCTACCCTGCTACTTACTGCCCTAACTGTTTCTTTTTTTAGCAGTTTTTGACTGATGGTTTCTAGTAAATCGTCAGCTAACGGGGCCGGGTCTTTTTGAGTTACGAGCCACGAATTGTACACGAACCATAAAAAACGAAAGACTATTAATAGATAGGGATCTGACTTGTATAACTCTATTTTGAGTTTGTCAGCTGGTTTTAAGACTTTAACACTGGCTAATAACACCTTTGCTTCCTGTGACCAGTCGCTGGTGAGAAGTGCACATAATCTCTTGGCCTCATGCATTTGCTGAGGTATTAGCCGTTCAACTTGGTCAAGATATTTCTTTTGACCGGTGATTTTGCCTAGGCGTTCGGCATAATGAAGTTGTTTTTCCCACCTTAATGAAGCCATGTTGTTGTCAAAATACCTCTGGATAGAGTGGGCTACGTTAGTTAGTGGCGACACTGTATTATGCTCCGCTGACGCTTGTTACCAGTTTTTCGGCTACATTGATTCCTGTTGCTTTTTCGAACCCCTGAAATTGGGGGTGTCTGTTGACTTCCAGGACGTACGGGATACCCTCTGGGTCGCACATGATGTCGACGCCACAAAAATCAAGATGAAACAATTTGGCAGCTTTTTCAGAAAGTTTTTTAAGCTCTGATGAGAGCGGTACGGGTTGGGCAAAACCGCCTGCTGAAATGTTGGAGATGAACTGGCCGTGCGGAGCGATCCGCTTCATAGCTCCAACTGCTTTACCTTGAATTACTATTATTCGATAATCTTCTCCTGTTGGTAAAAATTGCTGTAACAGTGATTGTGACGGGTTGTATTGCTCGACGTGTTGCCTTAATACTGTTGGCGAAGCGGCTTTGGATACATATTTTCCCTGACTTCCATAGGTGTTTTTTACAATCACTGGATAAGGAATTTTTAGGCTTTTTGGGTTGAAGATACACATAAATTGGCTGGGAACGACTGGCACTTTTGCTTGTGCTAGCCGAATATGCTGTACGAGCTTGGAGAAACGTAAGTATTCTAAAAAAGCCTTGCCGTTGGGGACTCGAACTCTCGTAGCCATCAAAGAACGGATTAACGATACTTTTAGATCGGCGTGATTGACCCCGTTGTCTTTTACTGATGATCGGACTATCGCCCAGCGGTATTGGGAAAAATCACACCGCCTGCTTCTGTTTTTCCAGAGGACTCCTTGCTGATTTATTTCAAGTTCGAAGTCTTCGTAAAACCACCAATCAACGTCTATCCCCTTTTTTTTTGCCTCTTCTCGAATTCTCTCTGGCTCATAAAATACTTGCGACTCGTTGACAGTAATTATTAGGCCTTTTTTCATATTTTTTGGGAGAATTCTATCACAAAACCCTTTAAATCCTGGCGGCCGACTAGCATGGGGCGCTTTAAATTGGAGCGATCGATAACACTGGCTGTGGTATCGATTTTTCTACCGTTAAGGTAATAGCTAATGGCAATGACGTCGCGGGTATGAGCGCCTAGGGCGCTCTCAAATTGTTTATGAAGAAGAATGTTGTCGGTACGAAGCAGTCCGAGTTTTTCTGCCAAATTTTTGTCGATACTGGTGCGATAGGCGCCGGTATCAACTTTGGCTTTTATCGCTACTTTCTCCCCCAGCTGGTTGACGACTTCGACAGTTTCAAAAACCGTGACTGGTTTGAGGGTTTTACCCAGATGAGCTAAAGAGCGATCGGCAAACAGGGCTTTGGCGACTTTAATACCCTTTTCCTGGGTGTCGATTTCCAGGCCTTCGACGCGCTCTAAGCGACGCTTAAGACCGGCGCGGTTAGCCAGTTGAATTTTTAAACCCGGTTGGGCGTTGACTTCCAAGACTTTAGGCAAGGTCTTACCCGGGTGTTTAAGGGAGGGTTGTAAAACGATATCGGCGCGCATGTAGCCTAAACCGACGGCTGCGGCAGCCCGGATGGCGATGTCTAAGACCAGGTCCCATTCGGGAATAGTAAGGCCGCGCAGCCTTCTTCTGGTGCCAGGATAATAGGTGACGTAGCTGTAATAGTAAGCCGCATAGGTAGTGGCGCCAGCAGCCACATCGATACCGCAAGCAATGGCGCCCTGAAACATGTTGGCCCGGCCACCCGATTCTTTGGTAGGCAGGCGTAAAAAAGCCATGACTGGGACCTTATTGAAAACCAGAATGCCGATATCGGGGGTGCCGTGATAGGCATATTTGGCAAAGGCTGGGTGGATGCGGATGCGTTCTTCGATAAAAGCAAAGTCACGGAGATTATCCATGCTAAAACGGCCGGCGAGAATGTCGAGAATGTGAAGCTTTAAGTCGTTGATTTTGATGGTGTCGCCTTGGGCAGTAATCCACTCGCCGGCGAAGGTACCCGGTTTTTCCACGACGATAATGCCTTCGCCGCCTAAGCCTTTGTTGGGTTTGACCACAAAACTTTCAGGAAGCCTGGTAAAGTCGAATTTATCCAAGTCCGATTCTTTCCGGAAAACCCGGTAGAGTTTGGGTACGGGCAGTTCGTGTTTTTGAAGAGTAGATTTGGTTAAGAGTTTGCTGTCGGCGATGCGCTTTGCTCCTGCCGAATTATAGCGAGATAAATACTCGTGGTTACGAGCATTGAGGCCGAGGATATCCTTCAATTTGATGCTCATATTCTTTTGCAGATTATCTAAACTTGAAGATTTCTTTTGATTGAATGATTCGAAATAAGAATCATGACTTACGAATTATGGGGAAAGTTTGACTAGGTTCTTTGATACTTGATTCATACTTCTATTTGAGTAGCTTCCTGTACTTAAGGTACTCCAACAGGCGGAGGCCGACGAACTTGCCGACAAAAATATCAAAAATAGCCACGGACAGAACCAGGATTTCGGGGTTTAAAAGGGCGCTCTTCTGAACAAGGTCGAGGCTTAAAATGAGGCCGCTAACGACTGCCAGAATGATGGTTTCAATGGTTAGATCTGCAGCTTCCTTGGGACTTTTGCCGATGCGGACTTCAATGACGGTTTCGGCAATAAGAACCATAATTAAGATGGGGAAAATATTTAAGTTGGTAATCGTGCCGAAATTAACCAGAGAGGTTAAAAAGATAACGGCAAAGACCCCGAGTGACACAAACCAAAGGAGCAAGGCCATACGCGGCAGGTATTGGAGCTTTAAGCGTTTCAAAAGGCGCTGACCGAGGTCGGCCACTAGGAGGATGACTAGGAATAAAAGAATGCCGCTGACGAGGCCGGTGGCAACAAAAGCGACTGACAAAACGGCGGGGGTAAAAATACCAAAACCGCGGATGCCCAAGAGGTGGCGGCTGGCAGCAATGATGGCGGCCACGACCGGAAAAAGCAGGATAAGAACGATTGTGTTGGCGGGCACGCCACGACTAACAGCTTGGCGGATGGAGTAGCGAAGAAAGTTGGTATAGTTTAAGGGTCCGAGCCGCTGCTCGTCTAAATAGCGCTCGAGACGACCTTTGGTTTCGACGGTTGGTTCGGTGATGTCTGGCTTTTCAACGACGATGACTTTTTCGACAACGGCAGAGGGAGTGGCGGTGGCGGAATGAGTAGCTGTTTCAGTAGTGGGTGCTGGGGACGGAGTCGGAGTTGGCTGGCGCTGGGCGAATACTGGTATGCTCGCCAACCAGAAAGTCACGACTAGAATTATCAGCCCGCCGACCATTTTCATGACGTTATTATATATCAGGAAAGAGTTTGTAAACAGTAATACTTTAATATTATAAGCTTAGCTTGTTTCGCTAAGGAAAAAAGCTATTGATATCTTGAAATAAGCAAAGTTTGTAACATCGCTCTGGCTAAAAGCCAGAGATAGATATTATATAATATTATATTAAAATAGCGGTTGGATATTTTCTTCACTTTTTTATCGTAGAATTTGACTAGGGTGTATAATCCTCTCTTGATACTTTAAAATTTGGAGGAGGAAATGACTGACGAAATGGTAAATTCTGGAGAGTCTGTCTTCATCGCCGAGGTGCGACAACAGCTGCTCCATGTAGCAAAAGATACTTGGGCGACCTTTCTTACTGCTCCTTCCTATGCCGGTTATTTAAGGGCAGAAATAGTAGAAGGAGCGCTTGCGGCAACTGGTTATCTAACTTTGGAAGAGATACGAGCACAAAGACCTGAGATAGACAAAAATGTGCTTGAAGGAATATTCTTTAGTTTCTAATTACTGGTTTGTTTGCATTTACAGCGAGTGAATATTTGTCAATCTTCGGTGGTGAAATTTAGTGATTATTGTAGAGAACTAATCGCGCTGCTTCTTGCAAACGTTGGTATTCGATTCTTTGCTCAGCTGGCGGTATTGCCTGGAGAAGTTCTATTAGATTAATTCCATATCTGTCTTTTATGGTTGCCCCCCAATTCATCTTGAAATCTTGCTGATCACGGTGATAGTAAGGACCAGTAACAAATGATCTGACTGCGTCGACAATGTGGAGCGGAAAGCCGGTTTTTAACCACGAGTATGACTTCCCTTCTTTTAAATTGTTAAAGAATAGGTTTGCTGTAGCCAGTCTGTGCATTATCGCTTGGGTCGTTTCATTACCCAGGGATAAGCGAGGAGCCTGCCAATCGCTTCCGTAAATGCGTACTTTCTGATCAACGTCGGCGATGAGCGCCATCCCTAACTTAAACTCGCAATGATCTGATTCTTCAGACCAATGGCCAAATTCTAAAATGTACATGCCCCTACCGGTAAAACCATTTTGGGAATGGGTTCGGTCTTCCGTAGGAATGTTGATGCCGTAAAAATTGGTCCTGATTACCGGGCTGATGGCAACGTAATGCCGCCGCCATTTCTCATTGCCTCCAGGAACAAGCCCTACCGCCTCCGGATGGGGTTGCAGGTCTTGCTGACTAATGAGCGGAAGCCAGAAATCCCTTTCTGGGTGACCCAGGTATTCTGCGGTCAGAGCCGGCGGAATGCCAAATGCCACTGATGAAGGTCGTCTGGGATTATTTCCAAACCCAAATTCCCATCTTGTATCCACAGAAAATCCTTCAGGTCTAAAGCTAGGGCTGGGAACGTCCCAACCGATAGCGTTCACTCCGTTACCACTATGCGCGGCTTCAAGCAACAGTCTAGCCTGACTTCCTTCCAGAGTGAATGTTTTCAACCCGTGAAATTCCAGCACCTCATAAGCTTCCAAGGGCTGGTCATCACAAGACACTTGCTGGGAATGGATGGTAGCTCTGACTACTTCTTTTAGCATTCTGAGTTTTTAGCAGCGAGATGTTGTATTATAACTTCTTTGCTAGATTTATCTCTTTTTTGCGTACTTGTCAAGTAAATTCGGTGTCAAGGTATGATGATACTCTGAAAGCGATTCTTGACGTAGTGTGCCATAATCACGCCTATGAATCTGACTCAATTGAAGGAGACAATTGCTGGGACAACCGCGGATGAGGCGCGGGCGAGAATGTTTGCTGCATTTGGCATAGAATTGACAGCTGTCTTGTTAGTAAAGGGTGCTGAGTTAATAGAAATTCCCCAGTCGACGATAGCAGTCTTGGCCATTCCCGGATTAATAGCAGGCCTGTCACTGCCCGTTTATGGCGCTTTGGCCGAATATCGACACGAACAGCAACGCTAATTGTTCCCTACAGAATTTTTATCGCTTTGGCGATTAGTCTTTGTGCCAGGGGAGGCGGGCGTTGGGCTTGCCAAAAAGTTGGGCGGCGACGAGCGAAACGATTAAGCCGCCGATAAAAAAGGCCCAGAAATTGGCGCCGGCCGGATGGTTGACTTCTCCTGTAATCGGGTCAAAGCCCAAGAGCAAAACGCCAAAGAACAAATTGACAAAGGCCCAGACAACGTTGAGGCTTGGTGAGGACACCCGCTTAAACGGCGTCATGTGGGTTTTGCCAGAAATCCCCTGCACCAGATGAGGAATGGCATTAAAGACAAAGAAACCAGCTAAGAATGCAGTAATCATGGTATTCACCTCCTCTTGGTGAGCTGCAATAGTAGGTACTGCTATAATTATTAGCACTTCTTTCTGGTAGAATACAAGCAAGCTTATGGCAACTTTGGCACTAGAGACATTGCAGTTAGTGGAACAACCGATTCAAGTCGAGCAATTTCGACTGGGATCGCTGGCTAACCCTGAAGACGTTAGGGAAGCGACCCAAATAATTGCTGATGGCGGCATAGTCGCTGCCCAGTGGCGACGGAGCGTGATTGGCTTATTTATGCGGGCAGACAGTCAGGAAGCGATAGCTTCAGCGCTGGCTATTAAAGGTGATCCGGATACAAATAGGCCTTTTAGCTCGATGATGTTTCATGAGGACTTATCGCCGTTTATAGACCTCGACTTGGTTCATCCCGAACTTCGTAAGCAGGTGACTCAACCTTCTAAATGGCAGAGACGAATCGGCAGTTTGGTGCATGTGGCCTATCCCCTGCTACCCGAGGCCAATAAAGCTATTCCGGCGTCTATTCGAAGTAGCGGTGGTGACTACGACGTCATCTATAACATTGACCCAACCGGTAACCCGGAAATGAGTGGGTTGATTAGTTCTGTGAACGAGGCGGGGGTTGGCTTTATGGCGGTGACGGCACTGGGACCTCATGGCGGAAAGGAATATCAGCGGATCAGATACGCCGTTGACCACCTACGGCCATTTGGAGAACAAGTACTGTTATTGTTGTTTCATCCTCATCCAGTCCGAAATGATGTAGGCGGTTCGCTGACTATCATTGATAGCGTCAATGCCAGAGTTATCCGTGACGGGCACGTGCCCAGGAAGGTGATTGAAGGCATTTTAGAAGTATCGTTAGACAGCAAGGAGACAAAGGAAGCTTTCTATAACCAGGCTGATTTTTCGAGACTAATTAATTTAGGGATCGAAGGGCCAGAATTGGCAACTGCGGTGCTTGAGTTTATCAACCAGCCAGAACTAATCCCTGTTGCATAGCTGCTTTGACTTCGGCTTTGGCTCTAAGAATGGCTGATTCATATTGACGGATTTCTTGGTCGGTCGGGGCGCGTCCGAGAGTAGCAGTGACGGCAGCGACAACTGACGAAGCTAAATAAACTTCGGAGTTAGGATGACCCATGCGGGTACGGTAATTACGATTGTTGGTAGATAAGACTATCTCGCCTTCTTGAACGGCGGCACCGCTGCCTAAACATGGGCCGCAGGTATGGCTGTCGGCAAGGCGTACCCATTCGTCTTTTTCTCTTAATGCAGTAATGATGCCCAATCGCTCAGCATAAATTCTAGTCAAGGGATCGGCAATCTGGATATCTATGTGGATGACGGGAGATGACTCATTAAGAACTTCAGCCAATATAGCCAAATCCAGTAATGAGGAACCGCCACAAGAGTTGATAATGATTCGGTTGAAAAAAATTGCCTCTGAGAGCTGGTCTAAGGGAATAACCCGCTTGTGAGTATGAGGACCAACTATAACAGGAATAGTGTCGGCTAGGTTGACAGTGAGAGACTGGCGATAGGAAGCGCCTGTTTCCGGCAGAAGACGAGAAAATAAACGCTCTAGATCTTCGTCTGTCCAACCATTTAAACCCGTGCCGTGACGGCGAAGGTAGTCAATAACGTTGGGGTTAGGGTCGATACCGATGGCGCCAATGCCGCCGAATTCGGTGACAGCGTTGAAGACTTTTGACGCTTCTTCATACGATAGTTTTTGATAACCGGTGCCGCCGATTTCAAACATGGCTCCGTCACCTGCTTTTTCAGAAAAATGGCGCATAATCATATTGAAAATAGCATCTTTAATATCAGTGTGGGACGGCAATTTGCCAATAATATTAAGTTGTATTGATTCGGGAATAGTATAAGGAGTCAGTCCGCCAGTAGCCAAGGCACAGGCAAAGGGCGTGTAGCCTTCGGGGATGTTGAAAACACCAGGAACTTTACCAAATTCGTCAGAATGAGAATCCATGGCGGCTATGACTGAACCGGGCTTCAAGTGCCGAGGAATGACTTGGTTGTAAACACCGTCGTTGCCGATGAACGTATCGGGATGGTCTTGCCAAAAATCTTGCACCAATTTTACGGCGGTGACTGCCCGGGAGTCAGTTGAATCCCGAAAGTGATCCCAGGAAAGCCAGATTTTTCGGGGATCAACATTGGTTTTCGAATCAAAGTGTTGAGCCAGTACGCGTTGGACATGAACCCAAAAAACGTCGTAGCCGACAAAGAGGTCGGGACGAAGAATGACGGTGTCACCTGCCTGAAGACAGCGGTCAGCTTCATCAGGATAGGTTTGACGAAGTAGTTGCGTAGCCAATCGGGAGATGATTTTTTCCACTGTGGTTTGAGGAAAGGCCTTTCTTTCCGGAATGAACTTTTGAGGTAGTTCTTCTATGCCTCGGGCGATAGCCGTGAGATAACCAGGTAGTCCGCCGTAGACAAGAATGGTTTTTTCGCCTTCGGGAAGTTCGGAGGTAAGGGTGTCAAAGTCTAAGTTCTCGCCATTCTCCAGCCTGAGTCTCGCTGCCTCGTTGGTGACGGGAATGACGCCTTGATTGATGAGGTTGGCTCTGAAAATGGGGCCAAAGGACTCGGCAGCGGCTACTCGAAAACCATTACGAGCAATGGCTTCGGCCGAATTTTCTCGGGAAGAGCCAATGCCAAACGAGGAGCCGGCGAAAAGAATATTCCAATCCCCCGCCGTAATTTGAGAATTGGTTTCGGGTGATAAACCCAAAAGCAGTGATCTACGAATAGACTCGGGATCGGTGTGAAGAACGTCGGTGACACGCGTTAACTGGTCGGTGGAAATGTTGGGAATATCAACACGAAATGGTTTGATGCCTTCGGGAAACATAGTGGGAGGAATTGTACGTTGTTTTGCTCAAAAAGCAAAACTGCCGATAATCTGGCGATTAGACGTTGTCCGCCTTTGGCGAGACTGCCGATAATCTGGCGATTAGACGTTGTCCGCCTTTGGCGAGACTGCCGATAATCTGGCGATTATATCACACTAGGGGCGATGCTGACGCCACAAGCCCATCAATGTCTCATCGGATAGCTCACCCCAACCGGCTTTGGCCATACTCAAGGCTGCTTGGACGAAGGGAGTGTCTTTGTCAAGATTGCGGGCGTCTTCGATAAGATTCTGATAGAACGCCCAGAGAATGACGTTGGCGGCACCGGATAAAGAGGAAACACGAATGTCAGGATGTTTATCGACGTCGGCTGGCGATAAGGCAGAATATAAACGCCAGACTTCATGCTTAAAGGCTGTAACGGTTTCCCGATCGTAACCCGCGTCTGCCATTTGGGCAGCCCAGGTTTCAACTTTGAGGTAAAAGGCGGCGTGTATACCAAAATTAGTGGTGAAGGCTCGCTCACCGACAAGGGGGTGGAATTCGCCTGGCTCTACGCCGGTGATGCGAGCATACAATTGGGATAACTCTTCAAGCTCTTTGAGGTTAAAGCGTGGCTCGTACGAAAATTTGGCTGATTTGGCGATGACCCGACGGTGATGTTCAATGTCGCCAACCATAGTAATTAAATCGGTATTCCCTACTCTTTCGCCGATGCCGTTGGTAACCGCGTCGACGACGGTGGCGCCGGCCGCTATTGCAGCCATAGAATTGGGAACGGCATTTTTCAAGTCGTCGTGGCCGTGGAAGACAATGCCGATTTTACGGGTGTCACCTGCCTGTCGTCGGTACTCCTCGATTGTCTCTTTAACCGTCTGTGTCAAGAAGTAGGCTCCTTGAGGAACAAGTCGGCCGGCAGTATCGGCAATGCCAATATAGTCGGCGACGGCGCACATAGCTAAGACGTACTCTTTAACCTGATCAGGATGGGTGATGGATAAGTTTTCGGTAAAGGCCATAACTGAAATACCGCGGTCTTTGGCTTCTTGGACATTGCTGACAAGGTTTCCCAACACTATTTCAAACTTGCCCCACGCCTCGACGCGGCGGCGAACTTCAGATAAATCCTGAAAGATGATGGCAACTAGGTTGGGATTTTTTTGACGGACTCTTTCCAGAAAATTAATGTCGTGGGTGTTGGCTCTAGCTAAAACTACTGGTTTGGTTTCTGGCATCTCTATCGCCATCCATTTAGCCAGATTTAGGGTTTCTTGGTCATTGCGCGATAAGTTATTTCCATCTGGCGACGAATAAATTCCTATAGTAAGAAACTGGGCATACCAGGAAGCCTTACTAAGATAGTTTTTTTTCTCCTGAAAATTAGGTTCTCTGGGACAAGGACCTAAACCATCACGTAAACTTTCATCTCTTAAAGTAACCTCTAATTGTTGTGATTGAGGGAATGGGATATTAATATTGTTCTCGAAAGCGGCCAGGTTCCAGTCAAAAAAACCCTTTCCGGCAATTACTTCTTGAATCCACTGGCTATCGAGTTCGATTGGTTTCACCGTTTTTGTTTCCTGATAACTCGTCTTATGTTACTATGAAAGGAAAGGCGGGTAAAGCAAATTTACCCAGGCTATTTATTTTTATGGTCTATCAAACGACTCCCCGAACTAAAGAAACTATAGCAGCCCTGTGGCGGCTGGAGAAGATTATACTCGATTCGCTCAATTTTAACGAGGTGGTGCAAGAAATTTGCGACAGCGTGCTTTTGGAACTCGGATATTTAAAACTTGGCTACCAAATAGTCGTTTTATGCTTGACGGATCAAAAAGATCGCCAGTTAAAGCGGATAGCTATATCTCATACTAAAAAAGCCCGGCAAGCGATTAAAGAGTCGCCGATACCCTTTCATGAGATAGTCATCCCTCTGTCTTACCGCGACAACATTTTGATTAAGACAATGCGGCAGAAAGCTCCCCACGTAACCAGGAAGTGGCCGGATATTCTTATGCCGTCTTTCAGCGAAGATGAGGCGCTTAAAATCCAAAAAAGTCTGGGAATTCGAACGAGCATAGTCTACCCAGTGCTGGCTCGAAACAAGGCAATTGGAGCGCTTATATTTTCTATGAGTAAGGATCCGATTGAAGTATCTGCCGATGAGAAGGATCTGATTCGAAGCTTCTCCGATATTGTTGGTTTGGCGGTACAAAATGCGTCACTTTATACAAAACTTGAAGAGGCGACGCAGAAACTTGAGAAAGCGAACCGAGATTTGCGCCGTTTAGACCGACTGAAAGACGAGTTTGTGTTTATCGCCACCCATGAACTTAAAAATCCGGTGACGGCGATGCGCGGGTACTTATCGATGATTGGCGAGGGCAGTTTTGGTAAGGTGCCAGATAAATTGAAAGAAGCGGTTGATCAACTAAATATCAGTAATCTACAGCTGGTTAACCTAGTGAACGACTTACTGCAAATTGCCAGAAGCGAGGCTAAAACCCTGACAATTAGCGCTAAAGAGTTTGATCTTTGCCCTTTAATTGAGCAGCTGGTAGAGAGCCTGAAGCCTTTAGCCCAACAGAAAAAATTGGACCTAACCCATGACTGCGTCAATACGGAACTGAAAGTAATGGCTGATCCCGACCGGGTTAAAGAGGTGGTCAATAACCTGGTTAGCAACGCCATTAAATATTCGGAAAAGGGGACAATTCGGGTGAGCCATATTATCCAGAACGGCTTGGCGGTGACGCACGTGGCTGACCAGGGGGTAGGCATCTCCGAGGATGACCAAAAAAAGATTTTCACCCGGTTTTTCCGGGCGGAAGAAGAGGTGGCCAGGGGGACTCCCGGAACGGGTTTGGGATTATTTATAGTCAAACAATTGGTGGAGAAAATGAAAGGGAAAATTTGGTTTACTTCACAGCTAGGCAAAGGTTCCACGTTCAGTTTTTCCCTGCCAATGGCTAGTCAGTACGTAGATCGTAGTACGTAGATCGTAGGGTAAAGTTTATCTGTCTATGACAGAGAAGGTATTGATTACTGGACTGCCGTCGCTTTTGGGCACTGGGTTAATTACCACCGCGCCGAAACGATTTCATCTGACCGGAACGTATCTGACTTCTCCCCCATCCCGACTGGGTAACACTGGAATTAAACTCTTACCGCTAAATGTTACTGAAAAAGCGGCGATTGCTGAAGTGATACAAATTGTCAAGCCTACCATTATTATTCACCTAGCGGCGGTGTCGGATATTGATTATTGTCAAAAGCACCGGAGCGAGGCCGAAGCGGTCAACCTAGCGGGAACAAGAAACGTGGTTGAGGCCGCGAAGAAGGCTGACTGCTACCTTATTTTTATGTCGTCGGTGATGGTTTTTGACGGTAGAAAGGGTGACGGCTATGACGAGGAGGATAAACCACAATCACTCAACGTCTATGGTCAAACAAAGTTAGCGGCAGAAGAGTTAGTGAAACAGAGTAATTTGAAATGGCTAATCGTTAGGTTAACAACTCTTTACGGCTGGCAACCAAAGAGAGCGCGGTTGAATCCTATCAGTTGGATGCTTAATGAGTTGGCAGCGGACAGGAAGCTTGAAATGGTGACTGATCGATACACTAATCCGATTGATAACCTGACGGCGAGTAAGGCGATTTGGCAGTTAATCGATAAAAAGCTGACAGGGATTTATCATATTGGTGGTCAAGACGTGGTGAGTCGGTACGAGTGGGCAAAGGCTGTAGCTGGGGCTTTTGGGTATTCAACTAAGTTAATTACGCCAGTGACGAGCGGGGTTTTTACAAGTCTGGCTCCCCGACCCAAGTATGCTATTTTGAAGACGGAAAGGATCGAAAAGGCGATTGGTTATCGGCCACCCAACTTGGTGGAAGGATTGCAAGGAATGAGTAAGAAATAAGAAGTAAGAAGAAAGTTTAGAAGTAAGATACCAGAAACAAGAAGCAAGATAATAAATCTTATTTCTACCGACTACGGACTACGTATCTACGATCTACGTAATTTCTGTTTGCAAATTACTGATCGGTGAGTTTACAATTTGGCGTATGAAATTGCTTAATATTCTCTGGGAGCGGTGGAAAAAGGTCAGTCTCAAACTGGTTAATTTTCAAGCGCAAGTGATTCTCTCGCTAATCTATTGGCTGGTAGTAACGCCGATTGCAATTGTCTATAGACTGGTGGCCGATCCCTTCGACTCTTTTCAGTCGCTCAGGGCAAGCCGCCTGAAGGTTAAATCGAGGCAAAAAACTAATTGGATAGATAAGGATAGCCGGTCGAGTGCGGATTTGACCGGTCTTTCCCGACAAGCATAATGCACATAAAGGTAGTAATCCAATGTTTCCAATTGACTTGACGGCTCGCCAGTTACTGTTTTCGGGACGTTCGCGTGGTACCATAGCCACTTTAAAGTTTTAACTAGTTCACTCAATGAGTGTCTGGTTGATATAAAGTTATCTTTAAAGATTTTATTACCAGACACTCAATGCCCTGCAAACAATAACTGACTCGTTATGGTTTCGGAGCCAAAACACATTATTTATAATTTAATAAATCGAATGAGTTTAAAAATTTTGGGGATTTCCTGTTACTACCATGATGCGGCGGCGGCTTTAATTGTTGACGGGAAAATCGCGGCTGCCACCCAAGAAGAGCGGTTGAGTCGGATTAAGAATGACCCGAGTTTCCCAGAAAAAGCGATTAGTTTTTGCCTTAAACAAGCGGGAATAACAGCTCGGCAACTAGATTACGTAGTGTTTTACGAAAAGCCGTTTGTAAAATTTGAACGGATTATTAAGCAAATACTGGCCACTTATCCCCAATCTAACCAGTTATTCCGGTCGGCGATGAAGGAATGGGTGACCAAGAAATTGTGGATTAAGCAAACCATCGCCGAGAGGGTGAGGGTGTCGTTTGACAAGATTTTGTTTTGCGATCACCATTTGGCGCATGCGGCCAGTGCCTTTTATCCGTCGCCCTACCAAAAAGCAGCGATTCTGACGCTTGATGGCGTCGGTGAGTGGAGTGTGGGAACGTATGGTGTCGGAGAGGATAATCAGATTAAGTTATTTAAAGAAATGCGTTTTCCCCACTCTCTCGGTCTCCTCTACAGTGTCTTTACCGCTTTTTTGGGATTTGAGGTCAATGAAGGCGAGTATAAAGTGATGGGAATGGCGCCGTACGGTAGACCGCGTTTTGTCGATAAAGTTAAGAAGCTGGTGGAGATTTTTGGTGACGGTTCGATTCGGCTTGATCTTTCTTACTTTACGTTTCACTCCTCGCCTGAATATTCATATAATGATAAGTTTGAACGTTTGTTTGGTAGACCGCGCGATAAAAACTCCTTATTTTTTACCGACCAGACCGGGTACCCGCAGTTTTGGGGAGATAAACCTAAGGATTATGCGCATCAAGTGAAGGTCAACCAATACTATGCGGACATTGCCGCGTCCATTCAGACGGTGACGGAAGAAATTATCTTGACGATGTGCCGGTATCTGGCAAACGAGACGGGTTTAACCAACTTGTGTTTGGCTGGAGGGGTGGCTTTAAATAGCGTGGCTAATGGAAAAATTGTCAAGCAAACGCCGTTTAGAAACCTTTTCATCCAGCCGGCAGCGGGAGACAGCGGCGGGTCGCTTGGGGCTGCTTTGTATGTCTACCATCAGATTTTAGGTAGAAAGAAACGTTACCAGCTGACCCATGGGTATTATGGACAAGCATTTAGGAGAGAAGAGATAGAGCGGTTTTTAAAGAAAAAAAAGATTATTTATACAGAATACAAGGACGAGAAGACACTGATTCAGGTAGTCGCTCAAGCTCTGGTCAAGCAAAAAGTGGTGGGCTGGTTTCAGGGAAGAAGCGAATGGGGGCCAAGGGCGCTCGGTAACCGGAGCATTTTGGCGGATCCTCGGCGAGCGGCGATGAAAGATGTAGTAAATAGCAAAATTAAGTTTCGCGAGCCGTATCGGCCGTTTGCGCCGGCGGTGTTAATGGAAAAAGACAAGGACTATTTTGCCATTGACGACCCGACCAGTAACCCGGCCCGGTTTATGATCATAGTAGTGCCGACAAATAAGACCAAGGCCAATAACGTTCAAGCGGTCAATCATATGGGAACTTCAAGATTACAAACGGTGGATGAGAGAACTAATCGGCGCTACTTTCGATTGATTAAGGAGTTCGGACGGTTGACGGGAGTACCGGTGATCCTTAATACCTCGTTTAATTTGCGGGGTGAACCGATTGTCAATTCACCCGAGGATGCTTTCAATACCTTTATAAAAAGTGGGTTGGATGTATTGGTGCTGGAAAGATTTGTGGTAAGAAAATAATGAATAAGAAGTAGAAAGTAATGTCGGTATGTTCATTTCCTGGCGATAATGAGCCAATTGGTGCCGGTGCCGCGGGCTTGAGATAAGGGTCGTAAGAGGAGGGTGAGAAAGGGAACTAACCCTGGTGGCCGAACCACAAACCGTTTTCCCCACAAGAGTTTTCCCAACTGCGAGGGTAAAGCCAAAGGTAAACCTAACTCCCAAACGCGGAAAACGGGAAAAGGAACAATGCTTTTGACCTGATTGACAGTAAAACCTTGCTGGCGTAACTGTTTTTCCCAGGTGGCTTTTGACCATAAATTGTGGTGACGGAAGGTAAGGTTAACTATGTACGAGTAGAGCCGGCTCAAGCGGTTAAGACCGACAGCTTTGAAGAACTTGTGACCAATTAGTTCACTTGAGAATCGATTGGAAGGAACTGTAAAAATAAATATTCCGCCTACTTTTAGTACTCGGTAGATTTCTGCTAATACTTCGTCCACCCGAGAGATGTGTTCTAGAACCGAAACTGATAAAATAGAGGCGAAACTATTACTTCTAAAGGGCATCTTCTTGGCATCGATACACTCGACGCGCCGGTACTTTTTTCCCTGTTTAGCTTGCAGCACGTCGGGTAAGGAAATGTCGATGCCAACTTCAATCATCGAATCAAAAAAAACGCCGGCAAATTCGCCAAAACCGCAGCCAACATCGAGCGTGGGAGGAGGTAAATCTATTTTGGACAACTCTTTAGCTTCAGCGGCTCTCCAGACGGAATGGGAAATGGGAGCGACTTTTAAATAGTCTTTAAGGTAGTTGGCTGGAAGTGATTTACCGGTGGACATGAAAAGGAACTAGTTGAGTTAATAATTCCGTGTAACTACGGGGAGAAAAGAAAATGTTGGTGGTCAAAAAACATTCATGGGTACAGGCGCAGTGAGTGTCCCAAATCCAGCGGCGAATTTTGTCGGCTTCCGGTGTTTGCCATAAATCCGGCCAACGGTAATTAAAGTCACGGATATTACCTAATTTGAAGGATAAGAGTTCGCAGGGATAGACAACACCGGCTTCGTCCATGACTGCAGAGAGGCGACCGGCTAAACAAGGAGTGTACTTTCCCCTACCCTCCTTGTATTTAACAATGCGGTCGTACATGACAACGTCGCGAGCAGCGGCTAATTTACCCATAAGACCAAAGCGGTAGTAGGGTAGCTTGCCGGTTTTAAGATCGGTCAATTTTTGCTTAACTGCCTGACGGTAGAGTTTAAGGTCGATGTTAGCGGTGACGGGATTTTTGGGAAGACCACGGATCAGGTTGAAGACGATTTCGTCGGGGCGGACTTCGTCACGCAAATGCCGATAGATATCTAAAAAATGATGTTGGTTGGTGGCGGTAAAGGTCATGGTCATACCCACACCCAGATTGGCATGGCGTTTTTTGAGTCTTTTTAATTCCTTGACTGTCCTAACCAAGGATTTAAATGAACCAGGAATGCCACGGATTTTGTCGTGCATTTCTTCCAGACCATCGCAGGAAACGGTGATAGAAAAGGTAGTGGCCGGGTTATCGGTGAGCATCTGGTTTACTGAATCGACAATATTTTCGGTGAAAAACCCATTAGTAGGAATGGAAATGTGACGAACGAAGGTATTTTTTACAAACGTTCTGGCGATAGCGGACAGATCGGGACGTAAAAAGGGTTCGCCCCCGGTCAAAGCTAACCAAAGTAAGGGATCCATGGAACGGCTGATCTTTTCTACCTCATCCAAGGTCAGCTCATTCTTTCCCTGATTCAACTCTTTCCAATAAAAGCAGTGTTCGCATTTTAGGTTGCAGCGGCCGGTGACGAAGTAGATAAGGTGAATAGGCAGGCCGCGGCGGTTGATAATTCGGGGCAAGAAGGGAAGGTATCGTTTCATAGAAGTTTAATCAGCTGTTTGTCTTTCGATCGACCCTCCAAAGACAGGCAGGTACAATTTTTCTTGGCTCTTTAGCTTACCAGGTACTCTGGCTCGCATTTACTTTTCTAATTTTTGATTTGAGTGTAATAGGTAGCTTGGCAGATTCGGCGACTGGCCAAACTACTTGCCGTTTCCCCTTCCCCCAGTAATAATCGATGGTGGCGCTGACGCGGGCGATGAGTTCGAGTACTAGAACTCCACCATACCATATTAGGTGCCTTCGGTCACTAAAGATTTGGTGTAAGAAATAGGGCAGAAGAAGCCTTGTTTGAACGGAGACGACTGGTTGATTCCATTGTTTTTGAATCTGTAAATGGCCCAGGTGAATACTGCGGCGGCGACTCAAATATTCGCTGAATTTTTCTGGACCGCGGTTGTAGGCGATGGCTTTCGGTTCATAGACTAAGCGCAAGCCGGCCCGAAGGATAAAGGTTTCGATAGTGGCCTCATCGCAAATGGTAGCGGCAGGGAGCTGGTCAAAGACTCGACGCCAAACCGTAACTTCTCCTAAGCGAGGGTGGCGGCGGGCCACTTGATCATGTAGGTTCCAGATAGTATGGTGGGCAAAACCCCAAAAACTATGTTTGTCGTTGACGGGAATGATGCGGGCGCCGACCATGCCGACAGTTTTATCTTGAAAATGAGTTGTCAAGCGGTCAAGAGTGTGATGTTTAAGGACAACATCGCCGCCGACGAGGGCGACGAGAGAAGCAGTGGAATGGTTAAGAAAAAGGTTTAAGGCAGACGTCTTCCCTCTTCTGACTGTTTGGGTAAGTAACTTTAACCGCCGGTCTTTTTTTTGCCAGCGTCTGACAATTGCTTCGGTGTCATCAGTGCAACCGGAAGCGACAACGACGATTTCTTCGAGAGTGACGGTGGTTAATGTTTGATTGAGCAGGGAGGTTAAGAGGTTTCCGATGTTGGCAGCTTCGTTGTAGACGGGGATGACGACACTAAAGTGGAGTTTCTGACTCGTCATGTTTCCTCGTTTTCCCACCAGCCGCGGAGATTCCATCTGCCCCTAACTCCATTATGACGATGGTGACGAGAAGGCTGATTTTTGAGTGGCCTAGTTGTTAAAGCTGTCAAAGCGGCTACGATTCTTTCCCCCCCTATTAAATACGTAAGAACGGTGAGGTTGGCGATAATGGTTAAGCCAAATGAAATCCAATCGATAGGAGAACCGCGATATTTGAAGGTTATCGTAAGCTCTTGACTTTTGAATTTCTCGGGAATGGAGACAAACATTAATTCTGGACCAGCGGTGTAGATAGGGAGAGAGGTTGGCTGACCATTGAGTTGGGTTTGGGCTACCCAGCCTGGCCAGCGATTGTATTTGTAGAGTATGCCTTTAGCCTCAACGGTAGATATTTCAGTTGTACCGGGGTTAATAAAGGTAAACCGACTCGGTACGGGGTGTTTTTCTAACTGACCCAGCAACTTTTCAAATAACAATTTAACTGGTATGACTTCGTTTAAGGCGTTGTCTCGATATTCCTCCAGACGATAAAACCAATTAACACCACTCCAGATGACTTGGCCCGAGCCTACGCTCATCCCGACGACGATGGGTTGACCGGCCTGAGTCAGAAGCACCGTAGCGCCTGTTCTTAACTGGTCGGTGTGAGCGTAGGATAATTGCCAAGGGTCTTTTTCGTATTGCAAAGGCGACAACTTAACCGAGTTGATGGCCGAAGCCAGTTCTCCACTAAGCTGCCACTGGCGGCCTAAACTGCCATAGGTAACCGCGGAAACGGGAAAGATGGCCGGCAGGCGCTGGGAGTTTCTTTGGACGGAGTTGCCGCCGGTGTCAATCCATACCCTGCCTCCTTTTTTAACAAAACTCTCGAGCCCCTGCCAGGCTGAAGTTTCAAACCAGCCTTGGCGGCGTTGTTCGTTAATGACGACGCCATCAAGAAAACTTAAGGTCTTGGAGTTAAGAGCGGACACTGTCTGGCCCAGCCTTAAAACCACCAGTTTGGAAGAGCCGAGTTTAAGGGTGGCTAAATTGAGCATGAAGTTGCGATAACCAGAGTCAGAACCGATAAAACCGACTATGGGAACAGCTACCGCCTCCACCACTGAAGAGGTAAACTCGTCTTTGATAGTGACGGCGCCAGCGGCAAGTTCCGAGGAGGTTACCTGTTTGTCTACTAAAGGCTGATCTAGTTGGTAGAAGTCATTTCTTAAGGAACAGTAGTCATTAGTATTTAAGCAACCGTATAAGGTCTTGATGCCATACCAATCAAGAAAAAACTCCGATTGAGCTTGGGTTAATTGGGGAGGAATGTCTTGTGCTACGAAACTACGGTTGGATAAGACTTCATACGTCCAGCCGTCCCAAAGCTCTGTCTGTCTGGTGCCAAAGTGAAAAAAACCATAAAACAGAGGCAGGTCGGAAATTAAAGACCAACGCTGGTTAAAGCCTTCATCACGAGCCCAGAGTCGATGGTTGAGATCAGTGAGGTCTGTCACTTGAGCTACCAGTCCACCCCACTTAGCAAGCATATCGGCTTTAAAGTCAGGAGGCTGCCAGGTTTTGAGCTGGTTGATGGTTTGGTGAAGGTTAAAACCGCTCAGCCGACTCCACACTGAAGCACTTATTAAAACGAAAATCGCTAACTTCAAACAGGTTTTAACTAACCAGCTAATGGCTGAAGACTGGTGGTTAAACGGCCGGTGAAACGTCAAGGGGCGGAAGAGATAGGCGGCTAATAAACCGCCGATAACGGTAACTACCCAGTAAATGCGCTGAGGAAAAAAGAACCACTCATAACGATTAAGGCCAAAAAAGTAACTGGTCCACCAGAGAAAAACAAAAATTGCCAGCACTAAAAAAGGGGTTACTTTCATTGACTCCTCTGGAGGGGAACGCTTCAACAGCCAGTTTAAGAACTTAACGATGACGTTGGTCGGTGGTTTCTTTTCGGTTAATTTCCAAACCAACGTGACTATCAAGCCTAAACCTAAAAGCCACCAGAGCTTGGGACTGGTGGTGGAATAAATATCGGCCCAAATCGTTGGATAGGCTTTGCCTGTTTGAGGGAATTGCCGGAACATGGCTGACTGATTGCCGCCGGTGAAAGTGCTGTGGAGGAAAGTTGGCCAAAAGGCCAGAGCGCCAACAGTCAAGGCTACCAGAGAAAATAAAGCGGCGTTTCTGAAACTAGAGCGGGAAATAAGCTTACTCTTGGATTTAGTGGCAAAGAGCAAAAATAAGCCTCCCGGTAAAAGGCCAAAAAAGGCCATGGTTAAACCGTGACTATAAATACCAAGAGCAGCCATGACCCCGGCAAGGACAAGATGTTTATAGTTATTCTTTTGATAGAATTTGACCAGGAAATATAACTCTAGAGGTAAAAACAGTTGAGAAATAGCAGAGGTGACCACGCCTCTTTCGGTCAAGGCTACGTGTAGGCTTGGGCTTATGGCCACTGGAATTGCCAAAGCTAAACCGATCAAGCGGCTGCCACTCGTTTGATAAAAGAGAAAGTAACTAGCGACAACTAATCCTCCTAAAGCTATGACCGGGTAGAGCCAAACGGCTTTCTCTACCCCAATTTGGTCGGCCAAGGGTTGGATCAGATAAAAATGAAGCCAAGTGGTATCTAGGGTACGCGGAGCGCCCTTTGTCCAAAGGTGATTCCAGGAAGTAATGGGTAAGCCCGGATGGTGACGAGTATAAATGGTGTAGTGGACGAACTGAAGGAAATCGCCCGCTGGCCGACCGGCATAAACCCAACCTTTTAATTGAGACCAAACGAGACTGACGAGCACCAACGTCACAAGGAGGTGGCCAACCACACCACTGATTAACAAGCCGTTTGAAGCGAGGGACTGGACCAACTTGGATGGGCTAGCCATAATTTTTCCAATAAAACCGGCAGCAAGAGGTATGTATTTTAATTATTTTGAGTATACCGGGGTTGAGTGAATAGTATCGGCTGCTTTGATCAGCACGGCATGCCATTCTCTGCCGGGAACTCTTCCTAAAAGCCATGATTCCACCACCGTCAACCAACCAAATAATATTACACCAACTCGTATCCATCCAGGCATCGGTAAATTCTCGCCGCTGACTGACCGAATGCGTCGATGGTGAAGCCACCCGAAATAAACTGTGCTTCCTGCCTGATATAGCCAATGGTGACTAAAGCGCTGCCGGGAAATAGCCAGACCCGATTTAGCAACCAGAGCTTTCAACTCTTGTAGGGTAAAGCGGTGCATATGACCCAAGATTTCCCGCTTAAGCTGCCAATCAACTAGTCGTTCTAGCCAATAGTCCACTATCCACCAAGCCCTTTCAAGAGGCACGACAAGGTAGAGCCGACCGTTCGGTTTAAGGACTCGGGAAATCTCGCTCATCAAGAGCGCCGGATGGTTGACGTGCTCTAAAACATCACTCGCTATCACTCCGGCAAATGAGTCATTTTTAAATGGCAATCGCTCTCCGTTTCCAACTACAGTGACCGACGCTCCCGCCTGCACCATGACATCAATTTCGAACAATTCTATGGCTTTATTATCATTAATGATCGCTCGCGCCAACCAACTATCGCCGGTACCAATATTTAACACTCTCCCCCGAACTCCTTGAAGCGCCTGTCTCCCCCAGCGACGGTGATGCCAACGACCCAACCGCAACCACAATTTAAAATCAAGCATTAAAAAATCTCCTGTCAATTTCTGTTTCTAAACGGGATACTTGCCGTTTTAGGTTGTACTGCCGTTCGGCTCGCTGCCGGTTTTCTTTCCCTACCAACCTGCGCCGTTTCTCGTCCTTTAGGGCTTCTATTAAAGCCTTTATCAATTGATGGTCGTTTTTTTGTTCCACCAACCAATTTTGCTTATCTTTCGGTAAGAGTTCAAACATGCCAATCTCCTCGGCTATTCCCCCTGAGTTGGAGGCTACTATGGGCAAACCGCTGGCTTGCGCTTCCATTAACGCATGACTAAAGAATTCTTCAGTCCACTTAATCGGTCCCCAATAAAGGTCAATTGACGGTGAAACGAAAATGTCTACCTGTCGGTAAATTTCTGGTAACTGATGGTGACTGAATTTACCTAATATTCTTATACCTTTAACTAGACGAGCAGTCTCTAATAGGTTGCCTTCACCGACTAACCATAGTCGCGCCTCTGGTACCGCTGCCACCACTCGCTGCCAGATTTCTAATAACCAGGCTACTCCTTTAAATCGTTCCATCCTCCCGACAAACAGGACCCGTAACTCTTTATCACTGCGTTCCCGGCGAGGCGTAAACCGCTCTAGGTTTACGCCGTAATACAACTGAATCAGCCGGTCACTGGGAACGCCGAGTTTCTGGAGCGCTTGTTCACTTCTCCTGCTTCGCGCCACTAGCAGGTTGGCGGCTTTAAGGATGAAGCGTACCTGCCAACTATACGGTGGTAAAAAATAAGCCGGGTGATGGTCGAGGCTCGTCCAGACTTCCACAACCAACGGGATTTTTTTAGCTCTGGCAACTGCTGCCGCTTGGGAAGAGTCAAAAAAATACAACTCGTGCGTTTCTAAGACATCAATGTTCCTGCATGCAGAAGCTAAATCTTGTAAGTGAACCCATGACTGGTGAGTCTGTCTCCTTAAAATCCACCGTACCGGATCTACGCCATAGACAGGTTTTAATGGTAACGCCCGCCAGTCAAGACCGCTTCGAGCGCAAAATCGGGCGACTTGTCTATCAGCCGGTCCACTGATAAAAACCGGCGTAAAACGGCTGAATTGCCTGGCATACTCCGCTTGGGTTACTCGGGGAACTACCCCGCGGACTATTCCAATCTTCATAATCACTAAGCCTCATCTGCTCGCCACCATCGCTTGATTTTTTTGGCTAGGGTAAGTTTGGGCAGCTTTAACCACTCCGGTTTAACCAGGAAAACCACCAGTCCCAGCCAGCCAGCCAAAGATGCCAGTTGATACAGCCGATACCGCCAGGGTAACTGGATCCTAAACACCAGCCGATCGCCGGCGTTGAGGGTCGGCAAAAAGACGTATTTGAAGTTAGGGCCGGCTTTGTAAATCTTTAAGGCTTGACTCTGGCCGTTGGCAACTACTTTTGCCTGCCAAAAGGGATGCCAGGATTCTTTAAAATACACACCGTATCCCTGCCCTACCCCGCGCAAAAACTCTAGCTCCACTTGATCCTGACTACGGCGGGTAGCTTTAAAATCCTGGTCAAATACCAATTGATTGGATTCGTGGTCGCCTAACAACCAGGTAATAAGTCGGTTTACCAGTTTGCCTTCTTCATTATCCCAGTCAAAGCCGTCAATGTGGTTTAAGATGTTCATGCCTGACCAGATGACTCGGCCTTCGCCAAAACTCCCGCCGGCAACCAGGGGCATGCCTTTAACCGTTAAGATTGGCCGAGCCCAGTCCCTTAGAGAGCTATCAGTGGAAACACCCCACGGTTGATCTTCCCAGATTAAGGGCCTAAACGAGCTGGTATTGATGTCATTCGTATCGAAGAGGTTTGTAGTCAATTCGTAATCTCTCGCCTTGCCTAAATCCTGCCACACTAAACTTTTGGTAGGAAAAAATTCGGGCGTTTCTCTTTGCTGCCAATCGGCAGCGGTGAATTGCCAACCGGTATCAACAAACAGGTTGCCGCCGGCTTTAAGATACTGGTCGAGAAGTTGCCAGCTTTGTTGTTGATCTTTAGGATTTTTATAGTCATAGCCGTATAACCAAACTAAATCAAACTGGCTAAGTTCTTCCGGGGTATAGTCGGTGACGTGAGGGCGACCATGGATAAGGATCGCTTCCTGGTAGGGTACTAAATTATAGACGGCTTTGCGAAACACTAACTCATACATTTTGTATTTAGGTTCATCTTTACCGATGACTAAAATTTTGGGTCGGGTATCTACATCGATTATCGGACCGACTGCGGGCCATTCATATAATCCCAAACCATCATAGAAGTGGGGGGTAATTACCTCGGAATGTTTCTTGAGTCCCACAGTGACTAACTCTGCTACCGGGTCGGTTTTATGGTTGAGTAAGACATATTTAACTCCGAACCACTGGGAGAGCTCGGGTATAACCGGTCGATCTACATAGGTCATATCCTTCCAAAAACCGAAACTGCCTTCATATATCACCTGAATGGTTTGATTTAAGACGCTATCGTTATCATAACTGTGAAGGAGAGTATTTCGGGTTAGGAAAGGGGAAGCAATTCTCATTGAGCCGCCATTGGGAGAGACAAGCAAGCGCCAAAAATCGCCTCCAGGAATGGACTGCAAAAAGGTAGCTACTTCTGGCTCGACCACGGTCTCATCTCTCAAGTTAGCTAGGGGTATTTGCCATTGCTTTACATCGGTAAGTTGAGTGAGAGGGCTGTCTTGGCTCCTTTGACACCAATCAACGGAGTATGGCTCCCAAAGATTACATTGGCTCATCTCCCGACCATAACGGATTCTATCGGTAACCTCTCCCGGCCGGTTACGCCAAAACCATAACCAACCACCGGTAACTATGATGATTACAACGGTTATTACTAACTCCCTTAAGCTTTTAAGCCAACGGTTGTTTTGGATAAAGCGAAACGGAAAGATTACCCAGTAAACTAAACCAAAGACTCCCCAAGCCGCCACCACTGGGATCAGGACTCGGGTCGGATAAACTAACACCCGCCATTGATTAAAAAAGATCAAGATGGGCAGGCGGCTGAAAAATGCCAAGATCTGGGGAGTGACGCCAATTGTCATCATGATCAGACTCGCTCCAAAAGCTAGGATTAATCTTTTTTTCTTGAAAATAAGTCCCATCACAGCTCCCAGAGGTAATAACAAAGTTATGGCTAAAGGAAAAGAAAAGTGCCGAAAACGGTCAAAATCGGCATCTTCTGGTAAATCGAAAGAGAAAAAGTTTTTTAGGTCAATATCGTTGTAATAAATACCTGATTCCGTGCCTCCATAAATGACGCCGCTGCTGGCCAAACGCCGGTATTCCTGGTAGGGTAAAAGCCAAAAGCTAATCAAAAGAACCATCACGAAAAAGAGGGCTAGTAAGCTTGTGGCCAGACGTTTCAGCCGCTGTAAGCGGTGATCGGGGTTAAAAACGGCTACCCCTAATCCATAGATCACCATAAAAAATATCGCTCCCAGAGCTACCATAGGATGGGACAAAAAGCCGAGGGCTAAACTGATTGCGGTCAAAACCCCGTAGGCTCGGGTCGTAACACCTGGGATGTGATTGAGACTTCTTCCTAACCACAAGTCAAAAAACAACAGAATCCAGGGGAATAAAACCATACCAACGCTTTCGGCAAAAAAACCCCATTCAAAAAGCCAGATATAGGCAAGGGGAGACAGGAGATAAAAAAGGCCAGCTACAAAGGCTACGATCCATACCCGCCACCGGACTAAGGCAAAGGTGTAGATGCCAAAGGCAAAAGCGGAGACGGACAGAAAACCGACCAGTTTGACCCAGGAAATAAGCCCTACATTGGTCCACTGGGATAACGCGACAATGATGATCTGAATTAAGGGGGGGTACATGTATTTTAAACCCACCCCCTCACCTTCCTTCGGGTTCCAAAAAGCAACATTGGGGAAACTCTTATTTACTTGAACGAGCCGGTTGATGAAGGCGGGGGTGTCGTTGCCGTGGAGTTTGACTAAATACTGACCGACGAGCACGTAACTTAAAGCCAGGTATATAACCAGCGTCGCTACAGTCAAAATGGTAATTGAGAAGTACTTTAAAAAAAAGCGCTGATTCATATTCAGAGGGGTGGGTTAGGTTTCTTCACTCTGCCACCATCTTAGCATCCTTCGCTTAAGAGTTAATTGAGGCGGTATCCATTTGGGCAGCCGCTTCGGAAATATCAACCAAGACAATAAGCCCAGAAAGGTTAAGACTCCCAGCAGTTTAAGAAGCTGATACCACAGTGGTCTTTTAATTTGAAAAACTAGTTTATCGGCAGAATTAATAGGGGGTAAAATTACATACTGATAATAAGGCCCGGCTCTGAAAATTGGTAAGGGCTGGGGCTTACCGGAGGCAACCAAAGTGGCTTGCCAAAAGGGATGATAGGCTTCTTTGAAATAAAATCCATACCCGGCAGGCAGATCACGCTTTAAGTTAAATTCCACCCGATCAGAACTACGCCTCACTGCTTCGAAGTCGGTGGGCCAGTGAAGGTAGTCAACCTGCTTTGGGTCCGGCAATAACCAAGCAGTCAGACTCCTTAATAATTTGACCTCTTGACTGTCCCAATCATATTCACCAAAGTGGTTTAAAATGTTCATCCCAGACCAGATCACTCGGCCTTGGCCATATTGGCCGCCGGCCAGCAGTGGATAGTCGTTGACCGAGACGAAAGGTTTTGCCCAGTCTCGAAGGGTTTGGCCAGAAGAAACACCCCAGCTTTGATTTTTCCAAATCAAAGGTTGAAAACCAGTAGCGTCGATAGCCTCTAAGGAAATCAAGTCAGAATGAAGTTGGTAGGCGCTGGTTTTGCCTAAATCGAGCCATTCGAGTTTGGCTAAGGGGTAAAATTCAGGAGTTTCTTCCAATTGCCAATCATCATTGGTAAATTGCCAACCAGTATCGACGAACAGGCTGCCGCCGGCTTTGACATATTCATCCAGAAGCTGCCAGGCCTTACGACGGTGGCGATGGTAGCGTTGGCCGTAGATCGAAGGATTTTAGCTCGGGCAGAGAGTAAGCAGTCAAGTCTTCGCCGCCATTGACCATCATGGCTTTCTCATAGGGAACGAGGTTAAAAATCGCCCGCCTGAAAACCAAATCGTATATCCTTAAATCCTGACGACCAATGACTAGAATTTTAGGCCGGTTATCCAGGCTGAAGATCGGTTCGCCTGAAGGCAGCGCAAATAGCGCTATCTGGTTGGCCACATCTGACTGCAGGACTTTTTGAAAGCCGGCCTCGATAAGTCGAGCGGTAGGTTCGGCTTCACCCATGAGCGCATATTTGACTCCAAACCAGTGAGCGATGTCGGTAGTGGCGCGAGGTTCTACATATTCCTGACCCAACGTCGAAAAAAAGTTGCTTTGCTGAAAATTAGCCAGGCCTTCATTTAACAGGTTGGTAGTGTCATAACTTTCCATGGTACTGGGGGTGGCGACGGCCGGCACAACCATCATAGCTTGACCTTTTGTCGGGTCGATGCTGACTCGGAAGAATTCTTCTCCCGGCAACTGGCGGTAAAAATCTTCTTCTTGGGGATCAAGGTAATGACTTTGGTAAAACTGGGTCAGAGACCGATGTTCGGTTAGTAATTTAACTAGGTTGGGCCAGAGGTTACTGACATTATCTAGACAAAAAATGGGTTCGTACTGGCCATAAATTACACAGTTGCTGATGTTGAGGCCGTAACTAATATTTTCCGTACTGCCCACTTTATAGCGCCATAGCCATAGCCAAACGCCGGTGACAACTAAGGCAAGAGTAGTTACCAGAATGCCTTTAATCAACTTGAGTAAACGAGATTGACTGATCAAGGTCAGGGGTGAGAAGACTACAGCAGTAAAACTAACCACTCCCCACCCGGCTAAAAGCGGCAGCAAGAGTCGAACGGGATACAGGAGGCTTCGCCAAAACCAAGCGCGTTTAGCTAGATTGCCGAGGCCTGGAATTTGAGCAATGAGGGTAAGCGCCTCTGGACTAACGGCGATGAGGAGGGCGGTGACGGCGACAATGATGCCGATTAACAACCGTCGGTGACGCTTAATTAGGGCGGCGATAATCCCCAACGGCGCCAGTAAAGCCAGGGCTAAAGGAAAAGCAACGTGGCGGAAGGCGTAAAGACTTTGATTACTTGAAGGGAACGAGTAATAGGAAAGAACGGTTTTTAAATCGATATCGTTATAGCGACTTAGGCGGAGATCGACGTAGTTTTGGGGACGATCAAGAAGAGCGATATGGTTATTAACTAGATAAGGAACCAGCCAAAAGCTGGTGATAAGAAAAGTGAACAGGCTAATTTTTAAGCTAGATCGAACCCATAAGCCAAACCGCTGGCGCTGGGAGAAGGAAGGGTAATCACCAAATCGTGAGGCAAGCCATCCAGACATTCCCAGCCAAAAGCAAGCAGCTATAAAGATCAGAGGGTGGGAGAGTAAAGTTAAGCTTAAGAGCAAAACGGTGGCAATGAAGTAAAGGCGGATGGTTACGCCGCTTTGATTTAAAAAGAGACGGCGAAGGTACAAATCGTAGCTAAGGCAGAAAAAAGGGAATAAAACTCCACCAATAGCTTCGACGATAAAACCAACTTCAAACGGCAAAAAGTAAGCCACCGGCGACAAAATATAAAAAATGCCGGCTAGGAAACTGGGTGTCCAGGCTTTTAGGACCGATAAGGAAAAACAGTAAAGGCCAAAGGCAAATAAAGGAATGGATAAGAAACTTAAGAGTTTGGTCAATTCGATAACGTTTAAGTGAGTAAACTTGGTCAATGACAAAATTAGGGCAGGGACAAAGACCGGGTAATTATCGACTAAAACCACTCCCCCACCCTCTTTATGGCTCCAAAAATCCAGGCGGGGAAAACTTTGGCTCATTATTTTTAAATGGCTGATGAAATAGGGAGTGTCGTTGCCAAAGACGCGGGTCAGGTAGTGGCCGGCTAAGACATAGGTGATGACGATATAGGCGGTGAGGACGGCTAGGGAAGCCGGGATGATGATAATTGATTTTAATTGAGGTAGCCACTTCATACTAGAGGTGGGGCTGACTGGTTGACGGCGGCACGGAGAAACGTTTCCAAACAACGGCAGTGCTTGTCCCAAGAAAATTGGGCAGCCCGACGATAACCGGCTAAACCCAATTTTCGAGCTAAGTGATGATTGGTAATTAGGTTGTGAGTAAGGTCGATAAAAGCCTCAAGATTACCGGGGTCGACTAGAAATCCTGTCTGGTCGGTTACTAAATGAGCGGGGCCAGCGGCTTGCCAGGCGACTACTGGAGTGGCGGCAGACATGGCTTCGATAATACCCATGCCAAAATCCTCTTCAGGAGCGGGATAAATATAAACGACCGAATTCACATATAACTTTATCAGGTCTTTCTCGGTGACATAACCGGTAAAAATAACTTTGTCCGTTAACCGGAGCTTCTCTATTAAACTTCTAATCTTTTGGGTATAGTCTGTCTCTTCGCCGGTGATGACTAAATGGAGTAAGGGAAAGTCGGGGGCTAATTTTGCCAAAATTTTAACGGCCCAGTCAAACTTTTTCTGAGGCACGTGCCTATTGGTGACTAAGATAAAGGGTTTTTTTACTACTCTGTCTGTCAAGCGAATTTCACCGGTAGAGCGATCGGTGGCTAAAAGTCGGCGAAGGAGTCGATTAGCGCCGGCAGGACAGTTTTCAACTTCTCGACCGTAAATAGCTTCAAGGACGCGCTGGCTATATCGGCCATTGGCCACCACCAAACGGGCACTAGCTATCACCCACTGATCTAGATGATACATGAGCGGTTTAAGCATCCGGCCTAAAATTTTGGAAAAGCGCATCGGTTTATCAAGCATGAGGCCGACTTCCCGATCAATTTTTCGCTGGTAGAGCATTCGGGTAGGTTGAGCTAAATACAAAATATAAGGGGTTTTAAACATAGACCAAACCATGAAACAAAACCAGGCTGCCGGTTCATGATCCCCTACTACGATGTCGTAGTTTTTCAGCCTAAAAGCGATAAAAGGCGCCAACGCGGCTAACACGTAAATCATAGTGTTGAATTTCAGCCGTCGATACAGCCAAGAAAAACCCGGCAATAACTCTTTTAGCTTGAAATTCTGAATCAAATCGGGGAAACATTGTTCCGGCCAGATGAGGGGGGAAAAACAGTCGACTTGATGGCCTTGACGCCGTAACCACTCCACTTCTTTAATTACCAGTTTTTCTCCCCCACCCGAATAGATAAAAGCCATGTGCACAAAAGCAATTTTAAGTTTGCGGTTCATAGTAGTTTTAAGGATGACTAATAAACTTCTAAGGCTTAAGAGGCTTATGTTGCGCTTTGTATTCGCTGTCGCTCATGCCATTGGGATCGCCTTCAACCCGATTTAATCGGGTTTTCGGCTATCTTGCAATAAAAGCCATGTGCACAAAAGCAATTTTAAGTTTGTGGGTCATGATGAGCGGTTATGATCTATTAATGAGAGTGAGGCTGACTCCGCCGCCGGGAACTCTACTCAAAATGGTCGTTTCTAAGTTAGTAAAGGGTGCCAGTAGTTGTTTTAACCAGGATAAAGACTTTTTTTTTATTGGACGTTGATCAATTTTTGTCCAAGCCCAATAGTGCACCAAATCAATTAGCTGATACAGCCAATGGTGAGCATACTGCCAGTTTACTACTTGATAGTTAGTCTTGGCTGCCAAGCTCTGCAACTGTCGGCAATCAAAGCGGTGCAGGTGGCCGGCTAAAGTCTTCCCTGGCCAACCTAAGTTTTTAAGCAACCAATAGAAAGTCCCGGGTTGAGCTTCCAAAGGCACAAACAAATGGAGTAATCCTCCTGGCTTAAGTATGCGGCTAACTTCTGTTAAAACTAAAGGTGGGTCTGGCAGATGTTCCAAAACATCAAACAGGACCACGGCGGAGAAACTGTCCTTTTTAAACGGCAGTTCGTTGGCGGTGGCCACCAGAAATTTAACTCCTTGGGAGTCCTTTTGAGCATGAGTGATTGCTGCCTGGCTAACATCTAGGGCTATGATCTTCAAGTCGGGCCGGTAAAAGCGAATGGCTTTGCTCATGCCTCCGGCGCCACAGCCGACCTCAAGTACTCTGTCTTGTACCTTGCCTAAGTCAGCTAAACACCGTCGCAGCTTAAACGCTTCCAGGCAAGTGGGTGCCAGCCGGACTTGATCACTTCCCCAAACTTGAGATTGGTAATCAAAGGTCATGCCTATCTAAAGCTACTCCTCACCGTAGAACGAATTAGTTTAATTTAGATGAGAGTTGGTCTTAGTTTAAAACTAAATGGGCTAATTGATCCCTCAGTCACGATCCAAATGGACTGAAAAGACAGTGGTTTCTTGGAAATGGTTGACTTTTGTAAACCAAGTCGGTTCTTGCTCGGCTAACTGTCGATAGTCGTTGGAAAAACCGGAAACGATCATGAGGCGAATATCGTTTTGACGGAAGAAATTTTTTACGGTTTCCTTATTTTCTTCCCAATTGGTAAACGCATCGCCTTCAATATAGAAAAATGGTCCAAACATTTGGCCGACTAAGTTCTTGCCTTCAATGCCGTTGTACTTGTATAACGCGTAGGCTAAAAAGTCGGCTTGGGTGGGAACCAAAATGGATCCGCCCTGGTAAGATTCGGCGATAATTTTGGCGAGAGGGCGAAAAAACCACCACTTGTAGGGCACGAAGCCGCCATTTTGGGCGATCACTTGCCATAATAGTTGAGAGCTTAAAACCAGGGCAATTATAGCTAGCCAACCGACACGGAGGGTTCTCCATAAACTGAACTGGCGAGGTAACCAATATAGTAGCAAAACAGCCAGTAGCAAACTGACAAACATTTGGGGCCAGTTCATGAGCCGATCTACCCAAATCCGATCCATCCAACTTTCTTTGTAGGCGGTAAAACCGAGCATGAAGGAAACAAAGCCAATGTTCATCAAACCAAAAAACCATATCCATTTGGCTTTGGGGCGTTGCCAAAAAATCAGCGCAGTTACTAGGAAAGTCGCGATAAAAATACCTTGACTAATATGGGTGTAAAGGAGTTGCTGTGCGGTCAAAGTTTTGCCTTCAAACCACTCGCCTTTAGCAGTCGCGAAAAAATTGGTCCAGACCGGATAGATGGCGTTACCGGTCCAGTCCAAAAGATATTTCATATATGGAAGAATAATGGCCAACCAACCGGCGAACACCCCTAAACGTTTATCCCAATTGCGGTACAGAAAAAGAGTCAGGAAAACTAAGCCAGCAGAAAAAAGCCAATATTCAGCGCGATTCAGGGCGGATAAGCCTAAGAAAATTCCAGCTAAAAATGCTCTCTTTGGCCATACATATATGGCTATTAGCATTAACATTGTACTCAACGGATCGGTCATGCCGGAGGCGTCGGTGAAGATACCGATGGGGCTCAAACTGGTCAAAATGACTGCTCCCCAAGCGGCGGCCCGATTCCAATAGCGGCAGACAATCAGATAGATGAGGGCAATGGAGATGACACCGCTGACTAAGCTCACCAGCCTAACAATAAGAATGTCGGCCGAACGAGTCAGGGTGAATAAAACTACTAATAACAGTGGGTGTAAGATCCCCCAGTAATACTCCAGGCCTTTGAGATCCCACAAGCGCAAGAAACCTTGGTGCAAACCGATTTCTTTGGTTAGATAGCCAATCAACCAGTGGTGGAAGACGTCGCCATACCAGAAAGAGCCGAAGGTTTGGATGTCGGTCTTAAAAAACAAAAAGAAAAAACGAGGGATGAGGGCAAGGAGAATAACGGCGAGTCCTACCCAGAAAGAAAAGGTGACTTCCTTACCTTGATCCTTGTTGATCTGTTCGTCACGCTCGTCGTCGTGATCGACGGTAAGTTTGGTTAAGTTTGCATGGCGTTTATGTTTATCATTCATATTCACCTACCGGCTTCATCATACTGCTAAGACTGGCTTGTTTTAAGATAAGCTTGGCTAGTTCTTGAGAGGCAATAGCATTTCCCTTCTCTGTCCAGTGGCCATCGAGGTCGTAAAAAAGGGCCTCGGTTTCCTTAGCGGCTTCGAAAGCTTGATACCAATTAGTGGTAGCTACCCCAGCTTGGTTTAGGTTGGTTTCGATCATGGTTATCGGCAGCCAGTCGTAGGCAACGGTTGGCTTAAAGCCAGAAATTTCCCGCCCCTTTTCCCATTCACCCTCAAAAAAGAGGCCTCGGGGAGCAATGACCACTCTCAAGGTAATTCCCTGACGGTCGAGAAGTTCTTTCATCAGTCGGAGGTTAGCGGTGGGTAAGAACCAGGCTTGACGATAGCCGGGCCACTCCATAGCCCGTTCGTAGATAAAGATGTCTGTCGAAAGATTTTCCCAGGCTAGTTGGTGGTGACGGTTAAACCAAAACGTAGCGATTTTGGTGTAGAAGTAGTGAGCTAATTTTGAGTGGTCAAGCAGCCAATTGAACCAGTAGTTCGGACGCCTGACGCTATCGGTGATAGGCTCGATGCTAGCGGGAAAGAGTTCTTGACGAAGCTTGTCGTGGCGTTCCCAGCCGCCGTAGAAGTAATCGTCGTGGAGGTCGGAAAAATCTAACAGTGAGACGACGAGGTCGGGGTTTAATTTTAAGCCTTCGGTTTTGAGGTATTCGAGCTCTAAAATGGGCGAGTAGCTGTTGACGCCGGCGTTGACGATTTCCAAATCTTCTCTCCCCTGTTGTTGTAATTCTTGTTGAGCCAGGTCGCTGAAGCGATTGCTTTGATCAATGCCCCACCCTTGGGCAAAAGAATCGCCGAGAATGAGAACACGGTAAATGCCCTCAGGTTTAGGAGTGGTAATTTCTTTTTCCCGAAGCCCTAATGAGTTTGTTTTAACTTCGGTTTCAAAGTCCAAACTCTTCATCACACCGTGACAGTTGGGAATTAAACGATGATGAAGAACTGGATCGGAGGCGATACACGTCACCTTGCGCTCACCGATTAAGCGCCTAAGGCGTTCTTTGATGGTTGTCGGTGGAAAGAGACGAATGAGGGCTTCGGTGATAAAAAGGCCGATAATTATCCCGACGATACAAAAAGTGAGATGCTTAACTTTGTTAGACTGGTGCATCACCCTTGAGCATAAGAGAGTTTATGAGGAACTGCAAGTTTAGGTTAGACTAACGAATGAACTGAGTTAATGATGGTCTGATGTTGCTGTGTCCACAGCTTTTCTTGATCGTGAGTTGATAACCAAAAGGCTCCCAATGGAAAAAAGTTGCGGCCGGAGCAGATAATTTTAAGACTACTCATGGGGAGTGAGGCGGCCGGTGACACCAAAATTGTACTGATTATTTGTCCCGCAGCCCTCGAGGCAGGCGTAGCCTCTCACTTCCGGGCTTTCGAGATCGAGACGGTTGAGTTTGGCGTACAACTTAAAACTTTTAGGACAGTAGGAGTTGTCTACCTCATAATCGTAGGGCTTACCGGTGACGGGGTCACAGGGTACTTCTCTCATCCAGGGCTGAAGTTCGCCGGCGCCACACTGCTCGACGATTCGCTCTGGGGGAAAACAGTCGTCATGCTCATCAGCGTAATAATTAATGGCATGGTTTAAGCGTTGAATGTCGTCTTTTCTCACCGCATCAAATGAAAATTGTCGTTGTTGCCGATATAAACCATACCAACCAACGATAACAAAACCAGCCACCAACACGCCGATGACCAAAAATTTGAAAACCAGAGAGTTAACTACAGCTTTCATAGTGTTACTGTTGCCATTTGACTAAGATGAGTTTACAACAAAAGCTATAAACTGCCGAGGCCTAAGAGGCCTCGGTATTCAGCCCTTCGGCAAGTGCCAGCTGGTACCTGCCTTCGGGCTGGCAGTATGTTTACGCCTGGATTCCCGCCTGCACCGAGGTCTTCGATCCTGAGGGCTTAGAACGAAGGGCTTCGGCGGGCAGGCATCCCAGGCTTAACAAGCCTGGGAGTTCTGCAGGCAATAAATAAACTCACGAGAGCATTGCCCTCGGTTTCCCGTCCAGTGGACGGGAGAAGTATATTGCGTCTTGGATTCTCCGTCCAGCTGAGCCGGACGGAATCATATTATTTTGATCGCCTTCAACCCTTTGACCCATTCGACGGGCTCAGGGCAAGCGAGCTCAGGGGTTTTCGGATATCTTGCAATGAAAAAAAACATTGGCTTTATTATTCGAGGATTTGACCAGTCTTTACCTAACGACCCGATTTACAAATGGCGGAATTTTGCTCTCCACTTGGCTAAGAAAAAAACTATCCGCAAAATTTTCATTTTCTGTCCCTTAACTGAAGGCCGGGAGTACAGGTATAAAAACATCACGGTTATTCCCAGCGGGAATAGCCCAATTAAGCTCTATCACCTGGTCAAAAAGAGTGATTTGGCGGAAATGTATATCATTGGCAACTACTTATCGGCTCTTATCTATACTCTAATAAGCGGTAGAAGGGTACGCAAAAAAATATATCTGATGCGTAACCGGATACTTTTTCAAGAGTACCGCCGGGTTATGGGAAAATATAAGTGGAGGGCGTGGGGTGTCTACTACTGGTTTTCTATCATTAAAATGGGAGCGTTGTATCGGCTGGCGATTAAATATTGGAAGGTACGTTACTTCATCTTTCCTTCCAAAAGAAGTCGGCAGGATTTTATCGCCGACACCAGGATTTCACCTTCTTTGTGTCTAGTGTTACGAACGCAGTTACAAAAACACCGATTCGCTACTCAGGTTTCCCCACTGGTCAAAGGCAGTAAAGAAAGATGGATAACTTACGCGGGAAGTGCGTCGGTGTTTCGGGGTGTCGATATTCTTGCCCAGGCATTTGAAGGTATGTACCTACAAGACGCTTCGCTAAAACTGGTCGTTTTATTACTCAACCCGGTAAAGACGGATTATATTTTTACTTTATTACGTCGACTACCTAAGAAAAGGTATTTAGTCAAAGCTGGTAGGTTGAGCGACGAGTTATACTCATACCTTTTGAGAAAATCTGATGTCTTCGTAGGGCCGTTCTCTTTCTCCTATGGTATTCCGGAACGGCCCAGTACTCTACTTGAAGCAATGCATCTTGCCACTCCTGTTATAGTGTCGGATATAGTTTGCGATTATTTTTTCAGAGATCGGTATAATTGCCTCAAGTTCAAAACCATGGATGCCCAGGACTTACAGGCACGAATCAGCGAACTATTAGAAAATAAGCAACTTAGGCGAGACATAGTGAAAAATGCCAAAATCTCGCTGACTGATACCACCTATTTTCAAGATAATACCGAAGCAGTGATTAATTCCTGAGGTGAAAAAAATCAAGAAGCAACTTTCGGTGGCAGAATATTTTGATCGACGGGCGCCGACGTATGGATCGTGGTTTAAGCAGTCCTTAGGCAATAGGACGGTTGACAATCTGGAAAAAGAAGCGGTCTTGAGACTCCTTATGCCGCCGAGTGGAAAAAAGAAGCTGACCATACTGGAAATCGGGGTGGGAAGGGGCAGAATAGCCCGCTACTTACTCAATAACCTCCCCATTGAAAGCTACATGGGGGTGGACATTTCTCGGCGGATGATTCGAACGCTAAAAAAAGAAAAGATAAAAGGTTTGAAACTTATCTGGTACAAAGGTGAACGGTTACCACTTAAGCGGAGGATGGACTCGGTCATTAGCATCCGACAAATAAAATATAACCAAAATTTGGCTAACCAGCTGTTACTGATGAAGAAGAATCTGATCAAGAACGGTATTCTCATCATTGAGTTTCCCAGCTGTTATTCGGTATCGGGAATCAGGAATTTGTTTATTAAAAGTTCCGGGGTGTTGGTTGATCCGTTCAGACTTAAGAAAGCAGTTAAAGAATTAGGCTTTACTGCCATTATCATGGAACCACTCCGCTATCTGCCAGATAATGTGTATGCCTTGACCAACGGCAAAACCATGCTGACGGTGGTACTAATCTTAGAAAAGTGGCTAAGGAAAATCCTGCCTTATTGGCTGGCTAAAAGTATCCTGTTAAAAGCTCGATTGAGTTAGTCTCTTGTTTGGGATAGGTTGGCAATCTCACGTTCAAGAATCTCAACATGACGATCCCAAGTAAATTCGCGCTGGACTTTTTCCCAAGCGGCGCGACCCATGTGGTACTGAAAGAGAGGATCTTCCAAAATCCAGATGATTTTTTCGGCAAAATCAGCAATGTCAAAGGGTTGGGCCAGAAAACCGGTGACACCGTCTTCGACGGTAACCGTCGGGCCGGCGTTATTCCAGGCGACGGTGGGGACGGCCCAAGCGCCAGCCTCGAGCGGACCGATGCCAAAATCTTCTTGAGGGGCGGTATAAATATAGACGGCCGCATGTTGATAGAGTCTTTGTAAATCGCTTTCGCTAATCTGACCGAGAAACAAGACGTGGGCGGAAAGCCGGCGCTTTCGAACGAGAGCCAATAACTGGGGCGTGTGGCGGGTAAACGGACCAGGAATGATGAGTTTCACTTTGGGATAGCGGGTTTTAACTAGCTTCATTGCCTCAATGGCATATTCGAATTTTTTCTGGGGGTCGTGGCGGTTGGTGAGAAGGATATAAGGTTTGTTGAGAGCGAATTTGCCGATGTGGCATTGACCGTGAAAGGCGGTTCCCTCTTTGGCTAATTTGATTTCAGCTTGGGGATGGGCGCCGGCAGGACAATTGACGGTTTTAAACTGGTAAATACTTTCAACCAAACCAGCGATGTAACTGCCGTTGACTAACTTGACATTTGCCTGACCGAAAGACAGGTCGTCAATGATTTTGATGACGGGCCGAAGAAAATGGATAACTTTGGCTAAAAACTCGTAACTCGTTTCGGTAACCCAGCCATTCTCCCGATCAACCTCGCGAGGATAGAGTAAGCGGTTGGGTTGATTCAAGTAAACGAGGTAGGGTTTGTTGAGGACTTTTGCCATACAGTAGGCTAACCAGGCTCCGGGTTGGTTGGCGCCGATAAAAACGTCCGTATCCCGATATTGAAAGGCCAGGAGAGGGGCAAGAACGCTGGTGGCCACCATTTGCAGGGCGTATTTGTAGGAAAAATTGGGTAATAGCGGTGGTAATAAAGTTTGGGCGTCAATGTTAGGTAAAAGGTCGGGATAACATTTAGTGGGATTGAGGGTGGGAGTACGCACAATCACTTCAAAGCCGCGCTTTTTTAAGCCAAGGGCTTCTTCGATAACAATGCGTTCTCCTCCACCGGAATAGATAAAGCCGCAGTGGAAGATGGCCACTTTTTTACCCCGTCGTTGTGGTGCGGCTTTGTTACGCTGGGTATTCACTTCGTTCATGTTATCTATATCTTGTTATAAAGCCGCAGTGGAAGATGGCCAC
>Ga0209342_10000685_pt1 | contig 39410 bp, 27 predicted proteins | sample RifCSP16_2_FD_184023 | JGI IMG/M metagenome (GOLD analysis project Ga0209342, IMG submission 184023) | Soil microbial communities from Rifle, Colorado - Rifle CSP2_sed 16_2 (SPAdes) (version 2) | ecosystem: Environmental > Terrestrial > Deep subsurface > Rock core/Sediment | place: Rifle...
CCTTGTTGAAGTCGCCGACGAAGACAACGCCACCCTCAGCTATCTTTGGCAGCTGGACGACATCCCCGCTGGTCATAACCGCTCGACCTTCGAGAAACCTGGGGCCCTTCAGCCCGGGGTCCACGAGCTGCGGCTGATAGTCACCGACGCCTTTGGAGCCACCGCGAGTGCGAATTGGACGTTCATAATTCCCCCGCCGCCTTCGCCGGAGGGCGCGGGTCTCGCGATTCTGATGATTGTGGGTTTGGCGGCGGTCGCTGCGGCCGTTCTGCTCGCCCGCCGCCAGCGGCGGACGGCCAGGTGAGACCCGCGCCGGGCAATTCCCTCGTTGCTCCAGCGGGGTTCGCCCCTTTTCACGGGCCCGCCCTCAGGCGTTCTTCGCCACGAACTCGTCCACGACATCCATCACGTACGCCCGCGCCTCGGGGCCGATCCCGTTGTGGCAGCCCATGTAGAGCCCGTTCCTCATGATGCGCCTCGCGTTTGGGAGCTTCCCCTGCACCCGGTGTCGGACCAACTTCATCGCCGGGTGCTCCGCGAGGTTGCCCGCGATCACGGGCCTCGTCTCGATGCCCGCCCCCTCGAGGTGTTCGACAAGTTGCCTGCGCGTGAAGGGCGCGCCCTTCTCCACGAGGACCGCGTAGCCGAGGCGCACGTTTTCGTGGCCCTTCTGCTCCTTCTGGACGCGCAGGACCCCCGCGTGGGCCGCCATCCGCTTGTCGAAGTAGCGGCCCAGCGCCTTTCGCCCCTCGATGAAGCCGTCGAGCTTCGGCAATTGCTGGACGCCGAAGGCTGCGTTCACCTCCGTGGGGCGCAGGTTGAACCCCCGGTTCACGAAGAGGAAGCGCGCGTCGATCTGCGGGTAGCGCTTCGCGACGGCCGCCGCACCCTTGAGGTCCCTGCTATAGCCGTGGGCCCGGAGCACCTTGGCAAGCTCGAGGTACCCCTCGTTGTTCGAGACGAGCGAGCCGCCTTCGATCGTCGTCATGTGGTGCGAGAAGTAGAACGAAAAGGTCGACATGTCCCCGAAGGTTCCGACCTTCCTGCCGTCGATCGTCGACCCGTGCGCTTCGCAGGCGTCCTCGAGGAGGTAGAGCCCCTCGCGCTTCGCGAGCTTGCCGATCGCCTTCATGTCCGCGGGGTTTCCGAGGACGTGGACGGGCATCAGCGCCCCCGTCTTCTTCGAGACCGCGTCCTCGACTTCTCCGGGGTCCGCGTTCAGCGTGTCGAGGTCGGCGTCGACGAGCACGGGCACGAGCCCCGCGTCCACGACGGGGAACACGGTCGTGGACCAGGACACGGCGGGGACCACGACCTCCTGGCCCGCCTTGAGGCGGCCACGCACGGCGGGGTTCGTAAGCACGAACATCGCAAGGAGGTTCGCCGACGACCCCGAGTTCAGGAAGACCGAGCCCTTCGCGCCGCACCAGGCGGCGAATTCCGCCTCGAACCGGCGCACCTTCGCGCCGATCGTGACCTTGCGCGTGACAAGGGAGTCCAGCGCCTCGAGGATCTCGTCCGCACCAAAGGTCGGCGAGGAAAGCCACACCCGGGTCTTGCCTGGGACAAACGCCTCGTCCTGCGCCTTGAGGCGCGCCTCGATCTCCGCCCGCAGGTCCACGCGCCGCCCCCCCTGCCCTCAAGCCGCGCGCGCGCCCGACTTCACGAGCTTGAGGTCGCTGTCCACCATCATCGCCACGAGCTTCTCGAAGGGGACCTTCGGGCGCCAGCCGAGCTCCTTCCTCGCCCTCGACGCGTCGCCGCGCAAGTTGTGCACCTCCGCCGGGCGCACGAACTTCGGGTCGACTTTCACGTACTTGCGCCAGTTGTCGACCCCCGCGTGCTCAAAGGCCACCTTGCAGAACTCCGCCACGGAGTGCGACTTGCCTGTCGCCACCACGAAGTCGCTGGGGCTCTTGTGGTTGAGGACCCTCCACATCGCCTCGACGTAGTCGCCCGCAAACCCCCAGTCGCGCACGGCGTCGAGGTTCCCGAGCCGCAGCTCCTTGGCCTGCTTCAGCGCAATCCTCGCCGCCGTGTGCGAGATCTTGCGCGTCACGAACTCGATCCCCCGGCGCGGCGACTCGTGGTTGAAGAGGATCCCGTTGGCCGCGAACATCCCGTAGGACTCCCGGTAGTTCACGACCGCGTGGTACGCCATCACCTTGGCAAACCCGTATGGGCTCCGCGGGTGGAAGGGCGTACTCTCGTTCTGCGGCTCCTCCTCGACGTGGCCGAACATCTCCGAGGTCGACGCCTGGTAGAACCTCGAGTCCGGCGAGAGCTGGTGGAGCGACTCGAGTATGCGCACGGCGCCTGTGCCTGAAACATCGCACGTGAGGATCGGCTGCTTCCAGCTCGTGCCCACAAAGGACTGCGCCGCGAGGTTGTAGACCTCGTGGGGCTTCGACTCGCGCACCGCGTGGACGAGCGAGGAGCTGTCCGTGAGGTCGCCCTCGATGAGCTCGACCGCGTGCTGGATGTGCTCGATCCGCCCCATGTTCGGCGTGGAAAGCCGTCGGACGAGCCCGAAGACCCGGTAGCCCTTCTTCAAGAGCAGCTCCGCGAGGTACGAGCCGTCCTGCCCCGTGAGCCCCGTGATGAGGGCGTTTCTCGTCTCGGCCAAGGTGGGGGACAAATCGCGGTATCTCTTTAAAGCCAACGGCGCGGGCGCGTCCTAGTTGGACGGCCCGGCAAGCGCGTCCTTGTAGACATCCACCATCGCGCGCGCGTAGGCGCTCCAGGTGAGTTTCTCCCTCACGAATGCCCGGCCGCTTGCGCCCATCTTCCTGCCAAGCGCAGGGTCGGCTCGAAGGGCCCGCGCGGCCTTTGCGATCGCCCCGGGCGAGCCATAGGGGACCTTGAACCCGGTCACGCCGTCGTCGACGACCTCGCAGACCCCCGCGGCCTTAGAGACCACGACGGGCTTGCCGGCCGCCCACGCTTCCGTCACGTTGAGCCCCCATGTCTGGTCGGCGGGGAAGAGGAGCGCGTCGCACGAGGCGTAGAGGGTCGCGAGCGCCTCGTTGGAGATCCCCTCGAAGAAGCGCACGTGGTCCTTGAGGCCGAGCTCCTCGGCAAGCGGCGTGTAGGCGGCCTTGGTGCCCGCGCCGGCAAGCACGAGCGCAACCCCGGGGTCCTCGAGGCGGAGCTCTTTGAGCGCGAGCAGGCTGTCCTGCTGTCCCTTGAAGGGCGCGGCATAGCCGACGTGGAGGAGGACGAAGCGCCCTTCAAGTCCCCAGTCGCCGCGCCGGTCGTCGCCCGCTCGCTTCTCGAAGAAGTCCGCGTCGACGCCCGAGCGGACGACGACGGACGGCGCGCCGTAGGCGGAGCGCACCCGCTCCTCGTTCTTGCGGTCGAGGACGACGATCTTGTCCATCGACCGCGCAGCCGTGCGGTCGACGGCCGCGAGGAACAGGCGTTCGGCCCACCCCTGCCACCGCAGGCGCGCCATCGGCGTATGGTAGGCGTGTGGAGGCTCATTGCACATCCAGACCGCGGGGACTTTGAGGCGGCGCTTGGCAAGCGCCGCGCCCCAGTTCGTGCCGAGGTTGTGGGCGTTCACGACCTCGACGCCTTCCTTGGGCGCGCGGCCCAGCGTGAAGAGCCACACCTTGTCCGCCGAAGGGACTTGGGCGAACTCGAAGAGCCGCGTCGCGGGCGCAAGGAGGCGGCCCTTGCCCACGTCTTCGATGTTTAAGCCCTCGATCAGGTCCGGGTAGCAGTGCTGGGCGTCGAGCCTGTTCGTGTAGAGGACGACTTCGTGCCGGAGGCGCTCAAGCTCGTGGGCCAGGTGGAGCACCTGGCGCTCGCCGCCGCCGGGCGTGTCGAGCGGCGTGTGGAGGAGCGCGACACGCACGGCCGACCCGCCGCACGATCGCCGGCCCCGCCCTTCAAAGCTTGCGCCGCCGCGCCGTAGCGACAAGCGCCGCAGCCGCGGCAAGCGAGATGGCCGTGAAGAGCGCGCCAGGTCCGGGGATGAACCCCTTCGGCGGCGGCGGGGGCGGCGGCGGCTCGGGGACCGTGAAGTCCCAGTGCGCCGTCGCCGTCGCGCCCTGCGCGTCGGTGACCACAAGGTCGACGGTGTGGTTGCCCGCCGCAAGCCCTGAGGGTGACGCGAAGGTCGCGCCCGCCGCGCCGGCTTGGGGAGTCCCGTCCAAGGCCCAGGCGTAGGTGAGCCCGTCGCCGTCGCCGTCGGAGGCGACGGCCGAGAAGTTCTGCGCCTCGGCCTGGTCGAGGCCGCGTGCGCCCGCGGGGTCCCTCGAGGCGATTTGGGGCGCTGCGTTCGTGAAACGCACCTCCCAAGTCGCCGAGCCCGTCGTGAACCCGTCGTAAACGTCGACGCGCACGGTGTGGTTCCCCGGCGCCGTTGCGGTGAAGCTGAAGGCATTCGAAGTCGCGCCGGCTCGCACCGCCCCGTCCACGAACCACGAGTAGGTGAGCGCATCCCCGTCGCTGTCCTCGGCCGCGACCGAGAGGTTCACGGCCTGCCGGTAGCTGCGCAGGATTGCGGGCACGGAGGCGGGGTCGGGCGTCGACGTCGGCGCCGCGTTCGTGAGGTTGAGGTTCCAGGAGCGCGAGGCCGAGAGGCCCCCGCTGTCAGCTGCCTGCACGGCAACGGTGTGCGCGCCGGGTGCCATGCCCGCCACCGCGAGCGTGGTGAGGTTCAGGCTCCCGGGGGGCGCGGCCCCGTCAACGGCCCACGTGTAGGTGAGCGCGTCGCCGTCGGGGTCGTCGGCCGTGACCCCGAAGTTCGCCGCCTGGCCGTGCGACTGCGAGAGGTCGCTCGCCGTGGGCGCCGAGGTCAAGAGCACGGGCGCCCGGTTCGTGTTGGCCACCTGCACATCCCACGTGTTGCCGAGGGTGAAGTCCCCGTTCTCGACCTGCGCCGTCACCGTGTGCGCGCCCGCCCACGAGTAGTTCGCGACGAACGTGAGCGTCGGCAGCGCGAGCGGCACGAGCGCGCCGTCAACCCACCAAGAGTAGTTCAGCGGCGCGCCGGCTACCGTCGAGGCCTGGATCTCGAAGGTCCAGATGTCCCCCTCCGCCCCCGGAGCCGTCGTGCCCGCCGGCAGGAACGTCGCCGCGAGCGGGTTCTTGAGCGTGTAGTTCAGCACGAGGTCCGAGACGAGGATCTCGCCGAAGTGCGAGCTGTTCACGAAGAGCGGCAGGTCCACGAAGGCCGCGCCCGGGTCCGCCGCCGCAAGCGCGTCGGCCTCCGCCTGGAGTTCGGCGACGTCGAGCGCCACATCAACAGGCGCCGCCAGCGTCCCCGCGCCGACCGCGATCGGCGTGCCGCCCGCGCCCGCGCGAAGCGTCACATCCGCGGGCAGCCCCGGCATCCGCACCTCGACCGAGACGTCGTCGAGGCGCACGGCGCCGCTCTGCCGCCCGGCGAAGTCCGCCCGCATAACGACCGTCGTCCCCGCCCCCGGCGCGTCGACCCACAGGCCCTTCGGCGCGCGCAGGAACGTCGCCCCGCCGTCCCGCGAGGCCCAGAACGCCACGGTCCCCGGGCCCGCCACCGTCGCGTTGATCCAAAGTGCGTCGGGCGCGTCCGAGAATACCAGCGTGTCGCTGATATACTGCCCTTGCTCGAAGGTGCCCTCGAAGTCGAAGAGCGCGCCCGCAAGCCGCGTGCGCGTGGTCCCCGCCGTCAGCGCGACCGTGTACTGGAGGTACCGCTGGACGGGCGTCGTCAGTGTCGCGTCGTCCACGGTCACCCCCTCCGTCGCGCTCCATGTCGACCCCGTCGCCGAGGAGCGCAACGTCGCCGTCGCCGTGACCCCCGCCCCCTGCGACAAGTTCGCCTGGAAGCGCGCAAGCGCCCTGGGCAGGTCCTGCACCGAAAGCCGCGCGCCGGGCGCATAGAGGTCCGCCGCGCCCCGCGCGAGCCCCAACTGCGAGAGGCCGCCGCCCGTGCCGGCATAGAGCAGCCAGAGCGTGCGCCCCGCCGCCACCGGCGCCGGGTCCGACACGAAAGTCGAGTCCCAGCCCGACACGCTGCGGTTCACGACCGCCCCCAACTTCGTCCAAGAGAGGCCGCCGTTCGTCGAGGTCGCCGCGCACACGCGGTACCCGTTCGCCGGCGACGAGCAAGAATAGTAGAGTGCGAGCGTCCCGCCCACCTCGACGATCTTGCCCGGCTGTGCGTCGTCTTGGTCGGCGCCCCCCGAGGTCCTGCCCATCACGGGGTTGCCCGCCCACCGCGTCCAGTTGACGCCGTCTTGCGAAGTCGCCATCCCGAGCGAGTTGCCGCCGCCGGTCGTGACGGCCGTGCCCCCGTACCACATCCGGAAGAGCCCGGCGGTCTCGTCAAAGACGACGCGCGCGGGGTCCCCCGCGTTCGCGCTGTCCCACCCCGCGCCCGACCCCCCGAGCACCACGCCCGTCCGCGTCCAGTTGACGCCGTCGGGCGAGGTCGCCCTCGCGAGCGCGTACTGCGTCACCGTCGCCCAGGCCGTGTAGTACATGATGTAGCCCCGCCCCGCGGGGTCGGCAAGCACATAGGGGTGCGAGACCCCGTAGCCCTCGTCGCCCGTGAGCGAGGCATTGAACACCGTCTGCGGGAGGAAGGCCCACGTCCGCAGGTCGCTTGAGGTCGCCATGGCGATCGAATCCGACTGGAGCCCCGCCTGCGCGTTCACCGTCGCGTAGAGCCGGTACTGCCCCCCCGCCTCCATGACGAACGGCTGGCTGATGTACGCGGAGCGGTACGTCGACGCGGCGACCTGCACCGTCGGGTTCCCGGGCTCTTTCGTGAAAGACGCGAGGTCGGGCCCCGGCCCCAGCAGGTCCACCGTCGAGGTGAAGCTCGCGGCCTTGAAGGTCGAGGTCGTCACGCCAAGCTGCGACGCGCTCCCGCTCTGGCCGGCGTAGAAGACCAGGAACTGGTTGTCTGTGAGCACCGGCACCGGGTCCGACACGAACGCGGACTCGAACGAGGTCGCGCTCGCGTTGATCACCCGGCCCCGCTTCGTCCAGCTCGTCCCGTCCGTCGTGTCGGCAAGGCACACGTGGTACCCCCCGTTGTTGCACGAGTAGTAGTAGGCAACCGTCGTGCCAAACGAGATGATCTTCCCCGGCTGCGCGTCGTCCTGGTCGTCCGCCCCCGGCGCCCGGGCAAGGACCGGGTTGAACGGGTACCGCGTCCAGTTCGTCCCGTCCGCCGAGTAGGCGAGCCCAAGCGAGTTCCCACCGCCCGTCGTCGTCGCCGTCCCTGCATAGTACATGAGCCACAAGCCGGCCCCCGCCGAGTACCCCACGAATGCCGGGTGCCCCACGGAGTAGGCCTCCCATCCGCTCCCCGGCCCCATGACCTGCCCCGTCCTCGTCCACGTGACGCCGTCCGGCGAGGTCGCGCGAGCCATCTTGAAGAGCGTGATGCTCGACCAGGCCGTGTAATACATGATGTAGCCCGGGCCCGCGGGGTTCGCGACCACATAGGCGTGCGTGATCCCGTAGGCCTCGATGCCCGCGCCCGTCGTGTTCATCACCGTGAGGGCATCCCACGTCCAGGTCGCAAGGTCGGGCGAAGTCGCCCTGGCAAAGCTCGAGGCCGCGATCCCGTTAGCCGTGTTCACCGTCGCGTAGAGCCACCAGGTCCCGTTCACCTTCAGGATGTACGGCTGGCTGATGTACGCCGAGCGGTAGGTCGACCCCGCGACCGGGATTACGGGGTTCGACCCCGACTTCGTGAGAGTCGCGCTCTGCGGCAGCGTGAGGAAGTTCCCCCCTTCCAGCGAGAGCCCCGCCGGTTGCCGCTGCGTGTTTGCCCCCGTGAAGAGGTCGCCGGCCTGCGCGCCCACGCCGAACCAGTCGACCGACGGCGGGTTCAGCCGGTCCGACGCGCTGAGGCGCAGGCGCAGCCTTAGTTGCGGCAGCTCGCCGGCGGTGAAAGGCACGCGCGCGCCCGACTGGAGCCCCGCGAGCAGCGCCGTGCCGTTCGCGTAGAGCACATCGACCTGGATGTCGGCGGGCGCCGCCGACCGGCCCGCGACCTCAACGAAGCCCCATGGGACGCCCTGGCCGTCCAGCGCGCCCGTCGTGTAGGTGCCGCTCGCGCCGCCGGCAAGGACGAGCCGGTTGCCCACCACCACGGTCCCCGCGTGCGTGCCGCCTCCGAAGTTGTTCGCCGCGTCGAACCGCTGGGCCGCGGGCGAAGCGGGGGAAAGCGAGACGCTCCCCGCGCTCGCGGTGAGGTTGGCCAGCACGGCCGCCGCCGCGAAGTCCGCAAGCGAGGTGCGCGTCGCGGTCGAGAACTCGTTCGTCGACCCCGGCGTCAGGCGCAGCGCCGCCCCGTCAAGAGTGCTGTTCGTGAGCACGCGCAGCGACGGCCCTTGGATCTCGCCGAGCGGCGGCGAGAACCGCAGCGAGGCCTGCAGGCTGCCGCCCGCGAACGCCGAGTCCGTGACCGGGTAGGCGGACGCGGGCCCGAGGAACGAGAGGTTCGGGACGACCATCAAGGCGACCAGGAACGCCGCGGCGGCCGCCCTTGATCGTCGGCTCGAGTTCCGGCCCGCTCCATCGCGTTTCGAATTCCCCCGCGCTCCCCAAACCATGAAGGTGCCCACAACTTCACCGTCCCGGTGAACGGGCGCCCTCATATTCAAACGCTCGCCCTTACGGCCCGCCACAAGGCGTCCTTTCGTCCCTCTCGATTCAGGGCCCTTGAAGCCCCGGCGCGGGGCCGCCCGACGGTCGCGAAGGCTCCCCCATGAGGCACGCCCTCCGAAGAGCGTTTAAATATCGGGGCGCCCAACTTGTTGCAACCCCCTGGGTGGCGGCTCCATGGACTACACTAGTATTGCCCGTGCCATGATTCTGTCTAGAACTCACGCGACACACAGGGTCCCCTCGAGGGCCGGTTACGCTCCGGCAGCGGTCCTGCTCTCCCTCCTGCTTGCCGCGCCTTCCGCCTCCGCGTACCCCTTCGACACGGGCGGCTTCACCGACGGGACGGACGCCTCGAGCCTCACCTTCAACGCCGGGACCACCGAGCTCACCGGGCCTTCCGTCCGCCTCCTTACCAACGGCACGGTCACCGGCGGGTCCCTCGTCGTCTCGGGCCTTCCGGGGTTCCTGAACTCGAGCACGCAGGAGTCCACCTCCGGCGACTTCGCGTCCTACAGCGTGAAGGACTCGCTCCAGATCTCGAACGGCCAGGTGTTCCTCGAGACCGATACCGGCGTTGTCACCCTCGACGACGCAACGCCCTCGTCCGGCGCCTTCGCGAACGGCTCGTTCAACCGCACGGCCGTCTCCGCCGGCCGCCTCGTCCTCAACGGCACGACTTCCGGGTCGTTTGTCTCCGGGAACCTCACGGCCCCCGCCGCGGGCTGGGGCGTCCTTACGGCCACGGCCGACCTCTCCCTCGGCGGTACGCTCACGGCCGACATCCTTTCCCCCACCCTCTCCCTCCTCGTCTCCACCCAGCCGCTGAACGGCCCCATCGCCCTCGACCCCATCGGCAACCCCACGGTCCGCGTCCGCCTCTCTCTCACCGCCCCCAACGTGTCGTCCTCGCCCCAGGTCGAGCGCATAACCCTCGGGCAGCGTGCGGCCGACACCCTCATCGGCACGGGTGTCTCGCACAACGACGTGAACATCCGGGCCGCAGGCCCCTCGGCTTCCATCGGCACCTCGACCGTCGCCTTCACGCGCTATTCCGCCAGCCCCGTCGTTGCAAATGTGGCCTCCACCTACTACGCGAAGATGATCTACTGGCCTTCGATCATCGAGGTGAACGGCACCTACCACCTCTTCGCGGCCGTCAACAGCGTCGCCTCGACCACGAACGTCTCGATCGGGCACGCCACATCGACCGACCTTGTCAACTGGTCTTGGGCGGCCACCCCCGTCCTCAACGCCTCGACCTCCGGCTGGGACTCCCACCATGTGGACAAGCCCTGGGTCATCGCCGAGCCAAACGGCACAGGCTACCGGATGTTCTACGCCGGGTGGGCAAGCGCGACCCGCATGCAAACCGGCGTCGCCACCTCGACCGACCTTACGACCTGGACGAAGTACTCCGGCAACCCCGTCCTCAACTACTCCGCCTCCGGCTGGGACACCTACAATTCCGGCTCCCCGAACGTGATCTACGAATCGAGCACGTGGAAGATGTGGTACTCGGGCACGACCGTCACGACCGGCGGCGGCAACTCCATGGGCTACGCGACCTCCTCCGACGGCTACAATTGGACCAAGTACGCCTCGAACCCCGTCCTTTCGCGCGGGGGCGCGGGGTCGATCGACCGCGACGACCTCCAGGCCTCGACGGTCCGCCGGTGGAACGGAGTCTATTACATGTACAGCAGCTGCAACACGAACGGCGCCTACCACGTCTGTGCGGCGACATCGACCGACGGCACGAGCTGGACGAAGCACCCGGGCTACATCCTCAACGCGACGGGCAGCGGCTGGGAAGCCCTCCACGCGGTGACCCCCGACATCATCGTGAACAACGGGCGCTTCATCATGTTCTACGCGGGCGTCGAGACGGGCGGCGCCTCCGAGCAGCTCGGGCGCGCCGACGCGGACTTCGTCCCGGGCGCCGTGCGCGCGCGCCTCGACTTCGGCTCGCGCGTCCCCACCTCGCTCGCCTCGCTTTCGTTCAGCGCGACCGTCCCGGCCTCGACGACCGTGCAGGTCCTCCTGCGCTCGTCCGCGGACGGTACGACCTGGTCCGCCTTCGAGAACCTCACGGCGACCTCGACGATCTCAAGCACCCCCGCGCGGCGCTACGTCGAGTGGTACGCCCTCCTCAACGCGAGCGTCCGCGCCGACCCTCCCTTCTTCCACGGCCTCACGTTCGACTACCGCGCCTACCGCTCGACCGGCCGCTACGTGTCCTCCCCGATCACGTACTCCGAGCAGATCTCCGCCGCGGCCGTGTCGGTCACGACGGCATCGCCAAACAGCACGCTTGCCATCGACATCTCGAACGACAACGGGACGACCTTCTCGCGCGTGGCGAACGGCACCTTCACGAACCTCACGCTCGCCGGCAACTCCCTCCTCTACGCGCTCAACTTCGAGGTCACGAACCAGCAGACCCCCGTCGTCGACGCCGTCGACATCGTCGTCCAGCGCCGGGGCCTGCCCGAAAACGTCACCGTGCGGATGGGCAGCGGCGGCTCGCGTTTCTTCAACGCCACGGGCGTGTTCAACGGCGCGGTCAACGTCTCGCTGCCCTCCGCGGAGATGAACGCGGTCATCGCCTCCACCCTCGCGACCTTCCCGAGCGCGACGTACGTGGACGTGCCGTTCGTCGTGACCTCGAGCCACTACGGGTTCGTGTCCCTGAGCGCGCCGCGCCTCACGCAGACCCTCAAGAACCCTCTCACAGCCTCGTTTGCGCCCCCGGGCACCGCCCTCTCGGTCGACGAGAACACGACGACCGCGTTTACCGTGGCCGCCTCCACGTACCCGGCCTCCGTCAAGGTCAACACATCCTGGACGTTTGACGGCTCGCCGGTCGCCGCGGCGACCGACCGTGCCGCATTCAACTACAGCGCGGACTTCTTCGCGGCGGGCAACCACACCCTGCGGGTCGACGTCGAGAACGGCGACTTTGCCTACAACCACACATGGGCTGTCACCGTCCTCAACGTGAACCGGCTGCCTTCCTTCACCCTCGTTTCGCCCGCCTCGCCCGTCTCGATGTCCCACACGGCAACTGTGACCTTCGCTGCGCAGGCCGACGACCTCGACCTCGAGCCTCTCACTTTCGTCTGGCGCCTCGACGGGCGTCTCCTTGCCACCGGCGTGACACAGGTCAATCTAACCCAGCTGGCCCTCGGGCCCCACCTGCTGCAGGTGCGGGTCTTCGACCCCTTCGGCATGATCACCTTCAACTGGAGCATCGTCTCGACGAACGCGGCACCCACTTTCCTTGCCGTGAACCCCCCGGGAAACCTCTCCATCTCCCATTACTTGGCCCTCGCCTTCGACGTCGCCGCAGCCGACGACGACGCGGACCCGCTGAACTACCTATGGCGCCTCGACGGGGTCGTCCTCCAGAACGGCTCGTCGGCGGCCTTCACGGTCGACAACCTTTCCCTCGGCGTCCACTTCGTCAGCCTCGCCGTGTCCGACCCTTTCGAATCGGCCACATTTGTCTGGGCCGTCACGTCCACGAACGCGCAGCCCTTGATCGCCTCCGTCGACCCGGCTTCGGACTTCACCCTCTCCCACACGGCCTCCCGGACCCTCACGGCCGTCGCGACCGACGGCGACGGCGAGCCCCTCGTGTTTGGCTGGACGCTCGACGGCCTTTCCCTCCCTTCCACCGGCGCTTCCGAAACGGTGGGTCCCCTCCCCGTGGGCGCCCACGCGGTCCGCCTCCGCGTGGCGGACGCCTATGCGTTTGCCGATTTCACGTGGACCTTGACATCGACGAACGCCCCCCCCGCTCTGGTCGTCGTTGAGGCGCCGGCCGATGGCGCGGCGCGCAGCCACACGCAAAGCGTTCGGCTCGAGCTTGCCGCGTCCGATGCGGACGGCGACCCTGTGGCCCTCAGTTGGACCGTGAACGGCGCGGGGTCGGGCTTTACCGGAGCCCTCGTCCTCTCCCCCATCGGCCTCGGGCCCGTCGCGGTGCGGCTCACCGCGAGCGACGGCCTGGCCTCCACGGAATGGACCTGGAACACGACCGGCACGAACGCGGGCCCCGTGATCTTACAGTTCGGGCCGGGCACGGACCTCACGGTCTCCTTCGCCGACGCAACGGCCTTCTCGGGCGCCGCGACCGACGAGGACGGCGACCCCCTGACCTGGCGGTGGTTCCTCGACGGCGCGCTCATCGCAACGGGCAACACCTCGTTTGCCGTCGGGCCCCAGCCTACGGGCAGGCACGAGGTGCGCCTCGCGGTGTCCGACGGCCTCCTCGAGGCGGCGATGGTGGTGGACCTCTTGAGCGTCGACCTCCCGCCGACGATCCTCGGCCTCGACCCGGTCTCCGACTTCACAATGTCCCACACTGCGAGGCGCACGGTTTCCGTGGCCGTCCTTGACCACGAGGGCGCGGCCCTCAGCTACCTCTGGCGCCTCGATTCGCTCGTCCTGCCTTCGACGACGAATTCCACGCAGGTCGGGCCGCTTGCCCCGGGCGCCTTTGTGCTCCACCTCGAAGTGAGCGACGCCACAAACGTTGTCGTGCACGAGTGGGGCATCGAGGTCACCGACAGCCCGCCGGTCGTCTCAGGCCTTGCGCCGCAGCCCGGCCCCTTGAGCGTTCTCGCCTTCGCCGACACGACCTTCACGGGCCGCGCCGTTGACGCGGACGGCGACATCGTCGTGCTCTCGTGGTTCGACGGAAACGTCCCCTTGAACGGCACCGACTCCGTGACGCTCCGATGGACGTCCGCCGGCGTCCGGGTGGTCACCCTCGAAGTCCTCTCCGGCGCCACGCGCCTGACCTTCAATTGGAGCGTTGCCGTCACGACGCTAAACGCGCCGCCCTCGATCTCGCTTTCGGAGCCGAACTCGACCGTCGTCATCGCGGTCCTCGATGAGCGCCTGCCCTTCGCCGTTGGTGTAGAGGACGACGCGCTGCTGCCCGTAACGATCACGTGGCTCCTCGACGGCGCCGAGGTCGGCGAAGGCACCGGCTTCGTTTTCGTCCCTCGAACCGAGGACATTGGCACGCACCAGCTCACCGTCCGCGTTTCCGACGGCGAGTTCTCGGCCGAACGTGGTTGGCAGCTCGAGGTCATCGCGCAGCGGCCCGTGCAGCAGGTGCAGGGCGGCGAAGGCACACTGCTCCTTGTGGGCCTCCTCGCGGCGGCAGGGGCAGCCGCTTTCGTCGTCCAGCTGCGAAGGCGCCGCCGCTAGTCCGCGCTGCGGGGCAGGGTTTATTCGATCGCCGCTGGATCGCGGGGGCCGGAGCCCCGCCCCGTTTGCTTAAACCCCGTGTCACCGTCGTGGGCTCCTCCTTCGTCGGGGTCACCACGGCCCTTGCCCTTGCCGCCCACAAGGTCCCCTCGACGCTCCTCGACATCGACACGTCGAAGGTCGAGGCGATCCGGGCGGGGAAGGCGCCCTTCAAGGAGCCCGGCGTCGACGCGGCGCTGCGCCGCGGCCTCAAGGCGAAGCTCCTTGGCGCCACAGCCTCGCCGGCGGAGGCCTTCCGCGCGCCGACGCACATTTTCATCTGCGTGGGCACCCCGCCGAACGCCGACGGCTCGCAGGACCTCTCCTTCGTGAAGGTCGTCTGCTCCTCGATCGGCGCGGAGCTCGAGCGGCGCAAGTCGAAGGAGCCGGTCACGGTCATCGTGAAGTCCACGGTTGTGCCCGGGACGACGGCGGGGGTCGTGCGAAAGGCCCTCGAGAGCGCCTCAGGGATGCGCGCCGGCAAGGGCTTCCTCCTTGCCGCGAACCCCGAGTTCCTGAAGGAGGGGTCCGCGCTCGAGGACGCCCTCAACCCCGACCGCATCGTCATCGGCGGCTTCGACGAGGCCTCGCGCGACTCTGTCGCGGCCCTCTTCGGCTGGGCGACCTGCCCCGTCGTGCGCACGGACCTCACGACCGCTGAGGTCGTGAAGTACGCGGCCAACGCGTTCCTCGCGACCAAGATCTCCTTTGCCAACGAGTTCGCGAACCTCTGCGGCGCGCTTGGAGTGGACTGGCTGACCGTCGCCGACGCGATTGGCGCCGACCCGCGCATCGGGCGCAAGTTCCTCAACGCGGGAGTGGGCTTCGGCGGCTCGTGCTTCCCGAAGGACCTCAAGGCCATCGCGGCTGCGGCGCGCGCGACGGGCCGCCCCCTCACGCTGGCCGAGGCCGCCCTCGAGGTCAATAAGCGCCAGCCCCAAGAGGTGACGCGCATGCTTGAGCAGGAGCTCGGTGACCTCTCCGGCAAGCGCATCGCGATCCTCGGGCTCTCCTTCAAGCCCGGCACGGACGACGTGCGCGAGAGCCGCGCGCTCCTCATCGCCGCCGAGGCCGCCGAAGGCGGCGCCGAGGTCGTCGGGTACGACCCCCTCGTGCGTGATGAGTTCGCGCTGCGACTCTCCGTCCAGGACCGCGCGAACTTCCGCCGTGCCGCCACCATCGATGAGGCGCTCAAGGGGGCGGACGCGGTCGTCGTCCAGCACGAGAGCGCCGAGTTTGGGGCGCTCGACCCGGCGAAGCTGAAGCGCCTCATGCGAAGGGCCGTCGTCGTCGACGGCCGCCGCGCGCTCGACGGCGCAAAGTTCCGGAAGGCCGGCGTCGCCTACCGCGGGATCGGCGCCGGAAGGGACGGATAAACAGAGATGGTTTATCATCAGGCCTCGGCGTTGCATCGGCGAGGCTGACCACGGCGCGCCCCTCTCTCCTCTTGCGGCGCGGCGCGCTTGCCGCCGCCGCTGCCCTCCTGCTGGCGGCGCCGACAGTCGCTGCCCTCTCCGGGTGGGACGTCAAGGTCGAGGGCGCGCGGCCAGTGCCCGCGATCGGCGCTGGCGCCGTCGACCTTTCGGCCGTCGAGCTCGCGGACGGAAATCTCCTCTTCGCCTACGCGGCGCCAAGCCCGAGCGGAGGCGCGCTTGTAGCCGTGGTCACGGACGGCGATGGGTCGCTCCTGCAGGGCCCCCTCGCGATTGCCGAGACCGGCTCGACAGCCCTGGAATTCTCCGTTGCGCCCCAGGGGGACCACGGCGCCGCCGTCGTGTGGGTGGCGGGATCAACGCCCTCCCTTTCGCTTTTCGACGGGTCCAGCTTCTCGACGGTTGCAACCGACGCCTTCCCGGGCGTCCAGGTCACCTCGTGCCAGGTCGCCGCCCCCGCCGACCGCCTTGTCCTCGCATGCGATTCGGTAGCCCTTCCTCCGGTGCGCCCCTTCGCCCAGGTCGTCCTCGCCCAGATTGCCGTCAACGGCTCCCTGCTTGCGCCCGTCGTTGCCGTTTCGGCGACACCCCCAGCCCCCTCGTTCCTCCGCGGGCTTACCGTCGACGGCCTGGGCACGTCTTGGGTTGCGTTCCAATCGCCCTCGCGGCGGGACGTCAACCATGTGGACTTGGCCCTGGCCGCCCTCGACGCGGCGGGGAACGCTACGACGCCCCCGACGGTCCTGTTGCCAAATGTTCTGCCTGTCGACGTGGTCGAGCTTGCGCCTTCGCCGCTTTCGGATGGCGCCGTGTGGGTCGCCTTCGCGCAGTCGGGCGCCCCGACGGGGAACTCGACGCTCCACCTCGAATCGTGGAGGCCGGGCGAAAGTGTCGCGCGCTTTGCCGCAACTTTTGAAGGAGGCGCGCTCCGGGCCGTCGATACGGCCTTTCTCCACGGCCAGGGGCCCGGGGGCAGCGTCGGCGCCCTCGCGTGGCTTGAGGCCGATCCCCTGAATGCGAGTGGCCCGTCCGCCTCCGCGAGGCTTCGCCTCGTCCTCCTTGACGAGAACCTCTCGGCCCTCGAGCCCGCTTCCGCACCCCTCGGCGACTTCTCGCCGGGCGCACGCTTCGTCGGCTCTGGGTCGTCCCTCGTCGACGGCCCCTCCCCCGCCACCCTCCACCGCATCGCCATCGCCCCACCCTCCGCCGGGCTTCCCGCGCACGACCTCACCGCCGTGGCGTTGGCGATCTTCGCGGGCACCGGCGCCGCCACGCTGACCCTCGCCGGCCTCTCCGACCGCTTCAAGTGGGCCCTGCTTGCCGCGGTCTGGCCACTCTATGTCGTCCGCGACCGAATTTTGGTCGACAACCTGCGCCGCGGCGCCATCCTGCAGGTCGTCAGCGAAACGCCTGGGATCCACTTCAAGGACCTGGCCATTCGGACCGGCATCTCGCAGGGGGCGCTGCGCCACCACCTCCGAGTCCTCGATGACTTCGGGTTTGTCTCGATGTCCTTCGGCCGAAGGTCCCTCACCGTTTACCCCACGGGTGAGAACCCCATCCGCCAGGCGCCCTTCCGCGAGATCCGCGCTCAAATCCTCAGGGAGGTCCGCATCGCTCCGGGCATCACGCACGCGGAACTCGCGCGCCGCGTCGGCGTGAGGTGGAACACCCTGTCGTACCACATGGATGCGCTGCGCGAAGCGAAGAAGGTGAGGCTCTGGCGGCGGACCCAAGTCCGCCGTTACTACCCCGTCGACGAGGCCTGAGAGCGGTCTCCGGCTCGGAAACCCCCCAAAAAGGGGGGGGGGCATTTTCCCATGCTGGCAAGGCCTTCAGTCTAGATAGGTTCAATCTCTTTTTATCCGCAACGCCTCTTCATGGGGGCCTGCCAAGGGGTCCAACCCCCTAAGGTGGGGTCAACGTGAGAAATCAACGCGGCGCGCTCTTCGGTTTCCTAACTGTGGCTGTCCTTCTGGCGGGCTCGTTCCCCGCCCACGCCGACACGGCGGGGCGTCCCGACGACCCCACCCCCGACGAGACCTACTACGACATCGAAGGCCCGCCCTACGACGAGGACAAGTCCGGCGGCGAGGGCCTTATGGTGCCCCTCGATGCGGCTGCCTCGCTTGCGATCGGCGGCGCCTCCGCCCTCACCGCCGTGTCCTTCCCCTACTCGAACTACAACTGGTCCATCAGCACCTGGTACTCGACGAACGACGGCCTGCGCTTTTTCGGGATTTACTACAAAGGCGAGCAGATCCTCTACGACTACCGCACCCCCTGGGTCTGGGTCAACGGCGTCACGCGCGCCCTCACAGTTGGGAACCTCGTCGACGGCCCCCACCTCTACGTGAACTACGCGAGCAGCTCGTTCTGGGTCAAGGCACGCTACAATCTCGGCAACCCGAACATCGACGTCACGGTCTCCGCCCGGTTCTACAACAGCGGGGCCTTCGAGCCGTGGGTCCTCGTCGTCGCCGCGAGCGGCGTCTACAACATCGGCGTCGGCCAACGCTTCGACTTCGACCTCGGCGAGGCCGCGGACGACAACCAGCAGTACTACAACGGAAGCGCCTGGAAGACGCCGGCCACCGAAACCGCCATCCAGGACGTCTGGTACGGCGGCGACGCGAACGGCAACGAGTGGCGCGACTTCGACACGGACGCCTCGGGCAACGGCAACGTCGTCGACCAGTGGGTCTACGTTCGGCCCTACCACACCGACACCGCCACTTGGTACATGCTCCGCTACGTTCCCGGCCAGGTCGGCTCCACCCCCGGGGGCTACATGAACGGGCAAACCATCAACACGTACCAGCCGGGCCTCGGTGATCCTTGGATCGGCTACGACGCTGTCAACTGGTACGTCTCCTCCTACACGAACGTCCAGGTCGCCTACCCCGGCCCCTGGATCACCGTAATCGTCTGAGAGGGGAGGCACCCCGATCTTGAGCCCTCGAGCGGACAAGCCCAACGGCACAGTCGTCCGCACCCGCACCGAGGTCGGCGTCCCCCCGGCCGTTTCGCCTGCCTCCCCCGCCTGCGCCGACGACGACCTCATCACCCTGGCGGTGCGCCTCGAGCCCATCGGCCCCACGACGGCCGTCAAAGTCCCCCGCAGCGCGCGAATGGAGGAGGTCAAGGAGGAGGCGCTTCGCCGCCTTGCGGTGCCCCCCGCCGAGGCGCAAAAGTGCGTGATCGCGCAGGACGGGCGCCTCCTCGACGAGTCGAAGAAGGTCGGGGACTTCGGGTTTGGCGAGATGGCGTTCCTCTCGGTCGGGCTGCTTGATGATGTGTACATCGACGACCGGGACTGGCGAAGCGGCGGGCCTTGAGGCGTGGCCGCGAAAGGGTTTCCCTTCCGTCCCCTTCCGGTTTGGCTTTGCATGCGGAATCACTTGTCTGCCCCCTCTCCGATGGTCATTCGGGGAGGACGATGGCGGATAAGGGAATGCTGGGGCCGACCTGGGACACACGCCTGCGCTACGGGCTTGCAGGGGCGAGCCTCTCGCTCTTGGCTCTCCTCATCCTGGCGCTCAACGTCCGCTGCTCCATCCCCGCGCCCCGCGACGCATGGCTCGGCGGCTTGCTGTCGGCCCTCGGCGCCGCGGCCCTTTCAGGTCTCGTCCTTTCCTTCCTCGCCAACGCCGAGCGTTGGCTCGGCTTCGGCGCCCTGGCTTCCTTCGTCTTCCTCGCCCTCGAGCTCCCGGGCCGGCTCGGCACCGTCGCACGCAACTGGGCGTTGCTCGTGCTCGTCTTCCTTGGCGTCGTCGCCCTGCTCTATTTCGTGGCAACACACACGCCCCCCGACGACGGCCTTGGAGGGTCCGACGGCGGGTGGTCCGACTTTTCGTCCCCGTCGTCCGGCGACGGGGGCGGCTTCTCGGGCGGCGGCCTCGACCTCGGCGGCCGATGCCGTTGAGGCGAGCCCGCGGCCCCCGCCTTGGCTACTTGGCGCTCGGAGCCGAGGCCGGCTGCGCCTTCCTAAGCCTCCCCTCGAAGTAGGGCGCGCTCCCCCAGTGGTGCATATCGCAGATGTAGAGCCGCTTGCGCTTTGCGCAGTACGGGCACCAAATGTCCTCGCTCGTGTTCACGGGGCGGTGCTTTCCGGCATAGGCGCGCGCGGTCATCCTTCGGCCTCGGTCGCCCCTTGAACGGCGCGCCCCAATAACACGGTTACGGTGCCTTGGACCCCCCACGGCTCTCCGCGGCGCCTCCACAGGAACCGTGGTTCTCACGCCTGATCTTTGTATTCGATTCGAATTCCGAGGGCGAACGCTTAAATCCCTTCGGGCCTCGTGTTTTGCCGATCACCGTGTGGCGCGGCTTCCCTCAGGCCTTTGCCGAAGAGCGCGCGCTCCGCCTCGCCTCGAAGGAGGCCCCGGGCTCGCGCGCCGTCGTCCACGAAAGCCAGCTTTCGGGGATCGAGTGGAAAGTCCGCCTATGGCTCTTTGACGCTAGCTCACGCGACCCCCGGGAGGCCGTCGCGCACGTCCGCGCAACGGACGGCCTGCCCCTCGGCTTCGAGACGCTCGCGTGACCCCGCGCCTCCTGATGGGGCGCGGCGCAGCCCTCGCGTGCAACGCACGACCAAGCCCTTATTTTCACGAGGCGCGCGTGCCCGCACGCCGCTTGCGGCAGGCCCTGCTCCCTTGTCGCCCCCCGACCGCCCCGCGAAAAAGCCCCCAGAGAGGGAGCCCCTCGAGGGCATCGACCTCACGGACTTCGAGGATCCGCAGGAGAGCGTCGCCGGCCTCAGGCTCGACGGCCCCGAACCCGCGTCCCCCGAGCGCGCGGTCGACCCGGAGCCGGCCTTGGTACCACCCGCCCCTCCGGAGGCGGTCATTCCCGAAGCGAGCCCCGCACCCGCTCTTGAGGAGGCCCCGGGGCCCGCTCCCTCCTATCATGAAGAGGGGCCCCTCCCAAAAGCGCCATTCCCGCCGCCGTTGGAGAGCGCGCCGGCTGCGCCAGCCGCCCCAACCTTGGCGGCCTTCCCCGCGCCCTCGCCGGCCGCCGCTGCCGCCCCTCCAACCGTTTTCCCGCCCACCCCGCCGTCGCCCTACGCCTACTCGTACCCCGTCCAATTCTACCCCGGCTACGGCCCGCTCCCCGCCGCCGGCTCCCCGTACCCCCTCGTCTATGCGCAGGGGCCGCTCGTGCGCCCCACCCCATCGGCGACCGCCGCCGGCCTCATGCGCCTCCACACCGGTGCCCTCCTCGCCGCCGCGTTTTTTGCCACGCTCGCGCTCCACCACGCCTTCGTCGCCACGACGGGGGTGAGCGACGCGCCCGGCGTGCGCGGGCAGGCGCCGGTCGGGCTCCAGTTCCTCTCGTACTTCCTCTACGGGACCGCGCTTGTTGCCCTCGGCCTCGCGATCTCGGCCGGCGCCTCCGCCCTCGCGCTCCTCGGCGACGCCCGCGGCGAGTTTGCCGACACCTCGGCCCCCGTCCCCCGCCGCGCGTACCAGGTCATGGGCCTCGGCCTCCTTTTGCCCCTTGCAGCCGCCGTCGCAGCCTGGCTCATGATGGCGCAGGTCCAGCGCTCGATGCCGGGCTCCGGCACCGGCAGCGACCTCGGGCTTTCGCGGCTCTTCGACAACTACCGGGTCGTGGCCCTCCTCTCCGCCTGCTCACAACTCGGCGCCGCCTTCCTTGTCGTCGGCGGGCTCTCGGCGGCGCTCAAACCCCTCTCGCCCCTTGCGCCCCGCAAGGACTTCCGCGCCTTCGGCGCCCTCCTCGTACTTGGCGCCGCCGTCGGATCGGCCCTCACGCTCGTCCTCTTCTTCGCCCTCCTTAGCCCCCCGACCCTCACGGCCGGCGAGTCGCCCTCGGCCGCCTACGGCCTCCTCCTCACGGGGCCCCTCCTCTCGGCCGTCGCCCTTCTCTTCCTCCTCCGCTACCTCAAGGCGGCCTCCGCCGAGGCCGAACGGCGCCATAAGGCCAAGACGACCCCCGCGAATTCGACCGGCTGACCGCCGACCGAAGCCTTTTCCCCCTCGAGGGCCCGTCCGACTGCCAGAAGGCTTCCCCCCTTGCCGCGGCGAAAGTACGGTCGGATGGTCCATTCGGTCGGCCCCACGCCGACGAAGGAGGATTGCCCGCGGTGCAAGCTCGGGCGCCCCTGCCCCGTGCACAAGTGAGCGCGCGCGGCCTACTTCTTCGGGGGCTGCGGCGGCGCGCCGCCGAGCGTTACGACCACGTCGCCCGACGGTGGCGACGGCAGCGAGGTCGCAACGGCCCCGCCGCTTGCGGCCGGCCCGAGCTCCGACCCCGAAAAAGGGACGGGGGGCAGCGGCGGTCCCGCTGGGGCGCCCGGCTCCGGCGGGAGCTTCCACGCCTCTTGCACGGGCGTCTCCGGCAGGGACGGCGTCTTGAGGATCGCCTTGAGGTCCTTGTCCCCCATCACGATCCGCCCCTTGCCGATCTTGAGCAGGCGGAACCCCGCGATCGAGAAGATCAGGAAGCTCACCATCGCGTAGAAGGGCACGACGATCAGCTTCGCGATCGCCGCGACGCCAAGCTGGAGCGCGATGTCCCCGGTGAGGCCCTCGAGCGTCTGCGGCTGCGTGAAGTCGATCGACCGCAAGGCCATCACGACGCCCATCATCGCCGTGACGAAAATCGCGGTCCCGAGGAGCGCGACGATCGAGAACGCGACCCACGAGAGCCCCCCGATCTTGATCCCCGTCTCGCGCTTGAGGAGCCAGCCCGTCGCCACGAAGAACACGGCCGCGGGCACCTGCATCACGGTCGCGAGCAGCCAGTTCGTCGAGACCGACGGGAAGGTGTCCAGGAACCTCGTGACGCCCTCGGGGAACCCGCGCGCCTGGATGTAGTCGTTCAGGTTGAACATCGCGGGCGCAAACGACCAGTCGCCGGTCGCCGCGCCCGTAAGCTGCGTGCGCCACGTGACCGTGTAGTAGACCCAAAGCATCGCGAAGACCCCCGAGAGCGCGCCGCAGACGAGAATCGCCTTGTTCGGCCGGCGCGTCGTGCTGTCAAACCTCGAGCGCAGCTCGATCCCTATGGAGCCGAGGCCCACGAGCATCGCGCCTGCGCCGAGCATCGTGTACCCGATGAGGTCGAGCTGCGTCGCGAGCTGGAGCGTCTGGAAGTAGGCCTGCGTGTTGTTGAGGAACTCGCCGGTCGACTGCGCCGTCGTGTTGTTCTCGGGCGTCGACATGAGCCCCTGGGCGCCTTGGACGACGCCCACCGTCTCGGTAAAGACAATCGCGTTCTCCGCCGCAAGGAGGAGCGAGCCCGCCACAATGAGCAGCCCCGCGATCCGGAAGAAGGGCGTGACCCTCGAAAGCTCGCGGCCCATGCGCGCGGCGAAGAACTCGAAGGTCCCGGGCGCAGGCAGGCCGCCTTGCGCCTGCGGGGGCACCGCCTGGGGCGCCGCGGCGGAGGGGCCGCTTAACGCCACGGGTCCCACGGTGGGCGGGGGGCCAGCCGAGGGCGGCGGCGCCTGCATCACCGGCGGCTGGGGCGGCAACGACGGGGCGGCTTCCGCGGGCGGCACCGACCACTTCGACGGCGCCGGCGCGGCAAGCTCCCCTTCCTCGTCGGACGCGCTCGTCGCCCCCGCTTGGGCCCTCCGGAGGGCCTTCCCCTTGAGGGGCGCCTTGCCGTGATAAAGGCTAGCGCGGCGCGCCCTCGCGCTCGAGGAGCGCGCGCACGCTTGCGTCCTCGCTTGCCCCGAGCGCGCTTAGCGCCTCGGCGGACCTTCCGCCGGGGAAACGCGCGGCGATCCGCGCGACCGCCGCGGCCGCCTCCTCGCGGTCGCCCTCCACCTGCGAATGGAGGGCGAGCCGCACGAGCGGGTCGAGCACGCGCGGGCTGCCGACCGCCCCCATCGCCCGCAGCACCCGAGGCCGGACCTCGGCGTCCACTTCAAAGAGCGCCTTCACGAGGGACTCAAGCACGCCCTCGGCGCCCAAGCCCTCGAGCGTGGCCACGATCTCCGCCGCCTGCTCCTCCGTGGCGGCGCCGAGCCTGCCCACAAACGCGGGCACGACGGCAAATGCGACCGCCTCGCGGAGCGGCGAGTATGAGAGGAAGCGGACGAAGAGCCGCTTCGATTCCCGCCCGTCCATCCGGTCGCCTTCTGCTCGCAGCCTCGTCGCCGTCACGAGGTCGGCAAGCTCGGCCTCCGCGCAGTCCTCGCGCAGCCACCGCTCGAAGCCCTCGCCCTGAAGCGCGCGCGCGAAGTCCTCTGGCGGCCCCTTGAGCAGGCTCTCGAGCGCGGCCATCGCCGATGGCGCCCTCGACCGCTCGCCGAGCTCGAACCCTCCGCCCTGCGCGCTCTTCCGGAGGCGGGCGAGCGTCGAGCGCGCGCGCGCCTCCTCCTGCCCGGCTGCCTTGCTTGAGATGTCCGTGCGTAGGGCCCCCGCGTTCCCGAGCGGCGAGAGGTCCGGGACCGGGCCCGACCGCCTCGGCAGCGCCTCCTCGAAGTCGAAGGCCTCCGCCGCCCTCTCCTCCATCACGAGTGCCGCGACGCAGCGCCCGACGAGCGCGGCGGAAGACGGCGCCTCGGAAAGCCCCTCAAGGGCCTCGGCCGTCCCCCCCGTCGTGCGCAGCCCCACGCCCGTCGCGGGCCTCGTTCGCCTGAAGAGCCCGAAGAGCCGTGTCGCCTCGACCTTTTTCAACTCGAGCGCCGCGTGGTGGTCAAGCGCGCGCGCGAGGGCAAGCTCGGTCGTGCCAAGGGCCTTTGCCGTCGCCTTCAGGAGCGCCGCGCCTGCCGCCGCCTGGCCCCGCTTGGCTTTCCCCGCCTTTGCCGAAGCAAGCACGGCGAGCACCGCGCCTTCAAGCCGCGCCGTATCCGTCAACGTGGGGGCCCCCCTACCGCGCGCGGCGCTTCGGCGGGCCCCTCGAACCCGACCCGGACTTCAATCGAGCCCCTCTCCCCGCCCGCCCGGTCCGGGACATAGAGCTCGAGCGGCCATGCGGCCCGGCCGCCCGGCACAACGTCTTGGGCGGGCAGCAGGTACTGGCCCCTCAGCAGCGTCGCGCTCTCCGATCCCACGATCCAGAGCTCCGAGGGAAGAGCGACGGCGGCCGCCACAGACCCCCCTGAGGGCGCCTCTTCCGGGAGAGCGAAAGCGATCTCGACCTTGCTATAGCGCCCCGGCAAGATCCCGTCGGCGCCCCTCACCTCGACCTTCGCCACGCGCAGCGCCGCGAGAGCGCGCCTCAAGCGCCCCTCCCCTTTGGCGGCCTCCGCACCTGCGCGCTGCGCCGAGCCGAGCCGCGCGAAGTACCGGGCCGATTCGCGGAGTTGCTCCTGGACGGCCTTGAGCGCCGCGGAGGTCTCCAGCACGAGGTCGTTTCCCCCCGCTTTCAGCGCCTCGGAAAGGGCCTGCGCCTCGAGCGCGCGGCGCAGCACCGCGTCCTCGCCGAGCGCGGCGACTCCCCCCGCGTCGAGCCCGCCCGCCGCAAGTTCGTGGAGCCCGCGGGCTTCCCGCTCGCGCACCGCCGCGACCTCGCCGAGCGCGGAGGGCTCGCCGTCCCCCTTCCCCCCCGCGCCCTCGGCCGCCGCAACCCACAGGTTCGCAAGCTCCGAGGCCGGCATCCTGGAGCCCCCGAAGGCCGCGCCCGTGAGTTCGAGCGCATCGGCAAGGGGGCCTTCCGCCCGCAAGGCGAAGGCTTTGAACCGCGGGCCTTGCCCCCCCTCGCGCGCAAGCGAGGACGGCGTGCGCAGCGCGCCTTGCACGCCCGGGCGCGCCCCCGCCTGCTTGGGCGCAGCGTGGAGCTTCTGCCACGCCCTCCCGTGCGCCTGCGCCCGCGGGCTCCCCCCGCGCTTCACGAGCGCCTTTGCAAGCGCCCGCTCGAGCACGTCCTCAGGCCCCACGACCGGCAAGCCGCCCGGTCCCTCGACGAAGAATGCCCCCGTGTCGAGCTCGACGAGCCGCGCGCGGCCGAGCCCCGTGACCTCGCCGAGCTCGTCGGCCCTGGCGACCTTCTCGCCCTCGAAGAGGAACGCAGCCTCGCCCTCCACGAAAGGCGGTTTGGCGACCACGACGCCAAGGGCGACCTTCTGGCGGACCCGCAGGAACCCCTTCACGAGCCGGACGGCGTTCTCCGCGGGGACCGCCACCTCGAGGTCGAGCGGCAGGCTCGCCTCCAGCCCTTCCGGAAGCTTCAGACGCGCGCGCACCACCGCAACGCGCCCCTCGAGCGTGGCGGCCGCCTCGCCCTTCGCGATTTCCCGCGACCCGTCAAGCAGCCGCAGCGCGACCTCGAAGCGCCCGCCCGGCTTTGCCCCATCGTCCCGCAGTCGGCACTCGACCTGCGCCTCCTCGCCCGCGCTGAACGCGTAACGGTCCGCCGCAAAGCCGTCGAACTCGAGCGCGTGGTCGGCGACGGCATGGCCGAGGACCTCCCGCTTCTCCGCCCTTGTGCCGCCGAAGACCGCCTCGGCCCTCCCCTCCACGCGGCGCCCCTCCACGCCCTTCGGCAGCGTGACCCGGAACGCCGCCTCGGCCGAGCCGGCCGTCGGCACCTCGAGGGCCACGCTTTCGGGCGCGGCCGCGCCCTCGAGCGCCTCGGCCTCCGGAGCCCCCGGAGCGCGCGCGAAGACCTCGAGGCGCACGGCGCCCGCAAGCGGGCGGACCCCCGTGTTCCGCACCCGCACCTTGACCTCGACGGGCTCGGCAGTCCCCCACCGCGCGGCCGCGGCCTCGAGCCCCGCGACCTCGGCTTCCTCAAGCCGGCGGACCGCGAGCACGCCCGTCCTGCCGAAGTTCGCCTTCTGCCCCTCCTCGCGCCCCTCGAACGTCATCTCGACATCGAAGTCCGCCACCTCGAAGTCCACGGGCGCCTTGAGCGCCCACTCCTGCGTGCGCTCCCCGAGCGCCGACACCTTCTCGCGGCGAAGCTCGAGCTGCGCGCCGTCCGCCCGCCGCCGGAGCGTCCCCCCGAGCGTGCCCCTCACGCGCTCCTGCCCCGTCCACGCGTACCTCGCGGCGACCTTGAACGCGCCCCCCGGCGCCACGACCGGCGGCTCCACGTCGACGGCGGAAATCACCACGCGGTGCCGCGCAAGGGCAAACCCCGCGCGCGTCCGCCCAAGCACGACGCCCGCCTCGTCCTCCAGCGTGAGCAGCGCGTCGACCCAGACGCCGCCCGGCTCCTCGCCCCGCACCCGGAACCGCGACAGGCCCGCGCCTCCCGCCTCCCCCCAGAGCGCCCGCGCCGAGCGCTCGGCCTCCGGCGCCGAAACCTCCGCGGGCAGGTCGAGCACGACCTGCACCTCGGCTCTCGCCCCCTCCACGAGCGCCTTCCACGTGACCGTGAGCTCGTTTTCTTCCCCCGGGAGAATCCGCGGGCGCGCCACCTCGAGGCCCACCTCAAAGGGCCCGACCTTCACCGCCCGGCCCACAGGCGCCTCGCCCCGCGGCGCGGCCTCCGCCGCCACGCCCGTCACGAGCCCCCGCACCGCCAAATGCACGGAACGCTCCGCCAAGGCCAAACCGCCCGCGTACATCCCCAGCGCCCCCTTTAGCGTTTCGCGAGGCGCCGCGCCCTCCTTTCCCACGCGCCAACCCAGAAGGCAACCCTTATGCGCCGCGCCGCGGTCGCAGAAAGGCTCCCCATGGCCTACACCCGCGCCGCCGCAGTCGCAGGCCTCCTCGTCTCGGCCTCCCTCACGCTGCCCCTCGTTCCCCCCGCCGCCGCGCTCTCCGCCTCCGACATCCTCGCCCTCCCGCGGTGGGCGGTCGGCTTCAACTGGACCTACTCGTACGCCGGCGCCACGAACCAGGAAATCGGCCCCTTCCGCGCCACCTCAATGACCGACACCTACACCTCGCAGGTCGCCGGCGAGGCCACGACGCCCCGCGGCGACGCGTGGGTCGTCCGCAACAACCACACGGGCACCCTTACCGGCACGGCCTACGGGTTCCCCGCCACCGGCGATTTCACTTCGTTGAATTTCTACTATGTCCGCAAGGCGGACCTTGCCGTCCTCAACTCCTCCCAGGACCTGCAGGTGAGCGCCCGCGCTCCGCCTTTCCCTCCGGTCCAGGGGTCGAGCTACAATTCGACCTACGCCGACCCGCCCCTTGCCCAAATCGCCTTCGGGTCGCCCTCCGACGGCACCCCTTGGCGCATCACCTCGAACCTCACCTCGACCGGCTGGTACAAGATCGGCTCCTCGGCCCAGGTCAACACGTTCTCCTACCTAGCGCTCGACTACAACCTCTCCGTCACCGCGATCGAGACCGCCTCCGTCCCGGCGGGCAACCTCCCCGCCTACAACATCACGGGCGGCGGCACGGCCGACAACAACGGCACGGTGTACAACTTCACCGAGTCGTTCCTCTACGCCCCCGACGCCCTCAACAAAGCCATCGACGAGGGCGGCTACCGCCTCCAGGCCTACTCGGTCAACCGCGCGCCGGTGGCGCTCCCCCTGCCTCCCCTCGGCGTGGACGCGGGCGGCTCCGCCACGCTCGACCTCATCCCCTACGTGTCGGACCCCGACGGCGACGCCTTCACCCTCGCCTGCACGCCTTCCCCTGCCCTCAACTGCTCGGTGGCCCCCAATGGGACCCTCACCGTGATCGCCGAGCCCGGCCTCAACGCCACCCTCTTCCTCGACCTCACGGCCGACGACGGGCGCCCGGCAGGGGACACAACCTTCCCCCTCACGGTCCTTGTGAGGGACCTTGGCAACCCGAATCTGCCGCCTCTATGGGCGGGCCCCTCAACGCTCTCGATGACCGAGGACGTGGACGCCTCCTTTGCGCTTGCCGACCTCGTGTCCGACCCCGACGACACGAACCTCACATTCTCGCTGCGCCCCTCCGCCCCCCTCATCGTCCTTGCCGAGAACGCCACGCAGTTCACCCTCCACGCCCCCCCGAACTTCAACGGCCTTTCCACCCTCAACATCTCCGTGTTCGACTCGGCGGGAAACGCGCTCGTGCGCGACGTCGATGTCGGTGTCTTGCCCGTCAACGACCCGCCAACGCTTACCCCCCTCACCGACCTCGACCTCTTCGTGCACACCGGGGGAAACGTCACGGCTTCCGCCCTCGCCGCGGACGTCGATGGGGACCCCCTCACGATGCTATGGAGCCTCGACGGCGTCTCCTTGCTTGACTCCAACACTCTCGCCGACTTCTCCTACTTCTCGCCCTCCGACGACACCGGCACCCACACGCTCGCCCGCCAGGTGGTCGACCCCCTGGGCGCTCGAGCGCAGCTCATCTTTTGGCTCCACGTCTTCGTCGGCCCGACCCTCACCTACCACTCGCCCGCCGCCGCCAACCTCCGCGTAGCCAACGGCACCACCCTCGACTTCGAGATCCGCGCCACCGACCCCGACACCCCCACGCTCCTCTACAACTGGTCGAGCGGCCCCGCCGTCTTCGGGTCCGGCTACAACGAAACCCGCCTATCCCTCCTTGTCGCCCAGAGCGCCCCCTTCGACGTCCTCGCAGTCGCCTCCGACAACGGCTCCTTCGTCGGCTACCTCTGGCACGTCACGGTCGAGGAGGTCCCGACAGGGCTCGTGACCATCCTCGACCCGCAAGAGGGTGCGGCGTTCCCCGAGAACCTTACCGCCGCTGTCAGCGCGTTCATCGATCCCCGGCTCTCGGACCTCAACGTCACGTGGTCCCTCGACGGAGCGCCCTTTGCGTTTTCCCAAGACGCACGCACGCCGCCGCTCGATGGCCCTCACAACTACACGTTACGCCTGGCCGTGACAGGATTGTATAACGGCACGGCGCCCTACTCGACAGTCCTTTCAGTCAATTTCAGCGCCCTGGGGCCACCTCCCATCGGGGGTGCGGACGGCCCGCCGGCGCAATCCGGGGTCGACCTGCTCGTGCCCCTAGTCCTCGTCGTGGCCCTCATCGCGGGCGCAACGGCCCTTCTCCTTGACCGGCGCCATAGGCGCCAGCCCCCCGCCTAACGCCGCGCCGGCGTCGGCTTCGGCCACGACTCCCGGATGCGCTTCTCCGCCTCGAACTCCTTGAGCAGCGCCATGACCGGCGGCGGCACGAGGTCCTCGACGGCCACGAGCCCCCGCTCCTTCACCGCCTCCCGGATCTTCGCCCCCACGAACCTCTCGCGGTCGAACATCGGCGTCGCCCTCACCTCGACCCCCGCCTTCGCGAAGAGCCCCGCCGTCCACTCGTTGTTCGTGAACACGACGTCGAAGGGACCGCAGCAGCCCTGCACATGGCCCACCCACCGCTCGTCGTCGAAAATGTCCGGGACCTCGTCCACGCGCCCAACCTTGAGCCCCAACACCCGGTCGGCGGCCTCGACCATCCTGCGCCTCTCGGCCGCCGTGAACGGGTTCTCCCTCGTGTGGGAAAACTGCGAGGAACCCACGCCGAGGTGCACCTCAAGGCCCTCCGCCCGCACCCACTCGATCGCCCGCACATGGCCCCAGTGCACGGGCTGGAACCGGCCGACAATGAGCCCGGTTTTCGCCACCGCCGAGGGCCCCCCGGTTGGCCCAAACGCTCAGGGCCCTCTTGAGGCCTCCCCCCCAAGGGCCCTCGCGCGCCCACGCGCCCCCCCGCCGCGGCTTGGGTCAATGCGGCGCGACGTCCCCAAAGCCCGGCGCGGCAATCCCCGGCCGCCCCCGACCCAAGTCCTTGACCATCTCGGCAAGCCTGTCGAGGAAGCCCTTCTTCTCCGGGCCCACGAGCGCGACATTGAGGACCTCCCTTAGGTTGTCCACGGGGATCACCTCAATCATCTTCGCGTAGCGCTCCTCGATGAGGACGTCGCGCAGGTTCGCGCGGGGCACGATCACCCGCTTCATCCCCGCCTCCGCCGCCGCCTCGATCTTCGCGGTGATCCCGCCTACCGGCAGGACCTGGCCGCGCACGGAGAGCGAGCCGGTCATCGCAAGCGCCTGGTCGACCGCGATGTTCTCCATCGCGCTGATCACGGCGGTCGCCACGGAGATCGACGCCGAGTCGCCCTCGACGCCTCCCCCGGCCGTCTCGATGAACTGGATGTGGCAGTCGTGCTGCCGGATGTCCGCCCCCGTGTACTTCTTGATGAGCGCGGACACGTTCTGCACGGCCTCTTTCGCGATCTCCCCGAGCGAGCCCGTCGCGATGATCCGGCCTTCCGTCGCCGACTGCGCGGGCGTGACCTCCGCCACGATCGGCAGCACGAGCCCCGAGAGCTCCGTGAGCCCCGACTCCGCGCCGAGCACCGCGAGCCCGTTCACGCGGCCCACGATCTCGCCCGTTGTCACGAGCCCCCGGTAGTCCTTGATCCGCTCGATCATCTGGTCCGCGATCTGCTGCTCGAGCGGCCGCGCGATCTTCTTGGCCGCCGTCACGTGCTCGGCCAAGACGACGGCCGCCTGCCGCTCCTTCGCGACATCGCCCGCCGTGCGCACGAGGCCCCCGAGCTCCCGCAGGCGCAGCGAGAGCTTCCCCCGCGAGCCCGACCGCCGCTGCGCCTCCTTGATGATCAGCCCCACCGCGTCGCGGTTCAGGGGCGGGATCTTCTGGTCCTTGGCGACTTCCTGCGCCACGAACCGGATGAGCGCCTTGCGGTTCTCCTCCGAGTCCGGCATCGTCGACCGCACGTAGATCTCGTAGCCGTAGCCCCGGATCCTCGAGCGGAGCGCCGGGTGCATCCCCTCCACCGCGTCGACGTTGCCGGCCGCCACGAGGATGAAGTCGCAGGGCACCGGCTCGGACTTCACCATGGCGCCCGACGAGCGTTCGCTCTGGCCGACGATCGAGAACTCCTTCTCCTGCATCGCCGTGAGCAGGGACTGCTGGCTCTCGATGCGCAGCGTGTTGATCTCGTCGATGAAGAGGACGCCCTTGTTCGCCTTTTGGATCGCGCCGGACTCGAGCCGCTCGTGCGCGGGGGTCTCAAGGCCGCCGGACTGGAACGGGTCGTGGCGAACGTCTCCAAGCAGCGCGCCGGCGTGCGCGCCCGTCCCGTCGATGAAGGGCGGCATCTCCTCGCTGTCGTGCGTGATGAGCAGCTTCGGGATCATCGCCGTTTCTTGGCGCCCGGCCCTGTACGAGAAGGCGAGCCACAGGATCGCTGCGGCGATGATCCCGAAGAGGATCGTGCCCGCGTCGAAGGGCGGGGTCGACCCGGCCGGCCGGATCGACATGATGACGGAAAAGAGGACGACCATGATTACGATGAGGCCGAAGAACGTGCGCTGGTCCTTGCGCTTCTGCATGGCCTCGGCCTTCTGTTCGGCCACGATCTCCTTGCCCTTGCCCGCAGGGACGACGCGGATCTTCGGCTGGTTCGTGTCCTCGGGGTTCGGGTAGGCGATGACGTCCTGGAGCTCCTCGCGCGGCATGAGCTCGGTCATCGAGCGGGCGAGCATCGACTTTCCCGTGCCAGGCGGCCCGATGAGCATCACGTGGCGGTGCTGCTCGGCCGCCTTGCGCACGACCTGCACCGACTCGTCCTGGCCGATCACCTGGTCGAGGAGCCGCTCGGGGATCTCGAGGTCGGCCGTCGTTTCGAACTGCTGGCCCTTGATCCACTCTTCGACGGGCGGCAAGGCGCTTGCGGGCGCCTCCACGTCCCGGGCGACCGGCGTTGAAGGCGAGGTTGGAGAGTCCATGTCGATCCCTAGTCGCCGGAGGTTTCTCACGTTGCGGACGGTACTTAAGCGCTTTCTCGGTCGGTTGAGCCGGCCAGCGCGGGGCCTCTCTTCACGCGAATCCACTCCACGTCGATATTTAATGATTGTTTAAACCGCCACGGAGCGTGAGAAAGTCCAGACGGAAGGGGGGCGCTTTGCAAACCGGGCGACGCGCGGCGCCCCTGGGTGGGCCGCGCCTTTAAGAGCCCCCAGCCGATGCAAATGCGAGGGCTTCGAATGAAGTGGCAGATCATGGGGAACAACATGCCGGCGCTCATCTGCGAGATTGCGCCGAACGAGAAGATGTTCGCCGACTCCGGGTCGATGGTCTACATGAGCGCGAACATGCAGATGGGGGCGAAGGCGCGCGGGGGGATCATGTCGGGCCTTGCGCGCAAGGCGCTCACGGGCGAGTCGTTCTTCATGACCGAGTTCGTCGCCCAGGGCGGCCCTGGTGTCGTCGCCTTTTCCGCGCACATGCCGGGCCGGATCATCCCCATCGACTTGCGGGGGGGCAGGGTCATGATGGGGCAGAAGACGGCGTTCCTGTGCGCCGAGGACTCCGTGGTCCTCGAGACCGCGATGCAGAAGAAGATCATGGCCGGCGTCTTCGGGGGCGAGGGCCTCATCATCCAGCGCTACCGCGGGGAAGGCACCGCTTTCCTCGAAGCGCTCGGGGACATCATCGAGATGACGCTCGCGCCGGGCCAAAAGATGCTCGTGGACACCGGGAAGGCGGTCGCCTGGGAGCAGACGGTGAACTACGATGTCCAGGCGGCCGGTGGCCTCAAGACCATGGCCTTTGGCGGTGAAGGCGTCTTCCTCGCGGCCCTCACCGGGCCCGGCAAGATCTACCTGCAGACGATGAGCCTCCAAGAGCTGCGGGCCTCTCTGGTCGTGGGCAGCGGGCGGTAGGGGAGGGGCGGCGCGTGGTGAGCGCGGGGGCCCCTCGCCTTGCGCCGGCGACTGCGCCCCGGCGCCGCACGGAGCGGGCCACGATTGCCCTCGCGCTCATCGGGATGGCGCTCACGACGCTCGCCGTGTGGGTCATGATCGGGTACCTCGGGCCGATCGTCCAACTCCTCTACGGTCTCTGGGGGCTCCTCGGCCTCCTCCTCGCGCTCCTTGCCGTTGTCGGCGTGTTCGTGGCATTCATGGCGTTCCTCCTCACGGGGCGCCGCGCGGAGCCGCACTTCGAGGCGGGCGCGTCGATCGAGAGCCTCGAGACGAAGCAGCTCTAGCGACCTCGCGCACTAGCGCGGGGCCCCGCATACGTTCTTCTGCGCGCGTGGCGTTTTTGCCCGGGGGTCCAAGGCGGCCGTGGACGTCATCGCCGGGTCGGCCTCGGGGCTCCTCGGCGCCCGCCTCGCCGTCGAGCTGAACTCGAAGGTCGTTCCGGTCGAGATCCGCCGCTTCCCCGACGGCGAGGCCTACGTGCGGGTCTCCGAGGACCTCGCCGGGCGCGAGGTCGCGGTGCTCCAGACGACTTGGCCCGACCCGCACCTCGTGGAAGCCGTGCTCCTTCGCGACGCCGTCCTCTCGCAGCGCCCGCGAAGGGCCGTGCTCGTCGTCCCCTACTTCGCCTACGCGCGCCAGGACCAGCGGTTCAAGGCGGGCGAGGCGCTCTCCTCGCAGGCCGTAGGCCGCGCGATCGCCGAGGGGTGGGACGACTTCATCACGGTCGACGTGCACGAGCCGGCGGTGCTGCCGCAGATCTCGCCGCGCGCGCGCAACATCTCGGCGCTCCCGGAGATCGGCCGGTACCTTGCCGGAAAGCGCATCGACCTCGTCGTTTCCCCCGACGAGGGGTCCCAGGAGCGCGTGCGCCCGGTGGCCGAGGCGATGGGCGCCGCCTTCGACCACCTCGTGAAGACGCGGGTCGACGGCGAGCGCGTGGAGATCGCACCGAAGCGCCTCGACGCGCGCGGCAAGCGCGTCGCGATCATCGACGACATCATCTCGACGGGCGGCACGATCGCGGCCGCTTCAAAGGCCCTCAAGGACGCGGGCGCGGCATCCGTCCTTGCGGCGTGCACGCACGGGCTCTTCGCGGGGGGTGCGATGAAGAAGCTCACGGCCGTCGTGGACGAGCTCGTGTCGACCGACACGGTCGAAAGCGCGGCCTCGCGCGTCTCCGCGGCGCCCGCGATCGCTCGCGCGCTGTGACTTGGGGTCGCGGGCGCCCCCCGAATCGTCGTGTCAGCCAACCTTCAAATACGCTCCCCAGCATCGAATCTGCCGCTTGGAAGGGTGTGCCTGGATGGGGGGAAGAAGCGCCAGCCGGATTGCCGCCCTGCTTGCCGTCGCGCTCGTGGGGGCCGCGGCTTTCCCGCCGCCAGGAAGCGCGGCCGCATCCCCGCCCCAAGGGGGAGACGCCGAGGCTGGAGGCCCCAACATCATCATGGAATCGACCGGCAACCGCGTGACGAGCTTCTACTTCGGAAAGAGCGCGCAGATCACGCCCGTCCCGCCCTTCAACGAAACTCAAGGCCAGCAGACCGACGCGCTTGGCGTCTCGTTCCCGCGCTTCCTCGTCTCGAACGTCGGCACATGGAGCGTGACGCTCTCGGAAGAAGGGATGGTCGTCGAGGCCCTCGAGGGGCTGTCGATCTGGGCGTCCTCCACGCAAGGTGCGCAGAACGCCCGCTTTATCATCCAGGTCGAGGTGAACGGGAACGGGGCCGGCACGCTCCGGACCGAGACGAAGCCCACGCTTGGCCCCAGCCCCGAGGAATTCCGGATCGACGCGGGCGGCAGCCAGATGAGCCGCCTCGACTTCCCGAAGGGCTCCCAGCTCTCCTTCCAGCTCCAGTACTCGGCAAGCTCCGCTCCTCTCCCTGCCGGGCCGTCGGGCTCCTCGACCTTCCACTACTACGGCGACCTCTACCGGTCGCGCGTCGACTTCGTCACGAACCCGTTCAACCTGACGCTTACCGACCTCAAGGTCCAGTCCGACCACATCAACGTCACGGAAATCGTGAAGGAAGCCTTCGGCGTCGACCCGGCGCTGCGCGTGCTCTCGCTCACGTTCAACGGGCCCACGAACTCCGTCGACCACCATGTGAAGATCGTGAACACGCTCATCGACCCCATCAACGGCACGACGATCGTCTGGAACTGGGACTTCGCGCAGCAGGGCGGCGTCTCGAGCGGGCAGTACACGGTTGCGATCTCCGGAGGCTACGCGGGGGCCGAGTCGAACTACTCGAACGTGACCACGGTCGAGCTGAAATTCCCCAAGGGCCAAGACACAGGCGGCCGGTTCCTGCCGGGGCTTTCTGCCCTCGGGGTTGCCGCCGGGCTCCTTGTCGCCGCCGGTGCGGCGGCTTTCGGGCCCGTGCGGGTCGGGCAGCCGCCAAGGCAGCGCCCCTGAGCCCCCCAAACTTTAAGCGCGGCAAAGCAGGCTTCCCGCGTCCCTTTGGCCACGGAGGTCGAACGATGCACCTCACACGCGCGGAGGAGCTCATCCTTGGGGGGGAGAAGGGGCCGGCCCAGCAGCGCGCGATGGAGCTCCTTGCCGCGCTTGGAGACCTCTACGGGGCCGACGGCCTCATCCCGATCACAAGGGCCCACGTCTCCGGGGTCTCGTACAAGACGATCCGCGAGGGGGGACTGCGGTGGCTCAAGGACCTCGCGCGCGAAGGCGCCGTGGTCTCGGTGCCCTCGACGCTGAACCCCTGCGGGCGCGACCCGGAGCTCTGGGAGGAGATGGGCGTCGACCTCCACTTCCACGAGCGGCAGAGCGAGATCCTGCGGGCCTATGCGAAGATGGGGCTCGAGATGCTCTGCACGTGCACACCCTTCCTCATCGGCAGGAGCCCGGACTTCGGCGACCACGTCGCTTCCGCCGAGAGCGCGAACTGCATCTTCCTGAACTCGGGGATCGGCGCGCGCACGAACCGGGAGGGCGGGCCCTCCGCGCTTGCGGCCGCGATCATCGGCAAGACGGCGAACTACGGGCTCCACCTCGACGAGAACCGGAAGGCGCAGGTCCTTGTCGAGGTGAAGCTCGACAAGGAGCGCAAGCACCCGGACTTCCCCGTGATCGGCACAATCATCGGCGAGGCCGTCGAGACGAAGGTCCCCTACATCCGCGGCGTCCGCCCGTCGGACGACGACCTCAAGAACTTCGGGGCGGCGATGGCGGCCTGGGGCTCGCTCTCGCTCTTCCACGTCGACGGCGTGACGCCCGAGGCGCAGGACCAGGACCTCGCGGGGCTCGAACGCCTGACGATCACGGACCGCGACGTGGAGGAGCGCAGGCGGAGGCTCTCCTCGGCCGCCCTCGAGGAGGTCGACCTCATCGCCTTCGGCTGCCCGCACCTCTCCGTCGAGGAACTCATCGACATGGCGACCTTCCTCGAAGGGCGCGAACGGATCCGCCCCGGCGTCGACCTGTGGCTTTCGACGTCCAAGGTCGTTTCCCAGTCGTTGCGCAAGGAGGTCCAGGTGATCGAGCGCTTTGGCCACGTGCTCGTGGACACCTGCCAGGTCGTGACGCCCGTCGAGAACAAGCACAAGGTGACGGGGCTGAACTCGGCCAAGGCCGCCTTCTACATGCCAAAGGAGGGCTTCGGGTCCCAGCGCGTGTACTACGGCTCGACCGAAGAGCTCCTTTCGTGGGTGAGCCGCCCGAAGGCCGGGTAAGGGAGGTGGGCGCGTGGAAGGGGAAGGCGCGGGTGCGGCAGGCGCAGGCGCGGTCCTCAAGGGGCGCAAGGTGTGCGCGGGGCGCGCGCGGGGGAAGGCCCTGGTGTGCAACAAGGCCCTCTCGTTCCTCGGCGGGGTCGACCCCCTCACCGGAGTCATCCAGGACACGGACCAGGCGGTGCGCGGCGAGAACGTCGCCGACCGCATCCTCGTGTTCCCGCGGGGCCGCGGCTCGACCGTCGGGTCCTACGTGGTCTACGAGCTCAAGTGCAACGGCCTTGCGCCCGCGGGGATCGTGAACATCGAGGCCGAGACGATCGTGGCAACCGGCGCGATCATGTCGAGGATCCCGATGGTCGACCGGGTCGACATCACGAAGATCCCGCAGGGGTCGTTTGTCGAGATGGACGCCGACGTCGCCGAGGTCCGGGTCCTTCCTTGAGGGGGTTTGGCGGCTTGAGCGGCGACGGCGGGAGCGCGCCTTCCCCCCCAAAGGCCGACGGCGCGCGCCTTGAAAGCCTCGAGGAAGAGGCGCGCATCGCCGACCTTCGGCTCCGGCGCCTCGAAGCGGCCTCCGCTGCGATGAAGGGCGACGTCGAGATGCTCGCGGAGGCGGCGGGCGGCCTTCGCCAGCAGTCCGCGAAAATGCGCGAGGCCGCGCTTAGGGTCGCCGAACTCGTTCAGTTGGCGGCGCGCCGCAAGAACGCCCTGCGGCAGCGGCGCGGCTCGAAGGCCCGCTAAGGCGAAGGGCGGCCGCCGCGGACGTAGTAGAAGCCCGTGCGCTCCTCGCCGCGCTCCGTGATTCGGATCCACTCGCCCCTGTCGTCGACCCGGTAGGAAGGGTTCTTTGCTTGCGTGCCGGCCATCCAGCGCACCAATCGACCAAAAAGGCGGCCCCGTCGTATTTAACCTCTTCCCGAATGTGTTCGACATTGCGACGCGCAGCGTCGATCGCGTGGGTTTTCAAGTTGGAGGGGGGTTTCGAACGCCGTGGTCGAAGGCCGGGCCCTCGCAGTCGGGGTCATCGGATCGCAGGCGGGCATCGACCGCCTGAAAGGCCGCGCGGAAGGGAAGGTCCGGCTCGAAGCTGTCCGCACACCCTACGGGTCCGTCGACGTCCTTCGGGGGCTTGTGGGGGGCGCGCCCTTTGCGGGGGTGGCCAAGGCGATCGCCGCACCGGCCCCGCCGCACCGGATGCCGCACCGGGCGACGTACTGGGCGCTCAAGAAGTCGGGGTGCGCGCGGGTGCTCACGACCTCCGTGGTGACGTCGCTTGACGAGCGGCTGCGCCTCGGCGACCTCTTCGTGCCCCACGACTTCCTCGACTTCACGGGCTGGTCGCCCACATACTTCGAAGGCGGGCCCGAAGGCGTGCACAACGCGGAGATGGACGCGCCCTTCTGCCGGGGCCTTTCGCGCGAATTCGTCTCGCTGGCCCGGTCGTTCGGCCTGCGCGTGCTCGAGGAGGGCACCGTCGCCACGGTGCCGGGGCCCCAGCACCCGAGCGCGGCCGAGTGCGCAAGGCTCGCGCAGGCGGGCGCGAGGGCCGTGAGCTTCTCCGCCGCAGCGGAAGCCAAGCTCGCACGCGAACTCGGGATTTGCCTTGTGGCCGCGGGCGTCACGGTGCGCGGGGCGCTGGACGAGAAAGCCTGGCGCCCCGGGCCCGAAGCGGGCGAGGGCAAGGAGCCTTCGCAGGCGGAACTCCTGCGCGCCTTTGCGGAGGGGCGGGAACCTCCGCCGCGCGCGGAGGCCGCGAGCGCGGGCCCGCGCGGCCGCAGGCACATGCAGGGGGAGAAAGGGGGCGCCCGGCCGCGCGAGGCGGAGGCGCTCAAGGCGAAGCTGAAGGACGTCGACCTTCGCCTTGAGGAGGCTGCGGCGGCCTTCGTGCCCCAGGCGGCGGCGATGGCGCCCTGCCGGAACTGCCCGAAGGGCGAGGGCCCGCACGGGCTTTAAGGCGAGGGGTCAAGGCCCCGCGGGGGCGCCCCAGGCCGAAAGGTTTACGCCCGCGGATGGGCCCAACCACAGGCCAGCGTGCTGGCGGGCGGGGCGCCTATGGCGAAGGGCTGTGTTGGGCCGTCCGCGTGGCTCCTCGCGCCCTTGGGGGTTGCCCTCGCGCTCCTTGCGGCGGCTCCCGAGGCGGCGGCCTCCGACACGACGGCGCCCTCGATCACGGACCTGCGGCCCGAGGAGGGGGCGTTTGTGAACGCGTCCGCGCTCGGGCCGGGGGGCCTTGCGCGCCCCTTCATCCACGCGACGATCGCCGACGACAGCGTCCCCGAGTCCCTGAACGTCACGGCGCAGGTCCTCTGGGTCGCCGACCTCAGCACGGCCGCCCTGCTCACCGCGGAGCTCTCACCGTCGCGCCCCGGCGCGCTCGAGGTCGGCGCGTTCGCCGCCCTCAAGGACGGCGAGTACCGGCTCGTCGTCGAGGCGGTCGACAGCGCGGGCAACCCTGCGCGCGCGGAGCACAACTTCACGGTCGACACGAAGGCACCGCGGCTCACCGCGAGCGCCCCGGCGGTCTCGCCCGACGCCGCCGCGACCCTCCTTGTCGACGCGCGGGACGAGGGTTCGGGCCTCGCGCTCCCGCTCACGGTGTCGTACCGGAGCGCCTGCGCATCGACATGGTCCCCGGTCACGCTCGAGGTCACGCCTCTCCCGGGGCGCGCGGTCGGGCAAGCCTCGCTCGCCCTCTGCGAGGGGACGAACAACCAGTTCTCGGTGACCGCGCGCGACCGGGCGGGCAACACCGCGCAGGTCCTCCAGCGGAAGATCGCCTACGACACGCACGCACCGGGGTTCACGTCCTTCTCGCCCGGCCCCTTCGAGCGCGTTGACGACACGCACCC
>Ga0209342_10000690_pt1 | contig 39313 bp, 44 predicted proteins | sample RifCSP16_2_FD_184023 | JGI IMG/M metagenome (GOLD analysis project Ga0209342, IMG submission 184023) | Soil microbial communities from Rifle, Colorado - Rifle CSP2_sed 16_2 (SPAdes) (version 2) | ecosystem: Environmental > Terrestrial > Deep subsurface > Rock core/Sediment | place: Rifle...
GCGGGCCGCGGCCCGGACGCCCGGCGGCTCCCGCTAGCGAGACCGGGTGCCGTCTGCGAGATCATGATAGCCAGGGCCCCGGGGCGGGCGGGCAGGTGCGGGAGGGGTCGAAGGGACCCGTTCCCGCCGCGTGGGTCGCGGACCTCGCGCGCCCGGATGGAGCCCCGCCGCAACGGGGTAGCGGACGCCTGCCGCGTGGTCCCGCGCCCCCTCCCGCACCTGCCCGCCCGCCCCGGGGCGATGGCCAGGCAGGTCCTGCGGCGCGAGCTCCGCGCACGGGGGGAGGCGGCGCGATGAGCGTGCGGCTCCACGTGCTCTCCGGCGGGCGCCTGCGCTCCGACAAGGGGCTCTTCACCCCGGGCCGTGACGAGGGCGTGCGGGAGGCGGCGCCCGTCGCCTGCTTCCTGATCCGCCACCCGCAGGCGCTCGCGCTCTTCGACACGGGCTGCCATCCCGACGTGGCGACCGAGCCGTTCAAGCGCTGGGGCGGGCTCGCGAAGGCCTTCCAGCCGGAGTTCACGCCCGAGGAGACGGTCGTGCCCGAGCTCGGCCGGGTCGGGCTCTCCCCCGACGACGTGGACCTCGTCCTGTGCTCGCACCTGCACATGGACCACTGCGGCGCCAACGCCTTCTTCCCGCGGGCGACCTGCGTCGTGCACGCGCGCGAGCTCGCCACGGCGCGCGACCCGAAGAGCGAGGGGCGGGGCTACTTCCGCGCCGACTGGGACCACGCGCTGCCGTGGCGCGAGGTGGAGGGCGAGCAGGACCTCTTCGGCGACGGCCGCGTCGTGCTCGTCCCCGCGCCGGGGCACACGCCCGGGACGCTGATGGCCGCCGTCGCGCTCGACCGGACCGGGACGGTGCTCCTCGCCTCCGACGCCGTGATCGTGCGCGAGAACCTCGACGAGGAGCTGGTGCCGCGCAACACCTGGGATGCCGAGGTCTGGCGCCGCTCGGTCGCCGAGGTCCGCCGCTGGCAGGCGCGCGGCGCGCTGGTGGTGTTCGGCCACGACGCGCGCCAGTGGGCCGGGCTCCGGAAGGGGCCCGACGCGTATGACTGAGCGCCGGCCCGGCGGGCGCGCACGGTGAGCGCGCCCGCCGCGCCGAGGCTGGTCGGCGCGCGCGTGCCGCGCCTCGAGGACCCGCGCCTGCTGACGGGGCAGGGGAGTTACGTGGACGACCACCGGCCCGCGCGGATGCTCTACGCGGCGTTCCTGAGGACGCCGCACGCCCACGCGCGCATCGTGCGCGTCGACGTCGAGGCGGCGCGCGCGCTGCCGGGCGTGGCGGCCGTGCTGACCGGCGCGGACCTCGCGCGCGACTGCCAGCCCGTGCGCGCCGGCTCGCGGATGCCCGCCTACAAGGTCACCTCGTTCCCGGCGCTCGCGCTGGGCACGGTGCGCTTCACGGGCGAGGCCGTCGCGATGGTCGCGGCCGAGAGCCGCTACGTGGCCGAGGACGCGCTCGAGCGCATCGTCGTCGAGTACGAGCCGCTCCCCGCGGTGGGCGACATGGAGGCGGCGCTCGCGCCCGGCGCCCCCGTGCTCCACGCGGAGGCGGGCGACAACCTCCTGCTCGCGCGCGAGTTCGCGCGCGGCGACGTGGACCGGGCGCTCGCCGGCGCCCACCTGGTCGTGCGTGACCGCTTCCGCTTCCACCGCCACACGGCGGTCTGCATGGAGAACCGCGGCGCGCTCGCCGAGTACGCGAGCGGGACGGGGAGCCTGACGCTGCGCTCCTCGGCGCAGTGCCCGGGGCTCGTCCGCGACGTGCTCGCCGACCTCCTCGACCTGCCCGAGCACCTGATCCGCGTCGTCGCCGCCGACGTGGGCGGCGGCTTCGGCGCGAAGGCCTCGCTCTACCCCGAGGAGATCGCGGTCTGCGTGATGGCGCGCCGGCTCGGGCGCCCGGTGAAGTGGATCGGCGACCGGCGCGAGGACCTGCTCGCGACCTCGCACGCCTGGGACGAGATCGTCGAGGCCGAGCTGGGCGTGGCCGCCGACGGCACGATCGTGGGCCTGCGCGCGGAGGTGCTGGCCGACGTCGGCGCCTACTCGATCTACCCGTGGACGGCCGCGATCGAGCCCGTACAGACGATCTCGTTCCTGCCGGGACCCTACCGCGTCGAGCACTACCGCGGCCGGACGCGCGGGGTCACGACGTGCAAGGCGCCGATGGGGCCCTACCGCGGCGTCGGGCGCCCGCCGGCCGTGTTCGTGATGGAAGGGCTCCTGGACCGCGCCGCGCGCCGGCTCGGGCTCGACCCGACCGAGATCCGCCTGCGGAACTTCATCCGCCCGGAGGACTTCCCGTACAAGTCGCCGTCCGGCATCGTCTGGGACAAGTCCTCGTTCACCGAGACCATGCTCCGCTCGCGCGAGGCGCTCGGCTGGGCCGCCGCGCGCGCCGAGGCCGCGCGGGCGCGCGCGCGCGGGCGCTGGGTCGGCGTGGGCGTGGCCGCGTACGTGGAGCTGACGGGGATCGGCTCCGCGATCGCGGTCTCGCCGGGGATGCCCGTGGCAACGGGCACCGAGGCCGCGACGATCCGCATGGACCCGTCGGGCACGGTGACGGCGGTCTTCGGCATCGCCTCGCACGGCCAGGGGCTCGAGACGACGCTCGCGCAGGTCGTCGCCGACGAGCTCTCCGTGCCGCTCGAGACCGTGCGCGTGGTCCACGGCGACACCGCGCTCTCGCCCTACGGCACCGGCACCTACGCGAGCCGCAGTACGGTGCTCGCGGGCGGCGCCGGCATCCTCGCGAGCCGCGACGTGCGCGACAAAATCCTGAAGGTCGCGGCGCACCTGCTCGAGGCCGACCCGGCCGACCTCGTCGTGCAGGACGGCCGCGTGGCGGTGCGCGGCGCGAGCGACCGGTACGTCAGCGTGCGCGACGTCGCCAGGACGGCCTACGGCGGCGTGCGGCGCCTGCCGCGGGGCCTGGAGCCCGGGCTCGAGGCCACGCGCTTCTACGACCCGTACTACGGCACCGCGTCCACCGCGACCCACATGGCCGTGGTCGAGGTGGACCGCGAGACGTTCGGCGTGCGGATCCTCCGCTACCTGGTGACGGAGGACTGCGGCCGGATCATCAACCCGCTCGTCGTGGACGGCCAGGTGCACGGGGGCGTCGCCCAGGGCGTGGGCGCGGCCCTCCTCGAGGAGCTGGTCTACGACGGCGCGGGCCAGCTCCTCACCGGCACGCTGATGGACTACCTGGTGCCGACCGCGAGCGAGGTGCCCGCGATGGAGGTGCACCACGTCGAGACGCCGTCGCCGACGGCGCTCGGCGGCTTCCGCGGCATGGGCGAGGGCGGGACGATCGGCGCGCCGGCGGTGCTCGCCAACGCCGTCGCCGACGCGCTGTCCGATCTGGGCATCGAGATCAACGAGCTGCCCGTCACGCCCGAGCGGCTCTTCCGGCTCGCGCGGCGCGCCGGGCGGGCGTGAGGGGGGGCATGGACCTCGGGCTCGGCGGCAGGGTGGCGCTGGTGACGGGGGCGGGCCGGGACATCGGCCGCCAGATCGCGCTCGTGCTCGGGCGCGAGGGGGCGGCGGTCGCCGTCAACTACGCGAAGTCGCAGGACGCGGCCGAGGCGACCGCGGCGGAGATCCGGCAAGGCGGCGGCCGGGCGCTCGCCGTCCCCGCCGACGTGACCGACTACGCGGCCGTCCGGCGCATGGCCGAGCGCGTCGGGGGCGAGCTCGGCCCGATCGACGTGCTCGTCAACAACGCGGGCATGGTCCGCCGCAAGTTCTTCCTCGAGACCAGGCCGGAGGAATGGCCCGCGCAGATCGACGTCGGCCTCTACGGCGTGCTGAACTGCTGCCACGCGATCGCGCCGGGCATGGTCGAGCGCCAGCGCGGCCGCATCGTCAACATCGCGGGCGACTCGGCGCGCGTCGGCCAGGCGCAGCTCAGCATCACGGCGTCGGCGCGCGGGGGCGTGCTCTCCCTCACGCGCACGCTCGCGCGCGAGCTCGGGCGCGCCAGCATCACGGTCAACGCGGTCACGTTCGGCTGGGTCGAGACGGGCCACGCCGACCCGGGCTTCTGGGACGCCAACCGCGAGCGGATCTTGCAGGCCTACCCGATCAAGCGGCTGGGACGGCCCGACGACATCGCGCCGCTGGTGGCCTTCCTCGCCTCCGACCTGGCCTCCTGGATCACCGGCCAGACCGTCAGCGTGAGCGGCGGCTACACGACGATCTGAGGGCCGACGCGACCCGATGGCCGACCTCCGCATCGACAACGCCGACTGGCTCCTCACCCTGGACCGCGACCGGCGGATCCTCCGCGACGGCGCCGTGGCCGTCGCCGACGGCCGGGTCATCGCCGTGGGGAAGACCGACGACGTGGCGCCCGCGCACCCGGCGCCGCGCGTGATCTCGGCGCGCGGCCGGGTGGTGACGCCCGGGCTCGTGGACAGCCACATCCACACGACGTTCCAGATGAGCCGCGGGCTGGCCGACGAGGTCGGGAGCAAGCGCTTCCTCTTCGAGCGCATGTACCCCTACGAGGCCGCGCTCGACGAGGCCGACGCGCTCGCCTCGATCCGGCTCTGCGTGCTCGAGCTGCTGAAGAACGGCGTGACGACCTTCATCGACGCGGGCAACTACCAGCCGCACCTCACCGCGGAGGTCGCGGGCGCGGCGGGCCTGCGCTGCGTGGTCGCGCGCTCGAGCTTCGACGTGGCGGCCTCGGCGATGGGCGTGCTGCCGCCCTCGTTCATCGAGACGACCGAGCAGGCCCTCGAGCGCGCCGAGCGCGTGGTGCGCGAGCTCCACGGGGCGCACGGCGGGCGCGTCCACGCGTGGCTCCAGTTCCGCGGGCTCAACAACTCGACCGACCGGCTGATCGTGGAGCTGAAGCGCCTCGCGGACATCCACGGCGTCGGCGTGCAGACCCACGCGTGCTTCGCGCGCGACACGCGGGAGTCCTCGCTGGCGAAGCACGGCGTGACGGAGGTCGAGCGGCTCGAGCGTCTCGGCGTGCTCGACGCGAACGTGCTGCTGATCCACGTCGGGTGGGCGACCGAGGCGGAGCTGGCGCTGCTCCGCCAGCACGACGTCAAGTGCGTGGCGGCGCCGTCCTCGAGCCTGCACAACGCCTACGGCAACCTCCGCGAGGGCCACGTCCCCGAGCTGCTCGCGGCCGGCGTCGCCGTCGGCCTCGGCTCGGACCACGCCTCGTCGGGCATCGTGGACCTCTGCCAGGAGATGTTCCTGGTCGCCGGCGCCTACAAGGAGGTCCGCACCAACCCCGAGGTCCTGCCGCCCGAGCGCGTGCTCGAGATGGCGACGGTACACGGCGCGCGCTGCGCGCTGCGCGGCGAGGAGATCGGCGCGCTCGAGGTCGGCCGCCGCGCGGACCTGGTGCTGTTCGACACCGCGCGGCCCGAGTGGCAGCCGCTCTACAACCCGGTCGCGAACCTCGTCTACAGCGCGACCGGCCGGAGCGTGGACACCGTGATCGTGGATGGGCGCGTGCTGGTCGAGGGCGGGCGCGCGCTGACGCTCGACGAGGGTGCGATCCTCGAGGAGGCCCGGCGCCGCGCGCCCGCCATTCTCGCCAGGACGAAGCTCGGGGCGCTGGTGGCCCCGAAGTGGCCGGTCCTCTGATGCCCGTCGTCGACTTCCACATCCACTGCTACGACTGGCCGATCCAGGCGCCCCCGTCGTTCGTCCGGTTCATGGACCGCGAGATGGCGCGCGCCTACGGCTCGTTCGCCGCGTTCGTCGAGCGCTTCACGACCGGCGAGGCGTACGAGCGCGTGCTGGACGACGCGCGGGTGGACTACGGCGTGATCCTGGCCGAGCTGGCGCCGATCACCTCGGCCATCGCCAGCAACGAGACCGTCGCGCGTCTCTGCCAGGGCCACCCGCGCCTGATCCCCTTCGCGTCCCTCAACCCCTACCTGAGCGCGAACCCCGCGCAGGAGCTCGAGCGGCTCGTGCGCGAGCACGGCTTCCGCGGCCTCAAGCTCTACCCGACGTACAACTACTTCTACCCGAACGACCGGCTGCTGTACCCGCTGTACGCGAAGGCCCAGGAGCTCAGGATCCCGGTCAAGTGGCACACGGGGACGTCCGCGTTCCCGGCCTCGCGGCTCAAGTACGGCGACCCGATGCACATCGACGACGTCGCCGTGGACTTCCCCGACCTCGTCGCGATCATCACGCACAGCGGCCGGCCGCTCTGGTACGACACCGCGTACACGCTCGCGCGGATGCGGGAGCACGTCTACATGGAGATCGCGGGTCTGCCGCCCAGGCGTCTGCTCGACTACTTCCCCGACCTCGAGCGCGTCAGCGACAAGGTGCTGTTCGGCTCCGACTGGCCGAGCGTGCCCACCATGAAGGGCAACGTGGAGGGGCTCCGCGCGCTGCCGCTCAGCGCCGAGGCCAAGGAGCGCATCCTCGGCGGCAACGCCGCGCGCCTGCTCGGGCTCGCCTGAGCATGGCCTGGCAGGTCATGACGGGGCAGGAGAAGGCGATCCTCGGCGCCTTCGCGTTCCTCGCGCTCGCGCTGGTCGTGGCGGCCGTCCTCGGCGTCGTCCGCCGCGGGCGCGGCGCCCCGCCGCCGACGGGCACGCGCTTCGTCCCGCACTGGCAGCTCATGGGCATGCTGCTCGTCGCGGCGCTCGCGATCGTGGCCGCACTCGTCGTCCCGTTCCTCGCGCGCCGGTAGGCGCTTCGGCTCGCGCCGTCGCGGGCCGTCGATTCAGCCGGCGAGGGCGCGCTCGATCTGGTCGAAGGAATGGCTATGGTTGCCGTCGCTCCGCCCAGGCCTGTGTCCAGCGCCGGCTTGCACGGAGCGGCACTCCGATCGCTGCGATCATACGCCGACGACGGCTGACCCCGCGCCGCTGAAGCGCGTGCCCGAGGGCCTCCCTGTTCGATCATCCTGACCCGCGAGTCATCCATCATGGTTCACCTCGAGGTCGAGTCCCTGAGGGCTGCCGCCAGCGCGGGCGACTCGGTGACGCTGACCAGCAGTTCCCGCAATCGGAGCGGCACGCCCATGAGGTAGGCTCGCTGAACGGGATGCAAGTGGATGCTCAGGATGCCTCGCCCGGATCCGTTCACCAGCCAGCGACCACGGAAGCCATGCACGCCTCGGCTGAGTGGTCTGATGTCGAGAGTTGACGTCGAGGCAATTGCCGATCGTGGAAAGCGTGATCGGAACGCCCACCCCATCCGGACCTCGACCTCTGCTCCGTCGAGCTCCACATAGGCTGTCGCGGGCGGTAGACCGAGAAGACTCGAGAACACGCCGTACCAGCGGTCGAAGCTGATGGGGAACCGGGTTGCGTTGCGCCCGACGGCTGCGATCATGGTCTTCGTTCCGCCTCGTTTCGGGCGCTCACTTCGACCCGAGGTCTTGACACATTCCGCGCGGCTACTGATCACGACATGCCACGTGCCACCGTCCTGCCCGCGAACTTGATACTGGACTGCGGAGGGAGGTCCCTCATCGTGATGACAGTCGTCCCACCATTCGAAATAGGCGTTGGCTGCGAGTCGATCGAAGCTCTCGCTAACCCGGCTCATAGCACATCAGCTAAGCTGCAACGCTGTCGTCCGCTGGCCTCAACGTCGTTCGGCATGTCCAACGTGCGGTATCAGCTGCGGCGCGTAGCGCCGTCAGCTGAATGCCGATGTTCGACGGTCCGGCCCGTCCGCTACCGTGAACCGTCCGGGTAGTCGATGGCTCCCGCACGCATCAACCTCGCGGCGATCTGGCGATGATTCCGGAACTGTGCCTCCTTGAGAGCCGTCCACCCCTTCGGGGATCGGGCGTTCACGTCGGCGCCACCAGCAAGCAACGCTTCGACGACATCGGGGCGCCCGTAGAGCATAGCGATCATGAGCGGAGTCCAGCCGCCGCCTGCCGGCTCATTCACCCGTGCACCGGCCACTAGCAGCGTCTGGACCGTAGCGCCATTGCCCGTCCACGCGGCGTAGTGCAGTGCCGCATAGTCGATCGGGCCCTTCCGCCGTGCGCCGACATCGGCCCCAGCGCTAAGCAGCAGCCGCGTCGCCGCCTCATTTCCCCGCCCAGCGGCCAGCTGCAGCGCCGTCCCACCGTAGATGTCCACCGAGTTCACGTTGGCACCCCGGGTGACTAGTGCCCGCATGGTCGGAAGGTTGCCCGACCAGATGGCCTGGATGAGCGCGGTGTCGCCTATCTGCGACATCGCGTTGGGATCGGCTCCTGCGTCAAGCAACACGACGACTGCCTGTTCGTTAGCGGACCATGCCGCGAGCATGAGCGCGGTCATGCCAGCTCCATTCCGGGCATCGACGACGGCGCCACCCGCCAGTAGTCGCCGCATCGCCGCAATTCGCCCATGTGCCGCCGCCTTCATCAGAGGCGTTTCGTCCCCGCGGAAAAGGGCCTCTTCCCTCGGCTGGGCCGAGACCGCTGCGGCCAGGAGGGCACCGGACAACACGAGGATCAGCGTCTTGCGCAAAACCAATCGTCCCGTGGCTCTCTTCACGTATCCGCCGAACGGTCGCGGTGAGCAGCCGCGGCGAGCGCATGCGAGCCAGCGGTCTGCTCCACCGCGGGGTTCGTCGAGTCGTCGTCAGGACGCAGTCTTGAGGAGGACCTTCTCCAGGGGCTTGGGCACGTCGATCGCGAAGAAGCGATCTGCGGCATAGCCATAGTCCTCCCCGCTCTCGTCGACGATCCGCAGATAACCGTGGCTCTCGGCGCTCGGATCGGGAATGACCCGATACAGCTTCCCGATCTCGAGAGACGCCTCGTAGCCCTTGTTCTTGATGCATACGGCGAACTGCGCTTTACTCGCTCTTTTCATTCCTCAGTCCAGGAGCGGGAACTTGATCTTCATCTCCCGCCGACCAATCCCGTGAGCCTCGTACCAATGGACCTCGGCGTTATGTACCGTCGCGTCTCGGAGACGGACCATTGCGAGGCCCTTCCGCTTTCGCCATCGCCCCTTGCCGTACCGTCGGCGCAACCGTCGCAGCTGTCTGATCGCCCGCCCGGTAGCGATTGTCTCAACTTTCCGCACCGGGCCAACGACCTCGAAATCCATCGGCTTACGCTAGCACACCGCCCCGGGACTCCAGTCACGGCTTATTCGCCGAACCGCTGCGTATCAGCCGCGGCGCGCCCTGCGCGCCGTCGGCTGGATGCGTTTGTTGGGCCGGGCTGACATGCGCGCCTCGAACCAGCGCTTGAGTGATTCCTGGCTCTCAGCGGAGCGCCGTCCGGCCAGGAGGCCCTCAACGCTGATGTCCTCGTCCAGCGAGGGCCAATGAATACCGACTCCGCGTCCGATGAAGCGCCACCGCGCGCGTTCGCGCTTGCTGCCGTGGAGAAGGCGCGGATACCAGACGAGGGGCACCGCCAACGTTCGGCCATCCTCAAGCTGGACGGTGAGCTCGTCGTTTGTCACTTTGACGTCCACCGCGCGGGCGGCCAGAAGGTCACTCGTTGAAGTAGGCATCCCAGCTCCTCAGCAACGCTTCTCGGTGTTGCTCAACCAACCGTTGAATCCGACGAACCTCAACAGGCTTGAAGCCACCGCTGCTCTGGAGGCGAACGGGGCTCAGCCAGAACTTAGCACTGTTGTCATCTCGCTCGACGTGAACGTGCGGCGGCTCCTCCGCGTCGCTTGAGTAGAACAGGAAACGGTACGGGCCGGCCCGCAGCACCGTCGGCATCGATCCACCTTATCAGACGCCAGGGGCGCGATGAAGTTGCCCGCGCGTGGCGACGGCCTAACGCGGCGCTGAGCGGCGGCGCGCTTGCGCGCCGGCCGCTCCAGCGCACGGTTAGGGGCCTCCGATTCTTGGCAGCGAGGGGAATTCGCTCTCTCAACCCTCGAGCCGCCGCATCAGAAACTGACCACACTCGATTCGGAGATCAGGCTCGCAAACTTGATGGGATCCATGAAGGAGGCGTTCAGACTCTTGAGGTCCGCTTCGGCCACCCCACGGGCGACCGAACAGGCACCTCAGACAAAGACCGGGACCTTTCCTTTGACGACCTTGTCGATCAACTCGGGAAGGGGTGGAAACCCGACACCATGAACTGTCTTCGCGATCGCCTCCTTTGCCAAGTAGACCCCTTCTCCAACTAGGCCGATCGTAACCTCCTTGCCGGCACCTATAGCCCCCACTGCGGTGATGAACGCCAAGGTAGACTTTGTGGGGTCATCCGTCGCGTGCGTCGCAACCGCCAGTATCTTGGCCATCTTGCTCCCTCCGTTGTCCTTCCCTTACTACATCACTGGGTGAATCTCGTGCGGATGCACCTTGCTCAGCCGCACCTCCTTTCCGGTTTGCTAGATCTTCTGGATGATGAATCGGAAAACAGGCTTGTCTCCGTCGATCAGCTCACAGGGGTATCCCAGTTCTCGCATAAGCATCGGGATCGTCTGTTTGGCAGGATAGTAGTCTGTCACAACCTCGAGCCGTTCCCCGGCAGCCATTTCGTTGAGGGTCATGCGCGTATCAAACGTCGGACCGGGACAGACTTTGCCTCGGAGATCCAGACAACGCTCGATCTTCTCGGCGCCCATGATCCCCCGCCTCCTGATTTGCGACTTTTGCGCCCCTAGACAGTATGACTTCCGCGAGATGAGGCTGACCTCCGCCCCCAGACGCGGGTTAGCCCCGGTGAGGCCAGAGCCGCCGAATGCGCACCGGCATTCACCACGAGAACGGAGGTCAGCCATGGCAAACGGTAGCACACTGTACATCGGCCTCGACGTCCAGGGTCAGCACGACCGGCAGGTGCTGCGGGCGCTTGGCGCGTACGACGTCGTCCAGCCAGGGCAGGGTGGCGTCGAGCACGTCGCGGTAGAGGAACAGGAGCGCGCTGAGCGCCTGGTTCTGGGTCGAGGCGGCGACGCGGCCCTCGACCGCCAGCGCGCTCAGGAAGCGGGTGACCTCGGGCGCTCCCATCTCGGCCGGGTGGCGCTTGCCGTGGAAGAAGATGTAGCGGCGGATCCACGCGACGTAGGCCTCCTCGGTGCGCCGGCTGTAGTGACGGGCACGCACGGCGTCGCGCACGCGGTCGAGCAGCCGCGGTTTGGGCGCGCTGGCTGCGCCGGTCTCCCGCACGGCTGCGATCGGCCGAAGGGTGGCGATTCCAGAGACCCCCTTTCGTTCCGGGCAGGTCGAACAGAGCCCACTCGGATGACGCCGGCAAGCCGAACCTGGCTGTATCGAACATTGGACGCTGACGACGCGCCCGGGCCGTGGTGCAGTGCGGGTGCGCGTTCGTCTCGGTGACCGCCCGGTCGGACGCGACAGAATGCCGGCAGAGGAGGCGCGCGATGGCGGTCATGCCCAGACGCTACCGGTTCACGGTGGACGAGTACGACCGCCTGGCCGCGGCCGGGGTGCTGACCCGGTGCGACCGGGTGGAGCGTTCCCGGACCTGACGCTGACCGTCGCCGGCCTCCTCGGCTGAGCGCGCGGCGCCGGGCCTGCCGCGCGCGCGCGAGGCTCAGGCGGGGCCGAAGCCGATCGCGGTCTGGGCGTCCTTGACGATCGGGCGGAAGCGGACGGGCAGGCCGATCGCGAGCGTCTCGAGCGGGATGTCCTGCACGCGGCCCAGGAGCGAGGGGCCCTCCTTGAGCTTCACCGCGGCGATCGCGTAGGGGACGTCCGCCGCGTGGGCGCGCGGGGCCACGCGGATCACGGTGTAGCTCGCGATCGTGCCCTCGCCGGCGAGCGGCACCGGCTCCCAGGCGCGCGCCTGGCACGTCGGGCAGAGCTCGCGCGGGGGGATCTCGAGCGCGCCGCACTTCGTGCAGCGGATGCCCGTCAGCTCCCCCGCGCGCACGCGCTCGAAGAAGTGCTTGAGCGTGACCACCCTGGGGTCAGTCACGGCCGAAGAGGCTCACGCAGACGGTGGCGGTGTTGCCGCCGAGGGTGTGGGCGAGGCCCCTCCGGGCGCCCTCGACCTGCCGGGGCCCGGCCTCCCCGCGGAGCTGGGTGACGATCTCGGCGACCTGCGCGGCGCCCGTCGCGCCGATCGGGTGGCCCTTGGCCTTGAGACCGCCCGAGACGTTCACCGGGATCTTGCCGCCGAGGCTCGTCTGGCCCTCGGCCGCGGCGCGGCCGCCCGCGCCGGGCTCGAAGAGGCCGAGGCCTTCCGTCGCGACGATCTCGGCGATCGTGAAGCAGTCGTGCAGCTCGACCACGTCCACGTCCTGCGGGCCGATCCCCGCCTGGCGGTACGCGGCGGCGGCGGCGCGCTCGGTGGCGGGCACGCGCGAGAGGTCGCGCTTGTCGGCCATCAGCATCCAGTCGGCCGCGGCGGCGGCGGCGAGGACCCAGACCGGCTTGCGCGAGCGGCGCGCGACCTCCTCGGACGCGAGCACGAGCGCGGCGCCGCCGTCGGTGAACGGGCAGCAGTCGTAGAGCTTGAGCGGGTCGGCGACGTAGGCGCTCTTGAGCACCTGCTCGAGCGTGATCTCCTTCTGGAACTGCGCCTTCGGGTTGTGCACGGCGTGCTTGTGGTTCTTCACGGCGACGGCCGCCATCTGCGCCTCGGTCGTGCCGTACTTCTGCATGTGGGCGCGCGCGATCAGCGCGAACACGCCGGGGAAGGTGAGGCCGAGCGTTTGCTCCCAGGCGGCGTCCGAGGCGTAGGCGAAGTACTCGGTGGACTCGGCCGTCGGCACGTTGAGCACGCGCTCGCCGCCGCCCACGAGCACGACGTCGGAGGTGCCGGAGCCGACCTCCATGACGGCGTGGCGGAAGGCGACGTGGGACGAGGCGCACGCGTTCTCGATGCGCGTCGTCGGCACCGCGGGCAGGCCCAGGATGGAGGCCGCCTGCGGGCTCGTGTGGAGCTGGTGCTCCGTCTCGCCGCCCACGACGTTGCCGTAGTACACGGCCTGGACCGCGCTCGCCGGCAGTCCGGCGTCGGCCAGCGCGTCCGCCGCGGCCTCGGCGAATAGCTCGGACGAACTACGCTCGTGCTTGCCGAACTTCGTCACCCCGACCCCGATCACGGCCACCCGGCGCATGCGGACCTCCTTGTCCTCGCCCATGCTAGCATCGAACCTCGTGGCTGCGCGAGGGCTCGTCCTGCTCGGGTGCGGCTGGATCGCGCGGCGCCACGCGGTCGCCGCGCGGCGGCTCGGCGTGCCCGTGCTCGCGGCCAGCCGCGACCTCGCCCGCGCCCGGGCCTTCGCGCGCGCTCACGGCGCGGTGGCCGCGTTCGGGAGCTACGCCGAGGCCGTGAGCGACCCGCGGGCGTGCGCGGCCGTCGTCTGCACGCCCCACGATCGGCACCTCGCGGACGCGCGGCTCGCGCTGGAGGCCGGCCTGCACGTGCTCGTCGAGAAACCGATCGCGCGGACGCTCGAGGAGGCGGACCGGATGCTGGCCGCGGCCCGCGGCGCGGGGCGCGTGCTGATGGTCGCCGAGAACTTCCGCTTCATGCCGGCGTTCCGTCACGTGGCCGCGCTGCTCGCCGCGGGCGGGGTCGGGGCGCTGCGCGAGCTGCACCTGGTCGCGCGCGGCTTCCGCGCGCACGCGGGCTGGCGGCTCGCGCCCGAGGCGATGGGCGGCGGCGCCCTGATCGACGGGGGCATCCACTACCTCCACACCCTGCGCTGGTGGGGCGGGGAGGCGCGGCGGGTCTTCGCGCTCCGGCCGCCGCAGACGGTGGCTCTCGGGGGCGAGGACTGCGTGGACCTGCTCGCCGAGCTGGCGAGCGGGGCGGTCGGGCTCGTCGCCAATTCTCTTGGCTCCCGCGGCGTTCCGCGGGTTCAATGGTCTACGGTGACTGGCGCCGAGGGCACCTGCTTCGCCGACAACCGCGGCCGCTGGGTCCTCGTGCGCGGGACCGGGGGCACGCGGCTCCGCTGGTTCGTGCGGGACACCCGAGGGCACGTGGCGATGCTGCGAGCGTTCGAGGACGCGATGGCGACGGGCGTGGCGCCAGAGAGTGACGGCGTCTCGGGCCGGCAGGACCTCGCCCTCGTGCTCGCCGCGTACCGCTCGATCGCCGAGCGCCGTCCGGTGGACCTGGCGTGCTGAGCGAAGAAGCCCTCATCCTGCTCGCGACCTTCGGCGCGATCGCGCTGGTGGTCCTCGGCGCGCTCGAGCTGCTCTGGCCCTCGAAGCCGCGCCACCCGGTGCGCCGCCTTCCGCCCGTGCCGCTCAAGCAGGGGACGCTGCCGCGGCCCGCGGCGCCGCTCGAGCCCGGCGCGGCGCGGAGTCCCTTCGCGCAGCCGCCGCGCGCGGCCGCGCGGCCGGTCGCGCCTCCGCCGCCCGTCCAGGCGCCCACGCCCGTCGCGCCCCCACCCGCGCGCGTGGAGGTGCTGCCGGCGCCCGCCGTCGCGACGCCCTTCACGCCGCCGCGACCCCCGCCGCCGCCGCGCCGCCGGCGGAGCAAGGTCTCGCCGCACGCGCGCGCGCACGCCGGGCAGCGCCCCGAGGCCGCGGCGGCTGCGGCGCCTGCGCCTGCCGTCGCGCCCCCGCGCGCGGCGCCGCCGGCACCCGCGCCGCTCCGTCCCCCCGCCGAGCACGCGGCGCCGCCGGCGCCCGCCGCGGGCACCCCCGAGCCCGTCGAGACGGCCGCGAGTGCGCCTGCGCCGCCCGCCGCGCCCGCCTTCGATCCGTTGCTCGTGGAGACGTGCTTCTCGCTCTACCAGGAGGGCCACTACGACGAGCTCTTCACGCTCGCCGACGAGATGATGCGGCGGGCGCGCCCCGAGAGCCTCGCGGGCGAGGCGGCGCACGGCGCGGCGGCGCTCTGGTCCGTCGTCGGGCTCGCCAAGCAGGCGCTCGGCGACGACGAGGGCGCGCGCTTCGCGCTCGAGGCCGCGCTGGAGGTCGCGCCGCCGGAGGAGCGGGAGACCTACCAGCAGCACGTCGCGGCGCTGGCGCTCAGCACCGCGCAGTCGTGGCTCGCGCGCGCCCACAGCCACGACACCGACGACGGCGTCGGGGCGATCCGCACCGCGCTCGCCTGGATCGAGCGCGGGCTCGCCGCGGTCCCGTGGGACTCGCGGCTGCGCGACCTCCACGAGACCGCGCGCGGGGCGCTCTGGCCGGCCTGCGAGCAGGCCGCGCTCGCGCTGCTCCAGCGCCAGGAGTTCGGCGCCGCGCGGCGCCTGCTGCGCGAGGCGCTCGACGATCCCGACTGCCCGGCGGCGTCCGCCGAGACCTTCCGCGAGATGCTCACGGGCACGCTCGGCAGCGAGATCGGCCAGCTCACCGCGCAGGCGATCCGCAGCATGCAGGAGGCGCGCGAGCACGAGGCGCTCGGCGCGCTCCGGCGCGCCGAGGAGCTGCTCGGGACGATGCCGGCCGAGGCGCTGCCCCCGAAGCGGCGCGAGGAGGTGGACCAGCGGCTCTGGTGGGGCTACACGAAGCTCGGCATGCGCCGCGTGGAGTCGGGCGAGTACGAGGACGCCCTGGACCCGCTGATCCACGCGCTCCGGTACAGCGACATCGGCCCGGACCGGCAGGCGGAGACGCGGTCCGCGCTCGTGCGCGCGCTCGAGGGCGTCGCCGACGTGCGCACGCTCGCGATCCGCCAGCTCGCCGACGGCGGCGAGTGGGACGAGGCGGTGCTGCGCGCCGAGCAGCTCCGGGAGCTGCTGCGGAGCTGCGGCGATCTGGGGCTCTCGGAGGAGGAGCTGTCGGCGCCGCGGGCGAAGACCGAGCGCCTCTGCGGGGAGCTGGGGATCAGCTGAGCGTCACGCGGTCAGGGCTCGACGCTGTGGCGGCGGATCTCCTCCAGGAGCGGCTCGGGCACCCGGAAGAACGACTCGACGACGGCCGGGTCGAAGTGGGTGCCGGCGCACCGCTCGATCTCCGCCTTGGCCAGGTCGAAGGGCTTGGCCTTCGAGTATGGCCGGTCGAACGTCATCGCGTCGAAGGCGTCCACGACCATGAAGATGCGCGCGCCGAGCGGGATCTCCTCGCCCCGCAGGCCGCGCGGGTAGCCGCTGCCGTCCCACTTCTCGTGGTGCGCCCAGACGATCGGCACGGCGCCCCGGAGGAACGGAATCTTCTCGATCAGCGCCTTGCCGATTTCGGGATGCCGGCGCATGATCCGCCACTCCTCCTCGGTGAGCGCCCCGGGCTTCAGGAGGATCGCGTCGGGGATGCCGATCTTGCCGATGTCGTGGAGCAGGACGCCGTGCGCGAGGTCGGTCAGCTCGGTCTCGGGCATCCCGTGCTCGCGGGCGGTGGCGAGCGTGTAGCCGTGCACGCGCCGCGAGTGCGCCTCGGTCCCGACGTCGCGCGTGTCGAGCGCGGAGCCGAGCGCCTCGAGGGTGGACCGGTAGGTGTCCTGGAGCTGCCGGTAGGCGGAGGCGAGGTCGCGCGTGGCCTCGACCACCCGGCGCTCGAGGAGCTCCTGGTACTCGCGGCGCTCGATCAGGAGCTGGCGGCGCTCGAGCGCGCGTTCGGCGGCGATCAGGAGCTCGTCCACGTTGACGGGCTTCATGATGAAGTCGTAGGCGCCGAGCTTCAGGCTGTCGATCGCGGTCTTCACGTCGGCCGCGCCGGTCAGCACGATCACCGCGGCGTCCTGGTCGGCCGCGCGCACCGTGCGCAGCAGCTCGATGCCGGTCATCACGGGCATCTTGAGGTCGGTCACGATCAAGGGCGGCCGCGCGCTGCGGAACACCTCGACGCCCTCGCGGCCGTCGTTGGCCAGGAGGCAGTTGTAGCCCGCCCCGAGGAAGATCTGGTGGAGGACCTCGCGGACCTGGCGGTCGTCGTCGACGATCAGGATGTCGCGCTGCGCCCCGCTCACCCGACCCTCTCGGCCTGCGGCTGCCCCGCCGCCACGACCTGGTTCTTGCCGGCCCGCTTGGCGCTGTAGAGCGCCTCGTCGGCGGCGCGGAAGAGGTCGTCGGAGGTGGACGCCGGGCTGGTCGTCGTGTGCATGATCTCGTCGTCCGGAAGGCTCGCGACGCCGAAGCTCGCGGTCACGTGCTTGCCGTGCGGGAACGGGTACGTCGCGATCACCTGGCGGATGCGGTCGGCGTAGAGCCGCGCGCCCGCCTTGGCGGTCTCGACGAGGAGGATCGCGAACTCGTCGCCGCCGTACCGCGAGACCACGTTGATGCCGCGGGAGTGCTTCATGAGGATCTGCGCGACCTCGCGGAGCGTCTCGTCGCCACCGGCGTGGCCGAGCTCGTCGTTGATGTTCTTGAAGCCGTCCAGGTCGAGGAGGACGGTCGAGACGGGGTGGTTGAAGCGCCGGAAGCGCGAGATCTCCTCCTCGAGCCGGAGCGTGAAGAAGCGCCGGTTGTAGAGGCCGGTGACGTCGTCCTTGAACGACGTCTCCTTGAGCTTGAGGTTGGTGGCCTCGAGCTCCTTGTACGCCGCGTCGAGGCGCACGGCGAACGTGTTGATGTCCGTCGCCTGCTGCTCGATGGTCCCGAGCATGCTCGAGAACGACTTCATGAGCGTGCCGACCTCGTCGCCGCGGCCGCCGGGGCTCGTGAGGCTCGCCTGCTTGGCCATCAGCTCGGCCATGCGCGCGACCGCGCGGCCGAGGTCCCAGATCATGTACGCCCCGCCCACCATCGCGGCCGTGGTGAACACGATCAGGGCGGAGAGGCCGTAGAACCGGACCGTCTCGCGGGCGTCGAGACCGGGCAGCACGAAGCCGTGGACCACGTAGGCCAGCACGAGCAGGGGGAGCGCCGACGCGAGCGTCAGCGCGAACAGGACCTTCTGCCTGAGTCGCCGTCCGGCGAACGCGACGTCGGAAGACGCCTCGCTTGGCATACCGGGGATTATAAGGGAAAATACCCCGTCATGCCGCTGGGGACGGACCGGAAGATCGACTGCCTGGGGCTCTTCTGTCCGGTGCCGATCCTCCGGGTGCGTGACGCCATGCGGCAGATGCAGCCGGGGCAGGTGCTGGAGATGATCTCGGACGATCCGGCGTCCCCCGCCGACATGCAGGGCTGGGCGGCGCGGAGTGGCCACGAGCTGCTGGAGATCGACCGGACTGGTGCGGCCTTCCGCTTTGTCGTCCGCAAATCCCGATAGCCCCGGCGTCCCCAGCGCGGCCCCGCGCGTCTACCTCGACTACGCCGCCTTCTCGCCCGTGGACCCCCGCGTCGTCGCCGTGATGCGGCCGTTCCTCGAGGGCGGCGCCGGCAACCCGGGCGCGCAGCACTCGCTGGGGCTCGAGGCGCGCGCCTCGCTCGACGGCGCGCGCGCGAAGGTCGCCCGCCTGTTCGGCGGCGCGCCGGCGGGCGTGGTCTTCACGTCGAGCGCGACCGAGGCGAACAATCTGGCGATCCGCGGGCTCGCCGGGCGCGCCGCCGGCCGCCACGTCGTGACCTCCGCGATCGAGCACGTCTCGGTGATCAACTGCTGCCGCGAGCTCGAGAAGCAGGGCTTCCGCGTGACGTACCTGGGCGTCGACGCCGACGGCTGCGTGGACCCGGGCGCGGTCGCGCGCGCGCTCACGGGCGACACCGCGCTCGTGTCCATCGGCGCGGCCTCGAGCGAGATCGGCACGCTCGAGCCGGTGCGGGAGATCGGCCGCCTCGCGCACGAGCGGGGTGTGCCGTACCACGTGGACGCGGTCGGCGCGGTGGGGCGCGTCGCGCTCGCCGTGGACGACGCCCACGTGGACCTCCTCACGCTCTCGTCGAACGACCTCTACGGGCCGCCGGGCGCCGGCGCCCTCTGGGTGCGGCCGGGCACCAGGCTGATCCCGCTGCTCCTGGGCGGCGGCCAGGAGGGCGGCTACCGCTCCGGCACGGAGAACCTCCCCGCGATCGTGGGCATGGGCGTCGCCGCCGACCTGGCGCGCGCGGAGGGCGCGGCCGAGGTCGCGCGGCTGCGCGCGCTGCGCGACCGGCTCCTCGCGGGCCTGCTCGACCGCCTGCCCGAGGCGCGGCTCACCGGCGCCCGCGGCGACGGGCGCCTCCCGCACCACGCCTCCCTCGTCGTGCCGGGCGTGAAGGCCGAGGCCGTCCTGCTCGAGCTCGACCTGCGTGGCGTCGCCGCCTCGTCCGGCTCGGCCTGCAGCGCGGCGACCGGCGAGCCCTCCCACGTGCTGCGCGCGATCGGCCTGAGCCGCGAGGCGGCGGACGGCGCGCTCTGCTTCACGCTCGGGCGCTGGACCACGCCGGGCGACATCGACTTCGTGCTCGAGGCCGTGCCCGCGGTCGTCGCGCGGCTGCGCCGCCTCGCGCCGCGCTAGCGTGCCGTTCTCGCAGTCGTGTTGCGCGCGGCCCGTGGAGTCGGCCCGTCGAGCGCGCGTGGGAGGGGTCGACGGAGACCCGTTCCCGCCAACGCGGCACCGGGCGCAGCGCGCCCGGATGGCGCCCAGCCGCCTGGGGGCAGCGAACGCATGCCGCGTGGTCGTCGTCGACCCCTCCCGCGCGCGCTCGACGGCCCGTCGCCTGCCGGCCGTGACCATCATGTCGTGGACGGAACGCTAGCGTGCGCCTGTTCCTGTTCGACGTGGACGGCACGCTCGTGACGGCGCGCGGCGCCGGGCGCGAGGCCCTCGCCCGCGCGCTCGCGGAGACGTACGGGACGGCGGGCACGATCGAGCGCTACGACTTCCGCGGCAAGACCGATCCGCGCGCCGTCCTCGACCTCATGACCGAGGCCGGCCTGCCGCCGGACGCGATCCACGCGCGCCTCGAGGCCTGCTTCGCCGCCTACGTGCGCGAGCTCGAGCGGCTGCTCGCCGACGGCGCGCGCATCGCGCTCATGCCCGGCGTCGCCGACCTGGTCCGCGTCCTCGCGGGCCGCGCCGACGCGCTCGTCGGGCTCCTGACCGGCAACATCGAGGCGGGTGCCCGGGTGAAGCTCCGGCCCACCGGGCTCCTGCCCCTCTTCCGCGTCGGCGCGTACGGCTCCGACGACGGCGACCGGCGCCGCCTGCCGCCGATCGCCCGGGCGCGGGCGCGGGCGGCCAGCGGCCACGAGTTCCCGCCGGAGCGCGTCACGATCATCGGCGACACGCCGCTCGACGTGGACTGCGCGCGGGCGTGCGGCGCGGTGGCGGTCGCGGTGGCGACGGGCCAGCACGCCGCGGCCGAGCTCGCCGCCCACGCCCCCGACCTCCTCTTCGAGGACTTCGCCGACGTGGCGGGGACCGTGGCGCGCCTGACCGGCGACGGATGAGCGGGCCGCTCCTGGTCCTCTGGCTGCACCTGCTCGGCGTCGTCGTCTGGGTCGGCGGCCTCGCGTACCAGGCCCACGTCCTGGGGCCCGCGGCGCGCCGGGGCGGCGTGGCGGCGTTCGCGGACGCCGCGCGCCGGGCGCGGCCGGTCGCGTGGGCGGCGGTGGCGGTGGTCGTGCTGAGCGGGCTCTACAACGTCACGCGGCTCGGGCCGCTCGAGCGGGTGCTGGCGAGCGGCGCCGGCCTCCTGCTCGCGGGGAAGGTCGTCCTCGTGCTCGCGATGGTCGCGCTCGCGGCCCAGCGCGACTTCGCCCAGGTGCCGCGGCTCGGGCGGGCGCTCGCCGCGGGCGAGGCACCCGGGCCCGCGCTCGCCGCGATCGCGTGGCTCGACCGGCTCGTGCTGCTGCTGGCGCTGATCGTCGTCTACCTGGGCCTCGCGGTCTCCCGCGCGTAGGGGCGGCTCACGCGAGCGGCGTCACCCCCAGCTCGTGCGCGCACGCGTCGCACTGGGCCACGAGCACCGGCGCCAGCGGGATGCCGTCGCGCCGGCGCGCCTGCTCGCACTCGAACTCGGGCTCGCCCGCGACGTAGATGCGCTCCTGGCCCTCGGCGCGCGGCGAGGACTTGAGCGCGTCGAACATGTCGTCCATGTCGCGCTTGAACTCCTCGAGCGGGCGGAAGCGGGCGGGGTCGAGCGCGGCGAAGCAGTGGCCCGCGTTGTGGACGCGCCGCTCGCGCATGTCGGTCCGCTCGGACAGGTTGCCGTAGACCGCGCCGCTGAGCACGCCCGAGAGGATGTCCACCATCACGCCGAGCCCGTAGCCCTTGTGGCCGCCGAGCTCGCGCGAGCCGCCGAGCGGCGCGAGCAGGCGGTGCTCGAGCGCGACGCCGGCGTCGGTCGTCGGCCGGCCGCGCGCGTCGAGCGCCCAGCCCGCGGGGATCGGCTTGCCCCAGCGCGCGGCGATCGTGAGCTTGCCGATCGCCACCGTGGTCGTCGCCATGTCCAGGACGAACGGCGCGTGGCGCCCGGCCGGCGCGGCGAACGAGATCGGGTTGGTGCTGAACATCGCCTTGCGGCCGAAGGTCGGCACCGCGGCGGGCACCGGCATGTTGGTGGTGCTGAGCCCGATCAGGTCGTGCTCGAGCGCCAGCATCGAGTAGTTGGCCGCGGCGCCGAAGTGGCTCGAGTTGCGCACGGTCGCGATCCCGATGCCGTAGGCCCTCGCCTTCTCGATCGCCTTGCGCATCGCGAGCGTCGAGACGTAGTGGCCGAGGCACTTGCCCGAGTCGAAGAGCGCCGTGGCGCCCTCGTCCCGGACGAGCCGGGGCTCGGCGTCGAGCACCAGGTAGCCGTCGCGCCACCACTCGACGTACTTCGGCAGCATGCCGATCCCGTGCGAGTCCACGCCGCGCAGGTCCGTGCGGACCATGAGGCCGGCCGTGGTCTCGGCCGGGCGGCGCGGCATCTTCATCGCGAGCAGGACGTCCAGGATGAACCGCTCGAGCTGCGTGTGCGTGACGACGACAGGCGTCTCGGCCATGGGGGCTCCTCAGAGACCGGTGATCTTGATGCCGGAGTTCTTGAGCTTGTAGCGCCGGTTGATGGTCGCGAGCACCGCGGTGATCCCCTCGAGCGGGCCCGCGTTGCCGAGCCCCCCGACGTCGATCGCGCGGAGCCCCATCGAGCGTCCGAGCTCGGCGACCGTCGCCTTGGCGGCCGCGTCGCCGCCGCACAGGAGCAGGTCGCACTCGATGGCGTGCTCGGTCGCCGACAGCTCGTGGGCGGCGATGTGGTGGAAGGCGGCGACGACCGTCGCCTCGGGCAGGAGCGCCTGCGCCTCCTCGGCCGAGGAGCCGGCCGGCGGCGGCGTGAACAGGCGCCCGCCGCCGAAGCTGAGGGGCACGACCGTGCTCACGACGACCTTGCCGCGGCAGCCCTCGGCGAGCTCGGGGAGGGTCTGCGCGAGCCCCGCGGCGGGCAGCGCGAGCACGATCACGCCGCCGCGGCGCGCCGCCTCCGCGTTCGATTCGCCCGTGACCGCCGACTTCCCCGTCAGCGCGCGCAGCTCCGCGGCCTTCGCGCGCGCCCGCGCGGCGTCGCGGGAGCCGATGACGACCGCGTGACCGGCGGCCGCCCAGCGCGCCGCGAGCCCGGCGCCCTCCTTGCCCGTGCCGCCGAGGATCGCGATGTCCATCGGGCTCCGTCGTCTCCTATCTGAAGAGGTCCCGCGCGGGGTCGCGCAGGAGCGGCTTCGAGCCCTCGTCGCCGGGCGCCAGCGCGAGCCCCCGGACGAGCGCCGCCGGGATGCGGTCGAGCTTGCCCATGACGGGCTCGGCGGCGGCGGCAAGCTCGTCGGCCAGCGCCAGGATCGTCGCCTGGAGCGGGCGCCCCGCCGGGTCGCGCTCGCCGAGGTAGCTCCGGATCGGCGCGAACCCGGCCAGCCCGATCGCGACGTTCGTCAGGCCCTCGCGCCACGGGCGGCCGAACGTGTCGGCGACGATGACGGCGACCTCGGCGCCCGCCAGCGCGCGGAGCCGCTCGCGGAGCTGGCGCGCCGAGCGGTCGGGGTCCTGCGGCAGCAGCGCCACGCAGTCGAGCTCGACGTTGGACTGGTCCACGCCGGCGTTGGCGCAGACCCAGCCGTGGTGCGTCTCGGTGATCAGGACGCCCTGGTCCATGCGGACCACGCGGCGCGACTCGCGGAGGATCAGCTCGACCAGGCGCGGGTCGCGCGCCAGGCCGGGGGCCAGCGCCTCGGCCACCGGCGAGGGCGTCACGTCCGCGAGCCGCACGATGCGCCCCTCGGCCTTGGAGACGATCTTCTGGCCGACGACCAGGCAGTCACCCGGCGCGAGCGGCGTCGCCTGGCGCGCCGCGGCCTCGGCGATCAGCCGCGCGACGTCGTCGCCCGGCCGAATCTCGGGGATGCCCTCGATGCCGATGACCTCGTAGCGGGGAGGCATGGCTACCGCACGGGCACCGCGCGCCAGCCGGCGACCAGGCGCGCGCTCTCCGTCGCGGCGCCCTCCGCGAGGAGCGCGGCGAGGTCGTCGGGCGTGTCCACGTCGAGCCCGAGGCCGTGGAGGACGAGCACGCGCGGCGCGAGGCCGCGGGCGCGCGCCGCCGCGAGGTGGCCCGCGAACGACGGCTCGCCGAAGCGGAGCGGCATCGCGTCGGGCGGGGCGAGCGCGACGCCGTTGGTCCCGAGCCCCGAGCGCGAGGGCGCGAAGGCGGGCGCGCCGGGGCGCGCGGCCGCGGCGAGCTCGGCGAGCTCCGCGGCCGTGGCGCACGGCACGTCGCCCGGGACCGTGAGGAACACGCGCGCGCCGCGGCGGCCGGCCTCGGCCTGCGCGAAGGCGATGGCGGCCGTGTGGCTCGCGTTCTCCGCGGGGGTCGGCGGCGCGAGCGGCTCGGCGCCGAGCGCGCCCGCGGCGGCGGCGACCTCCGCGTCGCGCGTCACCACCCACACGCGGTCGAGGCGCGCGGCGCCGAGCGCCGTGAGCACGTCGCGCAGCATCGCGCGGGCGAGCGCGCGGCGCGCCTGGGGCCCGAGCGCCGGGACGAGCCGCTGCTTGGCGGCCGCGAGGTCCTTCACGGGCACGGCGCAGACGATCATGCGCCGAGGACGACGCGCGCGAGCGCGACCGCGCGCGCGCCGTCGGTCATGACGACGTCGGCCGGCGTCGCGGTGACGCCGAGCGCGGCCAGCGCGCCGGCCGAGCCCGCGTCGCGCCGGTCGATCACGAGCCGGCGGAGCCACGGCGCGTACGCGCGGGCCACGCCGAGCGGCGAGACGGGGAGCCCGCGCGCCCGCATCAGCGCGGCCGCCGGGCCGCTCACGGCCGCGCCGCCGACGATCGGGCTCACCGCGACCACCGGCCCGCGCGCCGCGCCGAGCGCCTCGACGACGCCGGGGACGGCGAGCACGGGCCCCACGGACGTGACCGGGTTGGACGGGCAGACGACGACCAGGTCGGCCTCGCGGAGCGCCTCGGCGACGCCCGGGGCCGGGCGCGCCGCCGCCGCCCCCGCGTACTCGACCTCGAGCACCTCCGCGAGCGCCTTCTCGCGGACGAAGTACTCCTGGAACGTGAGCCAGCCGTCGGGCGTGCGGATCCGCGTGCGCACCGGCGCGTCGCTCATCGGCAGGATGCGCGCGGCCACGCCGCGACGGCGCGCGAGCTCCGCGGTCACCGCGGCGAGCGTCGTCCCCGCGCGGAGCGCGCGCGTGCGGTGGATGTGGGTGGCGAGGTCGCGGTCGCCCAGGTTGAACCACGTCTCGGCGCCGAGCTCCGCCATGCCCTCGAGGCAGCGGAACGTCTCGTCCGCGAGCCCCCAGCCGCGCGCGCCGTCGAGGCGGCCGGCCAGCGCGTAGGTGAGCGTGTCGAGGTCCGGCGAGACGTGCAGGCCCCAGACCTCGGTGTCGTCGCCGGTGTTGCCCACGACGGTGAGGTCCCGGGGCGGCAGACACGCGACGAGGCCGCGGAGGAGCTTGGCCGCGCCGGTGCCGCCGGCGATCGCGGTGACGCGCATCAGGACCCGGGGGCGGCCGCGGCCTCGCGGAGCGACCAGAGGGCGCTGCCGCCGCGCCAGGCGTAGAGCCCGGCGCCCCCACGGCCGGCGAGCCCGCCGGGGAGGGCGACCTCCGGCACCGGGATGAAGCCGAAGCGCACCCAGACGCGGTCCAGGCCCTGCGGCCGCGCGAAGAGCGTCACGGCGCCCGCGGCCGTGGCGTAGTCGAGCGCGGCGGCGACGAGCTGCGAGGCGACCTCGAGCGGCTCGCGCTCCGCGATCACCACCGGCCCGTGCAGGAGCGCGGCCGCGCCGTGCCGCTCGGCGACGAGCGCGCCGAGCAGCCGCTCGCCGTCGTCGGCCGGGGCGAACGCGCCCCAGCCGAACGCGAGGTCGGCCGACGGCGGCCACGGCAGCGCGGCGAAGTCGAAGAGGATGCGCGCCTGCGAGGGGTCCGGCAAGGGCCGGTAACCGATGCCCTGCCAGACCCTCGGCCGCGTCGCCGAGGCGAGAGTGGGGAGGGGAGCAGCGGAGGGCACGCGGCCCGCCGCGCGCGGGCCCGTCCTACTTCTTGCCAAGCACCGCGTCCTTGAGGCTCTTGGCGAGACGGAACTTGCAGACGCGCTTGGCCGGGATCTTGATGGGCTCGCCCGTCTGGGGATTGCGCCCGATGCGCGCCTTGCGGTTCGCGAGCACGAGCTTGCCGAAGCCGGGCAGCACGAACTGGCCACCCTTCTTCGCCTCCTTGCACGCGAGGGCGAGCGTCTCGTCGAGCACGCCCTCGATCTGCTTCTTGCTGAGGCCGGTCTTGTCCGCGAGGTGCGCGAGGGTCGCGGTCTTCGTCATCGTCTTCGCCACGGTGAGCCTCCTTCGAAGCCACTGGAATTGGACGCGGACTGCATTAGTACCATAGCCGGTGGCGCGGGGCTACTCGCGCGTGAAGCGGAACTCGCCCGACGCGATCAGGTGACGGTACGAGCCGAAGCGCGTCTCCGCGTCCTCGATCTTGTCGAGGGGTGAATCCGGGCTTTCGCCCTCGCTATAGGTCCGCACGCGCCCGTAGAGGGTGTCGCGCTGCGCGGGCACGCGCCCGGCGTCGCGGATCAGGCGGCAGAGCTCGCCCGGCCCCACGAGCTGCCCGTACTGGGCGCCGGCCGAGGTGGAGATCGACTCGTTGATGAGCGTGCCGCCCAGGTCGTTGGCGCCCGCGTCGAGGAGGACCTGCGCGAGCTTCGGTCCCTCCTTCACCCACGACGCCTGGATGTTGCGCACGCTCGCGCCGAGCATGACCCGCGCGAGCGCGTGCAGCGTGACGACTTCGACGCCGGTGGCGCCCGCGCGCACGCCGGGCACCAGGCCCTTGCCGTACATCGGCGCCTCCCAGTGGATCAGCGAGAGCGGCACGAACTCGGTGAAGCCGCCCGTGTCCTTCTGGATGGAGCGGAGCAGCCCCAGGTGGCGCACCCAGTGGGCCGGCGTCTCGACGTGCCCGTACATGATGGTGGACGTGGTCCGGATGCCGAGCGCGTGAGCCGTGGTGATGACGTCCACCCACTGGTCCACGGTGATGCGCCCGCGCGCGATGACGTCCCGGATCTCCTGGTCGAGGATCTCCGCCGACGTGCCCGGCAGCGTGCCGAGCCCGGCGGCCTTGAGCTCGGCGAGGTACGCCCGGATCGGGAGCCCCGAGCGCACCGAGCCGTACAGCACCTCCTCGGGCGAGAAGGCGTGCACGTGGATGTCGGGGAGCGCGGCCTTGATCGCCCGGGTGAGGTCGATGTAGTAGCGCCCGTCGAGCTTCGGCGGGAGCCCCGCCTGGATGCACACCTCGGTCGCGCCCAGGTCCCAGCCCTCCCGCGCGCGGCGGACGACCTCGGCGACGGGCAGGAAGTAGCCCTCCTCCTCGCGGTGGTCGCGGCTGAAGGCGCAGAAGGTGCAGTGCTTGATGCAGACGTTGGTGAAGTTCACGTTGCGGTTGACGACGAAGGTGACCACGTCGCCGACCTGGCGGCGCCGCAGCTCGTCGGCGACGAGCGTGAGCGCCTGGAGGTCGCGGCCGCGGGCGACGGCGAGGACGAGGCCGTCCTCGACGGACACCTCGTGGCCGTCGAGGGCGCGGGCGAGGATGCGCCGGGTGTCGCGCGACACCCGGTCGAGGGCGGGAACGAGGCTACCAGCGTCGCCAGTGCTCATGGGTGTCCTTGACGAGACCGCGGCCGTCGAGCAGCGCGGCGACGCGGGGGCGCAGCGCTTCGTCCAGGCACTCCGGGCGCATCGCGAACTCGGGGTAGATCGCGAGGCGCTCGCGCAGGACGAAGCCCTGGGCCTCGGTCGCCCGGCGGAGCTCCGGGATCACCGGCCACGGCTTCTCGGGGTTGATGTGGTCGAGGGTGAGCGGCGAGATGCCGCCCCAGTCGTTGAGCCCCGCGCCGAGGAGCCGCGGGTAGACCGCCGGCGAGAGATTCGGCGGCGCCTGGATGTTGACGTCGGGCCCGAGCATGAGGCGCGCGACCGCCAGGGTGCGCAGCAGGTCGGCGAGCGACGGCTCGGGGTGGTCGCGCATCGGGATGCGCGGCTTGGCGCGGAAGTTCTGGACGATCACCTCCTGGACGTGCCCGTGGCGCTCGTGGAGGTCCCGGATCGCGGCCAGGGTGTCCACGCGCTCGCGGGGCGTCTCGCCGATGCCGATGAGGAGGCCCGTCGTGAACGGGATCGCGAGCTTGCCCGCGAGCTCGAGGGTGCGCAGGCGCCGCGCGGGCACCTTGTCCGGCGCGCGGTCGTGCGCCATGCCGCGCGCGAGCAGCCGGTCGGAGACCGTCTCGAGCATGAGCCCCATGCTCACGCTGACCTCGCGCAGCGCGGCCAGGTCGCGCTCGGTCATCAGGCCGGGGTTCGCGTGGGGCAGGAGCGGCGACTCTGCCAGCACGCGGGCGCACACGGCGCGGAGGTAGCCGAGCGTCGTGCGCTGGCCGTGGCGCCGCAGGAACGCGCGGTGCTCGGCGAAGCGCGCCTCGGGCCGGTCGCCGAGCGAGAACAGCGCCTCCTTGGCGCCGAGCCGGCCGCCCGCCTGCGCGAGGGCCACGACCTCGTCGGGCTCGAGCGTGCGCGCGCCGGGCTCGCCCGGGTCGCGGCGGAACGTGCAGTAGCCGCAGTCGTCGCGGCAGAGCGTCGTGAGCGGCACGAAGACCTTGGCCGAGAAGGTCACGGTGCGGCCGCGCCCGCGGTCGCGCACCTCGCCGGCGCGCGCGCAGAGCTCGTCGAGGCCCGCCGGGGGCGTCTCGATCAGGGCGCAGGCCTCGGCGTGGGAGATCACGCGCGCCTCCGCCGGAGCCGCGGGCGCACGGTCTCGGCGAACCGCTCCAGGTTCTGGAGCACGGCGCGCAGGTCCGGCACGGTCGGGTCGAAGACCAGGTGCGTGACGCCGAGCGCCGCGTAGCGGCGCACGTCGCCGGCGACCTCGTCGGCGCTGCCCTGGAAGAGCGGGCGGTCGCCCGCCGCGGCCTTCGCGCGCGGGCCGCGCACCTCCATCGGGCAGCGGAGCGTCAGCGCGACCGCGCGCGGGTCGCGGCCCGCCGCCACGGCCGCCGCGCGGACCCGCGCGGCCTTCGCCGCGTACTCGTCGGGGTCGAGGAGGGCGGGGGGGCGGAGGCCGATCGGGTGCCAGCCGTCGCCGAGCGCGCCGGCGCGCCGGAGCGCGGCGTCGGTGTGGCCGCCGACCCAGATCGGGATGCCGCGCCGCTGCGCCGGCTTGGGCAGCGCGTGGACGTCCCGGACCGTGTAGTGGCGCCCCGCGAACGTCACGGGGTCCGCCGTCCAGCAGAGGCGCATCAGCCGGAGGTACTCGTCCGTCACGGCGCCGCGCGCCTCGAACGGCGGCGCCGCGAGCGCCTCGAACTCCTCGCGCAGCCAGCCCACGCCGGCACCGAGGATCATGCGCCCCCGGGAGACCTGGTCGAGCGTGGCGAGCATCTTCGCCACGACGAGCGGGTTGCGGTAGGGGACGACGAGCACGCTCGTGCCGAGACGGACCCGCTTGGTGGCGTGCGCGAGCGCGCCGAGCATCGCGAGCGGGTCGAGGTAGTCCTGCGCGGCGCCGCCCGCGAGCCGGCCCGTCGTCGAGTACGGGTACACGGAGCGCGCCATCGAGGCCGGCAGCACGACGTGATCGGTGACGAAGACCGAGTCGAAGCGCAGGGCCTCGGCCCGCTCGGCGAGCCGGAGGACGACGTCGGGCCGGGCGAGCGGCCCACGACCCGGAAGGGCGAGTCCGAACTCCACGAGGCTCCTCCGAGAGAGTGTGGAATGCGTCGACGCGACGGCGCCTATGGTATCACTAAGCCGTATGCAATTCCTCGACGTCGTCGTGGTCGGCGTCGACCACGACGCCTCGCGCGGCTCCGTGGCCCGGTGAGCCGCCGCGACGCGCCGCCGGCGCTCCGGGCCTGGGCGATGTGGGCGCCGCCCGCGCTCCTCTTCCTGGTCGCATTCTTCCACCGCGGGGCGCCGAGCATCATCGCCAAGGACCTCATGCAGGAGTTCGGCGCCACCGGCGCGGTCGTCGGGCTGCTGTCGGCGACCTACTTCTACGCGTACGCCGGGCTGATGATCCCGGGCGGGCTGCTCATCGATGGCTTCGGCGTGCGCCGCGTGGTCGCCGCGGGCGGCCTCGTGATGGGCCTCGGCGCGCTCGCGATGGGCGTCGCCGGGGGCGAGCGCCTGCTGTTCGTCGGCCGCTTCGGCGTCGGCCTCGGCGCCTCGGTGACCTTCATCGGCGCGCTCAAGGTCGCGGCGACCTGGTTCCCGCCCTCGCGCTTCGGCTTCCTCTCCGCGGTGACCGCGACCGTCGGCGTCCTGGGCGCGCTCGCGTCCACGGCGCCGCTCGCGCTGCTCGTCGCGCTCGTGGGCTGGCGCGGCGCGCTCTGGGTCGTCGGCGGCGTCACGCTCGCCGCCGCGCTGCTCTGCTGGGCGCTCGTGCGCGACCGCCCCGACCCCGCGTCGGGCGGCACGGCCCCGGCGTTCCGCGAGGTGCTGGCGGGGATGCTCGCGGTGCTCGCGAACCGCCACACGTGGCCGCCGTTCCTCGCGTTCTTCTTCCTGTACGCGGCGGCCGGCAACCTCTTCCTCTGGGTGGTGCCCTACCTCCGCGACGTCTACGGTCTCTCGGCCGCCGACGCCGCGCTCGTCGCCACGGCCCCGTCGGTCGCGCTGCTCCTCTCGGGACCGCTCACCGGGTTCCTCTCCGACCGGGTGTGGAAGCGGCGGAAGCTTCCGTACACGCTGCTCGCGTCCGGCTACGGGGCGCTCTGGGTGGTGATGGCGACGACGCTCGGCGCGCTGCCGCTCGGGGCGGTCTACGCGCTCTTCTTCGGCATGGGCCTGGTCGGCGGCGGCTTCGTGCTGACGTGGCCGATCGGCCGCGAGGTCAACCCGCCGCACCTGGCCGGCATCGCGGTCGCGGTCGTGAACCTCGGGGGCTTCCTCGGGGCGGCGCTCACGCAGGGCCCGATCGGCGCCGTGCTCGACGCCCGCTGGGCGGGGGCTGTGGCCTCCGGCGCGCGCGTCTACCCGGTCGGCGCGTACCGGGCCGCGTTCGCGATCTGCGCGGCGTTCACGCTGGCCTCCGCGCTCCTCTCGCTGCTCCTGCGCGAGACGCGCGGGCGCAACATCTACAGGGAGCTCCACGCCCATGACGCCTGAGGAGTTCGTCGCGAAGCTCAACGGCGAGTGGCGGCGGGGGACGATGCTCGAGCACCACGGCACGCGCTTCGTCTCCGTGGGCGCCGGGCGCGCCGTCGCCGAGCTCGATTTCGCGCGGGCCCTCACCCAGCTCACCGGCCTGTTCCACGCGGGCGCCATCATCGCGCTGGCCGACGAGACCGCCACCGCGGCGGCGATGTGGGAGACGAACCCGAGCGGGGAGCTCCGACCCGAGCTTTTCCCTTTGACCGTGCAGCTTTCCGTGAACTTGATCAGGAACGCGAATCGGGGCACTCTGACCGCTGAGGCCCGGATCGTCCACCGCGGGCGGACGACGCTGGTCCTGGACGTCGACGTGCTCGACGACCGGCGGCGCCTCATCGCCAAGCTCGTGGCGACGCAGCTGGCACCGGCGGCTCCGCCGGCGCAGGCGGAGAAGTGAGCGGGGGATGAGGCTCGCCTCGAAGATCTTCCTGACGTCCTCGCTCGTCATCGTCGTGCTCGGGGCGGTCGGGGCGCTCGGCCTGCGCGCCGTGGACCGCCTCGTCGCCGTCAACCGCGACATCGCGACGCGCGCCGTCCCCGCGCTGCAGGCGGCCGTGTCCGCGCGCGAGATCGTCCCCACGCTCGAGCGCCTCGAGGCGCGGTTCCTCGTGCTGCGCGACCCGCGCTACGTGCGCCTGTGGGAGGGCCAGGCGGCGCGCATCGAGCGGGAGCTCGAGCGCCTGAGCGACGCGGTCGCCAGCGCGCAGGAGGTCGAGCACCTCGCCGCGGCCACCGACGCGTTCGAGCGCTACCGGGAGGCCGTGCGCCGGGAGCAGCGGCTGCTCGCGGCCGGCGACCGCGCGCGCGCCGCGGCGGTCGCCGAGCGCGAGGCACGCCCGCAGGCCGAGCGCATGGACGCGGGGTTCGAGGCGCTCGCCGAGGCGACGCGGGCGTGGGTGGCGGGCGCGCAGGCGGAGGCCGCGCGGCTCGAGGCGCGGACGTGGACCGGCGTGCTCGTCGCGCTCGGCGCGGCCGTGGGCCTGGCGCTCCTCGCGACGGCGCTGGTCGCCCACCGGATGACCCGCTCGCTCCGCACCCTCTCGGCCGCCACCGCCGCCGTCGCGGAGGGCGCGTGGGAGGCGCCGATCGCGGTCGAGAGCCGCGACGAGATCGGCCGGCTCGCGGCGTCGTTCAACACGATGGCCGGCCAGCTCCGCCGCATGGAGGAGACCAAGAAGGAGTTCTTCGCGAGCGTGTCGCACGAGCTGCGCTCGCCGCTCACGTCCATCCGCGGCGCGCTCGACCTCCTGCGCGAGCGCGTGCCGGGCGAGCTCACGGCGAACCAGACGCGGCTCGTGGACATCATGGGGCAGAGCGTGGACCGCCTGCTGCGGCTCGTGAACCAGATCCTCGAGCTCTCGCGCCTGCGCGCGGGGCTCCAGCCGCTCGCGCGCGAGGCGGTGGACCTCGACCACGTGCTCGGGCGCGGCCTGGAGGAGCTGCGCCCCCAGGCGGACGACGCGGGCGTCCGGCTCGAGCGCGAGCGGGTCGGCGGCGACTTCATCGTCAACGGCGACCCCGAGCGGCTGCTGCAGGTGGTCGTCAACCTCGGGGCCAACGCGATCCGCTTCACCGCCCGCGGCGGGCGCGTCGTCGCGCGGCTCGTGGACGCGGGCGCCGAGGTCGAGCTGCAGGTGGAGGACACCGGGGTGGGCATCCCGGCCGAGGCGCTGCCGCACGTCTTCGAGCCCTACCGCCAGGCCCACGCCGGCCGCGGCGGGAGCGGGCTCGGCCTCGCGATCGTGCGGGGGGTCGCGACGGCCCACGGTGGCCGCGTCACCGTGGAGTCCCAGGAAGGCAAGGGCAGCCGCTTCACCGTGCTGCTGCCGCGCTCATGAGCCGCGCGCGCCCCGTCGCGTCCCTGGTCCTGCTCGCGGCGCTCCTCGGCGGCTGCGCCGGGTGGCCGGCGTTCCTGCGCCCCGGCGGCGAGGCGCTCGCGCGCGCCGACCGGCTCGCCGACGCCGGCGACTACGCGGCGGCGCTCGCCGCGTACGACGCCTACCTGGTGACGCACGCCGACGCGGGCGAGGCGCCGCGCGCGCGGACGAGCCGCGACGTGCTCCGCGCCGTGCTGGGCGCGCGGGCCGAGGTGGGGCGGCTGCGCGCGGAGCTGGCCGGGCTCCAGGCGGCGCTCGAGGCCCGCGAGGCGGAGCTCGGGCGCGCGCGCCTGGACCTCGGGCGGCACGACGCCGAGCTCGCGCGGATCCGCCAGGAGCTCGTGCGGCGCCAGGCGGAGCTCGAGCAGCTCAAGAAGATCGACGAGCGGCTCACGGGGCAGCGACGCCGGCGATGAGACGGCGGATCCTCGTGATCGACGACGACCGGGCCATCCTGGACGTGCTCGCGATGCGGCTCGAGGCGATGGGCTTCGACGTGACCGCCACGGCCGACCCCGCGGCCGCGCTCGCCGCGGCCGACGCGGGACGCTTCGACCTCGCGCTCGTCGACCTCCGGATGGACCCGGTGAACGGCGTCGAGCTGATGGAGTCGCTCCACGCCCGGCAGGCGCGCCTGCCCGTCCTGATCATGACCGCGCACGGCACGATCGAGACCGCGGTCGAGGCCGTGCAGCGCGGCGCGTTCGACTACCTCACGAAGCCGTTCGTGCCCGACGAGTTCCGCGCCAAGGTCTCCCGCGCGCTCGCGACGCGCCGCTGGACGCGCGACCGCGAGCGCCTGCAGGCCCTCGGGCAGACGCTCGCGTCCACCGGCGTCGTCGCGCGGGTGCTCGACGCCGTGGCGCAGGCGGCGGTGGACGCGACCGAGGCCGAGCGCTCGGTCGTGTTCCAGCTCGAGCAGGGCCGGCTGGTGCCGATGGCGAGCGCCGGCACGCCGCCGCCCCGGTGGGACGCGCTCGAGGCGGGCGCCGCGGCGGCGATGGACAAGGGCGTCCCGGTCACCCGGGCCGGCGCCGACGGTGGCACGATCGTCGCGGCGCCGCTCGTCGTCCAGCGGGGGCCGGCGGGCGCGCTGGTGGTCGAGACGGCCGCGCGCGTCGTGCCCGACGAGGACGACCTCGAGCTGCTCGCGCTGTTCTCCTCGCAGGCCGCCGTGGCCGTGCGCAACACCTTCGAGCTCGAGCGGCTCCGGAGCGGCGCCCTCGCCGCGCTCGGGCGGATGGCGACGCAGGTCGCGCACGAGCTCAAGAACCCGCTCGCGGGCCTGCGCCTCTACGCGCGGCACCTCGAGCAGCGGCTCGCGCGGCGCGGCGACGCCGAGGACGTGGAGCTCGCGACCAAGATCACCGCGACCGTGGACCACCTCGGCGCGGTCGTGTCGGAGATCACCGCGTTCGGCCGGCCGCCCGAGCTCCAGCGCGCGCCGGTGGCGCTCGCCGGGCTGCTCGACGAGTGCCTCGACCTCGCGCAGGCGCGGCACCCGGGCGAGGGGATCGCGGTCGCGCGCGCGTACGACGCGGCGTGCCCCGCGGCGCGCGTGGACGCGCGCGAGCTGCGCAAGGCCCTCCTGAACCTGCTCGTGAACGCGCGCGAGGCGCTCGTGGCCGGTGGCCGGCTCACGCTGGCGACCGTGTGGGCGCCGGACACGCGGACGCTCACGATCCGGGTGGAGGACGACGGGGTGGGGATGAGCGAGGAGACGCTGTCGCGGGCGTTCGACCTGTTCTTCACGACCAAGCCGGAGGGCACGGGGCTCGGCATGGCGCTCGCGCGCTCGGTCGTCGAGCGCCACGGCGGCGAGCTCGGCGTGCAGAGCCGGCCCGGCCAGGGCACCCGCGTGGTGATCCGGCTGCCGCTCGAGGCGGGGGAGGGCGGCGCGTGACGCGGGGCCGGACCGTGCTCGTGGTGGACGACGAGAAGACGATCGCCGACGGGCTCCGCCTGACCCTGGAGGCCGAGGGCTACGACGTCCGCACCGCGGGCAGCGTGCGCGCGGCGCTCGCGACGCTCGCCGACAGCGAGCCGCACGCGGCGATCGTGGACCTGATGCTGCCCGACGGCGACGGCCTCGGGCTCACGCGCGAGCTCAAGCGGCGCGACCCGGCGGTCGAGGTGATCGTGATCACCGCGTACGGCTCCGTCCGCCGCGCGATGGAGGCGACGAAGGACGCCGGCGCCTTCTACGTCCTCGAGAAGCCGTTCGACCCCGACGAGCTGCTCGGCCTCGTCGGCAACGCGCTCGAGCGCCGGCGGCTCGTCGCCGAGAACCTCGACCTGCGGCGCCGCCTCGTGGACCAGGCGGCCGACAGCGAGATCCTGGGGCAGGGGCCCGGGATCCAGCGCGTGATGGAGACCGTCGCCTCGGTCGCCGACACCGACGCCAACGTGCTGATCGTCGGCGAGAGCGGCACCGGCAAGGAGCTGATCGCGAACGCCCTGCACGCGCGGAGCCGGCGCGCCCGGGGCCCCTGGGTCAAGATCAACTGCGCGGCGCTGCCGAAGGACCTGATCGAGTCCGAGCTGTTCGGCCACACGAAGGGCTCCTTCACGGGCGCCACCGCCGACAAGACCGGCCTCCTCGAGGAGGCCCACGGCGGCTCCCTGCTCCTCGACGAGATCACCGAGATGCCCGTGGACCTGCAGGCGAAGCTCCTGCGCGTCCTCGAGGAGCGCGTGGTGCGGCGGCTCGGCGCCGCGCGCGCGACGCCCGTGGACTTCCGGCTGATCTCCTCCACCAACCGGAGCCCCGAGGCCGCGCTCCGCGACGGGCGGCTGCGGCAGGACCTGTTCTTCCGCCTCAACACGGTGTCGATCCTGATCCCGCCGCTCCGCGACCGCCGCGAGGACCTGCCGCTCCTGGTGCGCGCCTTCCTCGAGCGCTACCGGACCAAGCACGGCCGGCCGATCGAGGGGATCGCGCCGGAGGCGTACCGGCGGCTGCTCGCCTACGCGTGGCCCGGCAACGTGCGTGAGCTGCAGCACGCGCTCGAGCGCGCCGTGCTCGTCGCGCGCGGCCCCGAGCTCACCGTCGGCGACTTCCCGGAGGCCCTCGGGCATGCCGGCGGCGAGCCGGCGGCGTCGCCGGTCACGCCCGCGCAGGTGCCCGCGGGCTCGCTCGAGGAGATCGAGCGCGCCTCGATCCTGCGGGCGCTCGAGACGACGGGCTGGAACAAGCAGGCCGCGGCCGCGCTGCTCGGTCTGCGCCGCCCGACGCTGTACTCCAAGATGCGGCGCCACGGCATCCCCCAGCGCCGGGACGCCGACCGCTGAGGATCCCCGGGCTCCGTCCGGGCGCGCGGGGCCCGCCGCCCGCGTGGCGGGAACGGCTCCCGTCGCCTCCTCCCACCCGCGCCCGGCGGCCCGGACCCCACGTTCGACGGGGCTTCACGTGATCTCGTGGACGGCGCGCCAGGCGGTCCGACGCCCGAAACACGAGCAGTTTTCCGGCGCGTGCCTATTCCGTAGGCAAGGCGCCGGGTCCGCCCACCCCTCGGGTGCAGCGCAACCCGGTGATTTGGCTCGGCGTCGCCCGCCGCCGCCGCGGCACGACCGTTGCTCAGTCGGAAGGCCCGGGAGGGTCCGCGATGAAGAAGATCGAGGCGATCATCAAGCCGTTCAAGCTCGACGACGTGAAGGAGGCGCTCACGGCCATCGGCGTCATCGGCATGACGGTGTCCGAGGTGCGCGGCTTCGGCCGGCAGAAGGGCCACACCGAGCTCTATCGCGGCGGCGAGTACACGGTCGACTTCCTCCCGAAGATCAAGATCGAGGTCGTCGTGCCCGACCACCTGGTGGACAAGGTCGCCGAGGTGATCGCCGGCGCGGCCAAGACGGGCAACATCGGCGACGGCAAGATCTTCGTGCATCCGGTGGACACGGCGGTCCGGATCCGCACGGGTGAGCGCGACGAGAGCGCGATCTGAGGAGGGACAGAACGTGAAGCGATTCGGTTGGGCACTGGCAACGCTGCTCGTGCTGGGGGCCACGCTGACGGTGGCCTGGGCGCAGTCCCCGACGACGTCCGCCGCGCAGGAGGCCGCCACGCCGCCGGCGAGCGCGGCGCCGGCGGCGGCCACGGCCGCGCCGGCGGCGGCGTCGAGGATCGACAAGGGCGACACCGCGTGGATGCTCACCGCCTCGGCGCTCGTGCTCATGATGACCGCGCCGGGGCTGGCGCTCTTCTACGGCGGGATGGTGCGCCAGAAGAACGCGCTGGCCACGCTGATGCAGAGCTTCATCATCATGGCCGTCATCTCGCTCCAGTGGGTGCTCTGGGGCTACAGCCTCGCCTTCGGCCCCGACACGGGCGGCGTCATCGGGGGCCTCGACTGGGTCGGGCTCCGCGGGGTGGGCCCCGAGCCGTTCGACGCCTACTCCAAGACCATCCCGCACCAGGTCTTCATGCTCTTCCAGATGATGTTCGCGATCATCACGCCCGCGCTGATCACGGGCGCGTTCGCCGAGCGGAAGAAGTTCTCGGCGTTCCTGCTCTTCACCGTGCTGTGGGCGACGCTCGTCTACGACCCGCTCGCGCACTGGGTCTGGGGCGACGGCGGCTGGCTCAAGCGGCTCGGCGCGCTCGACTTCGCGGGCGGCACGGTCGTGCACATCTCGTCGGGCGTCTCGGCGCTCGTGTGCGCGATCGTGATCGGGCGGCGCCGCGGCTTCGGCCACCAGCCGATGCAGCCGCACAACCTGCCGATGACCGTGATGGGCGCCGCGCTGCTCTGGTTCGGCTGGTTCGGCTTCAACGCGGGCAGCGCGCTCGAGGCCAACGGGCTCGCGGCGAGCGCGTTCGTCGCGACCAACACGGGCGCCGCCGCGGCGGCGCTGGGCTGGATGTTCACCGAGTGGCTGAGCCGCGGCAAGCCGACCGTGCTCGGCGCGGCCTCCGGCGCGGTCGCGGGCCTCGTCGCGATCACGCCGGCCTCCGGCTTCGTCGGGCCCATGGCGTCCATCGTCATCGGCGCCGTGGCCGGCGCGCTCTGCTACAAGGCGTGCAACTTCAAGACGAGGTTCGGCTACGACGACTCGCTCGACGTCGTCGGCGTGCACGGCGTGGGCGGCACGTGGGGCGCGCTCGCGACGGGCCTGTTCGCGTCCAAGGCGATCAACGAGGCGGGCGGCGACGGCCTGTTCTACGGCAACCCGGGCCAGCTCTGGACCCAGGTGATCGCCGTCCTCGCCTCGTACGCGCTCGCGATCGTCGGGACGTTCGTGATCCTGAAGATCGTGGACGCCGTCGTGGGGCTCCGGGTGTCGGAGGAGGAGGAGGTGGCCGGGCTCGACCTCTCGCAGCACTCGGAGACGGCGTACGCGCCGATCGGCGGCTACGGCGAGCTCGCGGGCGCGTCCGCGTTCGCCGAGGCGAGCCGCGCCGCGGACGCGAAGGCCCGCGCCGGGCACTGAGCCCGAGGGACTATTGATTCGCCGAGGTCTTGACCGTAAGGTAGTGACGCCACTCATCCTCACGAGGAGAAGGAGCTCCGCATGACCCCGAAGGACGTGCTCAAGCTGGCCAAGGAGAAGGGCGCCAGGATCGTCGACGTCCGGTTCATCGACCTGCCCGGCCTCTGGCAGCACTTCTCGATCCCGGTGTCCGAGCTGAACGAGGGCATCTTCGAGGACGGCCTGGGCTTCGACGGCTCGTCGATCCGCGGCTTCCAGACGATCGACGAGTCGGACATGCTGCTCGTCCCCGACCCCTCGACCGCCGTGATGGATCCGTTCACCGCGGTCCCGACGCTGGTGCTCATCTGCAACGTCAAGGACCCGGTCACGGGCAAGATGTACACGCGCGACCCGCGCTACATCGCCCAGAAGGCCGAGGCGTACGTCAAGAAGACGGGGCTCGCCGACACGATCTACATCGGCCCGGAGCTCGAGTTCTTCTTCTTCGACTCGATCCGCTTCGACCAGACGACCAACGCCGGTTACTACTTCATCGACTCCGAGGCGGGGGCGTGGAACACGGGCCGGGAGGGGACCCCCGAGAACCCGAACCTCGGCTACAAGCCGCGCTACAAGCAGGGCTACTTCCCGGTCCCGCCGATGGACAAGTTCCAGGACATCCGCTCGGACATGGTGCTCGCGCTCGAGAGTGTCGGCGTGCGCGTCGAAGTCCATCACCATGAAGTGGCGACCGGTGGGCAGACCGAGATCGACATGCGGTTCGATACGCTCACGAAGATGGCGGACAAGGTCCTCTGGTACAAGTACTGCGCGAAGAACACCGCGCGGAAGTGGGGGAAGACCGCCACGTTCATGCCGAAGCCGCTGTTCCAGGACAACGGCTCGGGCATGCACACCCACCAGTCGCTCTGGAAGAACGGCAAGAACCTGTTCTACGAGCGCGGCGGGTACGCCGACATCTCGAAGACCTGCCTGCACTACATCGGCGGCATCCTGAAGCACGCGCCGGCACTCTGCGCGCTGATCGCGCCGTCCACGAACTCCTACAAGCGGCTGGTGCCCGGGTACGAAGCGCCGATCAACCTCGTCTACAGCCAGCGCAACCGCTCGGCCGCCATCCGCATCCCGATGTACTCGAAGTCCGAGGGCGCCAAGCGCATCGAGTTCCGCACGCCGGATCCGACGTGCAACCCGTACCTGTCGTTCGCGGCGTGCGTGATGGCGGGGCTCGACGGCATCGCGAACAAGCTCGACCCCGGCAAGCCGGTGGACAAGGACCTCTACGAGCTGCCGCCGGCCGAGCAGAAGAAGATCAAGCAGCTCCCGGGCGACCTCGGCACCGTGCTCGACACCCTCGAGAAGTCGCACGACTGGCTGCTGAAGGGCGACGTCTTCACGCCGGACGTCATCGAGATGTGGATCGAGTACAAGCGCAAGAACGAGCTGGACCCCGTGCGGCTCAGGCCGCACCCGTGGGAGTTCGCCCTGTACTTCGATATCTGATTGAGGCGCGGGCCCCGGGCTGTCGCCCGCCCGCGCCTGCGGCGCCTGACGGCGTCGTCGCGTTGCGCGGCGCGGGCCCCCGGGCTGTCGCCCGCTCATTGAAGGCGCGGGCCCCGGGCTGTCA
>Ga0209342_10000692_pt1 | contig 39295 bp, 33 predicted proteins | sample RifCSP16_2_FD_184023 | JGI IMG/M metagenome (GOLD analysis project Ga0209342, IMG submission 184023) | Soil microbial communities from Rifle, Colorado - Rifle CSP2_sed 16_2 (SPAdes) (version 2) | ecosystem: Environmental > Terrestrial > Deep subsurface > Rock core/Sediment | place: Rifle...
TAAATTTAATTGCATCTCGGACTTCAAAAGGTTGCAAGGTCATATTTATAGGGAACGGCGGCAGTGCCTCTATTGCAAGCCATCAGGCAATAGACTTCTTTAAAAACGGTGGTATGCAATCATGTGGAAAACAGGCCACTCGCTTATTAAGTCAAAGATGAAAGAGACAGGCGCTAATCTGGCAGGTGAGATGAGCGGACACATCTTCTTTGCAGACAGGTATTTTGGCTATGATGACGCCATATATGCCTCATGCAGGTTGATTGAAATACTCGCCAGGCGCAGGACTGTAAAGCCTGATACAACAGTTTCTTCGTTACTTGCCAATATACCCAAAATGTATTCTACGCCTGAAATAAGGGTTGACTGCCCTGACGAAAAAAAGTTCAAGGTAGTTGAGAGATTATATGGTATCTTTGATAAGCTTAAGAAAAACCCTGAACTTGAGATAGTTGATATCATAACAATAGACGGGCTGAGGATTGTTTTTAAAGATGGATGGGCGCTTGTAAGGGCCAGCAATACCCAGCCCGCTCTTGTTACAAGATATGAAGCAGTAACAGAGAAAAGATTGCAGGAAATTAAAGAGATAGTAAAAGGTGAAATACAGAATTTATAAAGGGATAGAGACCCTCTCCCATATCAGGAGAGGGTCAGAGCCTGCCCCCGAAGTATTTATCGGGGGGCGAGGGGGAGAAAGAGTATAAAAATGACCCGGTTTGCTTGATATGGCTGACCAAATTACGTATAATATAGTCAATAAACTGACATAAATTAGTTAAATGTAGAAATAGGGACAGTTGTTCATGCTCACTAATTAGGTAACTCTTTTGGTATAATAACAAAAACCAGAGGAGGCCCTATGCAACACTCATATCAGATCGTATTAAAGCGCTGGATCCCGATCCTAAAAGAGTACGAGAGAACCAAGGCCAAAGTTGAGCCTCGCCCTTTTAAGTTTATTAAAGATCTCTGTGAGGCTCATCATATAAGCACAAAGGAGCTAAGACGCTATTATGCAAAATGGATAGAGGGGAATAAAACAGATGAATCCCTTCTTCCTAAAAAACGGGGTGCTCATCCTGGTTCGAGGAGAACCCCAAAAGAAATAGAGCGCAACATTGTCAAGGCATATAGAAGATTTGGCTCCAACAGATATGAGCTTGTTCTTCTTTTTAGGCCCTATTACTTGGATAAGACGCCTTCACCTGCCACAATGGACAGAATCAAGGCGCGTTACCCACTGAATGAGTCACAGAAGAAGATAATAAAGCGTTATGAAAGACAGGCGCCGGGAGAGCTTGCTCATATAGACATGACCAAGCTCCCGAAAGACATACAGTGCTCTTTTAAAATCAAAGAACTATATGTTGCAGCCCTCTGTGATGATTGCACAAGGCTGACTTATGCTGAAATAATTAAAGACAAGAAGGCCTCAACACTTACATACTTCATGGCCCGGTCATTATCATGGTTCAAACAGATATACAACTTCGAGTTTGAAGCTGTTATGTCTGATAACGGCACAGAATTCAAGGAACCCTTGATAGAGAGCATCCCTTTGAGTAGAAAAGATGAGAAATTTTATGTTTCGCACATGAGTATATACTTAAACCGAATATTTTTTCTCATTTAGAGAGGCGATAATGAAAGGCATTATCTTGGCGGGGGGAAGTGGTACTAGACTTTATCCAATAACAATGTCTGGCTGTAAGCAGTTACTGCCTATTTATGATAAGCCTATGATTTATTATCCCTTATCAGTACTTATGCTTGCAGGCATAAGAGATATTCTTATAATTTCTACCCCAAAAGATTTGCCGCGTTTTAAAGATATGTTTAATGATGGTTCTTATTTAGGGCTAAATTTTTCTTATAAGGAACAAGATCATCCCAATGGTCTTGCAGAGGCGTTCATAATTGGTGAGCAATTTATAGATAATGATGATGTATGTCTTATACTCGGAGACAATATTTTTTATGGTCATGGACTAATAGAGGTATTAAGGAAATCGGTGCATGATGTAAAATCAAAAGGTGGTACATCAATATTTGGGTATTATGTTAAGGATCCGGAAAAATATGGAGTGGTTGAATTTGATGAGAATGGGAATGTTCTATCATTAGAGGAAAAACCCCCAAAACCTAAATCGCATTATGCAATAACGGGATTGTATTTTTATGATAATGATGTTGTAAAAATTGCAAAGAATATTAACCCATCGGCGAGAGGTGAATTAGAAATAACCGAGGTTAATAAAGAATATCTTAAAAGAGGGAAAATTAGAGTGGAACTTCTTGGAAGAGGATTTGCATGGCTTGATACCGGGACGCATGAAAGCCTATTAGAGGCCGGAGAGTTTATAGCAACCATAGAGAGGCGGCAGGGTTTAAAGATAGCATGTGTCGAAGAGATTGCATATGGATTGGGGTATATAGATAAAAACCAGCTGTTGAAGCTTGCAGAACCTTTCAAGAAGAATGGATATGGACAATACCTTTTAAATTTGTTGGATTAGGATAGTTATGGATTTCACCAAATTGGTGTTGGTTTGCGGAGATTAAATGAAAAAGCTTTTGGTTACCGGTGGAGCCGGTTTTATAGGCAGTGAATTTGTTAGGCAGGGTGTGAAAGAAGGTCATAGCATGATTGTGATTGATAAACTTACATATGCCGGTGATATTGAAAGGATAAAGACGGTTAAAAAAGAAATAGATTTTTACCATGTCGATATAACAGATAAGGAATCAGTAATGCGTATTTTTAAAGCTAAAAAACCTGATGTAGTTGTTCACTTCGCGGCAGAAACACATGTTGATAGAAGCATACTAGATGCCTTTCCTTTTTTAGACACTAATGTAAAAGGCACCTATGTACTATTAGACATTTCAAAAGACTATGGACTTGAAAAGTTTATAAATATATCAACAGATGAAGTATACGGTGAACTTGGAGAAGAAGGACAATTTTATGAGACGACATCTGTTAGACCAAACAGCCCTTATTCAGCGAGTAAGGCAGCAAGCGATCTGTTTGTCAGAGCATATCATCGTACATATAAACTGCCTACCATAATCATAAGACCATCAAATAATTACGGCCCGTTTCAGTATCCCGAAAAACTAATTCCTGTTGTTATAAGCAGAGCAGGCGATAATAAGTCAGTACCTGTATATGCCAATGGTGACAATATAAGAGAATGGCTTTATGTTGAAGATTGTGCCGCTGGTATTTTAACTGTCGTGAACAAGGGGAAAATCGGAGAAATTTATAATATAGGAAGTGGCCAAGAAAGACGAAATATAGATGTAGTGAAGGGGATTCTCTCGATACTTGGCAGATCTGAAAGGTTGATTGAGTATGTGCAAGACAGGCCCGGGCATGATTTTAGGTACAGTTTAAATAGCGATAAAATTAAAAATGAGCTCGATTTCATCGCCCAGACAAAATTTGAAGATGGATTGAAGAAAACAGTAAAATGGTTCTTGGGGAATGAGTGGTGGTGGAGAAAATTTGTAAATTGAATTGTGCCTTTTGTCAGGGTGTTTTTAAAATTTTTACAAGGTATAAAAAAGGGTAAAAAGTTAATGACTGTTAAAACAGCTGCACATTTAAAACAATTATTGTCAGGCAAGAAATTCCTTCCGATTTATATAGAACGTAAGAATATTGATAAAACCTCCCTTAGTCCTGTGGCGGTTGAGTTGCACTGGACATCTATTTGCAACTATAACTGTATCCATTGTTCCTATGGGAGTAGACGTCAGTTAAAAAATAAGTTGTCGGAAGATGTCATTGAGTCAGTGATAGATGATTTGATTCAATTGAATACTCGAAGTGTTTATCTATCTGGTGGCGGCGAACCTACAACTGTAAAAGGATGGGATCGCTATGCACAGCGATTAATGAATCAAGGGGTCGAAGTGGCTTTGATTACAAATGGAACAGCTTTACAGGAGTCACATGTGGATATTTTAAGGAGAATGAATTATATTGCGATTTCAATCTACTCAACCGATGAGGCAGAATATGAGCAAATAACTGGTAGCCGTTTTTTCGAGAAACAGCTCAAAGCACCATCAATTATTAAGCATGGCAGTAATTGTGCAATAGTAGGAGCGAGATGCGTGTTAAACAGCATTAACTACAGACGGATAATATCTATATATCAGCAAGCTGTATCTGCCAATTTTGATTATATTATTTTCATCCCAGCAGTTGATTATGAGGGGATTGGGGTTGGTCTTAAGCTGGAAGAAATGGATACCCTGAAAAGAATCTTGAAAAAACACTACAATTTATTTGATTTTTCAAAAACAAATATAGATGAGCTAATTAAAAGAAATATTAATCATTATGACGAATCTGATTATCGAAAAGTTTATGAATCATCTGATGCGGCTATATGTAAAGCTATTGAAATTAGGGGAAATGCTTTTATAAACTATGATGGTGGTGTTTATCTTTGTCAGCCACATATTGGTAATAAAAAATATTGTATTGGAAATGTTAATGAGAATAGCTTTAAAGAAATTTGGAACTCAAAACAGCACTTGAAAGTCATTGATTTTCTACAGGATGAATTTGCAGCCGGATTATGCAGAAATTGCCGTTCTGTAAAATTTAATATGGCGGCTTATGAATATGATAGTAACCCATATCCTATATTGGGTATATCTGAAGATACTTTTATTTAAAATAGTAATTTAATGGGTGAGTAGGGCTATTGAATTGAAGGCTGTTTTATCTAAAAAAAAGGTGTTGGACATTCCTTTGTCGGAGCCGCAAATCTCAGGCAATGAATGGAAATATATTAAGGACTGCCTTGATACAGGATGGGTCTCTTCTGCAGGTAGCTATGTTAACCGTTTTGAAGAAATGGGGGCTGGTTATATCGGAGCTAAATATGCTATTGCTACTGTAAATGGAACATCTGCCCTCCATATAAGCCTTGTTTCCTGTAATATTAAATCAGATGATGAAGTTATTGTTCCAACACTTACTTTTGTGGCTACTGCCAATGTAGTGAAATATTGCGGGGCTTATCCTATTTTAATGGACTGTAAACTTGATTCATTATGTATTGATGCGCAAAAAGTATCTGATTTTGTTGTTCAGGAGTGTGTACAGCGTAAGGATGGCTATACTTACAATAGAAAAACAGGCAGGAAGATAAAGGCGATTATCCCTGTTCATATATTTGGGCATCCTGCTGATATGGAAGGGCTTCTTGAAGTTTGCGGAAAAGGTAATATAGATATTATTGAGGATGCAACAGAAAGTCTCGGTTCCGAATATAAGGGCAGAAAGACAGGTTCATTTGGCAAGACAGGATGTTTATCTTTTAATGGAAACAAAATTATAACTACTGGTGGCGGGGGTATGGTGGTTACGGATAATAAGGGTATTGCAGATAAGGTACGACATCTTACGACTCAGGCAAAGAAAGACCCTTTTGAATATGACCATGACGAGATAGGATACAACTACCGCCTTACTAATATACAAGCTGCTATAGGCGTTGCCCAGATGGAAAGGCTTAACGATTTCATTGCTATAAAGAGAGAAAATGCTGCTCTATACAGAGATTTACTTGCAGAAATCGATGGAATTGAGTTTTTATGGGAGAAATCATGGGCAAAAAGCAACTTCTGGTTTTATACAATAAGGGTTCCAAAGGTGCATAAAAAAAACTTAATAAAGTTTCTTCTATCAAAAAATATACAAGTAAGGCCTGTCTGGAAGCTGATACACACTTTGCCGATGTATAAGGGCTCGCAAAGTTACAGGATTGAGAATGCAGTTAAAGCCTATGAGACCTGCATAAGTCTCCCATGCAGTTTATCGCTCGGCAAAAAAGAAATAGAGTACATCACAGAAAATATCAGGGATTATTTCTCAAAGTTGTAATCTTTCAATATGGAAAAGATTCTTTTATTGGGAGGAGGAGGGCACGCAAAGGTCGTCATAGACCTGATAAATGCCTGCGGAAGCTATGAGATTGCAGGCATTGTGGATGTGCAGCTTGCCGCCGGAGTTTCTGTTTCAGGAGTAGCCGTGCTTGGTAGTGACAGCATTTTGCCGGAACTCTATGGAAAGGGGATTAAGAACGCCTGTATTGCTGTTGGAAGCGTAAAAGACAACAGCAAGAGAAAAGCCCTGTATGAGAAAGTTAAGTATGCAGGATTTTCAATTCCCGCTCTGGTTCATCCGTCTGCAATTATTTCGGGCAAGTCACAGATTCGCAAAGGAGTTCAGATTATGGCAGGCGCAATTGTTCAGACAGGCGCGCTAATAGGCGAAAACACAATTGTTAATACGGGAGCCATCGTTGAGCATGACTGTATTGTCGGAAACCATGTGCATATATGCCCAGGAGCAACGTTGTCCGGTGGCTGTTTTGTTGGCGAAGGGGCATTCATAGGCGCCGGCGCTACAGTGATGCAGGGCATAAAGATAGGGAATAATTCCATCGTTTCCGCCGGCGCCGTAGTGATAAAAGATGTGCTTGATAATGCGAGGGTTATAGGGGTTCCTGCAAAATGAAGGCCTTCATAATTGCAGAGGCTGGTGTAAATCATAACGGTTCCGTAGAAACCGCTAAAAAGCTTATTGATGCGGCAGTAGAGGCAGGCGCTGATGCTGTCAAATTTCAGACATTCAAGACAGAGCAAATAGCGAGCATGACTGCGCCAAAGGCTGAATATCAGATAAGAACGACAGGGAAACGAGAGACTCAATTCAGGATGTTGAAAAAATTGGAGTTGTCGGAAAAAGCATTCCATGAGCTTTTTCTATACTGCAAAAAAAAGGAGATAATTTTTTTGTCAACGCCTTTCGATATTGAAAGCGTCAGTTTTTTAGATAAGCTTGGACTTGGCATATTCAAAATTCCTTCGGGAGAAATAACAAATTTGCCGTATTTAAAGAGAATCGGGAGTCTCAAGAAAAAAATTATTATGTCTACAGGCATGGCAGACACGAGAGAAATAAAAGACGCCCTAAGGATTCTGACAGACTGCGGGACACCCAAAGAGAATATAACACTTTTACATTGCAGCACCGACTATCCAACACCTATGCGGGATGTAAACTTGCTTGCAATGCTTACGATTAGAGATGCTTTCAAGGTTAAGGTCGGTTATTCCGACCATACGCCCGGCATAGAGGTCCCTGTAGCTGCTGTAGCATTAGGCGCAAGCATTATAGAAAAACATTTTACTTTAGATAAAAATATGAAAGGTCCTGACCATAGTTCATCGTTAGAGCCGTCAGAGCTTAAAGCAATGGTTAATGCAATCAGAAATATTGAAAAGGCATTAGGGAATGGAGTAAAGAAGCCATCCTGTTCGGAGATGAAGAATATACAGATAGTTCGCAAAAGTATAGTGGCATCAAAAGATATCAAAAAAGGCGAGGTGTTCGGCGAGGAGAACATTACAGTCAAAAGACCTGCCGGCGGCATAAGCCCTATGGAATGGGATAAAGTGATTGGCGGTAAGGCTGTTAGAGATTTCCAGAAGGATGAAATTATAGAGATTTGGAAATGAGAAGAATAGCTATTGTAACAGGAGCAAGGGCAGAATACGGACTCCTTTATTGGATTATTAAAGGTATCCATGATGATTCTGAGCTTGAATTGCAGCTGATTGTTACTGGCATGCACCTTTCTCCGGAATTCGGACTGACAGTGAGAGAAATAGAAAAAGATGGTTTTCCTATAGCGGAAAGAGTTGAGATGATTCTTTCTTCCGACACTGAAACTGCAATTGCAACATCAATGGGTCTGGGTATGATAGGTTTTGCAAAAGCTTATGAGCGATTGAAACCCGATATCTTGGTTGTATTAGGTGACAGATTTGAGATTCTATCTGCTGTTGCTGCTGCAGTTCCCTTCAGGATACCCGTTGCACATATCCATGGAGGAGAATCAACAGAAGGTGCCATGGATGAGATTTTCAGACATGCCATTACAAAGATGAGCCATATTCATTTTCCTGCAACAAAAGAGTATGCAAAAAGGATAATTCAAATGGGAGAAGATCCCCATAAAGTATTTTGTTTTGGTTCTCCATGTATGGATAATATTTACAAACTTAATCTGATGAATAAGAAGGAGTTGTGCTCTGCTTTAAATATCCCTGAGGATAAAAACTTAGGCGTAGTTACTTATCATCCCGTAACGCTTCAAAAGAACAGGGTTGGTATTGAGATATCAGAGTTGCTGGAATCACTTATGGGTTTCCATGATATCTTCTGGATAATTACTATGCCTAATGCGGATACAGGTGGACGGATTATAATTGAAATGATAGAAAAGTTTGCAAGTGAAAATTCTAAAAAGGTAAAATCTTTTGCATCGCTTGGACAGTTAAAATATATCTCTCTGCTAAAACATTCTGTTGTGATGGTCGGTAATTCCTCGAGTGGATTGATTGAGGCTCCTTCATTTGAGCTGCCTGTTGTTAATATAGGCGATAGACAGCATGGCAGGATTCGAGCTCAGAATGTTATAGATGTGCCTGAGTGCACTAAGAACTCCGTCGGAGATGCTATAAAAAAAGCGGTATCCAAAGAATTCAGAGGTATTTTAAAAGGTATGCGGAGTCCTTATGGAGACGGACCTATAAGTGAACAGATATTGAATAAACTGAAAACTGTGCCTGACTATAAATATCCTATCAAAAAAAGATTTTTTGAGGTTTGACTAATGGATAAAAGGAAACTTGAATCTATCTTGATTTTATCTGATACCACAATAAAACAGGCTATGCAGAAACTAAGCGATACACAGGAGAGGATCCTTTTTGTTGTAGATATAGACAAAAAACTTCTGGGAACAATCAATGATGGTGATATACGGAGGGCGCTAATAAACGGTTTAAAATTTGACGATTCTGTTGGCAACGTGATGCATAAAAATTTTGTTTCAGTTGATAGGGATATTGTAGACATAGAAGGTTATTCAAAAAAGTTGATGCTTGAAAAAAAGATTGAGCAGATTCCGGTTTTGGATGGAACGGGGGTAATAAGCGATGTGATTTTGTGGACTGATATCATAGGAGAAGGGAAGGGGTCTGAGCCTGCAAATTTATTTGACACACCGGTAGTAATAATGGCGGGGGGCAAAGGAACACGCTTGGACCCATTTACAAGGATACTGCCAAAGCCCTTAATTCCGATAGGCAATAAGCCTGTCATAGAAATCATAATGGAAAGATTTTATAAGTACGGTTTTCATAAATTCTTTTACACCCTGAACTATAAGAAAGAGTACTTGAAACTTTTCCTTAAGGAAAATAAATTTCCGTACGTCGTTGATGTTGTTGAAGAAGATGATTTTCTGGGAACTGCCGGAGGGCTCGCCCTGCTCAAGGATAAAATAAAAGAGACTTTTTTTATTGTTAACTGCGATTCGTTGCTCGATGTGAATTTTGAAGAAATTCTGATATGGCATAAAGAACATGGAGCAGCAATGACTTTAGTGGGCTGTCATAATGAGGTTAAAATCCCGTTTGGCGTTCTTAAGTTATCCAACGGCAGACTTGCAAAGATAGTGGAAAAACCTGTTCACGACATAATTATCAATACAGGCGTTTATGTGATTGAGCCGCATGTTATCTCATACATACCCGAAGGCAGACATATAGATATGAATGAGCTGATAGAAACAGTCATTGAAAAGGAGAAGGTAAGCGTCTATCCGATTTATAAGGGATGGTTTGATATCGGCCAATGGGAGGAGTATAACAAGACCGTTGAAAAACTGCAGGATAAGGAAGGCATATAAAAAAGTGAAGGTACTTGGCATTATCCCAGCAAGAGGAGGATCAAAGGGAATTCCGAAAAAGAATATAAGGCCGCTGCTGGGCAAACCGCTGATTGCATGGACAATCGAGCAGGCATTAAAAAGTAAGTATTTAGACAGGGTAATTGTAAGCACAGATGACCCTGCGATTGCAAAGATTTCTCGGAAACACGGCGCGGATGTGCCTTTTATGAGACCTCGTAAGTTGTCTACAGACAAGGCAAGTAGTATAGATGCAGTTTTTCATGCGCTCAATTCCATTTCTGGAAGGTATGACTATGTGGTTCTGCTCCAGCCCACATCTCCTTTACGTACTGCAGGTGATATTGATGCCTGCGTAAAACTTTGTGCCGTCAAAAGGATTGATGCGTGTGTTTCAGTTGCTGAATCAGATAAAAACCCCCACTGGATGTATTCCCTTGACAAGAAAGGCAGGATGCACAGGTTGATTCGAACGGAAAAACAGATTGACCGCAGGCAGGATCTGCCTGAAGTTTACGCATTGAACGGCGCAATTTATGTTGCTCAGGTTGGCTGGTTGTTAAATAACAAAACTTTTGTGACCGATGAAACCCATGCCTATATAATGCCGAAGGAACGGTCAATTGATATAGATGATGAGATGGATTTCAATCTTGCTGAATTTTTGCTTCAAAGGAAGTAGTTGCATTTATGCCTAAAAACATTAGAATTATCCCAAGACTTGATATCAAAGGTCCTAATCTGGTTAAGGGTATTGGTTTGGAAGGTCTTCGGGTTTTAGGTCGCCCCGAGCAATTTGCAAGATATTATTATGAAACTGGAGCGGATGAATTGGTCTATATGGATGTTGTCGCAAGTTTATACAACCGCAACAGCCTTCATGATATTATTGAAAGGACAGCAAGGGAAATTTTTATACCACTTACCGTAGGCGGAGGGCTGAGAACAATAGAAGACATAAGAAATGTTTTGAGGGCAGGGGCCGACAAGGTTTCATTAAACACAGCAGCAATTAAAAATCCTCAGATTATTGCCGAGGCTTCAAGAAAATTCGGTTCCTCTACCATTCTCATTTCAATAGAGGCGATCAGACAAACTGACGGAAGATATCTGGCATATACGGATAACGGCAGAGAGCACACAGGTGTGGAGGTGCTGGAGTGGGCAAAACGCGTTGAGACGCTCGGGGCAGGTGAAATCATGCTGACATCAGTAGACAAAGAAGGCACAGGCAGCGGATATGATATAAAACTGACAAGGATGGTGGCAGACGCTGTTTCAATACCCGTTATCGCCTGCGGTGGCGCAGGGAGCATTGAGCACATAGGACAGGTGATTGCCGAGGGTAAAGCCGATGCGGTGGCGCTTGCTTCTGTCTTGCACTATGATTTTATAGAAAATAACAGAGTTGAAATTAATAGAGAAAATGAAGGCAATGTGGAATTTCTTGCAAGCAGAAAAACATTTTCTAAAATTAAACCTGCCAATCTACATGACATTAAGGACTACCTGCACAAAAACGGTTTTCAATGCCGTGGCAGCATAAATCAGGAGATGGCAGGTGAACATACCGCATAACGGATTACAGATTGCTATCATTGATTATGAAATGGGCAACCTGTTCAGCGTTAAGCGCGCCTGTGAGCAAGCCGGTCTGGATGTCCTGATTACTGCAGATGCATCTGTTATTATGAGTTCCGATGCCGCAATCTTGCCGGGAGTCGGAGCTTTCGGCGATGCGATGGATAATCTTAGAAGATTAGATTTAGTTGTGCCTATAAAAGAATTTGTCAAAACAGGGAAACCATTTATGGGGATATGCCTCGGGATGCAGTTATTGATGTCAGATAGCGAAGAGTTTGGATATCATAAGGGCTTAAATATTATTGAAGGTTCTGTGGTCAGATTTCCCGCGGAAAACAGGGAAGGCGGCAAGATCAAAGTGCCCCATGTTGGGTGGAATAAAATTTTCCAACCCTCTTCTGAAGACCTGACTTATTGGAATGAATCTCCCTTGAAGAATATTATGAGCGGCGAGTTTATGTACTTTGTGCATTCTTACTATGCGGTTCCTTCGGATAAAAGGGCAGTGTTATCAACAACAACTTATGAGGGAACACAGTTCTGCTCAGGTATTTTTCTGAGGAATGTGTTTGCCTGCCAGTATCATCCTGAAAAAAGTGCGGCAGAAGGTATAAAAATATATAAAAATTGGGCATCGGCAATAAAAAGTAAACAGGGATATGGAGCATGAAAGGGAAATTAGAAGTGATGCATGGTCTTCCGGAGAGAGTTCTTTTCTGCAAAAGATGCGTAATGTCTAACCAGAGGCCTTCTTCCAGCGTAGAGTTCAGACATACTGTAAACAAGGAACACAAAACATTGCATATTGACAAGGAAGGTGTTTGCGATGCATGCAGGGTTGCCGAACAAAAGGAGCGGATTGACTGGAAGAAAAGAGAGGATGAATTGCTGAAGCTTCTTGATAAGCATCGCAGAAATGACGGCCATTATGACTGTATTGTGCCGGGCAGCGGAGGGAAAGACAGCGTATATGCTTCTCACCTCCTTAAGTATAAATACGGCATGCATCCTTTAACTGTTACATGGCCGCCTCTGATGTATACCGAATACGGATACCGGAACTTCCGCAACTGGCTTGATGTTGGAGGTTTTGACAATATCACTTTTAACCGGAACGGAAAAGTAATGAAGCTTTTGACAAGGCTCTCCATAGAAAATCTTCTGCATCCATTTCAGACCTTCATACTTGGGCAAAAAAACCTTGCTCCCAGAATTGCGGCTAAATATGGTGTTCCCTTGATATTTTATGGTGAGAACGAAGCCGAGTACGGCAATCCCATTGCAGACAATGCGACATCGTTGCGGGACAAGTCATTCTATACGATGAAAAATCTGGATGAGATTTATCTTGGAGGAGTTTCCATACCGGAGCTGATGGAGAAATATGATTTGCCGCTTGCGGAACTGATGGCCTTTCTTCCGCCTGATTACAAAGAGGTTGAAAAGACAAAAATGGAGGTGCATTATCTGGGGTATTATATTAAGTGGACTCCTCAGGAGGCATATTACTATGCTGTTGAGCATGTTAATTTTCAGGCAAGGCCGTTCCGCTCGCACGGGACATACAGCAAATACAACAGCTTGGACGATAAGATAGATGATTTGCACTACTATACGACATTTATAAAATTCGGCATTGGCCGCTCAACATACGACGCCTCGCAGGAGATAAGGAACAGGCACATCACACGGGAGGAAGGCGTGGCGCTGGTCAGAAGGTTTGACGGAGAGTTCCCTGACAGATACTTTCAGGAAGTTATGGACTATTTAGAGATGAAGCCAGAGAGATTTATGGAACTTTGCGATAAGTTCCGCTCCCCTCATCTATGGGCAAAAGAAAACGGAGAGTGGAAGTTGAGGCATCAGGTTTCATGAAAATCAGAAAAGCTTACTAAGTTTATGACAAGTGACAGTAAAAAATCATGGGATAACTATTGGAAATCCCATTTCAACAGCAAGAGTAGCCAAAAACTAATATATTTTATCCGCACAAGGCTTATTGCAAGGTCCGTCCGCAATTTTATAGACCGATACTTTAAGGACAGTGGAATTTTTATAGAAATGGGATCAGGTTCATCACAAACGAGCGTATTGATCAATAAAATGTCCCGCAAGTTTTATGCCCTTGATTTTGCATTTGATGCTGTCTCGCATTCAAGAGTTATCCCTGTTATAGCTGGAGGCATACAAGGCAACCTTTTTTCTTTGCCCGTTCGTAGTAACTCTGTTGACGGAATATGGAATCTCGGAGTAATGGAACATTTCACCGACAGCGAAATTAATACAATATTAAAGGAGTTTAACAGGACATTAAAGCCAGGTTCATGTGCAATTTTATTCTGGCCGCCTCTCATCGGCTGGTATAAAATAACTGCTTTAATTTTGGAAACACTTTTGAGTTTGGTGAGGAAAAAACGAATCCAATTATACCCTGATGAAATCAACCTCTTGCAGGGCAAAAAAAAAATTCAGTCTTTCTGTGATAGAAATGGATTTATGTTAGAACGTTGCAACGGGGTTTATTGGGACCTTTTTGCTTATAAGGTGGTCGTAATTAGGAAGGTTTAAAACAGTCTTTTGAGAAGATGAATTGTGAATATACAGAGCATTAAATTTTATTTGAGGTTAATGATTCGCTCTATAAGGCACGGTCAGGTAAGCGCATATAAGCTGAAGGCGCTATTTACAAACCTATTATATGCATGGCGAAAAAAACCTACAGTGCCGTACGGCCCTATTGCCTTGTGGGTGGAGCCTGTAAATTACTGTAATTTGCAGTGCAGTGGCTGTTGGGTTCCAGAGAAGCAAAGGCATACAAGTGTAAAACCGATGTCCATGGAAACATTTAAAGGGAATATTGACAGCGTGAAAGATACGCTGATTTTACTTATGTTGCAGATGAGCGGGGAACCTTTTTTGCATAAATCGATATTTGAAATGATCCGTTACGCAAGTGATAATAATATAGTAGTCTGGACAAGCACTAATGGCAGCTATAAAACAGATGAAGATTGGGGGCAGAAGGTTGTTGATTCAAAGTTGGATACATTATACATTTCTATTTCGGGCATAAATCAAATGACCTATGAGCTTTATCATCAGGGGGGCAGCATAGAGAATGTAAAAGAAAATATTAAGAAGATTAACGAAGCAAAGAAAGCAAAAAACTCCAAGACGCCTTATCTGTATTTCAGGGTTTTGATAACCAACAAGAACCGTCAAGAATTGAGAGAGATAAAAAAGATTGCATCGCTCTTAAATGTTGGTGTTCATGTTAGAACAATTAATACATCTTATGAATATGAGGGCGTGCCCATTAAAGAACCGGAAAGTTCGGATGTTGAGATAAGGGCTGCTTTTGAACCTGAAAAGCTAAATAACCACTGCTATGGTTTATGGGTTGCTCCTGCGCTGACATCGTCTAACCGGCTGCTCCCTTGCTGTTATGACTGGCTTTACCCCCCGACTATTGGTTCTGCGAATGGGTCAGATATCACCATTAAGGATATATGGCACTCAGAGAGCTTTAACCGATTCAGGGAAAGTGTATTGACGAATAGACGGATTTTCGATAGCTGTCGTTATTGTGATAACTCTATAGGATTTAAAGATGGATTTTCCAAGAGGAATAATAATATTATAATCAAATTTAAGAATAGCAGAATGCTATAAATAACCTGTAAGCAATAATCTGTTGGCTGATTTTATTGTTATGGTGGCGGCATGAAAAGAGATATTCAATCAAAAGAGACAAGTCTAAGCATAGCAATTCCTGTTTTTAATGAGAAAGAAGTATTACAGCAATTAAGGAAGAGACTGTCGGAAACCATTGAAAATTGGAGAAGTAAAGGCTGGAATCTTACAGTTGAAATAGTTTTGATAGATGATGGTTCAACCGATGGGAGCAGGGAGATAATGGATAAATTTGCAGAAGATGATTCGCATTTTAAAGTCATCCACTTATCAAGAAATTTTGGGCATCAAGAAGCGTTGTCTGCAGGCTTGGTATTTTCCGCCGGAGATTGTATAGCGGTTTTGGACGCAGACTTGCAGGACCCCCCTGAGTTAATTGGGACGTTTCTTGAGAAATGGGTATCTGGTGCAGATATTGTCTATGGAGTAAGAAGGAATCGTAAGGAAGGGATAGTCAAACGGGCAAGTTATGCAATCTTTTATCGCCTGCTCAGGCAACTAGCCAATACAGATATCCCGCTTGATTCAGGCGATTTTTGCCTTATGGACCGCAAGGTAGTGGAAGTTCTTAACCGGTTACCTGAAAAAATACGCTTTGTGAGGGGATTACGCAGTTGGGCAGGATTCCAACAATATGGAGTAGAATACAATAGGGATGAACGGAAATATGGTGAGCCTAAGTATACATTACGTAAGCTTGTGAAGCTTGCTTTTACAGGTCTTTTTGGTTTTTCTACCATTCCTCTAAGGGTGGCAACTACTATAGGTTTTATAACCATGCTTTTAGGGTTTACCCTCGCAGCGATCATGATTATAATGTACTTCGGCAATATAACTTTTCTCGGGCATAAACCTTCCGAGGTTGCCGGTTTTACGTCCTTGTTTTCTGGATTGATGATATTCTCAGGATTTCAACTCTTGGCGCTCGGTATTATCGGTGAATATATCGGCATGCTGTATTTTGAGACTAAAGGCCGTCCTAATTATGTAATTGATTATATTGCCGGAGAAGTTAGAGAGCGTAATGTGCCTTTTGGGATAGGCCCTATGGCGCCACGTGTTTCTGAGTATAATCAGAAAAAAACTACTATCTAAAAACAACTCTTTTCTCCCATGTTAGCTCTGTAACTATTTCTTAAATATACGTTTATTATGTATTTCAACACCGAACAAAAATTGAGACTGGCAAGAAGCTTGATGACAAAAACAAGCCCTGCTTATGTTCAGTTTTATCTGACAGCAAGGTGTGACCTTGCCTGTGAACAGTGCAATATTATTTATGCCGATGCCGATGCTCAGGAGATGACATTGGAGCAGATAAGGCAGATGGCATATAACCTTTCAAAGATCGGTGTATGCATTGTGCTTTTTATCGGAGGAGAGCCTTTTATCCGTAAAGACCTTCCCGAGATTGTTAAGGCTTTTACGGATGTAAATATCCATGTCCGCCTTCAGACAAACGGCTTGGCTTCACCTGAGGCGCTCAGGCGCTGTGTTGAAGCCGGAGCCCATGACATCAGTATTTCACTTGATACGCTTGACAGCAACCTTCAGGATTCAATAAATTCCGGCAGCGGCAGATCGTGGGATAGAGCGATAGAGACCGTATCGGAAGTTAACCATATATTCCCCGAAAATGGTACGGGTTTCTTCGGCACTGTTTTGATGCCGCGCAATTTGGAGCATATTGAAGGTGTAATTAAATTTGCTACAGCAATCGGATGGTGGGTTTCTCTGGTGCCTGTTCATGTCACCACTCCCGATGACCCGAGAGGATTCCGTTCATTTGATGACGAGAAAGTCTGCACTTTTACGGAGCAGCAGATTCCGAGAGTCAAGGAAGTTTTACAGAGAGTGAAGACGCTGAGAGAAGAGGGTTTCAATGTATATGATTCAGACGAATACCTTGACGATATCTTCAATTTTGTCTCCGGAAGGCCGCTCAAATGGAGACGCCGCAATATGGGTATTTGTGATTCGCCGAATCTGTATTTTGCTATAGAGCCAAACGGGAATATACGCCCATGCTGTGATTATAAACTGGATAAACCCTTTCGGATTTATGACCATGATTTTCCTGAGAGATACTGGAGCGGTGAAATACACAGAGAAATATATTCCTACACTAACAAATGTGGTGGATGTATGTATGGCAGTTATCCTGAAATTTCTGTAACAGCGCGTTATTTTGTCCCACAGCTAAAGCGGTTCTTATTTTTTAATACGAAGACAAGCAGTCTTCTGAATAAAATATCCGCAGATGAAATGAAAGAGATGGCAAGCCATGTACTTGAAAAAAGCGGTCAAAAAATAATTGCTATCCAGAGTAAATCCGGGGCGATCAATATCCGGCAAAAAAATTCCAAAGCGTTAAGATATCTTATTCTTCGTCACCTATGGGAAAATCGCAGTAAGGTTGAAAAAGGAATCTATTTAGCAGTAGTACGGAGTCTATCCATATCCAATGAGAACGGTAAATTCTTAATAAACTGGAACCGCAATTCCAACCCTTTCACAAGGGAGATAGCTGAACAGGAATTTTCATTTTATCGGCAAGGGATGGAAGCAGGTAATCCGGAACAATCAGAATTGGATGAGGCTAAAAATAAGAGTATGGCTCAGGAGCTTGCAATTGAGGCATTAGGCATAGGGAATGCCAAACAAACCGATAATATATATAGCAGGGTGTCTATTGAACCTTTCTTGTCTGCTGTATTTGCATTGAACTGGATAGGATGCTTTATCTTGTTGGGGTTTTTAGGGTTAAGACACTGGCCCGTAGCCCTATCTCTGGGCATAATAATGAGTTTAGAGTTTTTACGGCCTAAGGGTAAATGTTTAAGCGCCTTTCTGTTTACAGTTTTTCCTTCTCTGGGATTTCCATGGGTTGCTTTAATAGGTTCATCTATATATAGTGTACTTCAATTTCTGGACCCTAACCCTGTTTATAGAAGATTGCGGACAGCAGTACCCCTAATCGGCGGATTTATTGGTCTTGGGCATATTTTCTATCCTGTGAGGGCGTTAGAATTTGGTCCGGAGATAATAGCGCTTTTTTTAATATGTGCTTTTTTAACCGGTTATCGGGCAATGTTGTCATCGCATTTTCGGAGTATGCCTCTTGTTTTTCCTCTGCTTGGTGTAGCTTTCTATCTTGATGGTCATCCGACAGCCGGATGGTATATTGCGATATTTTCTTTTGTCGAACTTGCTATTCGCTCAAGCGTCAACATATGCCAGCCGTTTAAATGGCTAGCTACATACAGGCATGAATAGATTTATTGCCAATCAAACTGCTGCTGATAATGAGGCGACTTACAAAAAACCTGAGCTTATTATTGTTTCTAAGATTGAGAATTGCCATTTTGCAAATAAATGGTATGAAATTGCTTCGCAGGATCATTTCTGGATGCAGTGGAGATTTTTTGTTTTTGAAAGACTTTTAAAAAGGATAGGGGTATCCATGGGAAAACATCTCCGTGTGCTTGAAATAGGTTGCGGAACAGGGATATTTCTCAGACAGATGGAGCAAAAGACTGGCTGGAATATAGACGGAGCTGATATTAATTTTGAAGCTCTGAACGATTCTGTGGCGAAGCGCAGTCGTCTTCTCTTCTATAATGTAATGGAAGAGCGTGCGGAATTCAGGCAGCTCTATGATATCGTTATATTAATGGACGTTCTTGAACATATAGAAAACCCCGCCGAATTCTTAAAGGCTTGTTTTTTTCATCTGCGGCCAGGCGGTGTATTGATTATAAATATACCGGCTATTCAGAGGATGTATTCTGTTTATGATGAGATTATGGGCCATCTCCGCAGGTATGACCGTGAAAAACTCCTGAAAGAATTAGACTCCATAACAAGCAGTAAAATAATAACGGCCTACTGGGGGATTACATTATTGCCGATGCTTTTTTTAAGAAAATTGTTTATATCTAAGAACGCGTCAAAAGACAATATAGTTAAGAAGGGCTTTCAGCCGCCCGGCAGATTTTCTCATATTGCCCTAAAGTTTTTAATGAGACTGGAATTGCTCTTTTTTAAAAAGCCGCCTGTCGGGACTTCTTTGATGGGTGCGATATTTGTGCCGTAAGCTGGAATACTACTTATGAGAACATTACTGGTTCAACCGCCTATACATTTAAGTGACCTCTACGGTGAGTTGGCAAAAGCCGGAAGCGAACTAGCGCCTCAGGGCCTTTGTTCTATAGCCACAATTGCCAGAAAGAACGGTTATGATGTAACTATTCTTGATGCTCAAGCATTAAAGTTGAGTGTTGATGAAACAATAAGAAAAATTGTTGAATTGCAGCCAGATGTAGTTGGATTTACTCTTTATACCACTTTTATTCCGGTTGTCAGTCATATAAGTATACAATTAAAAGAACTATATGGTAGAAATGGGAAGAATCTCGTTGTCCTTGTAGGCGGGAGCCATGCGACCATAACGCGTGAGAAAGTATTGGAGGAACATCCGAGTTTCGATGTGGCTTGTATAGGAGAGGGCGAACTAACATTTATAGAAATACTGGAAGCTCTTCAGAATGGGAAAAGATTAAAAGAGGTAAATGGCATAGTATTTAGGGAAGAAGATGGTCAAATTAAAACCACAGAGAAGCGCTCTTTTATTTCTAATTTAGATTCAATACCTATTCCAGATTGGTCATTATTGCCGGAACTTAAAAAATTTTACCGTCCAGCTGGTGATTCTATTAAGCGGTCCCCCTCTGCTGGAATAGTTACGTCACGAGGTTGTGATGGTAAATGTTATTTCTGCAATCCATGGCAATTAGGCAAACAGGTTCGGTACCATTCTGCCGAGTATATTTACAGGATGATTGTTGATTTAATAGGAAACTATGGAATAAGAGATATTTATATACAAGATGATACATTTGTAATTAACAGAGATAATGTAATGCAGTTCTGTAAGATTCTTATAGAAGAAAAATTGGACATAACATGGGCATGCCATGGGAGAGTAAATCATATAGATAGATATTTATTGCGAGCCATGAAGAGGGCTGGTTGCTGGCAGATTGCCTTAGGTATAGAAAGTGGATCTCAAAAGGTGTTAGACAGTATCAATAAGGGTACTACCGTAGAACAAAACTATGAAGCGCTTGAGTTGTGCAGAGAGGCTGGCATGGATGTAAAAGGGTTGTTTATGATAGGCTGCTTTGGAGAAAACCATGCAACTGTTAAAGAGACAATTGATTTTATAAAAAAGGTGCATATTACGGATTTTCACATGAATTTTTTTACTCCTCTTCCCTTGACAACTGCAATGAGGCTCTGGCCTAAATACGGGAATTTCGACCCGTCAAAGGGTTCTTTTATGGGAAGTATTCCAAGTTTTATCCCGTTTGGTTTAACAGAGGAAGAATTGATTTATTATCACAAATATGTTTATAGGCTATTTTATTTGCGGCCAAATGTAATCTTCGGATATCTATTAAAACTATTAAATTTTAGAAATTCGAAGAAAATAATTGTTAGCGCTATTTCCTTCTTAAGATATGTCTTTAAAAAGTGATGTCATTTTAATGGTTTATCTTCGGCTTAAATTGAACCCAAAGATAATTTCATAAATTTTCAACCAAATGGAAAAGATAAAAGAATACTTAAACTCCACATATGCACTGTATGCCTGTTTTCTTGCCATGTATATCGCTGTTTTTTATACAGTTAATCCTACTTTTAGAGATGTTGAAATTCCTGTTATTATGAAGATTTTACATCCAGAATATTATAATGGAGAATTTTTCAATATAGATATAAATAACTATAACCCGTATTTCAATTATAACTATATTGTTGCCTTTATAGCCAAAAGTTTTGGTTATACAAATAACTTGTGGGAATTAGGGAAGATATTTTGGATTTTTGAAAAAGGTTTTGCAATAGTAACGTTGATAATGATGTGTAATTATATTTTTAATAAGGACATGATGGTTTTAGCCGTGGCAATTCCTTTATTTATCTCTTTTATTGATAATGAGGCCACGCAAAAATCCATGGCAATGCCGCTTTATATCTTGGCTATTTATTATTTTTTGAAAGAGAAATGGCATATCTCTGCAATCTTTGCAGCGTCTATTTTTTATCTGCATATAGGAAGGGCAACATGGTGGCTGCTTACAGCTTCTGCTGCTTTTTCATTAATGTATTTTGTTCAAAAGAGGATAACTTTAAAGCAGTCATTTAATTATCTTACCCTTGTGATTTTTCTGGCAGCGCCTATTGTTTTTGTTTACATCGGAAGGGCAGCACACTCAAACGTTGAGGATTTTACTATTAGGTATTTCTACTATACCGGTTTAAATGCTACATCCCCATTGCTGACATTAACAGTAACGCCTGTTTATTTTGTTGTGCAGTGGAGCTTATTGGCGTTTTGCTTAATTGGATATTACAAAGCGTCCAAAGAATGGTGCAAAACCGATAATATTATGCCAGTTGTTTTGGGTGCTATCTTTTTTTATCCGGTACAGTTTGTTCTTGCGGATATTATGGGCAATAAAACTGCTATAACAATGCAGTTGACGAGAACCCTGATGGCTATGAATATATTCGGGATATTATTTTTAGGTTTTTTGCTGGCAAGGCAGGTTAAGAAAGGTAATTATGTATTTCTCCTATTGTCTGCGCTTATTTTGTTTTTTTATAAAACTGGGATAACTGTTATTGCATTGGGTACTGCGCTGGTGGTATATGAACTCTTTGAAAACCCCATCAATGATGCTGCCAATGTGGCATATAGCCGCTTGAAAAGGCTTATAAATATTAAAGCATCTGAAGAAGGAAGCCGGCATATATTGTGTTATCCTGTTGTCGTTGCGGTATGCCTGCTATTTCTTTTTATCTTCCCAAAATTGCAAATTGTTAAGCCGGTCAAGTCTTATGTGAAATCACTGATATACCATTCCTATGGAAAGGCTGAGATCGGACAAAGTACAGTGACGGATAAAACAAAAGCCTATGCGGATGTGCTGAAATATATAAATACGGGCATAACAGGCAATACGCTCTTTCTGTATCCGTTTCTAAAATGGGAATTCCCGGTTTACACGCATCACAACGGCTTTATCAATTCTTTTACACCCACGTATAATCTATTTTATAACAATGAACCTTCATATAGATTTCAAGAGATACTGACGGGAGATTTAGGGTATTCTCTTGAAAAGCTTTTTGAGAATTGGGATGGAAAGAATCTTTATGAACGATGGGACAAGATGTGGAAGAATCTTAATGAGGATGTAATTATGCGCTGGAGAGAGCGGTATAATCTGACACATGTAATCAGAGAGAATGAGCTGCCGTTAAAGTTTCCTCTGGTTTATCAGAATTCCTTCTACAGCGTTTATGAAATAAAATAATGGCAAGATTTGAATGAAAAAGGTGGGTCAATATTTTGAGAATTTTATTGGTTGTTTACGATAACGGGTCATATATTCACTGGTTCCCTCAGGGGCTGGCATATATTGCTGCGGTGCTTTTAAAAGAGGGCTATGAGGTAGAAATATATAACCAGGATGTCAACCATTGGCCGGATGAACATCTGACGGAATACTTAGACAAAAACAGATTTAATGTTGTTGGCGTAAGCGTGATAGCAGGATATTATCAATACAGAAAGTTACTAAAAATTTCAGATGCGATAAATAAATCCAAAAACAGGCCGTTTTATATTATAGGCGGTCACGGCCCATCCCCGGAGCCTGAATTCTTTATCAAAAAAACACAGGCAGACGCCATTGTGATTGGAGAAGGAGAGCGGACTATTATAGAATTAATGAAGGCGCTGGCAAACAAGGAATCTCTTGCTCCCATTAAAGGAATAGCATACGGTGAGGGAGAAAAAGTTGTAATCAATGAGAGGCGCTCTCTAATCAGGAATATTGATGAGATCCCGTTCCCAGCGTATAGACTGTTTCCTATAGACCATTACAGGCTTTTAAGGATGCCCAATTGCACAAATAATGACTTTATCATGCCTGTCTTATCAGGAAGAGGATGCACTTTTACGTGCAATTTCTGTTACAGGATGGATATGGGGTTAAGACCGAGGAGCAATGAGAGCATTATTGAAGAGATTAAGCTATTAAAGCAAAATTATGGAGTTACATATATCGCTTTTTCAGATGAGCTTTTAATGTCGTCAAGGGAAAGAACAGCAGGTCTCTGCAATGATTTTATTAAGGCAGGCCTCAATATCAGGTGGGATTGTAACGGCAGGCTGAATTATGCCAGACCTGATGTCTTAAAATTAATGAAACAGGCAGGATGCGTATTTATTAATTATGGTATTGAAGCAATGGATGATCAGGTTTTAAAGAATATGAAAAAAGCGTTGACAACCCAGCAAATTATTAAGGGGATTGAAGCCACATTAGAAGCAGGAATAAGTCCTGGGTTTAACATAATATTCGGAAATATAGGCGAAAATAATGAAACCCTGAATAAGGGGGTGGAATTTTTGTTGAAATATGACGATGGCGCACAGATGCGCACAATTCGGCCTGTTACGCCTTATCCGGGTTCGCCGCTTTATTATTATGCGATAGAAAAAGGGCTCCTTAAGGGCTGCGAAGATTTCTACGAAAATAAGCATACTAATTCAGACTTGCTGGCTATTAATTTTACAGATATGAGTGATGATGAATTCCATAAGTGCCTGCTTGAGGCCAATACAAGGTTGATGACAAATTATTTCCAGAAAAAGCAGTCCGCAATGATTGAGCAGGCTCAAAAGCTTTACTTGGAGAGGGATGCAGGCTTCAGGGGTTTTCGTCAGACCTGAATATAGGCTGCAGATATAGCAGCAGAAATCACCAGTGTGCAGCAAGACGCATAATCATATGTCCGAAATCAAAAGAGATGTCTTCTGGATAGATAAACTTTCTTTCAGGACCTTATTTGCTGTCCTACGAAGGAAGAGTTCCAGTAATATTGATATCCGTTTTATCAGGCGCGGTAGGTTAGGCTTGTTTTTCTTCTTATCGCTGAGATTTTTTGGAATTATAAACGGCAGCGCTGCCAGGATTAAATATAGCATGGGTGATATGCAATTGCCGAATGGCGAAGCGCTGTATTATGATTGCTACAGGATTGCCTCAGAGACGGCTATTTCAGTGGTAAAAGAACTCAGCGCGTTCCCTGTTTACAAGTTGTTATCCTTAATGTTTTCTGCTGACAAGGTCTCTCTCTATTTTGAAAAGATAGTGCACGGCAATATCTTTCCCCTTATTCGTATGTTCTGTATTGCGCGGTGGTATATGACTAATGAAAACAGCGGACACTCCAGACATTATATTGTCTGGCCTGATAACGGATTTTTTGACGACCTGCGGCATAATTGGCCGGACAAGATAATTTCTCTTGAAGGATACGGCAACAAGTCTGTTTTTGCACTAATTCGTTATTTTATAAAGTCCGCGTATAATTTTGGTCAGGATATTTTAGCTACTTTGAGGCCTGAGGGATTAAAGCCGGCTTCCGGACAGAAGCCGTGCATTGCCGTTCATTATGCGGAAGGGATAGATGTGAAACAAAGGTCAGACCTCTTCTGGCAGCCGGACAGCAACATTGATCCTGAAAGGATTTTAATATATTTTGACCGTTCGTATAATCATGCGATTACAAAAGAGCACATAAAGCGGATTGAATTAAACGGTATGAGGTGGCTAAATCTTTGCTGGAGAATGGATGTGCCTTTCAGCGTAAGGAATGTATGGCGGGCGCCAATTGAAAAGCGGATTCTGCCGGATGCCTTTAAGAGTAATGCCGGACGCATAAAAGATATCTCAAAAACCGAGAGGTGGGTTTTTGAAACAGGTGTTGCCCTATGCAAAGACATAGAATACTGGCTGTCATTTTACCGTGTATTTAATATTAAGATTCATATTGATGCCATAGAAGGCGGATTGCAGAATATAGCCCAGAATATTGCTCTTGATCTTGCTGGCGGCATCCGCATCGGCAAGCAGCGGTCAGAGTGGCCGTGTCTCGTAAGCGATCTTTCCGGTTGTTATCCCGACCATGTCTTTTTTTCATGGAATTCCCAGGCGCCGATGTTTCTTGAGAAAAACAGGAATTGTAATGACTACTGCGTTGTTTCAGGGTTTCCTTACGATTCTTCTTTTCCGGAGCATATGGAAAAGAACAGGCAAATTCGGAAATCACTTCGTGATAAGGGAGTAAAGTTTGCAATTGCGCTTTATGACAATATGTACGGCGATGATTTCCATTTTTCGAGAAATATGATGGCATCTTTTTATGCTAAGTTTTTAGAATGGCTTATTGAAGACAGTGAGATAGGATTAATTATAAAGTCCAAGAAGCCGCAAATACTGCCGGGCATGGCTGAGATAAGCGGTCTCCTGAATGCGGCAAAATCTACAGGCAGGTGCATTGTAATGGGTGATGTTTATGGACGCCTGCCGTCTGAAGCGGCATTTGCCGCTGATATGGCTGTAGGCATCGGTATTTCCTCGGCTCTTTCCGAGGCTGTAATCTCGGGATGCAGAGGAGTATACTGCGATTTAACTAAATCTTACTCGCATCCTTATTATGAGCATGGTTATAAAAAAATAGTTTTTGATGATATTAACGAGCTTATGGAAATTATGCGGCGCTTTAAGCAGGATCCGGAAAGCGAGCCGCATTTTGGTGATTTTTCTGGCATGTTGAACCAACTGGACCCCTTCAGGGATGGGCAGGCAGGAAAACGGGCAGGAGCGTATATGCGGTGGTTTCTTGAGGCGGTTGATAGCGGCAGGAGACGCGAGGATGCGCTGCAATCGGCAAACGAAAGATATTCAGCGGCATGGGGTGCGGACAAGGTGATAAATATGTCCTTTCCGGAATTCAGCGCCTCTTCAGCGCAGAAGGTTGGATTATAATGGGGAAGATTACTTCAAAATCCAGAGAGACTGTGCTTTATTTTTTAAGACTGCGTTCAGGAATGGTGATGACTGTTATGGCATTCGGCATTGTCTATGGCTTTAGCGAAGCTTTTAGTATCAGCATGTTATTGCCTCTTTTGTCCCAGCTTACGGGTTCTTCCGTAGTTTACGACAGCAAAGGCGGCATCCTTGCCTATCTGTTTAAGATTTCAGAGATTATTCCGGTTGCTTCACCTGTCATATCTACGCTTTTAATTTTTTTTACAGCTACGCTGTTCAAGAATATTTTGGGATACGCAAAAGAGGTTTTTTCAACATTCCTTGGTTTATCAGTACGGGAACATTGTCAGGCTACCCTGTTTAACCGCCTCCTTAGAGCAGACTACAGGTTTTTCTACGGCCAGAGGATAGGCGATCTGGAATATCGGATTATTACAGCTCCTAATCAAATGAATAACCTTATCTCAATAATACCGGATATCGCAGCAGAAACCCTTAAGTGTTTACTGATTGTCTCCCTATTATTCTTAATCGCTCCCGAAGTTACTGTTGTTGTTATTATCGTGAGCTGTCTTTTCATCTGGCTTATCCGATATATATCATCACGAGTCTCTTATTTCACGGGGAAGGGCCGGGTGCATGCGTCGAGTGATGCCGCTGTTTATTGCGGGCAGGCGCTTCGCGGTATAAAGATGCTGCGAATTTTTAAAGCCGAGAGATTATGGGAAAACCTTTTTCATAATTCTTTAAACAGGTTTTACAGCCTTGCAAAAAAAGATATAATTTTTACGGCGGCTCCTGCGAGATTATTGGAAACAATAGTATTCGGCATTATAAGCCTTGTGATCGGGTGGATTGTTGTAAATCACGGCAGTGACAACATGATTAGGGCAATCCCAGTATTCGGTATTTTTGTCCTGGCTATGCAGCGGCTCCTGCCCTCCTTGAATTCTATAGGCAGAAACAGCATGCTTTTTATGTCGTCGCTTCCTTACGGAGAGGCTACTTATAATGCAATGACCGAGAGTTTTGAAAATGCGGTAGATTCAGGCAAGTTGCCGGCGCGGTTTGAGCGTGATATAGTTTTTGACGATGTCTTTTTAAGATATGATGAAAGCGGCGATAAATCCGCACTGAACGGCATCAGTTTTTCGGTTAAAAAAAATCATACCATTGCTATTGTGGGCGAATCAGGTTCCGGAAAGACCAGTGTGTTGAATCTGATTTTAAAAGTTCTGAAGCCGGCAAAAGGCTCTATTCTTGTTGATGGACTTCCGTTAAAGGACATTAATACTGATGAATGGTATGGCAGGATAGGCTATGTGGGGCAGGAAGTTTTTATGTTTAACGGAACAGTTCGTGACAATGTGCTGTTTGGAGTGAAAGGCTACAGTGATGAAGATATATATGCGGCGCTTGAAATGGCTAATGCAGCAGAATTTATTAAAGGGAGTATCATGGGATTAGATACGGCAATGGGCGATGACGGCATCAGGCTTTCCGGAGGACAACGTCAAAGAATAGCCATTGCAAGGGCAGTGCTCAGAAAGCCGGATATACTTATCCTTGACGAAGCAACAAGTGCTGTAGACAACATATCTGAGAGACTGATCAAGGATACCGTCAAAAAACTACATGAGCGGATGACCATAATAAACGTTGCTCACAGGTTTTCTACGATAAGCGATGCCGATGAGATTATAGTTTTGAAAAATGGAGAGGTGATAGAAACCGGCAGCTTTGCGGAATTGCTTCAGGAGGGAAGATATTTTAAAAAACTATATAATATTCAGGGAGATGAAAACTGCATGCCGAATATCTCTGAAGAGAGAGTGAGTTAAAGCAATGAGAGTACTGCTGATAATACCGCCTTTAAGAGAAAAGCCCACGCACTATCCGCCGTTTGGCGCTCTCTATATAGCAGCTTCCCTTCTGGAGGATGGCAATGAGGTGCAGATTATCAACGTTGATGTGGAGAGAATTCACTACTCTGATGTGATCAGGAGGATACGCGATTTTTCACCCGACATTGTTGGTTTTAGTGGAATAGTCTCCACTGCATATAAGTATATAAAAGATATGAGTGTCCTTATTAAAGAGAATTTGCCGATAAGCAAATTAATTGTCGGTGGGTCAATATCTGCTGCATCAGAAATTATTTTGCAAAACACGAAAATTGATGTTGTTGTTAAAGGTGAAGGTGAAATCACCATTAAAGAGCTATCCTCTGTATTGAAAGATGGGGGTGGTTTAAACACAGTAAAGGGGATAACGTTTCGAGACGAAGAGAATAAAATAGTCGCAACAATGCCGAGGGAGCAGATTAAAAATCTTGACGATTTGTCATATCCACCATATGAGTTGCTGGATATGAAGCATTATCTTATTGATCCATTTGACTACATTAAACACTTTACTCAGAACGGCTACGATGAAATAGACCCAAGATTTTATGAGCCTCATCGTAAAGGGAAAAAACTGATGGTGATTCATACAGTCAGAGGGTGTACCCATAGGTGCACTTTTTGCCAGAGGCATATGCATGGTATTCGTATGCATTCTTTAAATTATCTGTTCAATTATGTTGAATATTTAATTGAAAAATATAATGTAGGGTTCTTTAGCTTTGGCGCCGAATTATTTCTTCCCGGCAAGAAATTCTACTGGGAATTTATTGAAGCTCTTAAAAAGCGTAAATTGGATATATTGTTTTATATTACAGGTGCAAGGGTAAATACTGTTGATAAGGACATATTGTATGCTCTTAAGGATGCCGGATGTTGGATGATTGAGTATGGATTTGAGAGTGGCTCTCAAAAAATGTTGGATATAATGGAAAAAGGTACGACTGTGGAACAAAATATTCAGGTGGCGCGCTGGACTAAAGAAGCAAAACTCTTTACTGTTCCGGCTATAATCCTTGGAATGCCGGGAGAAACAACCGCGACTGTTCGGGAATCTATCGACTTTTTGAAAAAGATAGATGTTGGATGGCATCAGTTTATGGTCAACTATCCTTTAGCACTCCCCGGTTCGCCACTCTATGATTATGCTAAGGTAAAAGGGTATATAACCAATGATGATGAATATTTAGAGTCGGTAAGCAATATTAATGCGTCATTATTAGTCCATAGAGATGAAGAAAAGGACTGTTTTATAAACTACACAGAGGAGCCTGATGAAGTTGTAAAGGATTGGCAAAACTTACTAATCAACGAGATGGAGATGTATTATATTAAGCATAAAGTGAAAGGAAGCTTTATTCTTAAATTTATTAAGGTAATGATATTCCGTCACTTAAGAAAGATACCGAGGATACTGCGAAGAGAAGGTGTGATAAAAGGAGCAAAGCATATTTATAAAAGAGTGAGAGGTGTATTATTTATTTCAGGTTCTGGAGGTAAAAAAGTAAAGAAACAGAATGATAATAGTAAGGGAGAATTAATTCCCGAAAAAAAAGAACCAAATAAAGATGGGATAGAAATCACTCGCTCTGTTTCTTTGAGAAAAATAACAAGGACATTGGCATCTGAGATGGGGTTGGATACATCTAAACTGAACTAGACGCAAAAATATGTAAAATTCATTAATGGTTGAGAAATGGCAAAGATAAATATATTAATTACTGGGATAGGCTCCTCAAATTCCCTTTCTTTTATAAAAGGGTTGCGTAAACAGGATGAAATAGATGTTACTATTATAGGCACAGACATTTATGAAAAAGAATTTTCAGCGGGGGCATATTTTGTTGATAAGTTTTATAAAGTTCCATGTGCTGCAGACCCACAATTTGCAGTGTTTCTATTAAAAATATGCAAGGAGAATAATGTCCATATAGTTGTGCCTGTTATTGATGAGGAATTTATACCAATTTCCAGTGCAAGGGATGATTTTGGACGGATAAATGTCGAAATCATGCTTCCTGATTATGAACAGGTCCTTGATTGTCATGACAAATTTAGAACATACCAGTTTCTCACAAAAAATGGATTCCCGACTCCTAAAACATGGATAGATATTCCGGAGTCACCGAAATATCCATTACTGATGAAACCACGCTCTGGACGTGGAAGTAAAGGTGTTAAAACTATTTATGATGCAAATGATATTGAGAGACGCAACAAAACTGTAGAATATATTTATCAGGAAATGATCAACGGAAAAGAGTTTACCATCGATACTCTATCCGGTAGGGATGGAAAGATATTAGCGGTAGTGCCGCGTATCAGGTTGGAGACAAAAAATGGAAATAGTACAAAAAGCATAACCGTAAAGAACACAGATGTAGAAGAAATCTGCATTGATATTTGTGAGACTTTAGGGTTAAAGGGACCTGCCAATCTCCAGTGTATGGTTGCCGATGACGGCACCCCCTATTTTTTTGAAATAAATTCTCGAATAGGGTCTGCCGTTGTCCTGACAATTCAGGCAGGGATTAATATCCCTCTCCTTGCCGTAAAAGATATATTGGGAATGAAAGTGGAAAAGATGGTTGGTAGATTTAAAGAAAATGTCGTAATGCTGCGTTATTGGGATGAAGTTTTTACTTTAGCACAAATTACTTAAATAGCTTTGTCTTCATAAGCGCAGAGGAATGCATGAATATTTTTTTAGACTTTGATGGTCCGCTGATTGATAACTCTTTACGTCTGTATAGTCTTTATGCTAACATATTGCACTCTTTTAATCGAAAGCCTTTACCACTTAATTCTTACTGGAATCTCAAAAGAGACTGTATTAAAGAAGAAGAAATTTTAAAGAGGACTGGTATAAATGACCCGAACATAATACAACAGTACTTAGCTAAAAGATTGGAAGATATAGAATTAAGACAATATTTGCAACTAAACAAGGTAGTAGATGGTTGTGTTGATGCCTTAAGGTTTTTTAAAGAACATGGTAGGCCTATATTGGTAACTACACGCCAGAATAGAGAAAATCTTTTCTGGGAATTAGAACAAAAAAATCTAAGTCCATATTTTTCAAAAATCTTATGCGGGTTTGACGCTTCGCTTCCTGCATCTGAAGTAAAGATAAAAATGATATTTAAAGAAGGTTGTATGGATGGTGCCCATGGCATTATCATTGGCGACACTGAAGCAGAGATTCTTTGCGGTAAGAGGATGCACTTCTTCACAATTGCTATCAGCGGTGGTATTAGAAGCAGGGACTATTTAATCAGTATGAATCCAGACAGGATTTTTGACAATATTGTTCAGGTAGTCAATGAATGGAATTCTATCTTGAAAGAGATGAAGCAGTCGTGAATATACCTCCAGGGAATCTTTTATTAGAATATAAATCTCTAAAGGGTGAAATTGATTCTGCTATTCAAAGGGTGCTAAGCTCTGGCTGGTTTATTCTGGGAAGAGAGGTGCAGGAATTTGAAAGGGCTTTTGCAGATTACTGTGGTGCAAGGTTCTGTGTTGGTGTTGCTTCAGGAACAGAGGCTATTGCGCTTGCCCTCATGTCGCTGGATATCGGAAACGGCGATTTGGTCGTAACAGTTCCCAATACAGCAGTTCCTACAGTTTCAGCCATATCAATGACCGGCGCGAAACCACTATTTGTTGATGTGGATGAAGAAACTATGCTGATGGAGCCAGAGTTATTAAGAAAATATTTGGAGGGCTTAAAAAACAATGTTATAGAGCGTATTAAGGCAATCATCCCGGTCCATCTATATGGATTGCCATGTCTGATGGATGATATCGTTAGCATTGCAAAGGAATTTGGACTAAGGGTGATAGAAGATTGCGCCCAGGCGCATGGCGCTGAGGTTTACGGCAAAAAAGTCGGCACATTCGGCGATATCGGATGTTTTAGTTTTTATCCAAGCAAAAATCTTGGATGCTACGGCGACGGCGGTGCAATTATTACCAATGATGCGCATCTCTATCAGACAATATTAAAAATTAGGAATTATGGACAGACAGAGCGATACCAACACGTTATTAAGGGAATAAACAGCCGCCTTGATGAAATTCAGGCTGCGATACTCAGAGTTAAGCTGGGCTATCTTGATTCTTGGAATGAAAAAAGAAGAAAAATTGCAAAGATGTATGAAGAAGGATTGGCTGACTACCCTATGACTTTCCAAAAAGAACAGACGAAAGAACGCCATAATATATATCATCAGATGGTAATTTGTTGCGAAAGCCGTGATGCTTTAAGGGCATTTTTAGATAGGAATGGTATTCAAACACAAATACATTATCCAGTTCCTATACATTTGCAAGAAGCTTATATTGACCTCGGTTATAAAGAAGGTTCGTTTTCAGTAGCCGAGAGACTTTCTAAAAAAATAGTAAGCCTTCCTATCTACCCTCAGTTAAATACAGAAGAGGTAAAGTTTGTTATACAGAAGACAGGAGAATTTTTCCAATGAGCCTTTATAGTGTGATCGTTCCAGTTTATTTTAATGAAGAAAGTCTGCCGTTACTTTATGAAAGTCTCATAAAGGTTGCAGAAGACCTTAAAAAGACATTTTTTGAATTCATTTTTATTGACGATGGTTCAGGGGACAGATCGTTTGAGATACTGGAAGAATTTTCAAAGAAAGACAGCCGTGTAAAGGTTGTAAAACTTTCACGCAATTTTGGGTCTTTCGTTGCTTGTTTGGCAGGTCTAAGTTATGCAAAAGGCGACTGTGCTGCTATAATTGCAGCAGACCTTCAGGACCCCCCGGAGTTGCTCACAAAGTTCTACAAAAATTGGGAGGCGGGTAGCAAGATAGTGTGTGCGGTCAGGGAATCAAGAGAAGAAAGCAAAGTCAAGATTTTCTTTTCGAATATATATTACTTTCTGTTAAGGTTGATTGCTATAAAGGAGATGCCGAGGGGTGGTTTTGATTCAGTGCTTATTGATAGGAAGGTTATGGATGTTTTAGTTAATACAAAAGAGAAGAATACAACTTTAATGGGTCAGATACTCTGGACAGGTTTTAACAGGGATATAATATATTATTGCAAGAAAGAGAGAAGGCATGGGAAGTCAAAATGGACACTGTCAAAGAAAGTAAAGTATTTTATAGATTCTTTTATAGCTTTCAGTTATTTCCCTATAAGGGCTATTTCTCTGTCAGGAATATTGATTGCCTTTTTAGCTTTTCTGTTTGGTATATATACTATCCTTCAGAAAATATTCTTTGGTGTAGCTGTGCAGGGCTTCACCACGTTAATTGTGGTAATTCTTTTTACCTCAGGTGTCCAGATGGTAATGATTGGTGTGGTTGGTGAATACCTCTGGAGAAATCTTGATGAAACAAGGAAGAGACCCGTTTTTATTGTTGATAAATTAGTAGGTATTAAAGAGAGAGGAGAGCAGGAAAAGGAAATGAGAGTATGATACTAATAAGTCCAAAGGCGAATAGAAATCAGAAACTGTCACTGTTTGAGCGATATGTAGCCCTAACCATTCCTTTTGGTCTTGGAATGTTAGCTGGCTATCTAAGTCAAAAGAATAAGATGATCAAAGTTATAGATGAGTCCATAATGCCGTTAACCGAGGATATATTGAGTGACAATTTAAAGGATGTTGAGCCCCCGTACATATTTGGCCTATCCTGTATCACAGCTAATATTAACAGGGCATATGAGCTTGCAGAAACAATAAAGAAGAAATATTGCGATTGCAAAATTATCTTTGGCGGTATACACCCCACCGTTCTCCCAGAAGAGGTCTTAAATACAGGTTATGTTGACATAGTAGTTAGAAGAGAAGGGGAAGAAACCCTTGCCTCGTTGTACGATCTTATTAAAAAACGGATGGATTATTCTAATCTGTCTGGGATATCATTTGTAAATGAGAGTAGCAACATTGTCCATAACAAAGATGCTCCGGTACTAAAGGATTTAAACTCACTTCCGACATTCCCATATCATTTCTTTGAAAAGAATTTGCATAGATACAGTCTGGGGTTTATAATGGCCTCAAGAGGCTGCCCATATGATTGCATATTTTGCAGCCAGAGAAGTATTTCAGGTAAGCTGTACCGTTATATGGAGGTTGAAAAGGTTCTTGAACAGGTCGATATTTTGGTAAATAAATACGACCAAAAGTTCATAGACTTCTGGGATGACAATTTTGTCGTAAATAAGAAATGGACAAAAAAAATGTGCGAAGCAATGCGTGACAATAAATTTTATACAAAGACCAGATTCGGCTGCTATACACGAGGAGATACTGTCAATGAAGAGGTGCTGTTTTATTTAAAAGAGGCTGGCTTCACAACGATAGGCTTTGGCATGGAAACAGCCTCTGAGAGATTAATGAAAAATATCAATAAAGGTGAGACTGTCGAAGATAATATAAGGGGAGTAAAACTGGCGAAAAAGTTTGGTTTCAGAGTAAATGCTACGTTTATTATGGGTTTGCCTACCGAGACAAGGGATGAGCGACTCTCAACATATAAGCTGGCGAGAGAGCTATCCATAGATTACGCGAGGTTCAATAATGCCTGCCCTTACCCTGGGACTAAATTGTATGAAATTGCTAAAGAAGAAAACAGACTGACAGTAGGTAAGAGCTGGGAGAATTTGAACACGGTCGGAGCCCTTGTTGGAAGTTCCAATCTACCCTATGTGCCGCTTACTTGCCAAGAAAATGAGCTAAGAAGAGATATTCTTAAGGCAAACTATTCTTTTTGGTTAAGGCCAAAGAGCATTTTTTTGTTATTAATGGGAAAGAATCAATCGGGATTTATTTTACCGCAGAAGTGGTATCTTAAACCCAAGGAATGGTTTGACCTTACCAAATTCAGCTTTATGATATTCGGCAGATTTTTGAGAAATATCAAGGCGATTTATCTCGACTAACAACTATAATGCAGGAGCGAGTCTCTTAAATGGAAGTATTGCTGATTGAACCACCCCCTTTCGGAAAATATGGAAACCAGAGGTCAAAGGGTGCCTTTGGCAACCTGAAAACCGATATCCGATGGCCTCCGATTGATTTGATGGTTATTGCTGGACATCTAAGAAAGAATGGTGTGAGCGTAAGACTTATTGACGGCGGGGGCGAACGACTTTCATTACGAGAATTAAGACACAGGATTTCTATAAAAGAACCTCAGATTGCAATCTTTAACACCTCGACAACCACTATATATCATGACCTGAAGGTCGCGAAAGAGATAAAAAGGATATGGAAGAACACTATTGTTGGTGCTATCGGTGTTCATGTGATGGCATTACCAGAAGAAACCTTATCTCTAATCTCGGATTTGGATTTTGTAGTTTTTTCAGAGCCTGAGATACCTATCTTTAATCTGTCAAAGATGTTGAATGTATCTTCTGTCCGAGGTCTTTGCTATAAAAAAGGAGATGAATTTATTAGAAATTCTCCAGAACCTCCAATTCAAAATATGGATGAACTTGGTATACCTGCGCATGACCTTTTGCTGCTGAATATTTATCAAGAGCCGCAACTTAAGAGAAAACCATTAACTATTACCATGGTTTCGAGGGGATGTATTAACAAATGTACATTCTGCAGTTCCCATTTTTACGGAAGATATAGACTGCGTTCAGTAGAGAATGTTATGGGGGAGTTACGTTGGATTACAAAAGAACTCGGAGTAAAGGAGTTAAAGTTTTATGATGATGGGATTACTTATAACAGAGAATGGGCAGTAGACCTCTTTACAAGGATGATTGAAGAAAAAATAGACCTTACATGGAATACGAATATTAGGGCAGATTCAATAGATTTTGAACTTGCAAGGTTAATGAAAAAGGCAGGGTGTCATACTGTAAATATGGGATTAGAAAGCGCAAGTCAGGATATTCTTAATAATATCAAAAAGAATATTACAGTTGAAAAGATGGAACGGGCCGTAACCGACTGCAAGAAAGCCGGACTTGAAGTGTGCGGCTATTTTATTATAGGGCTTCCGGGAGAAACTCTAAAGACCGTGAATGAGACCATAGAATTCGCAAAGAAACTTGACCTAGATTTAGTTACATTTAATATTACAGCTCCTCATCCGGGTACGCCCTTTTATGACTATCTAGAAAAAAACGGCTATTTAAGGACGAAGGATTGGTCAAAATACGATACCAACAGCGTGCCTGTGTATGATTATCCTAATATGGCGGCAGAGGAGACATATTCTTTAGCTTTAACGGCATACCGGAAGTTCTACATGCGTCCTCAGTATTTCTGGAAGAGATTGAAACGGCTTGATTCATTTGTTGAACTGAAAAATCTCGTAAATAATTTTTTCGCCTTTATGAACAATTTTATCCTGAAAGGCTTGAAAATAAAATTTTCAAAATGAATTTAGGATAGGCATACCATCATTTAAATATGACAATTGTAAGCGCAGTTAGATGTGATAAATATGAATTTGACGCAGTTAGGAACGCCATCGTCAAATCTCTGGAACCCCTAGGGGGGTTATCCAAATACATTCAACCCGGCAAGAAGGTTCTCCTGAAACCTAATTGTCTTACTGACGCAAAGCCGGAAAAGGCGGTTACCACCCATCCTGTCTTTCTTCATGCTGTTATTGATTTAGTGAAAGGGTGCGGGGCAGAGGTTTTTGTGGGTGATAGTCCTGCCATCAAGCCCTTGTCTATGGTTCTTAAGAAGGCCGGATTACTTGAGGTTATAGAGGGAAATGGTGCAAAGGTATTGCCTTTTAGCAATTCTAAACCCGTATCAGCGCATCCTACAGACTCTTTCCATTTTGCAGAGATTGCCGGCGAGCTTGACGATATAGATATAATTATTAATCTCCCAAAGTTAAAAACGCATGTTCAGATGCAACTGACTCTGGCTGTCAAGAATGTGTTTGGATGCATTATAGGGGCCAGAAAATCTCAATGGCACTTGAAATGCGGGGTTGATAGAAAGGCTTTCGCCACCATGCTTGTTGAGAATTATAGGCATGTACTGCCGACATTAACTATTCTTGATGGTATCATAGGTATGGACGGCAACGGTCCTGTCAGTGGGCGCATCCGTCATTTCGACATTATTATGGCTTCATCTGATGGTGTGGCGATAGACAGTATTGTTTCGCGTTTGGCAGGTTTTGGTAAAAAGGAATATCTTATATTAAATGCTGCACGAGAAAAGGGTATTGGCCAGACGGATATTGACAAGATTTATTTTGTTGGAGGGAATTTGGAAGATTTTATGTTTTCAGATTTTAAAAAGGCTGATACAGCCGAATTGGAAGCAGTGCCTATCCCATTTATTTCTGCAAAGACTGCAAAATCCTACTTAACAGCTAAGCCTATGCAGAATTTATCTAACTGCACTTTATGTCTTGAGTGTGTAAAGATATGTCCTGCTCAGGTGATTAGTCCCAACGGAAAGATATTGGAATTCAACTATGATGACTGCATACGATGTTTTTGCTGTCATGAGATTTGTAAATATGATGCGATAGAAATTCATAAGGGACTTGTATATCACACTATGGGTCTATTCGGGAAGGTAATGAAATGAGGTTGCTTTTTATATATTCTCCAAGCGCTGCTTTTCATATAGACGAGCCTCTTGGAATTTTGGATTTATCCGGTATGTTGAAGGCGCATGGACATCAGTGTGAACTTTTTATTCCTGAGTTTGAGAGAGATTTCTTATCAAAAGTAAAAGAGTTCAATCCAGACATGATAGGCTATTCTTGTATAAGTGGTTCCGAGGATTATTATTTGAAAATTAATCGCTTCCTTAAGGATAGGCTCGCTTTTACTGCTATCATGGGAGGACCTTATACAACATTTTCACCAGATATTATAGATAGAGAAAAGTCTCTGGATATTATCTGTAGAGGCGAGGGAGACTACCCTCTGTTAGAGTTGGCCAATAGGTTTGATGCTAAGAAAGATATTTGTGATATTGCAAATTTATGGATTAGAAATAATGGGGAGGTAATAAAAAACAGTGTAAGACCCCGTATCGTAGATTTAGATAACCTACCAATGCCGGATAGAACTATACTGTACAAGTATCAATGCTACAGAAAACATAAATCAAGGACATTTATGGCGAGTCGCGGCTGTCCATACACCTGTACCTATTGTTTTAATCATGCTTATAATAAGATGTATGGTGAAAAGAAAGTAGTGCGTCATAAATCGGTAGAGAGAATATTGGATGAGATAGAAGATGTTCGAAATAAATATAGGATAAGGAGGATTACCTTCCAGGATGATGTCTTTGTAGCCAGTTTACCATGGGTCGAGGAGTTTTCCAAAAAATATCCCAAAAGGATTGGAATACCTTTTAGTATATTTGCAAGAGCAGAGATGATAAATGAAGATGTGGCTCGGCAATTGGCATTGGCCGGCTGCAGAACAGTTATAATGGCAATAGAGAGCGGGGTGGAGAGGATTCGACGGGAAATATTAAAAAGAGGTATGAGCAATGAAAGAATACTTCAGGCATCAAACCTGTTGCATAAATATAATATTTCTATCGTTACACAGAATATGATAGGGCTTCCTACTGAGGATTATAATGATATTATGGAGACTATAAGATTGAATATTCGTTGTAGGCCTGACTATGCATGGGTCTCTATTTTTCAACCATATCCTGGGACTGAGGTCTATAAATATTGCAAGGAGAATGGATTCCTGTTGGATGAGTACAAAAATGTTCCAAATTTCCATTACTCATCTTCCCTTAGAAGAAGCAATTCTGTAGAGGTAGATAAAATTCATAAGCTATTTGCCATCATTATAAATTTTCCATTTTTGCTAAGGCATACAAGGCTTTTATTGAAGGTATCGAATCTAAAGATGTTGAAGGCTGCATATATCTTATTTAAAGGGTATAGTTACGCTTTCAAACAGAAGGTTACCTTAATTGACATGGGGCTCTTTAATTATCTGAAAAGAATGTTTTTGGAAAAGGGCTTCACAAAGTTCATACCGGTTAATTTCAAATAATGCTAAAGGTAGTATTATATGAGTAAATTTCTAAACACGCTGAGCAACAGTTCTATGCTTGGTTATAATCTCTTAAAGGCGCTCTATTCTAAACAGAGAGTACCTTTAATAGTTAACTATCAGGTTACAACTTATTGCAATCTTAGATGTATTTATTGCTATGCTGATCTGCATAGCCCAAAAGAGAATAAAGATCTCTCAACTTCCGAAGTATTTGAAGATATCGATATTTTGTATGGTTTAGGAACCAGGTGGATTCGCTTAATGGGTGGAGAGCCTCTTATGAGGGATGACATAGGAGCTATCATTGATTATATCAAGAAGAAGGGAATCTTTTGCGAGCTAAACACGAATGGTTATCTTGTAGATAAGAAAATTAAGGATGTTAGAAAAGTAGATACAATCTGCA